>Ga0181524_10000301_pt1 | contig 59944 bp, 51 predicted proteins | sample PEATcosm2014_Bin_34_FD_119761 | JGI IMG/M metagenome (GOLD analysis project Ga0181524, IMG submission 119761) | Peatland microbial communities from MTU Mesocosm Facility, Houghton, MI, USA - PEATcosm2014_Bin05_60_metaG | ecosystem: Environmental > Terrestrial > Soil > Wetlands > Peat | place... | reverse complement strand
CTCCCCTGTTGGAGCGTTACCGCCCCTGGTTCCAGCTTTTTTGGGTGCGTAGCGACGCTGCCTTTGCCAACCCGGAAACCTACGAGTATTGCGAAGAACAGCGTATGACTTATTTCATTATAAAATAACAAAATATTGATGGAATATATGTGCTCTTTGGTGGACAGCCCCGCCGCTTTCTCGGTCTTTTATTGGCTTCCTCTTGCCCCCACGCCCATGGGGGTGAAGTTTCCTCGGTTATCGCGCCGGGGGCGCAGGCTTACCCCCAGCGTCAACGGCCCTGGGGAATAGGTTCGTCTACTTTGGCCAGCCACGGCCATGACCGGCCCCGGCGTCCACCATGCGCCAGCTGCGCGCCCCGGTCTTCCCACAGGCGCTATCGATGACCGTATAGATTTTCGGCCCCGAAACCAAAACCCGGTGATAGGAGTCCCGTCCCCCTTGCTCAACATTATCTGTGCGGAAATTTTTGAACTTTTCCAAGAGAATGCCATCAAGCTCTGAGAGACAGCTATGGTTTGGATATGGGAAGTTTTCAGGATTTGAATAAGTTTCCAGTCATAGCAGCCTTCTTCTTCTGCAAGAATTAAGACTTCCGTGGTATGGGAGGGCGGAGCCGCCACAGTACCACTACAGCGATATCGCGTCCAGCTTTATAAAATATTATTTCTGGGCCGGTTATTTCTTTGCTGCATAAAAAGATAACCTAAGATTAGGACTAGAAATAAGATGAGCGCGATAATGGAAATAAGATAAAGATGGGAGTGGATCTTAAACCACTGTTTCCCTAAGTAGAAGCCGATAGAGAGAAAGCTCATAGACCACAAAAAGGCGCCCGCATAGGCATACCTGGCGAACACCTGTAACTCCAATTTCGAAGTTCCTGCCACAAATCCGGTAAAATGTCTGACCCCGGGGATAAAATAACCGATAACCAGGGTCCATTTACCTATTTGGTTAAACCAGTCATGTACCTGATTGATTCTATCTTGGTCAATGTGAATGACTCGACCATATCTCTCAACCAGATGAAGGCCCACGGTGCGCCCTAGGAAATAACTGAGGCTGATGCCGCAGACGCTGCCCAAGAAGGCGGTGATTATTGTGGGAAAGGGCTGCAATATTCCTTTAAAAATGAGATATCCCACAAAGACCAAAATAACTTCATCGGGCAATGGCACTCCCGCAATGCCCAACATCAACAAACCAAAAATAGCAAAATTCCCATATTGCGTAATCCAATAAAGGAACTTATCTAAATAGATCGGCCATTCCATTTCTCAACCACTTTTATTGGGAATTACATCGCTTTAATTACATCAGTGGACCGACATTCTTTATAGGGGAGCAAGAATCACCACCGGGTGTTGATCTTGTTTCATTTAAACACCTAACGGCGAGAATTGCAAGGAACCATTCCTATCATAGGGAGGGTTTATATGTCCTGCTTCCCTTCCGTTCAAATTTGGGCCGTTTCCGGGATCTCTACCCCATGGGTTTGTGGCAAAAATCGGTGAGCCTTACCCTGGTCTATGAGCCGGGCTTTTGCCTCGGGAGATAGCCGCCGTTTCTTCCTGGCCCCGGCAATCTCCGCCACAATGTGAACAGCCTCAAGCGAGAAATAAATCACCGCCTCACCGTCAAAGTGGAAGTCCGGTCGCACCCCCGGCATATCCTTTATAGCTGCATATACCGTCCTGGCGTTCTTGGGCCTAGAGGTGGAAAGTTGCAGGATAAGGGGTTCCAGGGAATAAACCCCGATGAAACAGTCTTCACTATGGCAAGGGATTTCCTCATATCATATCATATCCGGTCAGGGGAGCGGACTTCTGGGCATTGCCCTCAAGAATAACAATGTCAACCCTTATAAAAATTTTATGCTGGACCTGCTTACTTATGTGGGGATCGCGGCTGCGGTGATCGCGGTCTCCGGTTATCTCGGCTTTTATCTGGCCCAGGCGAACCCGCTGATCCCCCACGTCGAACCGGAAACGGTGATGATTGCCGTTATGACCATGGTCACCATCGCCAATTTTCTTACGGTGGCTATCCGCAAGAATGAAAAGGACCGGTGGCAATATCTTTTCTACGGATTGCTGTTGCTGGGGGGATATTTTTTACTGCTCTGCCTTCCCGGGAACCATATGTTCCAGAAGACCCTCGAGTTTTTCTACGAGATCCCCCATCTTCAGGCGCAATCCTGGGGATTAATCCTGCCGGTGGGTCTGGGGGGCTCCCTGCTGCTGGTGCTGGTGGAAAAATTACGGGGGCGGCTGCTGGCGGCCGCCTAGGGAGTCCCTGGGGCTGGCTCGGCCCCGCCGCTGGAGGCGGCCATGGGCCGCCCTGGAAAACTATTGAAAACTCGGCGAAATTTATGCTATCCTGCCTCCCAAGAGAATATTTGGCTGCAAAAAGAGGAAGCTCTCCGGGGTTAAACCCGGAAAAATTTTTTGTTTTTTTTTTTTGTTAGGACCGCCAAAACCATTTTTGGAATTTTTTTTTAGTGAAAGCCCGGGTGAGCTGCATAATTCCGGACAATTCAAACAAGGATATGCCGCTTCGGCCGGCGGCCTTGAGCGCCCGGTGGTGAGAAGCTCGATTCCAGGTCTTTCGGAGGCGCCCAACCATTGCGCTCTCTCAGCATCCGCACCTATCTGCTGCTGTCCTATCTGGCGCTGATTCTGCTGCTCACCGTGGGGGTATGGGCCATCGCCGAGCCTGGCATGCTGTTGCCGGGCCATTTCCTGAAGACCGCCGCGGCCCAGGAAACCCCTCGGCCGCAGGTGAGGTTCATTCCCCAGTGGCAGCCCCAGGCCCAATTCGCCGGATATTATGTGGCCTATGAAAAGGGGTTCTATCGGGAGCGGGGCCTGGAGGTGGAGATCTTGCGGGGCGGGCCGGAATGGCCCCCCTCGGAGATGCTGAACGGGGGCCGCGCCGATTTCGGCACCTTGCAGCTCGCCGCCGGCATTGTTCGCCGGGCCCGGGGCCTCAAGCTGGTGAACGTCTGCCAGTTGGCCCAGCATTCGGCCCTCATGCTGGTGGCCAAAAAATCCAGCGGCATCAATAACCCTCAGGATATCAACGGCAAGAAAGTGGGCCTCTGGGGCGAGGACTTTCAAGGCCAGATAGATGCCTTTTTCCGCAAGTTCAATCTTAAGGTGCAGACCGTCCCCCAGGGGACTACCCTGAACCTCTTTTTGCGGGGCGGCGTGGAGGTGGCTTCGGCCATGTGGTACAACGAATACCACTTACTCCTCAACACCGGCCTGAACCCGGAGGAATTGACCACTTTTGCCATGGCCGACTACGGCTTCGATTTCCCCGAAGACGGCATCTATTGCCTGGAGCAGACTATCAAGGATAGACCCCAGGTATGCCGGGCCTTTGTCCAGGCCAGCATCGCCGGCTGGCAATATGCCTTTGCCCACCCGGAAGAGGCCCTGGACATCGTCATGAAATACGTGGATGCCGCCCACGTGCCCACCGACCGGGTGCACCAGGAGTGGATGCTGGAGCACCTGCGGACCATGATCCTGTCCCGCGGACCCGGGGGGCCCATCGGGGGCCTGGAGCGGGAAGACTACTACCGGACGGCGGAAGCCCTGAAGATGGACGGGACCATTAAGGCTATTCCCAATTTTTCCCAGTTTTATCACGATTGCGCCAATGCCGATAAAAAATAGAAGCCTGGCCAGCCAACTCATCTTTTTTATCCTCACCAGTGTGGCGGTCATCTTCCTTACCGCCTCCATCTATAGTTATTACGCCTCCGAGGAGGGCATCGTCCGCCGGGCCTCCGAGAACGCCCGGCACCTGAGCCACGAAACCGTTTTCCGCATAGAGGTGATCCTGCGGGGGGTGGAGAAGATCTCTTCGAACCTGGCGGCCACCCTGGAACATCTGCCATGGCAGGAGCAAAACCTGGTGCCCTTGCTGCGGACTGCCGTGAGCAACAATAAGGAGTTGTTCGGCCTGGGCATCGGATTTGAACCCTATGGCCATAACCCCAAATCTTTATATTTTTTGCCGTACGTTTTCCGCAGTGGTGATCAACTCCGGATGAAAATGCTGGGAGGCGAATCTTACCGCTACTTTTACCTGGATTGGTATCAAATTCCCCGGGAGCTGGGGCGACCTCTCTGGAGCGAGCCGTATTTCGGCGCCGGCAACGTTATCGAAGCCACCTATTCCGTGCCTTTCTACCGGGAAAAGGATGGACGCCGGGAAATGGCCGGGGTGGTTTCAGCTGATATCTCTCTCATGTGGCTGAAAGACATCGTCTCCGCAGTGAAGATTTACAAAACCGGTTACGCCTTTCTCCTCTCCCAAAACGGCATGTTCGTCACTCATCCGGAGCAACGGTTGATCATGCGGGAGAGCATTTTCAGCCTGGCGGAGGCCAGGAACGACCCCAGGATACGGGAAGTGGGGCGGGACATGATCCGGGGCGGCGAGGGTTTTGTGCCCATCCCGCGATCCCTTATCGGCAAGAGGTCCTGGCTCTACTATGCCCCCGTGCCGGACACCGGCTGGTCCCTGGGGGTGATCTTCCCGGAGGCGGAATTATTCGCCGACGCCCACCGTCTGCTGCGCCGCAGCGCGGCTGTCGCGGTCCTGGGTCTGGGCATTCTGGCCGCGGTGATCATTGTCATCTCCCGGAGGATCACCCGGCCCCTGCGGCTTCTGGCCCGGAAGACCGCGGACATCGCCCACGGCGACTTCACCGCCACCGTGCCGGAAACCGGGACCAGAGAGATCGCCCATCTGGCCGGTTCCTTCAACCGCATGGGCCGGGAACTCACCGATTATATGGAGAAACGGGACTTCATCCGGGACACCTTCGGGCGCTACGTCACCCCGGAAGTGGTCAAGAGACTGCTGGAGTCCAAAGAGGCCCTGGAGATGGGGGGCGAGACCCGGGAAGTCTCCCTGCTCATCTCGGACCTGCGGGGCTTTACCGCCCTGACTGCGGACATGGAGCCGGAGGAGATCATCGCCTTCCTCAATCGTTACCTGGGCAAGATGATCGAGATCCTCCTGGATTACCGGGCGGTGATCGACGAGATCCTGGGGGACGGCATCCTGGCCTTCTTCGGGGCTCCGGAGCCCCTGAAAGACCACCCGGTGCGGGCGGTGGCCTGCGCCATGGCCATGCAGGCGGCCATGGATGGGGTCAATTCCCTGAACGAAGCCGATGGCATGCCCATCCTGGAGATGGGCATCGCGGTTAATACCGGCACGGTGGTGGTAGGCAACATCGGCTCGGAGCGCCGTAGCAAGTACAGCGTGGTGGGAGCCCACGTCAACTTCGCCAGCCGCATCGAATCCTTTGCCCTGGGGGGGCAGGTGCTCATCAGCGCCGCCACCTACGAGCGGGTCAAGGACCTGGTGCAGATTGGGGACGTCCTTCAGGCAGAAATGAAGGGCATCCCGGGCAAATCCACCCTCTACGAAGTGCGCGCCATAGGCAGCCCCCACAATATTCAGCTCAAGACCAGGCGGCAGACCCTGGTGACGCTGCCGGAACCCGTTCGGATCCACCTGCTCCGCATGCGGGAAAAGGTGGTGGTCAGCAGCAATGAGGAGGTGTGGGTCACCCATCTCGGTGAGACCGCGGTCCGGGTGGCCTTTGAGGGGGACCTGGTGGAATGGGAGGACGTGCGCCTGCAGATGTTGAACCGAAAGGGGGCGCCGGTTCCCGGGAAGGTCTACGGCAAGGTGACCCAGGTGCAACCCAGGGCGGCAGGAGGCCTGGAAGCCACCATCCGCTTCACTTCGGTGGCGCCGGAGGCCTATCAAATTATTCGTCGGACTCTGGATGCCGCCGCGCCGCCGGAGGCCCGGTAAGGCGAGATGGCCAAGAATAGAGGATTTGGAATAAAGGGAGGCAGGAGGAAGGCGGTCACAGGAAATTAGACCCAGCACCCGGTTGATTATGGCTTACCGCTTCGGGTCGATCAAAATTGGGAGGAAAATCGATTTGCTGAGAAACGTCTTAATCGGGTTTGTGCTCCTAGCCATGATATCGGTGAGTGTCGCCTTCGGGGCGGATACCAGGCAGCAGAAAGATGCCCTGGCTGCGGCAGAAAATTGGCTTCCTATGATCGATCATGGAGAATATGCAAAAAGTTGGAAGGAAGCGGCTGAATATTTTAAGACGGTAATCACGGAAGGGGAGTGGGTGCAATCGATGCAGGAAGTACGGAAACCACTTGGTAAACCAATTTCGAGAGAAGTAAAGAGCCTGACTCCGAAGACATCTTTGCCCAATACCCCTGAGGGGAAATATGTCGTCATTCAGTTTGAGACCTCCTTTGAAAAAGGAAAATCTGGACTTGAGACTGTAACTCCACAGCTTGAAAGTGATGGTAAATGGCGAGTAGCAGGGTATCACATTCAATGGCAATAGTTTGAATTTTATAAATATTTCTATATAAATGCATTTTTAAAGTTAGATTCTTGAAATAGATTCCTCAAAATAGTCAGGCCCTCACCTGCATTAAAATCATTATACCGCTTTTCTTGATGACGCTTTTTTCGGCGCCGCATCCTATGCTTTAGGGGATTTTTTTGCAGGCAAGAGGTCCCCAAAACCTTTTTTGGTTGCGGTGGTCCCGGGTGAGCCGCATAATCTCGAATAAACCTGAGAGGTGCTGAATGCCGAACAAATATTTCAAGCTTACTGCTCGAGTGAGCAGCTCGAATCCTCAGGCTATTAGACCGGTTCTCGAGAACCTGATCACCCAAGGCAGCGTGCAAGAAGTGAAGGAGGAGTTCCAGGTCGAGGCTGGGATGGAAGGAGAAAGCGCAAAGGAATTAAACCGCTTTCTGCTATCTTCGTTGAGGAGAGTCGAGAAAAGGACAAGGCTTCGTGCCGAATGGACCTCTGACGACGGCATAACCCAGAGGTTCTTTGATTATGTGCTGAAGAGCACCCGTAAGAGCGAAAATGAGGTCAAGGCCTAGAGGCAGGCGCGGGAATGGTTAAATTTCAGCGTCCAGGGCCAGTTAGCAGCCCTATGGGGGGCGGCGTAGTTGTCCCAGCATCGTCTTCAACGGGGTCAGTCCGGGGAAGGTAATGTCATCGGCGTACCCCTTTTTAGCCAGATAGACCCCGTTGCCCTGCAAGACCGCCACGGTTTCCTGGACTCGTTCTCCACCACCCGGTCATGCATCAGGCCTCAAGCCCCTTCCAGATACTCAGTTATCTTTTCCTCAACCCTCTCCATGGAGAATGATGCCAGCCCAGAAATAGGGGTGGGGTTCTTTGGCCCGCACTGCCTGGCGGGCGACCTTTAACGCCTCAATCTTGGACTTCCCCTCCTTCAAGGCCTTATAAAACTCCGAGTAAAACTTCATGGATTCATCCACCGGGATGTTCCACAGGGAAACCATGACGCTACGCGCCCCCGCTTGCTGGAAGGCCCGGGCGAAGTTGAGCACTCCTTCCCCCTGCATCACCCGACCCACCCCGGTCATGCAGGCGGCCAGGGTCACCACCTCCGCGTCCAGCTTGAGTTGCAGCACCTCGGGGGACTTCATGTAGTGCTTGGCGAAATGGCGCACACAACGCAGGTAATCACTCTGGGTGTGATGGCTGTAGGCCTTGAGGAGCAAATCCCCTTCCATCCGGTCGTGTAGCTTTCCCATCATTTTCCTCCTGGTTTGGGTTTAAGGAGAAAACTACACGTAACTATCTGGGGATACGAGAAAAAAGGTGGGATTTTGCTTCAGAAAGGACTGCGTTCTAAGACTGGATTAACACAACAGAGCCGCGCGGACTACTATCCACGCGAAGCGTTTAGTTCATGATCTCGATATAGGAAGATTTTGGATTCCTGATAATTCCTGAAAAATAGCAGTGATCGGCCATTTCTCGACCGCTGAGCCCCATCAACCAGGGAAAAACCAGGCACTGGAACAGGTGACCCGGCTCTTGTGGGACAGGTACAATCCCAGTTATGTCTGTCCTCTTTGCCATCGGCGGCGGGCTCGGCGCCGTCGCCATGTATTTCTTCGTCCGCCGGGCCCGGCGCTGGGAGCGCTTCAACGTCTGACTATCCGGCCGCTGCTTTTCCAGGAGAACCCCGTACCAAGGCTTGCATAACTACGCTCAGAATGACCGTTCCAGAACCTTTAGAAGATTTTCCACCGCCTGATAGAACTCCCCTGGGGCGGCTCCGGGTGACCATGCAGAAACAGGGTTTCATCAAAAAAACCTTGACAAAATTAATTTTTCCACTATTTTTGGAAACAAAGGAAGGAGCACTGCCATGAAGAAATTGATTTTGCTGATCATTTTGTTAGCCTTGTGCGTCTGTAGCGTCGTGGCGGCTTACAGTCCCGGCAATGTGACCCCGATTTTCCAGGATAAAGATTAACCCGCAAGGCCAACGACAAGAAGAATTTTTTCGGAACTGCTTCAAAATTCCGGTCGTCATGGTCTGCGAGAGATCAGGGATCGAGAAGATTGTTTTTTCTTTGCAGAGGCCTTGGATTCATTGGACCTTCCCACCCAGATTTAATCGCCAGCTCAAGAGCAGGGTCATTCAGTCTTCTCCAGGGCTGAAAGGTTCTCTAACCTTAGATACACCCGAATCCTCCCGTTCTTATCTCAGCCATTAGATTGAGAGCTATAAAGTGGTAATTCGTCCGGATCTTGACCGGCCCATCATGATAGATTTCCAGGGGGCCAAGAGCACCACAGACGTTGGTTTCCAATTGCTGAGAGAGGTAGATGACCGTTTAAGGACAATTGACCCAATGAAAGTCCTAAAAGGATAAGAAGAGTGAATAGATGGCTCAAGGTGGGGGTCATCTCCTCGGTTGTCTCTCTTAACTTGGTGCTGCTGGCAACGGCTAACCTGGCAGACCCTGACCTCTGGGGGTACCTGGCCTTCGGTCGCCTTTTCTGGCATAGCCAAACCTTCCCTTATCACGATGTCTTTTCATATCTTCCCACCGTCCCCTGGGTCTATCACGAGTGGCTCACGGGGGTGCTGTTCTATCCACTTTATCAGACCCTGGGAACCGCGGGATTGCAATTCCTCAGATATGGCCTGGCCCTCGCCACCTTTGCCCTGGTTTATCTGACTGCCCGGCGGCGCGGGGCCTACCCCCTCGCCGCCGTCTTGTTCGTGGTGATCATTGCCACTGCCGTCCGCAGTTTCTATCACCCGGTTCGGGCCCAGGTGTTCACTTTCTGCTTTTTTGCGCTCTCCCTTTATCTGTTGGAGCGCGCCAGGCTGACCCGCCGTTGGCAAGGCTTATCTCTGCTCCCCTTAATCCAGGTTCCCTGGTGCAATTTGCACGGTGGTTTCCTGGCCGGGTTGGGGCTCATCGCCATTTACGCCTTTGGTGAATTTCTGGGGCGTCGTCCCAGCCTGCCATATTTAACGGCGCTAATGGTTTCCACTCTGGTTACCCTGATCAATCCCTACGGAGTGGAATACTGGCAGTATCTGGTCCATGCTGTGACCATGCCGCGGCCCTATATCACCGAGTGGGCTTCGGTCTTCCAGGCCTACCGAGCTCAAATAGTTAACCTCACCACGATTATCTACATGCTGACCCTGGTCCTCGCCGGTCTTCTGGGGATGTGGCATTCCCGCTGGCGTGAAGTCACCGCCTCTTTGGTCCTGGCAGTAACCCTGGTCCTGGGCTTGCGACACATCCGGCACGTCCCCTTCTTTCTGCTTTCGGCGGGGGCCTACTTGCCGGTTTGCCTGAATATGAACCTCGATTTTTTGCTAGCCCGTCTAAGGATAAAGCAGTTAGGCTGTCAAGCGCGGCTGACTATCGCCGCTATGGTCTTCCTGGGCCTCTTTACGCTGGCGAATCTTTCCTTCTTCGCCATCAAGAATCCCCTGAGCTGGGAACTCCCTGATACGTCCACTCCCCAGGTCGGGAGTAAGATCTACTATCCGCAGCAAGCGGTTAATCTCATCAAAAAGCTGGGGATTTCCGGGAAAATCCTGGCCCAATTCGTTTGGGGGGAATACCTCATCTGGGAACTTTACCCCCGTTGCCTGGTGGCCCTGGATGGCCGTTATGAAACAGTTTATTCCCCGGAAATTGCCGAAAATTATTTCGACTTTTATTATGCCCGTCCAGGCTGGCGGCAATTCCTCAGCAAATATCCACCGGACCTGATTCTGATGGATACAAGGATGAAGATTGTCGAGCTGCTCCGGCAAGAGCCGCACTGGCGCCAGGTATATGCGGATGAAAAGTCGGCGCTCTTCCTTGCCGCAGGGGCGATTCCGGAGGGTTCAGGAGAAGGGGAAAGATTGGACCGGGTAGCTAAGTAAAGCGGTTCATAACGGCTAAGCCAGTAAAATATGCCAGCAGATGACCTCTTCCCTTTCCACTTTCATTTCTCCTTAAACCAAGGCCATGGGAACTGCCGTGAGCAAGAACGGCAAAGTTCTCATTACAGTGGGAATAATTAAGGTTTCTTCAATCCCCCTTAGTAAGTGCCGCGCTATTCGCCTCTGCCGATAGGTTTGAGGTCCAGGCCCACCAGGTGCAGGTGGTATAGCCCCTCGGCCTCGGCGAGGCGCTCCGGCCAGGGCCGCCGGTCGAATAAAGTCGTCAGGTCCCATAGGCGCACGGTTTCATCCCAGGAGGCGGAGGCCAGAACCCGGCCGTCCGGAGAAAAGGCCACGCCGGAAGCAACTTCCTTATGTCCGGTGAGGGTGGCCAGGGCCCTGCGGCCGGGCACGTCCCACAAGCGCACGGTTTTATCCCAGGAGGCCGAGGCCAGGATCCGGCCATTGGGAGAAAAGGCCAACCCGTTAACCTTGTCCTCGTGTCCGGTGAGGGTGGCCAGGGTCCGGCGGCTGGCCATATCCCAGAGGCGCACCGTCTTATCATCGGAGGCGGAAGCCAGAAGCCGGCCATCCGGAGAAAAGGCCACTGGTCTCACCATGCCCTCATGTCCCGTAAGGATGGCCAAGAGTTTGTGGCTGTCAAGGTCCCACAAGCGCACGGTTCTATCCCCGGAGCTGGAGGCCAGAACCCGGCTGTCCGGAGAAAAGGCCACACTTCTCACCTCGCCCCCATGTCCGGTTAGCGTGGCCAAAGCCTGCCTGCTGACCACGTCCCACAAGCGCACGGTCTTATCATCGGAGGAGGAGGCCAGGATCCGGCCGTCCGGAGACCAGGCCAAGCCGTTCAGCATGTCCTCATGCCCGGTGAGGGTGGCCAAGAGCAGGCGGCCGGCCACGTCCCACAGGCGCACGGTCTTATCCCAGGAAACGGAGGCCAGGACCCGGCCGTCCGGAGACCAGGCCACGCAGGTAGCCTGGTCCTCATGTCCGGTGAGGGTGGCCAGGGCCCGGCGAGTGGAGACGTCCCAGAGGCAAATGGTCTTATCCTTGGAGCTGGAGGCCAGGAACCGGCCGTCCGGAGAAAAGGCCACACTAATCACCCAATCCTTATGCCCAGTGAGGGTGTCCCGTACCTGGAGGGCGGATACATCCCACAGGTACAGGGTTTCATCCCTCGAGGCGGAGGCTAGGATTTTGCCGTCCGGGGAAAAGGTCACACTATTCACCTGGTCTTCTTGCCCGGTGAGCGTGGCCAGGAGTTGGCGGCTGGCCACGTCCCAGAGGCGCACGGTATTATCATCGGAGCCGGAGGCCAGGAGCCGGCCATCCGGAGAAAAGGCCACGCTCTCAACCTGGCCATCGTGTCCGCTGAACGTAGCCAGGACCTGGTGGCTGGACACGTCCCAGAGGCGTACTTTTCCATTCCCCGAGGCCGAGGCCAGGACCCGGCCGTCCGGAGAAAACGCCACCTTGGTAACAAAGCTATCAGGCGCGGTGAGGGTGGCCAGGACCTGTCGGCTGGACACGTCCCAGAGACGCACGGTCTCATCCGCGGAGCCGGAGGCCAGGAGCCGGCCGTCCGGAGAAAAAGCGACGCTAACCACAGGATATTCATGTCCAGTAAGAGTGGCCAAGAGTTTGTGGCTGTCGAGGTCCCACAAGCGCACGGTTTTATCCCCGGAGCCGGAGGCCAGGAGCCGGCCATCCGGAGAAAATGCCACGTTATAAACGGTGCCCAGATGTCCGGTGAGGGTGACCAGGGGTTGGCGGCCGGCCAGGTCCCATAGGCGCACCGTCTTATCTTCGGAGGCGGAAGCCAGGAGCCGGCCGTCGGGAGAAAAAGCCAAACTCCTCACCAAGTCCTGATGTCCGGTAAAATTGGCCTGTACCTGGTGAGTGGCCGCGTCCCACAAGCGCACGGCGCCATCCAGGGAGCCGGAGGCCAGGAACCGGCCGTCCCGAGAAAAAGCGACGCTCCAGGCAGATGGAAGCCTGGCCTTGTCCCTGATGGGGAAATGGGGTTGTTCTATTAGCCGGGAATAAGTCTGGACTTGGTCTTCCAGGTCCCTTCCGGGGGCAAAGCGAGCCAGGGCCAGAAGGGCGTAGAGCCGTGATTCATTCCAGTTTTTGGCGCGAGCGGCTTCTTCGGCTTTTTTATTAAAGACCAGCCCCAGATGGTGTTGTGCCTCGATTTCTTCGGCCTGGGCCCACCGTCGCTGGTGGTCGGCAAGGAAGGCGGCGGCGCCGGCCAGGAAAGTGAGGAGGATCAGTAGGGCCACCGCGGTCTGTTTGAGGTGCCGGAAGCGCCGGGCTCGGGCCTCGGAGGCCCGGATAAATTCCTGTTCCGCCGGGGGGAGTTGGGCGTGGCCCGGCGAGGCCAGTGGCAGGGCCTCTTCCAGGGGTTTGCCGGCCGGCAGCAGCAGGTCAGGGCGGCGGCCTTCCGCCTGCCAGCGCTCCGCCGCCAGCTCCACTCGGGAGCGCACCCGCAGGTTTTCCTTTTCCTGCTCCAGCCAGTCGGTAAGACGCTCCCAAGCCCGGAACAGGGCCTCGTGGGCCACCCGCACCACCGCCCGGCTGGCCCCGGCGCTGTCTTTGATGCTGTCGGCGCTGAACAGCCGGTTCGCTACCATGGCCTCCACCAGTTGACGCCGGGCGGGACTCGCGGTTAATTCCTCCCAGGAGGCGCTCCGGGCCGCCACCCTTTCGGTCTCGCCCGCGGCGATGGCGGTCAGTTCCTGGAAGACTTCCGGGAAGGCTGCCTGCACCTCCTGGGGGAGGGCCGTAAAGACCGCTTCGGCCCGTCGGCCCAAGGCCCCCTCTACCCCGCCCGTCTCGTCGTAGGCCTGATAGGTGAGCCAACCCTCCGGGGTGCGCCGCTCATATAATTCTTCCAGGGTATATTCCAGCAAGGGGAGCCCAGCCTCCACCCCCAGGACGGCATTAAAGATATGTTGATCCAAGGGCTCGCCGCCCGGGGACCGGAGTTCAAAGCGCAGGCCGGCCATGGCCGCCGGCCTGGTAATGATCTGCTGCAATTCCGCCGGGCTGGGAGGCGCCAGGTCATAGGTGCCGTCTTTCTTCAGGGCCATGAGGTCGGGAAGTTCGGCGCAACGCTGATAATAATCGCTGCGCAGGGTGGCCAGGACCCAGACCAGGCCGGAGCCGGCCAGGGTGAGGAGCACCCTGACGTAGGCCTGCCGTTGCTCAGCGGTCACGGCGGCGTCGAAGATTTCCTCCAATTGATCGATGACCAGCACCAAGCGGGAGGGGGGCCCGGCCCCGCCCCCTGTATCAGAAGCCGCCGGGGCCAGGCGGCCCAAGCAATCCCTCAGGAGCACCAGCGCCGCGGTGGGGCTTTCCCGCAGGACCTGGGCCAATTCCGCCCCGCGGGAGGCCTGGGTGCTAAGCTCCGGCAGGGCGGTGGGGCCAAGAATCCCGGCGGCCAGACCTTCAAAGAGATCACCTTGGCTCTGGGCGGGAGTGATGACGGTCCAGCGCCAGACCTTGACCCCGGCGATAACGCCGTAGCGGGTGAGCAGGGGCAGCACCCCGGCCCGTACCAGAGACGATTTGCCGCCGCCGCTCCGCCCCAGGACCAGGGCAAAGGCTGAGCCGGCTTCGGCCTGGCGCGAGAGCAGGTTCATGATCTCCATGACTGCCTGGCTGCGCCCGCAAAAGATTTCTTCGTGCTGGTAATCAAAGACCTGCAAGCCCCGGAAGGGAGTGCCTTCCCACAAGGGTCGGGCCGCGGCGCCTTCCGGGAGAAATTGGGAGAGCAGCTCCCGCAAGTGGTCTTCCAGCAGGGATTCAAAGCCTGGGGTTTCCTTAAAGGTATGGTAGGAGCGGATGAATACCTTCTCCTGGGGGTCGTAGAAGCGTTGTTCGATGAAATCCTTGACCTTGTGGGCCTGGGCCTGGATCTCGGAGAGTTGATGGACTTCTTTGAGGCTAAATTTGCCCGGCTCGATGGGGGCTTCCTTGATGTAAACCAGGATGGCAGGCTTGCCCGTGTCCCGCCGGGCCTTAAGGGAGACCTCAAACTCGTACTCGGTGCCGGAACCGTAAGGGCTGCCGTCGGGCTTGTGGAACTGAAGACCCAGGGGCGTCCCCAGGCGGGACCAGAGGATGAAGACCACCACGTCGGCCTCGGCCGGGGAGGAAATGCGCTCGATTTCCGCCTGGAAACAATCCGCAGCTTCCAGGGGCAGCTTTTCCCAGAACACCGGAATGAGACGGAAATGCTGGACGAAATCGCGTTGCAGCCTCTTGCTGACCCGAAAGGCCAGGGCCCGCTCGCTGTTCACATCGCCCGGAGACGACACAAAGATTTTCACTTCCCGCACCGACATGGCAACCCTCTAAGGACCAGGATTATGCGGCAGCAAGCCTCGGTCAAAAATAGTTACGGGGACCTCTTGGCAGGGGAAAATCCCATCAAGTTCCTGTTCTTGGAGCCCACTCCTCTCATTGATGGCATAGTATCTCATAAATTTCGCTGTAAAAATAATTTCTTCCTGAATTTTGGGTACACCACATCCTTAGAACCCGGACACCTCACTGCTGTGGAGCTTAAGGACCCCAGGCCAGACCAGTTCCGGGCATAGGAATGGAACAGATGGCAAAAAATTGGGGGTGGAAAGAGAAATTGATAGCAGGTTACTTGCGACTATACGCCCTTCGGCCAATTTTTCCATATGAAATAGGCGATTGTGAGAATCGCGCAGCGCATGTTGACAACGTTCAAGCTAAGTGGCGCGGCGGCTTTTTGCCGCATCCCCTTGAGCGACTTGTTTGACAATCAATGGGGCTTGTTTCGAATTTGCCATGCCTCAGCTATGGATAAAATGGGGTCAGGGTTGATTGAATGCCTCCCTTCCCATTCGCTCGACCCGGGCCTCCTCCTGCAGGCCCTTTATCCCACCACCCGCTTCTTCTCCAGAGCGGTATAGACCCAGCTCATGGCCGCGGAGGTATTGGGAAAGCCGATGGTGCTGGTAAGCAGGATGATGGTGTGATAGATCTCCTCGGGGGTGGCGCCGGCTTGCATTGCCCGGCGCAGGTGGCTGTGCACCGCGCCTTCCGAACGGATGGCGGCGGCGGCCGCCAATTGCACCAGGTGCGTAGTCTTTTCATCCAAAGGCCCTTCCTGGCGCACCGTCTCTCCTAACTGCTCCAGAGCCTTGACGAATTTCCCATGTTTCTCTTTTATCAGATTGTACCACGCAGGAAAGGTTTCTTTCGACATGAGGGGCCCTCCCATCTTCTGAGACTGTAACGCCGTTTTTGCCGAGGCTCAGGATTCCGCCCCAGATATTTCCCAACCTGCTACCTGGTAAATGAATTTCTGCCTGAAGTCAAATGGACCGGCTTTCCGCGGCGGGGCTTTCTCCTTCCCGAGGCGCTCATAAACCCCCACCAAAAAAATAACTGGCCGGGTGGGGGAGGAACCCGGCCAGTCGGTAAAAGGAGAAAATGGTATATGAACTTTGATTAAGGGGGGGATGTGGGTACCTTAATTGGGTCCATATACTGACTCATATACATGCAGTAAATATGCCAAAAGCTTTCAAAGTAATTTTAACATATATATCAATAAGATAAACCTAAGACCGCAGACGCCCCGGTTCAATAATTTTTACCACGCCGACCAGGTTTAAGACGCCAAATTGGTTATCTATTTAGAGTTACTTTAATTAATGATATTTAGGGCCGATTCAAATTTTTGTTCCATTTCCAGGGCCTCGGGAATCGAGCCGCGATTTTGCGACGAGTTCCTCCAGCGGGGGGGGGGGGGGAAAATTACCTCTCCCCGGAGAAGTCCGGCGCCGCCGGGGTTGATGCGCCAGGCCTGGATAAAAAGAAAAAAATGGTTTTCGGTTTAAGCTACCAACTTGACCTTTTTGGCGCCAGCCATTATTATATTTGCAACCAAGTTGATTTTGGAGTCATCGGCATGAGTGATAGTTGCGATTTCCGCCAGTATCTGGCTACCCAGGGGTTAAAGCTCACCGCGGTGCGTCTGGCGGTCTTGGAGGTGCTCGGGGACGCTTCCCGGGCCCTGCGGGCCCAGGAGATCCTGACGGCCATCCGGGCCCGCCGCCGGGTGAACAAGGTGACGATCTACCGCATCCTGGAGGATTTCAGCCGCCGCGGCATGGTGCGCCGCCTATCTCTGCAAGGCCGGGTGAATCACTATGAACTGGCTTGCGAGCACCGACCGCCCCACCCCCATTTCCAGTGCCACACCTGCCGGGAAATCGAGTGCCTGGACCCGGCGCCGATGACCCGCGTGTGGACCGAGCTGCAAGGGCCGCTAGGGAACCGGGCCGATCACATCGAAATCCGGCTGACCGGGGTTTGCCATAAGTGCAGGGAGGCCGAGGCCACCTGAGTCGGTCGGTAGCCCAGGCAGCTCGCCGGTAAATTAACATGATTGCTTCCCATGGACCACTGAATTTAAAGCAACCGGCCTGCGCCTCCGCTGGCGGCGCTTAACCGGAGATCTGGTCCTGACGCTGGATTACCAACCATGGACCATCCCGACGAGAAAGCTGTAAGCAGAAGCTCGAGGGCTGCGGAATCCGTTGAGCTTGCCGCCGTCCCGGCTCCCGTTTCTCCCCTGGGTTGGAGTATCTGGGGCCGTCTGCTCTGTGCCGGGGCGGCCACCGCCCTCCTGTGGCTGGCGGTGGCCTGGGCCGCCGGCTGGCTTTAATGATAGAGATTTCTGATGGCTTCCATTGTGATCCACGATCTCACCCTGGGATATGACGGGCATCCCGCGGTCCATCATCTTTCCGGAACCTTTGAGCCGGGGTCGATGACCGCGGTGGTGGGGCCCAACGGCTCGGGGAAAAGCACCCTGTTAAAGGGAATTATCGGTATCCTGCGGCCCTTTACCGGTCGGATCGACCTGGGGGGCCTGCAGATCTTCCGGATTGCCTACCTGCCGCAACAGGCGGAGATCGACCGGAGTTTCCCTATAACGGTTCGGGACCTCGTGGCCCTGGGCCTCTGGGAGCGCATCGGCATGTTCGCCGGCATGAGTGACGAACTGTGGAGGAAGGCCCGGGAAACCTTGGCCGCGGTGGGTCTGGAGGGTTTTGAGCGCCGGCCCATCAGCGATCTCTCGGAGGGCCAGTTCCAGCGGGTTCTTTTCGCCCGCCTGCTGCTCCAGGACGCACCCGTCATCCTCCTCGATGAGCCCTTCAACGCCATGGATAACCGGACCATAGCCGATCTCCTCCAGGTAGTGAACCGCTGGCACGCCGAGAACCGGACCATTATTGCGGTGCTTCACAATTACGAGCAGGTGCGCTCCTATTTCCCCAGAACCTTGCTGCTGGCCCGGGAGCCCATCGCCTGGGGAGACACCGCGGAGGTCCTTACTCCGGAGAATTTGCAACGCGCCCAGCGGATGTCCGAGGCCTGGGACGAAACCGCGGAGGCCTGTCCTCTGGGGGAGGTATGTTGAGCTATCTTTGGGCCATCTTCCTGGCGCCCTTCCAGGATTTCATCTTCATGCGCCACGCCCTGGTGGCCTGCCTGGCCCTCGCCCTGGGATGCGGTCCCATCGGAGTGCTGTTGGTCTTGAGGCGCATGAGCCTGGTGGGAGACGCCCTTTCCCATGCGGTTCTACCCGGGGTGGCCGTGGGCTTCCTGGTTTCCGGCCTATCTCTCTACTCCATGACCCTGGGAGGCATCGTCGCCGGTCTCATCGTAGCCCTGCTGTCCGGGGCGGTCAGCCGCGTCACCCTGCTGCGGGAGGATGCCAGTTTTGCGGCCATGTACCTGGTTTCCCTGGCCTTGGGGGTTCTCCTGATTTCCTGGCGTGGCAGCAGTCTGGATCTGATTCACGTGCTTTTTGGCAGCATTCTGGCGGTGGATGACGCCGCCCTGGTTTTAGTGGCCTCCATTACCACCGCCACCCTGCTGATCCTGGCGATTATCTACCGACCTCTCATCGTTGAATGCTTCGATCCCGGTTACCTGAGGTCGGTCAGCGGCAAGGGTGCGGTAATACATATAGTCTTCCTGGTCCTGGTGGTCCTCAACCTGGTGGCCGGATTCCAGGCTTTGGGAACCTTGATGGCTGTGGGAATGATGATGCTGCCGGCGGTCTCCGCCCGCTTCTGGGCCAGGCAGGTCTGGTCCACGGCCCTGGCCGCGGTGGTCATCGCCATGTTGTCCGGCTATGCCGGCCTGGTCATTTCCTACCACGGCAACCTCCCTTCCGGGCCTTCGATCATTCTGACTGCCGGCTTGGGCTACGCCTTTTCAGTCGTCTGTGGAGCGCATGGCAGCATCTACAGCCGTTACCGGACAGCCCAACACCTTACCGGCTAAACCAAAAAGGAGGGTATTATGTCATTCAGCCTCACGGTTCTCACCCTTGTTTTGGCGCTCTTCATTGCCGGAGGTGGAACCGCGGCCACGGCCGAGAAAAAGGTCAAGGTGATCGCCAGCTTCAGCATCCTCGGCGACCTGACCAAGAACGTCGGCGGCGACCGGATCGAGATGGCCACCCTGGTCGGTCCCAATGGAGACGTCCATGTCTACGAGCCGACTCCGGCGGACGCCAAAGCCATAGGCGGCGCCGACCTGGTCGTGGTCAATGGCCTCGCCCTTGAGGGCTGGATGGATCGTCTGATCAAGACTTCCGGCTACAAGGGCCCGGTGGTGGTGGCCAGCCAGGGGGTTAAACTCCGGCAGATGACAGCAGAGGAACTCGGACAGGGCGCCAAGCACGGGCCTTTAATGATTGACCCCCATGCCTGGCAGGATGTGGGCAACGGCCGGCTTTATGTCCAAAATATCGCCAAGGGGCTGGAAACGGTGGATCCCGCAAGCGCCTCCGTCTATCGGGCCAATGCCGAAGCCTATGTGGCGAAGCTTAGCGAACTCGACCAATGGGTAAGGAAGGAATTATCCGGCATCCCCAAAGAGAAGCGGCGCATGATCACTACCCATGACGCCTTCGGCTATTTCGGCGCGGCCTACGGCATTTCCATTCTCTCACCCGTGGGCTTCAGCACCGAAAGCGAAGCCTCCGCTAGGGATATCGCCAATCTCATCAACCAGATCCGCCGGGAAAAGATCACCGCGGTCTTTGTGGAAAATATCACCGATCCGCGCCTGATGGAGCAGGTCGCCAAAGAAAGCGGCGTAACCTTGGGGGGAACGCTCTATTCCGATGCCTTGTCCAAGCCGGATGGGCCGGCGCCAACCTATCTGGAGATGTTCAAGAATAATGTCACCAAGATTGCCGCGGCCATGCGGAAATCCATCTGAGAAAATTGCCCTTCAGGATGGATTCTTGTCAGGGGCGTCTTATATTTAGAGGAACCTGCGAGAAATCATCCGAAGGAGAGGTCAGATGAGATCAAGAATCTTAGCAGCGGCAATGGCTTTGGCAACAGTGCTCATCTGGGGCTGCGGTGAATCCAAGGCGCCGGCGGCCAAGGCGACCCTGGTCGACGCCCAGGGGCAGAAGGTGGGGGAAGCCAGGTTGACCGAGACCACCCAGGGGGTGAAGATCGACCTCACCGTGGAGAATCTGCCTCCCGGGATGCACGCCTTTCATATCCATGATAAAGCGGTCTGCCAGGGTATGGACTTCATGAGCGCCGGGGGTCATTTTAACCCGTACCACAAGCACCATGGCTTAAAAAATCCCCTGGGGCCCCACGCCGGGGATCTTCCCAACATAACGGTGGGCCCGGATGGCCGCGCTGCCATCTCGGTGGTGGCCAACCTGGTCACCCTGAAGGACGGGGAAATAAATTCCTTGTTTCAACCCGGCGGGACTTCCCTGGTGATCCACGCCAACCCCGATGACGAGGTCTCCGACCCGGCGGGCAACGCCGGACCCCGTATCGCTTGCGGCCCGATCACCAGACAGTAGCCCCAGATCTGGCGGCAGGTGGGAGGGAAGAGTTTCCGGCATTTAAAAAAAAACGGAAACCGGAGGCCGCGCCAGGTCAAAGGGCCGCACCTGCGGCGCACCAAAGCTAAGGTAAGCTTACGGCCCAGTTAAAGAGGCTCAGGAATTTCGCCGAGCACTGCTGGCACTTATAACCCTTGCCGGCGGGAATCAGGCGCATCCAGGCGCGGCGCCCGGACCAGATGCCCTTTGCCGCATTTCTGGCAAAGGTTTCCTCGAATTATCCTGAACATTTCCTTTAGTAAGCCAGTTATTAACGGAAGCATGAAAGGGGTCCCATCTTTATGCCCTCTCCCCCAATGGGGGACGACACCGGGTGAGGGGGAATTTAATCTCTTTTCCGCTCCCATAAATAAAAGGGCGCCGGGCCCGCCGCATTAGGGAGCTATGGGCCTCCCTCAATATGTTAATGTAAGAGTCTCTATGCAGACCCAGCGTCAAATGATCAAAGAATTGTTGCTGGAGGGCGTATTCTCCAGCCTGGAGCTCTCCCAGCGCCTCTCCTTGCCGGAGAAGGAGGTGCTGGACCACCTGGCTCACATCGCCCTGGCCCCGGGGCCCGGTTGCCGGTTCCGCACCACCCCGGCGGTCTGCAACAACTGCGGCTTTGCCTTTAAGAAACGCGAGCGCCTTACCACCCCCTCCCGCTGTCCTCTCTGCCACCGCGAATCCATCCGCCGGCCGCGCTTCGCTTTGCTGCGCACCTGATTTCTTGGCCTTCTGGGCGCCTGGGCGTGAGGATTTTTCTCCCGCCAGAACGCAAGGCGCCAAGGTTATTCCACCGTGACGCTCTTGGCCAGGTTGCGGGGTTGGTCCACGTCGGTGCCCCGCAGGTCGGCAATGTGATAGGCCAGCAGTTGCAGGGGAGCCACCAAGACGCTGGGGGAGAGATCCAGGGGCACCTGGGGCACCGAAATCACGCTCTCCACCCGCTCCTGGACCTGGTAATTGTCGGTTTCCGTGAGGGCGATGATGCGCCCGCCCCGAGCCGTCACCTCCTCGATGTTTCCCCTAACCTTTTCCAGCACCGGGCTCCGGGTGGCCAGGACCACCACCGGCATCTCCCGGTCAATGAGGGCAATGGGGCCGTGTTTCATCTCCCCGGCGGCGTAACCTTCGGCGTGGATATAGGAGATTTCCTTGAGTTTCAAGGCCCCCTCCAGGGCGATGGGATAATGGAGGCCCCGCCCCAGGTAGAGGAAGTTGCGGGCCTCCATGTAGCGCCGGGCGGTCTCCCGGATCTGTTGGTCCAGGTCCAGGGTCTCCTGGACCCAGGTGGGCAACTTCAATAATTCCTGGAGGCGCTGCCGCACCTGGTCTCGGGTGATCCTTCCGGTGCGGCTGGCCAGAAACAGGGCGATGAGGTAGAGGGCCACCAACTGGGTGGTGAAGGCCTTGGTGGAGGCCACCCCGATCTCCGGGCCGGCGTGGGTGTAAAGGACCGCATCGGCCTCCCGGGCGATGCTGGAACCCACCGCGTTGACAATGGCCAGGGTCTTGGCCCCCAGTTCCTTGCCGGCGATGAGTCCGGCCCGGGTGTCCGCGGTCTCCCCGGATTGGGAGATGGGAATCAACAGGGTCCGGGAATCTACCAGGGGCTGGCGGTAACGGAACTCGGAGCCCAGGTCCACCTCCACCGGCAGGCGGCTCAGGCTCTCGATCAGGATCTTACCCACCATGGCGGCATGGTAGGAGGTGCCGCAGGCTACCAGAAAGATCTTGCGCAGCTTCCGGATATCCCCCTGGGAGAGGGCGATCTCCTTCAGGATCACCTCTCCCAGGTCGGGGTTGATCCGGCCCCTAAAGGTGTCGATCAAGGCACGGGGCTGCTCGAAGATCTCCTTTTGCATGTAGTGTTTGTAGCCCGCCTTCTCCGCCATGGCCGGGCTCCAGGAGATGTGGTGCACCTGGCGCGTGACCGGCTGCCCGTCCCGCCCCAGCAGGAAAAGGTCACCCTCTTTGATCACCACCAGGTCGTGGTCTTCCAGAAAGATCACCTGCCGGGTGTACGGCAGGATGGCGGGGATATCGGAGGCCAGGAAATATTCCCCCTCCCCCAGCCCCAGGATCAGGGGGCTCTCCTTGCGGGCCGCCACCAGCATCCGGGGCTCATTGGCGTTGACCATGACCAGGGCGTAAGATCCCCGGATGGCCTCCAGGGAGAGTCGCACCGCCTCCAGATATTCCGTCCCCTGGCGCAAATTCTTGACGATGAGGTGCGAGACGATCTCCGTATCCGTTTCCGATGAGAAGTGGTGGCCTTCCTTGAGTAGCTCTTCCTTGAGTTCCAGATAGTTCTCGATGATGCCGTTGTGAACCACTGCGATGGGGTCCACCAGGTGGGGATGGGCGTTGGCCTCGGAGGGGCGGCCATGGGTGGCCCAGCGGGTGTGGCCGATGCCCACCTGGCCCGGCAGGGGATGCCGGCTTAATAATTTTTCCAGTTCCACCAATTTACCCAGGCTGCGGCGAATGTTTACGGCGTGATCGCTGATCACCGCCATCCCGGCGGAATCGTAGCCTCGATACTCCAGGCGCTTGAGGCCGTCCAGGATGATGGGCATGGCCTCCCGGGACCCCAGATAACCGATGATGCCGCACATAATTACCTCTCTTGAAGCAGGCACTGGTCAGTAGAGAGTGGCCAGTAAAACCTGGTTGCTTTATGGATGACCACGGACCCGGCCATTAAATCCCGGCTATTCCTCGTTCCCGGACCAGCTTGAATTTTAGATAATAAACTGACCACTGGCTACTGGCCACTGATCCCTATTCCTTCTTTTTCTTGGCGCTGGAGCCGCGCTCCAGGTTCACCTGTCGGGCCCGGGAGATGGCCAGCTTGCCCGGCGGCACGTCTTGGGTGATGGTGGAGCCGGCCCCGACGTAGGCCCCGGCGCCCACGGTCACCGGCGCCACCAGCGCGGTGTTGCTGCCGATGAAGGCCCCCTCCCCGATGATGGTGGGGTGCTTTTTAACCCCGTCATAGTTGCAGGTGATGGTGCCGGCGCCCACGTTGGTCCCGGGGCCTACGTCGGCGTCCCCCAGGTAGGTGAGGTGCCCGGCCTTGACCCCTTCATGGAGCACCGATTTCTTCACCTCCACGAAATTGCCTACCCTGGCCCCGGCCCGGAGATCGCTGCCGGGTCGCAGATGGGCCCAGGGGCCCAGGGAAACCTTGGGCCCCAGGCGGCTCTGGCTGATGACGCAACCCATCTTCACCAGGACCTCATCTTCCAGGACGGAGTCGACAATCTGCACCACCGGCTCAATGACGCAGTTTTCGCCAATGACGGTGGCTCCCTGGAGATAGACGTTGGGGTAGATGACCGTGTCCCGGCCGATGCTTACCCCGGGCTCGATATAGGCGGACTCGGGGTCGATCAGGGTGACCCCCTGGTCCAGGTGCCTGGCGTTGATGGTGCGTTTCACGGTCTGGGTGGCCGCGGCCAGATCGGCCCGGCTGTTGATGCCCAAGAGGCTTTCCCGATCCGGGTCCACCAGGGCCGCAACGAACCGGCCCTGCTCCTGGGCGATCTGGATCAGGTCGGTGAGATAGATTTCGCCGGTCACCGGGCTGGGCCGCAGGTGTTGCAGGGCTGCCGCCAGGAAGGCGGCGTCAAAAAAATAGGCGCCGGTATTAATTTCCCGGATCGCCAGGATTTCCGGGCGCTCCCGAGCGTCTTTGGCCTGCACCACCGCCATGACCCGCCCCCCCTGGTCCCGCACCACCCGGCCGTAATGGGCCCCGTCGTCCAGTTCGATGGTCTGCACGGTGACCGCCGCCCTGCTTGCCTGATGCAGCCGGTGGAGCGCCAGGATGCTCTCCCCGGCAATCAGCGGGGCATCGCCGCAGAGCACCAGAATCGTCCGGGCCGCCGCCAGTAAATTTGCGGCCAGGGCCGCCTGCACCGCGTGGCCGGTGCCATTCTGGGGCTCCTGGACCACAAAGCGCACCCCGGAATCTTGTATGACCTCCCGGACCTCTTCCGCCCGGTAGCCCACCACCATCACGATGTCCTCCACCCCGACGGCCTTCAGGGTATCCAGCAGGTAGGCGACCATGGGGCGGCCCAGGATTTCGTGGAGCACCTTGGGCCGGGCCGACTTCATGCGGGTGCCCTGCCCCGCGGCCAGGACGATGGCGGTGATCTTATCGGTCAGCTTCTCCATCTTTTACCTTTTTATGCACCATTTATGCCAAATAGAAAAGTTGGCCCCCTTTAATCTGATTCGCCGGTATTCAGGCATAATTTTTGGTGCGTAAGACGCACCCTACGTTTGATGCAGCAATATCATGACTTAACATTTACACCTCTTATCCATGGGTTAGAAGAATATTCCCCATAATATCACCCCATCACCGCATAATCCACCGCCCGCGGGTTATCCATCCGCTTGGAGGCGTCCAAAATTTCCATCCCCACGACATTGCCATCTTTGTCATAGTCGATGATTACGCCGGGCTTGTCCTCATCGCTCTCTCCAATTGGGGCGTTGCTGAAGAGAATTCGCAGCACATCGACTTGCGGATCATAGGTTACTTTCATGACGTCCTCCAGTATTTGCCGATTTTCTTGTTTCGATATACGGTAACCACCAGAGCAGAATCGGCTAATTCAGCTACTACAGCTCTTAACAAAAAGATTTTACCACCCTCGAAATCCAATTGCGATTGATATACCTTTTTACCATCCGGCTGCTCAATTAGCTGCTGCGGATCTTTCAGAACTGATTCCAGCAATTCCATGGCAATCGCACGCCGTCCCATTTCCTTCTTGGCATGGCGTGAGAGCCTGAATTTCATAAATCCCTTGGTCCGTGGATTGTCTGAGAAATATCTATCACTTCCTATTAAATCAAAATCCCATTTCTCAACCTGATATTGAAAACATATAAAAAAATGATCCATTTGTAAAAATGAAAAAGGCAAGCCCGCTTTCCCCAGGCTTGCCCGTTGGGTTTCGGTTAAATTGCGGTTCGTTAGCGGCTGGCCACCTTTTCGCGCACCATGGCGCGACGCAGGGCGGCCTCGGCCCGGACATAATCGATCTCTTCGGTCTTGCCCGCGGCCAGGCGGCGTTCCGCCCGTTCTTGGGCCCGCCGGGCCCTTTCCAGGTCGATTTCACAGCTCCGCTCAGCAGCTTCGGCAACGATGGTCACCTTTTCGCCGGTAACCTCGGCAAAGCCCCCGCTGACGCAAAGATGTTCCGTCGCACCGCCCAGCCGGTAGTACATCTCACCTATGGCCAGGGCGCTCAGGAAGGGGGTGTGGCCCACCAGGACGCCGAACTGGCCCTCCACTCCCGGACAGACCACCACGTCGGCGTCGGTGGACAGCACCAGGTGATCGGGAGTGACTACCTCCAAACGGAGTTTTTTTTCTGACATGGGTCCCAGCCTCCCGCCTTAGGCGGCTGCCAGCCGTTCGGCCTTGGCCACTGCCTCTTCGATGCTTCCCACCATGTAGAAGGCCTGTTCCGGGAGATCGTCGTGTTTGCCGTCGATAATCTCCCTGAAGCTCCGGACGGTGTCGCCCACCTTGACGAACTTGCCTTCCATGCCGGTGAACTGGGCCGCCACAAAGAAGGGCTGGCTCAGGAAGCGCTGGATCTTCCGGGCCCGGGACACCGTGATCTTGTCTTCGTCGGAGAGTTCGTCGATGCCCAGAATGGCGATGATGTCCTGCAGGTCCCTATACTTCTGGAGGATCTGCTGTACCTGCCGGGCCACCGCGTAGTGCTCCTCCCCCAGCACCTGGGGGTCCAGGATCCGGGAGGTGGAGTCCAGGGGGTCTACCGCCGGGTAGATGCCCAGCTCGGCGATCTGCCGGCTAAGCACCACGGTGCCGTCCAGGTGGGCGAAGGTGGCGGCCGGGGCCGGGTCGGTCAGGTCGTCGGCGGGCACGTAGATGCACTGCACCGAAGTGACCGAACCCTTCTTGGTGGAGGTGATGCGCTCCTCCAGTTCGCCCAGGTCGGTGCCCAGGGTGGGCTGGTAACCCACGGCGGAGGGCATCCGGCCCAGGAGGGCGGAAACTTCCGAGCCCGCCTGGGTAAAACGGAAGATGTTATCGATAAACAGCAGGGTGTCCTGGCCTTCCTCGTCCCGGAAATATTCCGCGGCGGTGAGGGCCGTCAGGGCCACCCGGGCCCGGGCCCCAGGAGGCTCGGTCATCTGCCCGTAGATCAAGGCGGCCTTGGGCAGCACCCCGGAGTGTTTCATCTCCAGGTAGAGGTCATTGCCTTCCCGGCTCCGCTCCCCCACGCCGGCGAACACCGAAATGCCGCCGTGGTGCATGGCGATGTTGTGGATCATCTCCATCATCACCACGGTCTTTCCCACCCCGGCGCCGCCGAACATCCCCATCTTGCCGCCCCGGGGGAAGGGCACCAGCAGGTCGATAACCTTGACCCCGGTTTCCAAGACCTTGACGGTAGTATCCTGATCCACGAAGGCCGGGGCCGGACGGTGAATGGGATACATGGTTTTGGCATTCACCGGGCCCAGGCCGTCCACCGGCCGCCCCACCACGTTGAGCACCCGGCCCAGGGCTTCTTGGCCCACCGGCACCATGATGGGGTTGCCGGTATCCTTGACGGGCATGCCCCGCACCAGGCCGTCGGTGGTGTCCATGGCGATGGTGCGCACCATGTTGTTCCCCATTTCCAGGGCCACTTCCACCACCAGGTTGTCCTTGGTATCGTCAATGGCCGGGTTGCTGATCAACAAAGCGTTTTTGATGGAGGGCAGCTTGCCTTCCTCGAATTCCACGTCCACCACCGGACCGATAACGCGGGCGATTCTTCCTATATTCATTGTCTAAAGCTCCTCCTCCGGGCGGCTTAGCCCTTCAGGGCTTCAGCCCCGCCCACGATATCCATCAATTCTCTGGTAATGGCCGTCTGCCGGGCCTTGTTCATCACCAGGGTGAGTTGGGTGATCATTTCCTTGCAGTTGCTTTGGGCATTGTCCATGGCGGTCATCCGGGCGGCATACTCGCTGGCGGAATTCTCCAGGAAGCCGTGGTAGACCTGGACGTTGATGTATTTGGGCAACAGGTATTCCAGGAACTGCTCCATGGGCGGCTCAAAGAGATACTCCACGCCGGCGGCCTCTTCCGCGGCCTCCCCGGGTTGAATGGGTAGGAGCTGCACCAGGCGCGGCCTTTGGACCGCCAGATTGATAAAGCTGGAGTGGATCAGGTGGACCTCCTGCACCGCTCCGCTAAGAAAGGCGCTCATGATCTCCCGGGCCACCGCCACCGCGTTGGAGAAATCGAACTTGTTCCACACGTCTATGTATTGGGCCAGCATTTCCCGTTTGTGCCGCCGAAAGAAGTCCCGGCCTTTACGGCCCACGCAGGTCAGGGAAACCTCGAGGCCTGCCGCCTCTTTTTCTCTGATGAACTTCACCGCCTGGTTGATCAGGTTGACGTTGAAGGAGCCGCACAGGCCCCGGTCGGCAGTCATCAACACCAGCCCCACCCGCTTGACTTCGGGGGCCTGGGTAAAGAAGGGATGGATCTCCGGTTCCACCCGGCCGGCTATATTGCCCAGCATCATGGAGAAGGCCCGGGCATAGGGCCGAAAGCCCTCCATGCGCTGCTGCGCGCCCCGCAATTTAGCGGCGGAGACCATGTTCATGGCCTTGGTGATCTGCTGGGTCTTTTTAACCGCCCCTATCTTGCGTCTGATATCTCTTAGGGTCGCCATCCTTATCCCCCAGTATTACGCGTAGGCGCTGACGGCCGGCTGGAAGGCGGCATCAAATTCTTCCAGGATGGCCTTCATCTTGGCGTCCAACTCCGGAGTGAACTCGTTCTTCTCCTTGACGTCAGCCAGGACGCCGGAATATTTCGACTCCAGGAAGCTATAAAGCTGCTGTTCGTAGGAGGCCAGCACATCCACGGGATATTTGTCCAGAAAACCCCGGGTGCCGGCATAGAGGATGGACACCTGCTTCTCCATGGGCAGCGGCTGGTACTGCGGCTGCTTGAGGATTTCCACCAGCCGTATCCCCCGATTGAGCTGCTGCTGGGTGGACTTGTCCAAATCGGAGCCGAACTGGGCGAAGGCCGCCAATTCCCGGTATTGGGCCAGGTCCAGGCGGAGAGAGCCGGCCACCTGCTTCATGGCCTTCACCTGGGCGGCGCCGCCCACCCGGGAGACTGACAGGCCGACGTTAATGGAGGGCCGGACCCCGGAGAAGAACAGGGCCGGTTCCAGATACACCTGGCCGTCGGTGATGGAGATGACATTGGTGGGAATGTAGGCCGACACGTCACCTTGCTGGGTCTCAATGATGGGCAGGGCGGTCAGGGAGCCGCCGCCCTTGTCGTCGTTCAACTTGGCGGCCCGCTCCAACAGCCGGGAGTGATTGAAAAAGATGTCCCCCGGATAGGCTTCCCGTCCCGGCGGCCGCCGCAGCAGCAGGGAGATCTGCCGGTAGGCCTGGGCCTGTTTGGTCAGATCGTCGTAGATAATCAGGGCGTGGCGGCCGGTATCCCGGTAGTACTCGCCCATGGCGCAGCCGGAGAAGGCCGCCACGTACTGCAAGGGGGCAGGCTCCGAGGCCGAGGCGTTGACCACGGTGGTGTGCTTCATGGCCCCGTGGCGTTCCAGGGCGTCCACCACCTGCGCCACCGTGGACTTCTTTTGGCCCACCGCCACATAAATACAGATGACCCCGGTATCCTTCTGGTTGATGATGGCGTCGACGCACAGGGCGGTCTTGCCGATCTGGCGGTCGCCGATGATCAGTTCCCGCTGGCCCCGGCCGACGGGGGTCATGGCGTCTATCGCCTTGTAGCCGGTGTACATCGGTGCATTCACCGGCTGGCGCTCGATGACCCCGGGGGCCTTAACTTCGATGCGGCGGAATTCCTTGCTTTCGATGGGGCCCTTGCCGTCTATGGGATTGCCCACCGGGTCAAGGACCCTCCCCAGGACCGCGTCCCCTACGGGCACCTGGGCGATGCGGCCGGTGCGTTTGACGATGTCGCCCTCTTTGATGTGGGTATCTTCGCCCAGGATGGCGACCCCCACGTTGTCTTCCTCCAGGTTAAGGGCGAGGCCATAGATGGCCCCGGGGAACTCCAGGAGTTCCATGGCCATGCATTTCTCCACGCCGTGGACCCGGGCGATGCCGTCGCCCACCGACAATACGGTGCCGGTCTCTGCGACTTCCACCTTCTTTTCGTAATCCCGAATCTGCGAGCGAATAATTTGGCTGATTTCTTCGGCTCTAATTTCCATTTATCAGACCTCGCCTTTTATTAAGGATTCTCTTAAGGAATTGAGCTGGGTGCGCACGCTGCCGTCCAGCACCAGGTCCCCTACCCGGGCTACGATGCCGCCGATGATGCTGGGGTCTTCCTCCACCTCCATCACCACCGTGGAGCCGGTTAATTTCTCCAAGGTTTGCAGCAGGCGCGTCCGGGTGGCATCCTCCAGGGGAATGGCGGCCTTTACCTTGGCCCGGCTGACGTTCTCCGCCCCGTCCACCAATTGCTGATAGGACTGGGCCACGCCGTCCAGGGCGTTGAGGCGGAGCTTGTCGAACATGAGTTGCAGCAGGTTGGCCACCAGGGGAGGCATTTGCAAAAGTTCGATCATCCGGAGGAGTAATTTGCGGCGGTCCTCCCGGCTGAAGACCGGATTGAGAAGCGCGTCCCGCAGTTCCGGCTCCCGCTGCAAAAGATGGGCGAACCCACTTATCCCCTCCCCATACTCCTTGTACTTGCCGTCTTCCTGGCCCAGGGTCAGCAAGGCCTTGGCATAGCGTCGGGCAACGGTCAGATCAATCAATGGGTCTCCACCACCTTTTTAAGATATTCCTTCACCAGACCCTGCTGGTCCGCGAAGGTTGCCTTCTCTTTAATGAGATCGGTGGCCATCTGGGTGGCCAGGTCCGCCACTTCCTCCCGCAATCCTTGGGTGGCCTTTCTGGTTTCCTGCTGGATGGAGAGGGCTGCCATCTCTTTGATGCGGGCCGCCACCGCGTTGGCCTTGTCCAGGATCTTGACCTTTTCCATCTCGCCTTCGGCCATATATTGCTTGAGAATGGCTTCCCGCTCCTTGGCCACCTCAGCCAGGCGGGCTTCCGCCTCCTTGAGGGCCGCGGCCGCCGCCGCCTTTTTCCCCTCCAGATCTTCCAGGCTCTTGGCGATCTCCTGGGAACGGGCCGTGAAGAAGTCTTTTATGGGAAACTTTTTGGTGAGGAGATAGATCAGGAGGCCGGAGAACACCAAAAAATTGAGGGTGCGCCAGGTGAAATCGGTAACCTTGGCCGGGCTGATGCCCTCGTGACCGCCGGGGGCCGCTTCCGAGGCCAGGGCCAGCCCCACCAGCAACAGGCAGACCACCATGGCCCCCAGGACCGCGACGACCCAGCGCCAACCGCTTCGGTTCTCCAGGTTCATGTGAGCTCCCTCCCCAGGATCTTGGAGACCAGCAACTGGGCGAAGGACTGGGTCTGGGTCTGCAGGGCCTTCCGGGCCTTGCCCACGTCTTCCTTGATCTGTTGCTCCACCTGCGACCATTCCTGGTCCACTTCCCGTTTGATTTCCTCCAGCAGGGCCGCTTCCGCCTCCGATCCTTCCTGTTTCAAGGACTCCCGGGCCCCGACCCCTTCCCGCCGGGCGGCGGCCATCTTGTCCTTGGTTTCGCTATCCAGCCCCTGACCCTGGGTCTCCATAAAATTGATGTCGGCCTTTTGGGCAGCCATTCTGGCCTGGCGCTCCTTCAGGGCCTTCCGGATGGGCCGGAACAGCACCATATTGAGAAGAAAGACCAGGACCAAAAAAGTGACCAGTTGTGCGCCTATGGTCCAATCGATCTGAATCATGCCTGGCTGCCACCTCGTATTTTATTCTCTGAAAACAAAGACTTACCTTCATACAGGGATAGGCCCCGCGGATGAGCCCATGTGTAACTTTTCACGAACCTTTTTTTAGCCTATTTTTCTGGGGCTGTCAAAATTTTTTTCAAAAAATTTTTAAGCCCCGAAGAGATAGCGGCGCATGCGGATATTAAACAGAAATCCCAGTCCCAGGAGAGTGGTGACCAGGGAGGAGCCGCCGTAACTGAAAAGAGGCAGGGGGATGCCCACCACTGGCAGAACACCGGTGACCATACAGAGATTGATAAAGATCTGCCAGAAGATCAGGGCGGTCATCCCCAGGGCCAGGAAGTGGCCGAAGCGCTCCTTGCAGTCCCGAGCCACCCCCAAGCCCCACAGGGCCAGGCCGGCGAACAGCAGCAAGAGCACCGTCGAGCCCACGAAGCCCCACTCCTCAGCGAAGACCGAAAAGACGAAATCGGTATGCTGTTCCGGCAAAAAATAGAGCTGGCTCTGGGTCCCTTGCAGGAAACCCTTGCCCCAGAACTGGCCGGAGCCCACGGCAATCATGGACTGGAGGATGTGGTAGCCCGCCCCCAAAGGGTCCTTTTCCGGATTGAAGAAGGTGAGCACCCGCTGGCGCTGGTAGTCCTTGAGCAGGATCCAGACCACCGGGGAGCACAGCGCCATGGCCAGGGCCAGGCCCGCCAGGGTGCGCCAGCGGACCCCAACGAAGAGGATCATGCTGCCCGCCACCAGGGCCATCAGGATGCCGGAGCCCAGGTCCGGCTGCTTGATGATCAGCGCCACCGGGACCAAAATCAGCAACCCCGGGACCGCCAGATCCTTCAAGCGCATGGCCTCCAGCCGCGGGCGGCGGTTGAAGTAAGTAGCCAGGGCCAGAATCACCGCGATCTTGGCCAGTTCCGCCGGCTGAAAGGAAAAGGGCCCCAGGAGCAGCCAGCGCCGGGAGCCGGCCACCATCTTACCGGCCACCATCACCCCCACCAGGGTCAGGATACTGAGGAAATAAAAGGGATAGCCGAGCTTCTCCAGGTGCCGGTAGTCATAAAACAGGGTCAAGAACATCAGGGCCAGGCCCATCGCCAGCCAGTAGCACTGCCTGATGTAAAGGGGAGTCCCTTCGCCCCGGTTGTATCCGGCGCTATAAAGATTGACGATGCCCATGGCGGCGATGCACAGCACCAGCCCCAAGACCAGGTAATCAAAGTTTTGCACTAAGCGGCGGTCGAACATAAATGACGGTTTTCGGTTTTCTGTTTTCGGTTTTCGGAAAACGAAAAAAAGGTAGCGGGGTCCTCAGTAGGCGATGCGGGTTACCTTGACTCGCCGGTTTCAGGATATTTGATCCTTTTGAGCTGAGCAATCAGCGGTGGCAAATCATCACTCAGGATTTTCCAAAGAATATCCAGGTTAATTGTATCGTAGCCATGTATCAGCCGATTACGGAGTCTGATAATCTGAGACCACGGGATGTTGGGGTATTGCATTCGTGTGGCAATGGTAACCTTGTTAGCCGCCTCTCCGACAATTTCCAGTAACCGGACCAGGGCCAGACTTACAACCCGGTTTGTATCGAGGTCGGCGCGAGATTTTCCCTGGATTAACTCAACCGCCTCCATGGCGCTATCCATCATATGCCACAAACGGACCAGGTCATCCTTCGACATATTGCACTACCGCCTCTTGTAAAACTTTATCTCGAAAATAACGGCTCAAACATTCGGGGGTATTCAGATCCACTTTTCTACAAAGAATTCTCGATAATTCATCTTCCATGGCAAAAAATGCCAGCCCAGGAACGTGATCTTTTTCAAATTCCACCAAAACATCGATATCGCTGTCCTCCCGAAAATCGCGGTGCAGGACTGAGCCGAAGATCGCCAATTTTTTGATGTGATGCCTCCGGCAAAACTCGGCGATCCTTTCTTGGGGAAAGGAAACCTGCACCTTAGATTTCGGAATATCTTTCTTCATATTCAAACACGTTTCCTATAACCACTGGCTACTGGTTACTTCTCAGGCCTCCACCCGATGGCTCAGGGACTCCTTCAGGGTCTGCCGGTCGGCGTATTTGATCTCACCGCCCATGGGCAAACCGTAGGCGATGCGAGTCACCTTGACGCCCAAGGGCTTCAGTTCCATGGCCAGGTAGGCGGTGGTGGTCTCCCCTTCGAGAGAGGGGTTGAGGGCCAGGATCACCTCCTGCACCGCCTCGGCCTGGATCCGCGCCAGCAGCTCCCGGATCCGCAAGTCATCAGGGGCCACCCCTTCCAGGGGAGTGATGAGGCCGCCCAGGACATGATAGCTCCCCTGGTACCAGCCCACCTTCTCGATGGCCAGCAGATCGCCGGGCTCGGCCACCACCAAAAGCTGCCCGGGGCGGCGCGCCGGATCAGCGCAGATGGGACAAAGCTCCTGGTCCGCGAAGGCATAACACCGCCGGCAGAGCTGGATCTTCTCCTGGAGCTCCAACAGGGCCTGGGCCAACTCCAGGACCTCCGCCCGGGGGACCCGCAGCAGGTGCAGGGCCATGCGGGCCGCGGTCTTCTCCCCTACCCCCGGCCACTTGCCAATTGCCTGGATCACCCGCCGCAAGGCCGCGGGATAAGCGTTTCCTGCCATAGAAATTCCTTTTTAGCTGTCAGCTATCAGCAGTCACAGCCAAAAACCTTTTCTTTGATGCAGCCGCAGGATTTAGCCTGCGCAATCCGCTGAAAGCTGATATTAACGGAAGCATGAAAGGGGTTCCATCTTTATCCCCTCTCCCCCAATGGGGGACGACACCGGGTGAGGGGGAATTTAATCTCTTTTCCGCTCCCATTAATAACTGACCGCTGACAGCAGGGCGACCCAGCAGGTTGCCCCTACGCTAACCGCTGACCGCTAAAAAAGTCCAGGTATCTGCATGCCCCCGGTGAGCTTACTCATCTCCTGGGCCATCATCTCCCGGGAGCGGTTCAGGGCCTCGTTCACTGCGGCCAGGATCAGGTCTTGGAGCATCTCCACGTCGTCGGGGCTCGCCACCTCCGGGTCGATGCGCAGACTCAGCAGTTCCTGGCGGCCGTTGACCGTGGCCTCCACCATGCCGCCGCCGGCCTGGGCGGTCGCCGTACGGTTGCCCAGTTCAACCTGCATCTCCGCCATCTTGGCTTGCAGTTTCTGGGCCTGCTTCATCATGGACATAATATTCATTACTCAGGTTCCTCCTTCCCCGGGGAGGTGAAGGCGCCCCCGAAGATTTCCAGGGCCTGTTGTTTGAGTTCCGTCATATTGAAGGTTTTACTGGCGGCCGCCGCCTTGTTCCCCGGGGCCCTGGCCTCGGGGGCCATGATTTCCAGGACACAGCGGTCCCCGAAAAAGGCCCGGGCCAGCTCCTGCAAGCGGGCCTCATAGGCCCGGCCCACCGCTTTCCAGGTGCGGCCCGGGGCCACCTTGAGGCAATGATCCTCGATCCCCAGCAGGCGGCATTGGGAGAGCTTGCCATACAGGGGTCCGCCTTCCGTCTCCCGGACGTATTGCAGGAAGGCCTGCCAGTTCTCCGCCGGGGGCGCCGCCTCCGGGACTTCCGAGGCCGGGGCGGCAGCCGCCTCAGGCGGCGGTGGCGCCGCGCTGACCGGCCCGGATACACCCCTGGCCTCCAGGCGGTCCGGCGATTCCGGGGCCGCCGCGCCACGGCCCTCCAGACGTTGTTCCAGGGACTCCAGCCGGGCCAGCCAGGAGGCCAGGGGCATTACCGGCTCCAGGTGGATCAGCTTGAGGAGCAGCACCTCTAAGACCAGCCGGGGCTGGGCCGCCCTTTTCAGCTCTTCTTCACCCTGGAGCAGCACCGTAAGCAGATTGTGCAGATGAATCCCGGGGGCCCGCCGGGCCAGGGTGGTGAGTTCCTCCCATTCCGAGTCGGCCACCGCGGCCAGGTGCCGGGACTCATGATGCAGCCCCGCCAGCAGCAGGTGCCGGGCGTAGAGCACCAGGTCTTCATAAAAACGCCGCAGGTCGTGCCCCTGATTGTAGAGCTCGTCAATCAGGGCCAGCAACTGCGGCCCGTTGCGGTCAATAATGGCCCCCAGGGCGGCCAGCAGCGCCCCCACGTCCGTCACCCCCAGGATGCGGGCGATTTCCGCGGCCGTGACCCGCTCGCCCCCAAAGGTCACTACCTGGTCCAGGAAACCCTGCGCATCCCGGAGGCTTCCCTCCGCGGCCCGGGCTATCAGGGCCAGGCCCTCGGGATCGATGAGCCAGCCCTCCTGGCCGGCCAGCTTCTCCAGGTGCGCCTGGATCATCCCGGTGGGCAGCCGGCGGAAATCGTAGCGCTGGCAGCGGGAGAGGATGGTCACCGGCACCTTGTGGGGATCGGTGGTGGCCAGGATGAAGACCGCGTGGGCCGGAGGCTCCTCCAGGGTCTTCAACAGGGCGTTGAAGGCCGGCGGGGTGAGCATGTGGACTTCATCGATAATGTAAACCCTATACTGGCCGCGGGCCGGCATGTACTTGATCTTCTCCCGCAGGTCCCGGACCTCGTCGATGCCCCGGTTGGAGGCGCCGTCGATTTCCAGCACGTCCAGGGAGGAGCCCAGGGTGATCTCCCGGCAGATGTCGCAGGTGTTGTCGGGGTGCGGGGTGGGCCCGGCCACGCAGTTAAGGGCCTTGGCCAGGATGCGCGCCACCGAGGTCTTGCCCACCCCCCGGGGGCCGCTGAACAGGAAGGCGTGGGCCACCCGGCCTTGCGCCAGGGCATTTTGCAGGGTGCGGATGATGGGCTCCTGACCCACCACCTCTTCAAACGTCTGGGGACGCCACTTCCGGGCCAGGACCTGGTATGCCATAGGGGGACCGTTTTCCGTTTACCGTTTACCGTTTACTGTTATTCGGTTTCTCATTAATTGCAATAACATCTTTTGTTTAGCTAGCCTTGCCGTTATATCTGCGCCAAATTTCAGATTGGTCTTCACGGAAAATGGAAAACTAAAAACGGAAAACTACATTTAATGGCGGAGAGAGAGGGATTCGAACCCTCGGAGCGTTTTAGGCGCTCACACGATTTCCAATCGTGCCCCTTCAGCCTCTCGGGCATCTCTCCGGTGAATTACCAAAAGTTACATGGCGGAGGGGGTGGGATTCGAACCCACGTGGGAGTGATTAGCCCCCAAGTCGATTTCGAGTCGACCCCGTTACGGCCTCTTCGGTACCCCTCCTGAAAAGATGGTTTTCAGTTTTCGGTTTTCACATTAATTAGCAGAACTTATAGGGCGTGATAGGCACGCCGAATTACGGCGGCCATAGGCCGCCCTATAGTTTCTGGATTGTTTGCGGGGTATTTCTGGGAAGCAATACTATCGCCGGGCCCGGAAAAACTCCTGCAGCAGCTCCCGGCACTCCGCCTGCCGCACCCCGCCCGTTACCTCAATCCGATGGGTTAAACGTTCATCTTCCGGCAAGCGGAACAGGGAGACGCAGGCCCCACCTTTGGGGTCGGTAGCGCCGAAGACCACCCTGGCCACCCGGGCCTGCAACATGGCCCCCAGACACATGATGCAGGGCTCAATGGTAACATAAAGGGTTACCCCGGGCAATCGGTAATTCCCGGCCGAGGCCGCGGCCTGCCGCAACGCCAGCACTTCGGCATGGCCCGTGGGGTCGTTGAGGCCAATCGGCTGGTTGCAGGCCCGGCCCAGAATCATACCTCCCTCCCCCACCACCACCGCGCCCACCGGCACCTCTCCCGCGGCCAGGGCGAGCCTTGCCGCCTCCAGGGCCTGGCCCATGTAAAAATCATCAGTTTCCAACCGCGCCTCGGTTTGCCTTGACGGAGATGGCAGGAGAGATCGGCTCAAACGGGGGATGCCCTTGACCTGCCACCCAGGCGGCAGCAGAGGTTGTCAGGGGGGGTCACCCCGCCCCTGCAAGGTTAGCTTCTTTGCTCAACAGGCCCAGGGCCCGGGCTTCGTATGCCCTGAGGAGCTTAAGTGCCCGCTCCTCCGCCAGCAGCAGGGCCTGATATTTCTCTAGTGGCACAGGCCTCTGGCCTGTGAAAGGCACAGGCTGGAAGCCTGTGCCACTGGCCTCCTGCAGCAGCTCCGAGAGGACCTGGCGGCGGCGACCGTGGCGGTCCGCCAGCAGGCGCAGGCGCAAAACCAGGAGCTGGGCCAGCAGGGGGTCCTCCACCCATCGCAGATAGTCCAGGGCCCCGGGAAAATTCTCTGCCTCCATGGCCGCAAGCGCCAGGTGGCGGTAATAGGAGGCGGGCAAAAGCCCGGACCCGGCCACCGGGCCCGCCAGGACCCGGCGGCCCAGGCGCACCAGCAGGTTCAATCCCAACATTTCATACCATCTCGAGACCGACCCCTGCAAAACTCACCTAAATTGTCATTCTGAAGGAGCGGAGCGACCGAAGAATCCCAAAATACGAGATTCTTCGCTACGCTCAGAATGACAAAAGGGTGTTTGCAGAGATCTCATCTTGCCTTTCAGTCCGGTCAAATCAGCCTGAACTTTTGGGCTCACTTTTTTACCGAAAACAGAAAACCGAAAACCGCATCAGGCCTTCTGGGCCTGGAGGCCGGCGTCCACCAGGTTGTCCAGGATCTCCCGCAACTCCGGGAGATCCCGGGTGAGTTCCCGGATACGCTCCTTCAGTTGGCGATAATCTTCCCGGTCCTCGCCCCGGGCCTCATCCAGGGTATCTTGCAAGGCGGCGGCCAGTCGCCGGTCCAGGCGGCAAAGCCCCGCCGCCGCGCCCAACAGCTCCAGGATGCCGCTGGTAATGTGATGCCCGGTGATCTCCTGAATGGCCACTTCGGCCACCCACCCCGCCAGGCCGCCCACCGCGGCCCCGCTGACGGAAAATTTCTTGCTGGCCATCTGTCCTCCTGCCTTGAAACGTTGTGAAGAATTGGTGGCACAGGCGTCCCTCGAAAAAAACCTGTGCGGACTGAGTGGCGGGCGAGACGCCCGCCCCACCGGTCTTCTCATAATTTATGGGTGGGCCAAAGGCCCATGAACGGCATTCTGAAAAGTTTCTGAGGTTCCCGCGCCGCCGGGGGCGGCGGCGCCACATTTTCATGATTTTCGGGTGAGCCCAAGGCTCATAAATTACTGTCCTGAAAGGTTACTCAGGCGGCCGCCAGGGATATGATGCCAGTTTCTGGGATTATTATATGATTTGGTAAATTGCGTCTCTCATACACCACATTCCCGCGTGGGGCGGGCGAGACGCCCGCCCCACCGGCATGGCGCGTAAGACGCGCCCTACGCCTTAGCCTTGGCGCAACCTTCCTTCAATCCAGCCCTTTCCTTGCCACCTGGTCCAGGACCTTGACCTCCTGCAGCCGCTCCGCCAGACGCTCCGTCTCGGTGAGCATGCGGGCGATGTGCCGGTCTTTTTCCACCAGGCGGCGTTTCAGGGAGCGGACTTCGGACCTTAGCCGGGAGGTTTCGGAATAGCCCAGCCAGCCCCGAATGCTCCTGGTGGCCAGGGTCAGGCCCACGCCCAGAATCGCGCCCACGCTCACCCCCACCAAGAAATCCAGGGTCTTGATCTCCATGTTAAAGGCAGTTTTCGGTTTTCGGTTTTCGGTTTCAGGTTTTTTGTAAGCGCAAAAAGCGTTTTTCTCATTCTTCACCAGCCATCTGGTAAAGGTCATGCATACGTTGTCTTTATCTGCGCTCTCTGCGCCTCTGTGGTGAAAAATTCTTCGCCGGCCATCTTGTCTGAACCATTACACGCAGAACCATTGCCAGCGGCGCTTCCCGAAGGCTGGGCGGCCGGCGCCTCCTCACCGACAACTCACTTGAAATATTAGCATTCTTCCCGCCTCCTGTCAATTTCTGCCGGGAGCCCCAAAGTCGCTTGTCAAGGAGGGCAACACATGGCACAATAAGGTTGCCCGCCTTCGGCCGGCTCTGGCGCAAGAGGAAATTGCCTTTAGTCTTTAAGGGGTTAAAGAGAACGCTCGCAGATAGCACTAACCGAGCGGCCTCTGGCGGCGCCCACCCCCCTTATAAAAAACAAAAACCAAAATACAGAAAACAGAAAACTTTCTTCGGAGGCACCGCGTATGAGCGAGATCAAGGCCATGTACCGCACCGTGATGGCGGACCATTTCCCCCCGGAGATGACCATCAGCTTCGGCGACCAGAAGCTGCTCTATCGCAAGCGCACCTGGAAGCTGCCCGACGCCAAAGGGGAGGTCATCGAAATGGGGCTGCGTTACGGGGAGAACCCCGGCCAGGAGGCGGCCCTCTACGAACTGGTGGGGGGAAATCTGACCCTGGGGGGCTGCCATTTCCTGGACCCCGGCAACGGCCTCACCAGCGCCATCGACGAGGCTGCCATGCTTCAGGCGGGCAAGCACCCGGGGAAGACCAACCTGACGGACCTGGACAACGGCCTCAATATCATCAAGTATCTCCAGGCCAGACCCGCGGCGGTGATCCTGAAGCACAACAACCCCTGCGGCGCCGCCTGGGCCGACTCCCTGGCCGAGGCCTACGATCGGGCCAACCGGGCCGACCGCATCGCCGCCTTCGGGGGCGCCGCGGTCTTCAACCGGCCCCTGGATAAGACCACCGCGGAACTCATTTCCCGGAACTACCTGGAGGTGGTGGCTGCCCCGGACTTCGAGGCCGGCGTCCTGGATATTCTCAAAAAGGCCAGGGACCTGCGAATCATCAAAGTTCCAAATTTCGGCATGCTCCAACACCTGGTGCACGCCCGCACCGTGGAATTCAAGGCCCTGATCGACGGGGGTCTCATCGTCCAGCAGTCGCCCTTGAACGCCATCCTCAAGCGGGAGGACTTCAAATTAGCCGTGGCCATGCACCAGGGCCAGGAATACCGCTGCCAGCGCCAGCCCAGCGAGCGGGAATACGACGACCTCCTCTTCGGCTGGTGGGTGGAGCAGGGCATCACTTCCAACTCGGTCATCTTCGTGAAAGACGGCTGCACCGTGGGCATCGGCACCGGCGAACAGGACCGGGTGGGAGTGGCAGAGATTGCCGTCTTCAAAGCTTATACCAAATACGCCGACACCCTCTGCTTCAAGCAGTTCGGCATGCCTTATAAACAGCTGGAACTGGAGATCCTCCGGGCCAAACGGGACGCCGCGGACCAGGTGGTCATCGATATGGCCACCCAAGAGGCCAGGGGCGGACTCAGCGGCGCGGTGATGATCTCTGACGCCTTTTTCCCCTTCCGGGACGGGGTGGACGTGGGCATCCGCCAGGGGATCACCGCGGTGGCCCACGCCGGCGGCTCAGTGCGTGACTACGAAGTCATCGAGGCCTGCAACGAAGCCGAGCCTCCGGTGGCCATGGTCTTCACCGGCCAGCGCTGTTTTAAGCATTGAGTAGCTGTCAGCTATCAGCGGTAGGGGCGACCCGCGGGTCGCCCTGCTTTCAGCGATCAGCTTTCAGCGGTCAGCCAAAAGCAAAAGCAAGAACCCCAAAACCCAAAGGCTGAAAGCTGACCGTGGACCGCTGACCGCTGAAGGCAGCATTAGAGGGTTCCTTCTTTATCCCCTCTCCCCCAATGGGGGATGACACCGGGTGAGGGGGAATTAATCTCGTTGCCGCTCCCGTTAGTAAATTATTAGTCCCACTAACCGTTGAATTGGGGGTACCTGAATGAAAGGTTTCAGATCGGTCCATGTGGTAGGAAAAAACTTGGATGAAACCTGGTTCGAATTATTAAAACAACTTTATTACCACGGGCGAAGATATAAAATCGATGCCGGCTCTTTTGCCGGGGCAGAGAGATTGGAGTTTGACATGGTAAGTGGAACTATCTTGGAACCTATCCGATACACTGAGGGAGGGGTAAGGGTGCCCCTGGCGGTGACCGTACCCCAGGGAATTCCGGCGCCTACTACGGATGAAGCTATCGAGAACTACTTCGTCGAATATTTGATGAATAGTGAACTTAAACCCAATGAACACTACCGGTATTCCACCTGGTTGCGGGGGGGTAAGTACGCCATACCCAAACTCGCCTTAGATGGCCTTAAGCAAGAGGGCCGGGTACCTGCGGTGATAGTCCCTGACCAGGTGCAATGGTGTCTCGACCATTATAAGAGGGTGGGTTTTGGTAATAACCATTGCTGCATCACCGTGGGCTACCCGGAATCAAATTTTGCCTACGACCAGGAGTACCGCAATGAGATGGAGCGAGGCACCAGTCCCTGTCTGAGAATAGTGGACACCAAGATTGTTAAGGAAGATGGTGAAAACTATCTATCTATGAATGTTTATTTCAGATCCTGGGACTGCTATGGGGGCTGGCCTGAAAACATGGGAGGCCTGGCCCTGGTCCAGGAATACATGGCCCATGATTTGGGGGTGAGGACCGGAAGTTTAAGTTTTGCGTCTAAGGGTTTGCACGCCTATGATTTTCAAATAGAAGCCTTGAAAGGCAGAATCGGAGTCTAGAAGGCTTTTTCTGGTTCCCAAGCTGCGCTTGGGAGCCCAATTAGATGCAAAGCTTTGCTTTGCCCAAGCACAGCTTGGGCCATAAGGACGTTCCCAAGTACAACTTGGGAACGAGAGGAATGCAGCCGCAAACATTTAGCTTACGCAGGCTGAAGCCTGCGGCTACAGTTTAAGGCGCGGGAAGGCGCCTCCTCCACTTAAAAATTCGAATTGCTTCAGGCTCTACTAATGTACTGATTATGCGAAGGTTTCAACCGAAAACTGAAAACCGAAAACCGAAAACCGTCTTTTCGCCCCTTGCTTTCGCGGAGATTTTTTATAGACTTAAAAGGTTTGAGGAGGATGGCTCATGTCCTACGTCTGTGACATCTGCGGCAAGCGCCCCGAGGTGGGCAACAATGTCAGCCACGCCAACAACCACACCAAACGCCGCTGGAAGCCCAATCTGCGCAAGGTCCGGGCCGTCCGCCAGGGCAGCGTGCGTTATCTTCGGGTTTGCACCCGCTGCCTGCGCTCGGGACTGGTTAACAAACCAGCCTGAAAAAGCTATCAGCGTTCAGCGATCAGCTTTTGGGGGTTGGGTTTGGGTTTTGCTTTTTGCTTTTGCTCTTTGGTTTTTGCCTTTGCTTTTAGCTGACTGCTGAACGCTGATAGCTGAAAGCTCCTTTCTACCCCGTCACCCTTCTTACCGAAATCACTTCCTTCAAACGCTTCAGGAACCCGAAGACCTTATCCAGGTGTTGCTGGTCCGCCACCTGAATGGTGAACCGGGCAATGCCCTTGCGGTCCTGGGTGGTTTCCACCGAGGCCTTGGTGACGTTGACGTCGGCGCTCCTCAGGGCGCTGGTAATGTCCGCCAGCAGTCCCGGCTTGTCCACGGTGACCACCTGGATCTTCACCGCGTAGACCTTCCCCGCCCCGCCGCCGTCCCATTCCGCCGGGATTTGGCGGAAGTCCTCGGTGCTGGCCAGGTAGGGGCAGTCGGCCCGATGGATGGTGACTCCCTGCCCCCGGGTGATGTAACCCATGATGATATCCCCGGGAATGGGCTGGCAGCAGTTGGCCAGGCGCACCAGGAGGTCGTCCAGGTCTTTGATTTTGAGGCTGCCGCCCACCTCCGGCTTAATTTCCCGACGGTCCGCCTCCGGGGGCGCCCCTTCCGGCTGGGTCTGGGGCACCCGGAAGAGTTTGCCGGTGACCTGCCCCGGGGAGAGCTTGCCGTGGCCGACGGCAGCCAGAAGGTCGTCCACCCCCACAAAGGAAAACTCCTGGGTCACCCTTTTTAGTTCTTCCCCTTCCTTGAACAGTTTTTGCAGACTGGCCCCGGACTTGCGCAGCTCCCGTTCCAGCAGCTCCTTGCCCAGGGTGATGCTCTGCTCCCGCTCCGCGGTCTTGAGCCACTGGCGGACCTTGTGCCTGGCCTTGGTGGTCTTGACGAACTGCAGCCAGTCCCGGCTGGGCTGGTGATGCGGCGAGGTGATGATCTCCACCGTGTCGCCGTTCTGCAATTCGGTGCGCAGGGGCATCATGCGGCCGTTCACCTTGGCGCCGCTGCAGCGGTTCCCAACCTCGGTATGGATGGCATAGGCAAAGTCCACCAGGGTGGCGCCCCGGGGCAGTTCCTTGACCTCGCCGGTGGGCGTGAAGACGTAAACCTCCTCCGGATAGAGTTCCAGGCGCACCCCTTCCAGGAGTTCCTGGGGACTCTTCAAGTCCTTCTGGAGGTCCACCATCTGCTTGAGCCAGGTGAAGCGCTTAGCGTCTTGCTCCTTGAAGACCCGGCGCTCCTTGTAACTCCAGTGGGCGGCGATGCCCTCTTCGGCCACCCGGTGCATCTCCCGGGTGCGGATCTGGATCTCCAGCCGCTCGCCGTAATGGCCGATCACCGTCGTGTGAATGGACTGGTACATGTTGGCCTTGGGCATGCCGATATAGTCTTTGAGGCGCCCGGGCACTGGCCGGAAAAGGGCATGGATCACCCCCAGGGTCTCGTAGCACTCGTGCACCGTCTCCACGATGATGCGAAAGGCCAGGAGGTCGTAGAGCTCATCCAGGGTGATCTGCTGGGCCTGAAGTTTGCGGTAGATGCTGTAGTAATTCTTGAGGCGGCCGCTGACTTCATCCTTGATACCGTGCTCCGCCAGCTTTTCCCGGAGCAGTTGGCAGACCTCCAGGATGTATTTCTCCAACTCCCCCCGCTTACGGGACAGACCCTCCTGGATCTGCTGGTAGGCCTCGGGCTCCAGGTAAAAGAAGGAGAGGTCTTCCAGCTCCGCCTTGATCCGGAATATTCCCAGCCTGCCGGCCAGTGGGGCATAGATCTCCTGGGTCTCCCGGGCGATGCGCTGCTGCGCCGCCGGCTCCATGAACCCCAGAGTGCGCATGTTGTGGACCCGGTCGGCCAGTTTCACCAAGAGCACCCGGATGTCGTAGGACATGGAGAGGATCATCTTGCGGATGTATTCGGCCTGCTGGGTCTGCCGGTCGCCAAAGCTGAGCTGGCCGATCTTGGTGACCCCGTTGACGATATCCGTCACTTCCTCGCCGAAATACTCTTCCAGATCGTCCAGGGTGGCGGCGGAATCCTCCACCGTATCGTGCAGCAGGCCGGCGCTCACGGTGGCCGCCCCCAGGCCCATCTGGGCCAGAAGGTAGGCCACTTCCAGGGGGTGGAGGAGGTAGGCCTCGCCGCTCAGACGCAACTGCCCTTCGTGGGCCCGGGCCGAAAAGACGTAGGCCTTTTCGATGATGGCGGTATCCTCCTGCGGATAGTGTTGGAGCACTTCCTCGATGATGTTCTGGAGGCGGATGATGCGGGTGGCCATGGTTCAAAGTTCAAGGTTCAAGGTTCAAAGTTCAAGGTTCAAGGCCTCAACCTCCGTCAGTCTGCTCGGCAATCCTCTGTTTCAGGTAATCGGGCAAATCTTCGATCAAGACAAATTCCGGCTCCCGCTCAGGTCCCCGTTGCTTCACTTCCGCCTGCCCCTTCTCCAGGGTCTTGGGACCGATGACCACTCGCAGGGGGATGCCCAGCAGATCGCAGTCCTTGAACTTCACCCCGGGGCGCTCATCCCGGTCGTCCAGGAGCACTTCGATGCCCGCGGCCGTAAGCACCCGGTGCAGCTCAAAGGCACAATCACGCACCGCGGCGTCGGTGAGAGAGATGGGGATCAGGCCCACCTGCACCGGCGCCAGGGCCATGGGGAAGATGATGCCGTGGGGGTCGTGGCCTTGCTCGATGGCCGCGGCCACGATGCGGCTCACCCCGATGCCGTAGCAGCCCATGTAGATATACTGCTCGGCCCCTTCCTGGTCCAGGTAAACAGCCTTCATGGCCCTCGAATATTTATCCCCCAGCTTAAAGATGTGCCCCACCTCGATGCCCCGCAGTAGGGCCAGCGCCCCCCCGCAGCGGGGGCAGGGGTCCTGGGCCGTGACGAGGCGCAGGTCCGCCACCTGGGCGATCTTCAGGTCCCGCCGGGGATGGACCCGCAGCAGGTGGTGATTATCCCGGTTGGCCCCGGTGACCATGGAATCCAGGCGGGCCACCGCCTGATCGGCGTAGATGGGGATCGTCAGGCCCACCGGGCCGGCAAACCCGGCCTCGGCCCCGGTAAGCTCCTGAACCCGGGTCAGCCCGGCCAGGGCCAGGTCGGTGACCCCCAGGAGATTTTTCACCTTCACTTCGTTGACTTCGTGGTCGCCCCGGATGAGAACCGCCACCGGGCCCCGCTCAGTCTCGTAGATCAGGGTTTTGACGATCTCCCGGGGGGAAATCTTTAAAAATCCGGCCACCTCCTCAACGCGGCGCACCCCCGGGGTGGCCACCAGCTCCCGGTCCCCCGCGGGGGGGCCGGGGGCCGCCGGCTCCAGGGGCACCTCGGCCTTATCCAGGTTGGCGGCGTAGTCGCAGCCCTGGCAGGAGACCAGCAGGTCCTCGCCGGTGTCCGCCAGGACCATGAATTCGTGGGAGAAGCTGCCGCCGATGGGGCCGGAGTCCGCCTCCACCACCTTGAACCGGAGGCCGCAGCGCCGGAAGATGCGGCTATAGGCCTGATACATCTCCCCGTAGCAGGCCTCGGCCCCGCCTTCGTCCGGGTGGAAGCTGTAAGCATCCTTCATGATGAATTCCCGGGAGCGGATCAGTCCGAAGCGGGGCCGGATCTCGTCCCGGAACTTGGTCTGAATCTGGTAGAGGTTGAGGGGCAACTGCCGGTAGGAATGCACCTCCCGGCGCACCAGATCGGTGATCACCTCTTCATGGGTGGGCCCGAAGCAGTAGTCCCGCTCGTGGCGGTCCAGGAAGCGCAGCAGCTCCTTACCGTACACCGCCCAGCGGCCGGATTCCTGCCAGAGCTCCGCCGGCTGCACCGCGGGCAGCAAGACCTCCAGGGCCCCGGCCCGGTCCATCTCCTCCCGGACGAGGCGCTCCACCTTGGCGAGTACCCGCCGGCCCAGAGGCAGGTAATTGTAGATGCCCGAGGCCACCTTGCGGATCATCCCGGCCCGCAGCAGCAGTTGGTGGGAAATCGCCTCCGCTTCCGCAGGCGTCTCTTTTAAGGTGGGAATCAGCATCCGGGAAAATTGCATAAACGCCCCTAACCAGTTTCATTTTATCACATCTATCTTGCGATATATACCAGCCGCCCGCGTTGTCCGGTTCGCCTCTTGTAGCATAACCGTGGCGGCAATGCCACCCCGAAAAAACTTAAGGGCACGGCGTGCCGTGCCCCCTTAACTTTGGTAGCACAGGCGTCTCGCCTGTGCGTCTCGCTGCCGGTGAACGCCATTAATAACGGCGGTCACGGGCCCGCCCTAGATTCTGCCTGGCGCCCTCCGGGCCTCGGGGGTGAACCGGGTTCCCGGCAACAGCCGCTCTTGCTGCATCCGGAAGGCCTCTTCCATGAGGACCTCCAGGTTGACGACGTCCTCCCGGTTGTATTGCAGGAGTAGCTGCAGGGCGGTGCGGTCGCCCCGCTGGTGGCGCTCCCAGAGGATCACCGCCATGTAGCCGTCCATGCCGTCCACCTCCCCGGGCCGCCGGATGCCGAAGCGGGGTTCGATCTTCTTGAGGCCCCCCCTGTAGCCCAGGCGGGCCAGGAGAAAGCGCAGGTCCACGTGCAGGGGCGGCAGGGTCAGGTCCGGGAAAAAGGCCCTTAACACCGGCAGGTCGAATTGGGTGCCGTTGAAGGTGACCAGCAGGTCGAAGTCCGCCAGGGCCCGCGGGAACTGCTGCAGATTCCGGCCCTGGACGAATTGGTGCAGGCCGCTGCCGTTATAGAGGCCCACCACGGTGACCGCCAGCCCCGGCCAGTAGGCGCCGGTGGTTTCGATGTCCAGGTAGCCGACCCGGGGCTTAAAGGCGCGGAACAGGCGCCAATGCTCCGCCGAAGCCAGGCGGGCCGCGAAGTAGGCGGGATCATTCACCTGGCGCACGGATTCCCGCAACTCCTCCTGGAGGCGCCGGAGCCGCTCCCAGGACAGGCCGGAGAGCCGCGGGGCGCCCAAAAAATCCTCCCAGGTCCCCACCCCCTGCCTCCAGAAATCGGCCTCGCGCCGCGGCCCCACCCCGTTAAGGTGGATAAAGGTGCGCTTCAGCATGGGGTTAGCATATCATCGCCTTTACCTTTTGTCACCCACCGCAAAAACCTGTAGAGTGGGCACTGCCCACCATTTCCTTTCATTCCTCCTTCAAAATCGCCGCCAGATGGGGCCGGATGGCCCGCCAGGCCGGGTAGGCCGCGGCGCCCAGTCCCAGGCACATCACCAGCGCCAGGCTCTGCCAGTAGATGCCCGGGGGCCAATGGAGCATGATGGTCCAGCCGAAGGCCTGCTTGTTAATGACAAAGATGAGCAGCAAGGAGAGCACCGAGCCGCAGGCGGCGCCCAAGAGGAAACTCAAAAAGCTGGCCAGACCCGACTCAGTGAGGACCAGGGCGAGAATCTGGCGGCGGGAGGCCCCCACCGCCTGGAGCAGGGCCAGCTCCCGCTCCCGCTCCATGATGAGCACCAGGAAGGTGGTGATGATGCCGAAGACCGCCACCACCACCGCCACCCCTTCCAGGGCGTAGGTTAAGGCAAAGGTTTCATCGAAAATTTTTAGGATTCCCTGGCGCAATTCCCGGTGGGACAGGGCCAGGAGGTGGTATGGGGCCCCGTATTTCTCCTGAAGCCGGGCCTGCACCTGGGGCACCCGCCGGGGGTCCTTCAGGTAGAGGCGCACCGCGTTCAGGTGGCTGTCCCGCCAGAAGCGGCGGAAGAGGCCGATGTCCATCCAGAGGCTGGGGCCGTCGGTGCGGTAGTCATAAAAAACCCCGGCGACCGTGAGTTCCTGGGGCCCCGCCGGAGTGGGCAGGATGAGGCTGTCCCCTTCCCGGTAATGAAAGGCCTCGGCCAGGGTCTCGGAGATGACCACTGCAGGCTTGAGGGGAGGGCCTCCCTCAAACTTCCCTCCCAACCCCCTATAAGGGGTTGGGGGAGAGGGTTTGGGAGAGGGGGCAGGGGCCGTCGGCCCCTGGCCTCCTCTCCCAACTCTCTGCATAATCTCTTTCGTCTCTCCCTGCCGGAACCAGAGGCCGCCGTGTTTCGCCAGCACCTGGAAGCTGCCGCCGATCACCAGGATCTGGCGGCCCCGGAAGGGCAGGCGCACGCAGCGGTAGAGATAGATGTCGGCGATCTCCGGGTCCTCTCGAAGTTCCGGGAGGATTTCCGGGGGCAGGTAGTGGTCGTAGGCCGCGGTGGAGAAGATCGCGGGCCCGAAGAAGATATCCCCGCTGATGGTCCGGCTCACCCAGTCGTTGACGGTTTGCCGGAAGGAGCCAATCATCACGGTCACCGCGATGAGCATTCCCAGGGCGCAGGCCAGGGCGGCGATGCTCACCGCGGTGCGGCTCAGGGAGCCGGCCAGGTAGCGGCAGCCCAGCGCCGCCGCGGGCCATCTTTGCAAGGGTCTTTGCCAGGCCCGCCCCATAAGAAGGGTGGCCAACGGGGTGAACAGGGCGAAGGCCAGGAGGATGAGGAAGGCCGCCGCGAAGCCGGGCCAGGGGGGACCGCGGTTAACCTTCCAGGAAGCGCCGAGGCCCGCCAGGATCAGGGCGGCGACCCCCCAGAGAAAGATCCTGCCTGCCCTGCTTTCGATTCTCTCTTCGAGTTCCTGCCGCTGCCATACGGTCCGGAGTTGGGTGCGGGCCGCTTCACGGGCCGGCAGCAGGGCGGCCGCCAGGGTGGCGGCCAGCGCCAGCCCCCAGGCCTGGAGCAGCAGGCCCCAGGCCAGCCGCACCTCTTCGGCCGCCACCGGCGCGTACAGGGAGGTGAGGTTCCGGGTCATCACCGCCAGGACCCCCCGCGCCAGGCCGACCCCCAGGATCAGGCCGAGTGCGCCTCCCGCCAGGCCGCTCACCAGGCCCTCCGCCAGAAACAACCGCAGCACCTGCCCCGGGGTCGCCCCCAGGGTGCGCAACAGGCCGATCTCCCGGCGCCGCCGCACCACCGACAGGGTCACCGACTGATAGATGAGGAACATCCCCACGAACAGGGCGATGGCGCTCAGGATCGCCAGATTGAGGTGATAAGCGGCCACCAGCCCCTGGGTGCGGCTCTCCAGGGCCCCGGGCCTTACCGCTTCCACCCCGGGAGGCAGCTCTTTCTTAAGCCGCCCCGGCAGCCGGGCCTCAGCCCCGGTGGTCGAGAGGTCGATATAGTCCAGAAGCCCCACCCGGTTCAAAAGCTCCTGGGCCGCAGCCAGGTCCATGAGGAGCACCGCCCCGTCCAGGGGGTAGAGGCCGCTGGCGGAGCGAAATATTCCACTGACGGTGAGACTCTTTCTGGCCGGACCCACCAGCACCGGCAGGGAGTCCCCCATCCGCAGGCCCAGTCGGGCCGCCAGCGGTTCGCTTATCAATACCGCATCGGGGCGGGTGAGGAACTCGACCCAGGCTCTCCTCGACAGGCGCCCCGGCAGGCCGTCATCCTGCTCAAATTCATAGTCCCGGAAGTCCTTTTCGGAAAAGGGGTCGATCCCCAACAAAAGCACCGGCCCCCGGCGAGGGCCGCGGAGTTGCAGGACGCTTTCCACCACCGGGGCCGCCGCCTTGACCTCGGGCAGGCGGCGCAGCCTGGCGAACAGGTTTTCATCCAGGGGCGCCCCGGGGCTCTGAATCCGCCATTGGGCCTTGCCGGCCACCGCGGTGACCCCGGCCTGAAAGCTCTGGATGGCGCTGGCCGCGGCCAGGGAGATGCTGAGATAAACCGCGGTGCCCAAGGCGATACCCAGAATCCCCAAAAAGGTACGGCCGGGATACTGGCTCAGATGGCGCAGGGGAAGGCGGAAGAGCCAGGGGGTCATGGCAGGAGCCGGCCGTCCTGCATCTTGAGCAACCGCTGGGCCGCCGCGCCCGCCTCCGGGGCGTGGCTCACCAGGACCACGGTCTTGCGCCACTGGCGGTTAAGTTGGGAAAAGAGCCGGAGGATTTGGGCCGTGGTGGCGGAATCGAGGTTGCCGGTGGGTTCGTCCGCCAGAATCACCGCCGGGGAGTTGATCAGGGCCCGGGCGATGGCGGCCCGCTGCATCTCGCCCCCGGAAACCTGGTGGGGCTTGTGGTCCAGGCGCTCTCCCAGGCCCACCTCCGCCAGCCAGCGGGCCGCTTCTCCCCGGGCCTGGGGATAGGGAGCGCCCTGGAGCGCCCGGGGCAGGGCCACGTTCTCCACCAGGGTCAGCAAAGGCAGCAGATTAAAGGACTGAAAAACCACCCCCACTTTATCCCGACGGAAGCGGGTGAGTTCAGGTTCCCGAAGCTGGGCCAGGTCCCGGCCGTCCAGGAACACCCGGCCGCGAGTAACCTGCTCCAGACCGCCGATGACGTGCAGCAGGGTGCTCTTGCCGCAGCCGCTCTTGCCGGTGATGGCCACAAATTCGCCGGAAGTGATCTTAAGCTCCACCTCCCGGAGGGCCAGGATCTCCTCGGGACCTCGCCGGTAAACCTTGCTCACCCCCTCAAGTTGAATCACTAAAGCCTCTCCCCTCCAATGGATTTTCTAACATAATAATCACCGCCCCCCAATTTTAAAGTTCCCTGGCGACTTACTGATGAAACTTGCCTGATTTTCCAAGCGATTGCCAGGATTGGGGAAAACACCTGAATTTTTCTAAAGTTTCTCGGAATATCTATTGTGATGCTTCATAATTGCTATGACATTTCAAACTACGGTTTTTTAACCCCCCTTTGGAAAAGGGGGAATCCCCCTAAATCCCCCTTTTCCAAAGGGGGACTTTAATACCCTTGGAATTTAGGTTTTCACTTGATTTAATGCCATACTATTTACGAAGCACAACACTAGCGAATAGATAAATGGGCAGGGCGCTTGAAGTCATCCATTTCCGGAATCAGGAAGCAGAGCCGGGAATTACCATACCCGCCAATCTTTGGAGGGGAACCCCTGATCCTGAGAGAACTTTCCGGCTCGCTGCTGCTGACCATCGAGCAGATTTCCCACCTCAGCGGGGTGCGCAGGTCCGCCCTGCGCTACTGGGAAAATCCTTCCATCCCTGCCTCTCACCTTCCAGGAGCCAATCCAATCGCCGGGATATTCCCTGGAAGCCCTGCCCCTTAGTCGGCGGAGAAGACCCGGCTATCCAGACAGCGGGCCAATTCCCCTTCATCCGGGACGAAGCCAAAGACCTCCCGCCAGACCCGGGGGCTTTCCATGCAGAGATAGAGCTGGGCCCCCGGGGCCGCCTCCTCCAGCCACTGGCGCAGGCGGCCGTACATTTCTACCCGGAGGTCTTTGAAATAGCGGAGCTTGCCGTCCGGGGCCCGCACCATCTCCTGGGCCGCCCAGCGGCTGCCGGGAAAACGGTGGTGGATCAGGGGCCGCAAAGCCGGTAGAAACCGCAGCGCCCCCAGGCTGATCCAGGCGATGCTCCGGGACGGCGCCGCTTCTCCCAAAGCCTCCACCGTGCGCCGGTAGGCCGCTTCCCAGCCGGGGAAATAGATCAGGGGATCGAAGTGGAAGGCCACCCGAAAGCCCGCGGCCGCGGCCGCGGCCGCCGCCTTAAGCCGGGCCTTCAGGGGGGCCGTAAACCTCTCTGCCTCCCGGACCACCTCTTCGGGATTAAGGGACCAGGCGAAGACCACCTGGGAGTTAGGGCCCAGGGGCAGTAACTCTCCCAGGTCCTGCGCCTTGCTTTTGATCTCCAGGGCCGCCCGCCGGCCTTTGAACCAGGGGATCAGCCGTTGATGAAGGCCCATGAGGGAATCCAGGGCCAGGCTGTCCCCGAATTCCCCGGTGCCCAAGCGCCAGCCGGCCCCGGGCCCGGCTTGCCAGCCAGCCTCCAGCTCCCCCAGCAAATCCTCCAGGTTGACGAAAATGGTGATGGCCGGCACATTGACATAACCCTGGAGGACGCAATAGCTGCAATCCATGGGGCAGTTGAGCGCCACCTGCAACACCTGGTAGCCGCAGCAAAGGTAATCCCTGGTCCCGGGACAGGGGCGCCGGAAAGGCCCCTTTTGCACCGCCAGCAGCAGGGCAGTCTTGGCCTCCGGGAGCCAGCGGGCCCGTTCCTGCTCCGGGGCCCGCAAGGCCCGGCGATCCTCGATAACCGTCACCGGCAGGTGGCGCAGCCGCGCCAGGATGCGCCGGGCCATCTGGTAATCCCGGGCCCCTTTCTCCAGCCAAATCCGGCGGATGCGCCTGAACATGGAGCGGCCTCCAACAGATCTCCAAGGGTTCGAACCAAGCCATGGCGGAGGGCGGGAGACCGGGGCTGGGTGAAACCCAGCCCCGGCCGCCCTGTTTTCTTCAGGGATGGACTTACAGGGATTTGGACCCGGCGGCGTGGCCCCATTTTTCCTTGATGACCGCGTGCGCCGCGGCCATGCGGGCGATGGGGATGCGCATCGGCGAGCACGACACGTAGGTGAGCCCGATGCGGTGGCAAAACTCGACGGCCTGAGGCTGGCCGCCGTGTTCGCCGCAGATGCCGATCTTCATGTCGGGGCGGGTCTTGCGCCCTTCGGTCACCGCGAGCTGCATGAGCCAGCCTACCCCATGCTCATCCAGGATTTCGAAGGGATTGTCCTTCAGGATGCCCGCAGTGTTGTAAATGGGCAGGAACTTGTTTTCCGCGTCTTCCCGGGAGAAGGAGAAGGTCCCCTGGGTGAGGTCGTTGGTGCCGAAGGAGAAGAACTCCGCGTTTTCCGCCAACGTGCCGGCCCGGACGCAGGCCCGGACGATTTCTACCATGGTGCCGAATTTGTATTTGATCTTGACATTGTAGCGCTGTTCCACCTCCTGGTGGATCTTCTCCACCCGGGGCTGCACCCAGATCAGCTCCTGCTGGGTGCAGACATTGGGCACCATGATCTCCGGGTGGACGTCGATCTTGTCCCGCAGGGCCAGGGCCGCGGCCTCGAAGATGGCCTGGATCTGCATGTCATAGATTTCCGGAAAGGAGATGCCGCAGCGCACCCCCCGGTTCCCCAGCATGGGGTTGAATTCGTAAAGCACCCGCACCCGGCGCAGCACCTTCTCTTTGTCATTCAGGATTTTCTGATCCAGGCCCTTGGCCTTGAACTCGCTGAGCTCCCGGGTGACCGCCTCAATGGAGGGCACATGCTGATAAAGATCCGGACCCAGCAAGGTCACGGTGCCGGGCAGTTGCTCCAGGGCGTTAATCATCTGGCTGAACTCCCGGAGTCGGCTGGTTTCGTTGACAAGCTCTTCAATGCCCGGCAGAAATTCGTGCAGCGGCGGGTCCAGCAGCCGGATGACGACCGGCAGCCCCTCCATGGCCTGGAAGATTTCCAGGAAATCCGAGCGCTGCATGGGCATGAGCTTGTCGGCCCAGCTCTTGCGCTCCTCGGGGCTGTCCGCCAGGATCATGTTGCGCATCAGGGGCAGGCGCTCAGACGCGTTGAACATGCGCTCGGTGCGGCACAGGCCGATGCCCTTGGCCCCATGGTGCCTGGCCATGGACGCCATGTCCGGGGTGTCGGCGTTGGCCCACACCTCCAGTTTAGCCACCTTGTCGGCCCATTGCATCAGGACGGCCAGGTCCTTGGGCAGCTCCGGGTCAAGCATGGGCACCGGTCCCAGGAAAAAATTGCCATTGGTGCCGTCGAGGGTGACGATGTCCCCTTCCTTGATGACCACCTTTCCCACCCGGGCCTCTTTCAGGTCATAGTTGATGACCAGACCCTCAACCCCGGAGACGCAGGGTTTGCCCATGCCCCGGGCCACCACCGCGGCGTGGGAGGTCTTGCCGCCCCGGCTGGTGAGAATCCCCTGGGCCGCGAAAAACCCGTGAATATCCTCAGGTTTGGTCTCGATGCGAGCCAGGATGATCTTCTCCCCTTCTTTTCCCTGACGCTCCGCCCGGTCGGCGTCAAAAACCACTTTCCCGGTGGCCGCGCCGGGAGAGGCCGAAATGCCCACGCCCAGCGGCTCGATCTTGGCATTGGGGTCGATGCGCCGGTGCAGGAACTGCTCCAGCATGTCCGGCTCCACTCGCAGCAGGGCCTCCTCCGTGGTAATGAGTCCTTCCTTCTCCATTTCCACTGAGGTCTTGCACAAGGCCCAGGCGTTCATCTTGGCGTTGCGGGTTTGCAGCATGTAGAGCCTGCCCCGCTCGATGGTGAACTCAATGTCCTGCGCCTCCCGGTAGTGCTTCTCCAGGATGCCGCGCATCTTTTCCAGTTCCTGGTAGATGGCCGGCATGTCGGTGCGCAGCTCCTTCAGGGGGCGGGGGGTGCGGAGGCCGGCCACCACGTCCTCGCCCTGGGCGTTGATCAGATAATCGCCGTAAAGGACATTCTCTCCGGTCCCCGGGTCCCGGGTGAAGCCCACCCCGGTGGCGCAGTCGTTGCCCATATTGCCGAAGACCATGGTGCAGATATTTACCGCGGTGCCGTTGGCCAGGTCCGGGGTGATGTTGAACTGGCGGCGGTAATCCACCGCCCGTTTTCCCATCCAGGATTTGAAGATCCCCTCGATGGCGATCACCAACTGGGACCAGGGGTCCTGAGGGAAAGGCCGATCGGTGCTCTTCCGGATATATTCCTTAAAGCGTTCGCAGATCCTGGACAAGGCCTGCGCGGAAAGCTCGGTGTCCACGGTGGCGCCCTGCTCCTTTTTCACTTCCTCAAATACCTCATCAAACCCGGCATCCTGCGCCCCCAGGCCGATCTTGCCGAAGAGTTGCAGGAAGCGGCGATAGACGTCGTTGACGAAGCGTTCGTTCCCGGTCAGGGCGATCATGCCTTGCGCGGTCTCATCATTGAGTCCCAGGTTGAGGATGGTATCCATCATCCCCGGCATGGAGAGGGCGGAACCGGAACGCACCGAAACCAGCAGCGGGTTTTTCGGGTCGCCAAACCCTTTACCGGTCTTTTTCTCCAGGGCTTTCATATAACCGTGCACTTCATCCATCAAACCCACGGGCATACGCGAACCCTGGCCGAAATAATCCAGGTTGGCCTCCGTGGTGATACAGAAGCCCGGGGGCACCAGCAGCCCGATCTGGGTCATGGTGCACAGGCCGGTGCCCTTACCCCCCAACAGCTTTTTATTGGTGCCATCGCCTTCCTCGAAGGCATAGCAATACCGTTTGGTTGCCGCCTTTAGCGCTTGCTTCGCCATTTCGCCTTTCTCCTTAGGTAGTCTCTAGTGAGCCGATTTCGGATTTAACTCTGTAGATATTTTTTTTCATATAATGCTACATATAATGCCATTTTAACAAATTTCAATATGGAAAATGCATTATGGTCGAGCCGCACCCAGGCGGGGAGCGGCCGCATCATGGATGATCCCGGAATTCCTGGAAATTTCCGAGATCTTTGCTATAATCTCTTTGTCTGGCATTTCCGTGGGGTTCTCGGGCCGGGCCGCGGCCCTCCTGGATAGCCCTTAATCAAAGCCCTAAGGATAGATCATGACGCTGCCGATAAAATTCGACTTCACGGTGCGGGAAGACCGGCGCGGCACCTCTTTTGAAGGCCTTGAGGCCGGACACCGGGACCCGGAGGGGGCCCTCAACCTCCACTTACGGCTGGCCCGGGACCACCTGGTCTTGAACCTCTGGCCGGTACGGGGCGGCATGGCCGGGGTGGCGGAGCGCCTGGCCCGGCTCCTGGGGCCGCCCAGCTCCCCCCCGGCGATCTGCGGCTTCGGGGACTGCATGGACGATGACAAGGACGCCCCCCAACAGTCCACCCTGTGGGAGTTCGATCCGGCCAGCCGCCCGGAAATCCTGAAGAAGATCAAGGCCTTTTTGGGCCTGCCATAAATTGGTAGCACAGACGCCCCCCGGTGCCGTAGGGAGAGAAGAAGTCATGGCCCCCAAGACCTGTCCAATTAGACTTTCCCCCAGGTCCACGACAAATTCACCGGTTTACCCACCGGGTGATCCAAAATACGCCTGGTTGTTAAGCCGGGAAAGTGCTCTGACTGTTATCGCCCGGATGCTGGGCGGTCAAAAGCCCCAACCTCCTTGACCTTTACAAAAAATACAAAAATTTACGAAAAATTGCGAAAAACCTTAGCTCCTTCTGCCAAATCTTACTTCAAAAAATCCTTCTCCTCTCCCAGACCCCGTTCCCGGGCCCGGAGATAGACGGCGTAGCCCAGGGCCAGGTCCTGGATGATCAGGCCGGTGGAATCGAAGACCGTGATCTCCTCAGGACCCAGGCGGCCCGGTTTCTTGCCTGCCACCACCTCCCCCAGGGAGCCGCAAACTTGCTCCGCAGAGAACTCGCCTTTGGCCAGGGGCACGTTGATCTCCCCGGAGTGGGACGCCTGGGCCCAATCGTCCACCACCACCTTGGCGGCCATCAGGATGGCCGGGGCCAGTTCCTGTTTGCCGGCGGCGTCGGCGCCGATGGCGTTGATATGGGCGCCGGGCGAAAGCCACTCTCGTTGGACCACCGGGGTGCGGCTGGGGGTAGTGGTGACCACGATATCCATCCCCTGCACCGCCGCCTGGGCGGTGGCCACCGGCCGGGCCGGGACCCCATGGGCGGCCGTGATCTTCTCGGCAAAGGCCCGGGCGTGGTCCAGATGGCGGTTGAAGACCGCAATCTCTTGAATGGGCCTGACCTTCAGGATGGCGGCTACCTGGGTGCGGGCCTGGGCCCCGCAGCCAATCACCCCCAGGAGGGCCGCCCCGGGGCGGGCCAGGTACTTAGCCGCCAGGCCGCCGGCTGCCCCGGTGCGGAAATCGGTGATATGGGTACCGTCCAGGTCGGCAAACTCCAGCCCGGTATCCGGATGGTTGAGAAGGATCTTGGCCATCACCGTGAGCAAGCCCTTGGCCGGATTGCCCGGGTGCACATTGACCCATTTGAGGCCGCAGATGTGGCCCTGGGGCAAGTTGATTTCCCCGTACATGGCCCGGAAGTCCCCCTGGGCCAGGGTCAGATACGACTTGGGGGGCATGTTCACCCTTCCTTCGCCGTAGGCCCGGAAGGCCTCCGCCGCCGTGGCCAGCGCCAGGTCCATATCCAACACCTGCATCACCTCGGATGCGGTCAACACCAGGCTCATAGGTCCTCCGTAAGCCATGCAAAGCTGCTACTAAAAAAGTTCAAAGTTCAAAGTCAATGTCAAAGTCAAAGTCAAAGCCGAGAGGATAGATATTAACTTTTCATGTTTCTGGAGTGAGCCGAAGGCCAATAGTGACTGTTACGAAAAGTCTTCATGTAGGGTGCGCACTGTGCACTATAACTATGCGTATCTTTTCATTTTTATGGAGTAAGCCAACGTCTCCTGAGTGGCACAGGCGTCTCGCCTGTGCGGATTTTTTTTGGGGGTGGCGAGATAAAGAGACGCCCGCCCCACCGGTCTTTTCATAACTTTATGGGTGGGCCGAAGACCCATTGATGACTACTGTACTGATGATCAATCCGCCCCAAAGAGCGGCACCACCCGAAAACGGTGGACATCCACCAGGCCCAAGTCGGTGAGCTTCAGTTCCGGAATCACCGGCAGGGCCAGGAAGGACAAGGCCATGAAGGGGTCTGGCAGGACTCCGCCAAGGTCGCGATAGGCCGTTTTCAGACGAACGGAAGCCGCGGCCACCTCGCCCAAAGGCCTGGGGCTCATCAACCCGGCGATGGGGAGCGGCAGCTCCGCCAGCACCTGGCCAGCGGCCATTACCACCAGGCCGCCCCCCAGGCCCGTGAGGTGCCGCACCGCCAGAAGCATGTCGCTCTCCAGGGCCCCCACCACCACGATATTATGCGAATCATGGGCCACCGAGGAGGCCAGGGCGCCCCGGCGCATACCGAAGCCCTGCACCAGGCCCAACCCCAGGTTGCCGCTGCCGTGGTGGCGCTCCACCACCGCCAGTTTCAGGAGGTCTCGTCCGGGGTCCGCCGCCAGCCGCCCTCCCTTCACCGGGGCCGGCAGGACCCTTTTCTCCGTCAGGAGCTGGCCGGGAATGAGGCCGATGACCTTGACCAGGTCTCCGGCCGCCCGGGGAGACAGGGCCTCCAGGGGGAACTCCCGAACCCGAAAGAGGGTGGCGGGAACCGCCGCCTCTTGAGAGGGCAGGTCGGCCAGCAGCTCGCCGCCGTCCGCCACCAGCCGGCCGTTCTTAAAGACCTTTTGGATTTGAAACCCTTGGAGGTCCCCCACCACCAGCACATCGGCCTTCAACCCCGGGGCCAGCCCCCCCCGGTCCCCCAGGCGGAAGTATTCCGCCGGGTTCAAGGTGGCCATGGTGACCGCCTGGAGGGGATCGCACCCCAGAGACACCGCCTTTTTCAGCAGGGCGTTCAGATGGCCCTTAAGCAGGTCCTCCGGGTGGCAGTCATCGGTAACCAGCATGGCCCGGCGCAGGCTGGCGGCAGTCACCGCGGGCAACAGGTCCTGCAGATTTTTGGCCAGGCTCCCTTCCCGCAGCATCAGGTAGAAACCGAGACTTAGCTTTTCCCGGGCCTCGTCGAGTTGGGTGCATTCGTGGTCGGAGCCGATCCCGGCCAGCCGATAGGCCGAGAGAGCCTTGCCGGACAGCAGCGGCGCATGGCCGTCCACCGGGCCCCGGGGGAAGAGAGCCAGCTTCCTGAGCAGGCCGGCCTCACCGCTCACCACCCCGGGAAAATTCATGACCTCGGCCAGGCCCAAGACCCTGGGGCGCCGGCGGTAAGCAGCCAGGAGGTCCGCGGTAAGCACCGCCCCGGCGCTCTCCAGGGGAGAGGCGGGGACGCAGGACGGCAGCATGAAGAAGAAATCCAGGGGCAGCCCCCGGCTGGCGGCCAGCAGGTAGTCCAGGCCCGCCGTGCCCCAGACGTTGGCGATTTCATGGGGGTCCGCCACCACCGTGGTGGTTCCCAGGGGCAGCAGGGCCCGGGCCAGTTCCCGGGGGGTGAGCATGCTGCTTTCCGGGTGGAGGTGGCCATCGATGAGCCCGGGCAGGATATAGCTGCCCCGGACCTCCATTCTGGGGCCGTCGTAATCGCCCAGCCCCGCGATGATCCCGTCGAACAGGGCCACGTCAATTTTTTGCCAGCAGCCGCGGTAGAGGTCGGCAACCTGACCCCCGGCCAGCACCAGGTCCGCCGGGGCCTCCCCCCGGGCTACCCGCAGCCGCCGCGCCAGCCTCCCCTGGGGCCTGACCAAAACTTTTCCCTTCCGGTTGGTGAAAGATCATCCTAATCCAGGCCGGGGCGCCGCAAGAGAGCCGCCGCCGCTCCCCAAAACCCCTTTTACGCCTGGCGGTGAGGCCAGTTTAGTTAAAAAGCGAGGCCGGCGCAACCATGAGTTTGTCAGACTCAGGAATTTCCGGGCTGGGTTGAATTTCGTGCCAAAAAAAATACGCGAAATTTCTCTGCGGGGGGTAGCTCAAAGGAAACAAAAGTGGTTCTTTTGTTTACTAGCGCACGGATTTGACAGGTTGGGCACCCAGACGATATAAGATACGAGTAAACTTTTCCAGAAGCAAAATTTTCTCCAACAAGGATGGTCTGAAAATTGAAGAAAAAAGGGGCATCAAAGAAGGCGGCCGAACCAATTGATCCACTGGTCAAGCTTGAGCAGATCAAGAGGCTGGGAATTATTGCGATGTTCTCCGATGATTATTTGATGGAGAGATTAGCCCTGAAAGGAGGCAATGCCATAGATTTGGTTCATAAAGGTCCTTGTCGTGCTTCAGTTGACCTTGACTTCTCCATGGACAGTGAATTTGAAGAAGATCTCAATGCTATTAAGGACAGAATCGAAAAGGCTTTACAAATCACCTTTAGAGCCGAAGGTTTTGTGGTGTTTGACCCGAGATTATGCAGCAGCCTTGGCCACCACGGGCAAAAAATGGTTTTGGGGACCCCTTTGCCAGGGGAAAACCTCACAAAGCTTCTGTTCTTGACGCCGAATCTCCACCTTGACGGTACGG
>Ga0181524_10000298_pt1 | contig 60209 bp, 49 predicted proteins | sample PEATcosm2014_Bin_34_FD_119761 | JGI IMG/M metagenome (GOLD analysis project Ga0181524, IMG submission 119761) | Peatland microbial communities from MTU Mesocosm Facility, Houghton, MI, USA - PEATcosm2014_Bin05_60_metaG | ecosystem: Environmental > Terrestrial > Soil > Wetlands > Peat | place... | reverse complement strand
GAAATGCTGGAAGCTATGAGAACCGCGCCCTTGGGCGACGATGTGTACAGAGAGGATCCAACCGTTAATCGACTAGAGGAACTTGCCGCTAAGAAGATGGGAAAAGAAGCGGCCCTCTTAACCACTAGCGGAACACAAGCCAACCTAGTGAGCGTACTCAGTCAAACTAAGCGAGGCGAAGAGGTAATTCTGGAAGCTGAGGCGCATATGTACTACTACGAGGTAGGAGCATTTTCGGCTGTTGGCGGGCTGATTCCGAGGTTGGTGAAAGGGCAACGTGGCGTTTTGACCCCGAAGGATGTCGAGTCCGTCCTTCGGCCTCCGAATATTCACTTTCCCCCAACCAGTTTGGTATGCATTGAGAACACACACAACCGGGCAGGAGGAACAGTATGGACACCTTCTCAAACTAAAGCTGTCTTCGATTTCGCCCACGCTAGGAACTTGAAAGTCCACATGGACGGCGCGAGGATCTTCAACGCCGCCATAGCTCAGAACATCGATGTAAAAGAACTGACACAGTTCGTTGATACCATGATGTTCTGCCTATCCAAAGGCTTGAGCGCACCGATCGGATCTCTCGCGGTAGGAGACCGAGAATTCGTAGATAGTGCGAGACGTTACAGGAAGATGCTTGGGGGAGGCATGCGGCAGGCGGGAGTAATAGCTGCTGCAGGAATTATTGCAATCGAGAAAATGGTTGATCGACTCAAAGATGATCATTCAAACGCCCAGATTCTAGCGAAAGGATTAATGTCGATTGAGGGGATTTCCATCGACCCCACGCAAGTTCAAACCAACATCGTCGTCTACGATGTTTCAGGCCTAGGGATGGACGGAGAGAGATGGGTTGCCAAACTGAATGAATCTGGAGTAAAGGCGGGAGCCCTCGAAGCCGGTCGAGTGAGGATGGTCACACACCGGGGAATCGAAAGAGAGGACATTGAATATGCATTAACTGTGGCGGAGAAAACCGCTGTAGAAACGAGGAAAAAGAAGTAGCTAATGCCCCTTAGTTTTCCAACCGGAGGCCGCCATCTCGAGTCGATGCTTTGAACAGATTTTCACCGAACGAAAGATATGGCGCTATTGCTTAGGACGGGTCGCCGCTGAACATGAGTTCGCCGCAAGTAATCACTCATGGTTCACTGTAGACTAACGTATTAGGCGGCTAATCTAGAACTTCGATGCTGATAGCGATTGTATGATTCGATTGAGTTGCTTGCAACTTTGTCCAACCTACCAGGCCCCTCTGGGCATGAGGATGAAGTCAGAAAATTCGTATTGACGGAATCTACGAAGCACACAAAGAGAATCAGCGCCGATTCTATGGGCAATGTTTTTGCTGAAATTCAAGGCACCAACGGAAGCCCGCGCGTATTGGTTTCAGCGCATATGGATGAAGTGGGATTCATAATTACGTACGTTGAAGATTCCGGGTTCTTGAGGTTCGCGACCTTGGGCAGGATCGATACGAGAGTACTGCCCGGCCAACGAGTCGTATTTCAGATGAGTGAAGGACTTCATGGCATCATCGGAAGCAAGCCTCCGCATGCTTTGACGCCTGATGAGGCCAAGAAATCGCTTGAACTACGTGACCTCTACATAGACATTGGCGCATCTTCTCGCGCTGACGTGACAAAACTCGGTATAGGTATTGGGAGTGTTGCAACGTTCGACATGCACTTCACTCGCACGGGTTCTAAGTCACTAGTCATGGGGAAAGCGTTCGACGACAGGGCTGGATGTACTGCGGCGCTCATGGCAATGGAATTTCTGTCGCAGAACCCTCCTTCAGCAACAACGGTCTTTGCTTTCACTGTGCAGGAAGAGTTAGGGCTGAGAGGTGCAAAGGTTGCCGTGGAGCATGTTCATCCACAAGCAGCTGTGGTTCTTGAGACAACGGCCGCCCTGGACTGCCCTGATGTTGAGCCAAGAGATCGAATTCTCTCGCTCGGACTGGGACCTGCTTTGCGAGTTATGGACGCATCTATGATTACACAGAAGGTAATGTTGGGATACGTGAGCGAGGTCGCGGAGAAGAATCGGATTCCATACCAGTTTCACGTGAGTCTTGGCGCTTCAACCGAAGCTGGTCCAGTTCACCTTAGTGGTGAAGGGATTCCCACTTGCGTTCTCTCAACACCGTGCCGATATCTTCACAGTCCAGCATTAGTTCTGAATATAGAGGATCTGAATAGGTTACCAAAGCTGGTTGAAGCAGTGATTAGAGGCATTGATCAGACCGACAAGTTCGCTTACATTGACAAGACCCGTGAGGCGATATAGTTAGATGCGCATTTTGAGATCCAAGAAATCACGCAGACTATTAAAAGAGCATCCTGGGTTAGTGGAGGCTCGGGGCTCTATTTTTTCAGGCGGTTCTCAATTCTTGAAATGGCCTCGCCAATGAAACATGTGTATCCTCCGGTTCTGATGATAGGAACTCCCCAGATGCAGAGAACCATCATCAGAACGCCGCCACATTGACGACAGGTGCTCCGACGAGAATCCTCTTTGGTTCTTCGGGTTTCAACGTCCTCCCTAGATTCATAACCGCTTCAGCTCCTTCGAACTCGTCTCGGTGAACACAAGCGTCAACGCAAAGCACGGGGCCTTTCTGAACACCATTCACAACAAAAAACGGAATGCCAATCGGGGATCCCGATATTCGGTTTGCAACCTTAAGAAAGCCGCGATTGGTTCCCTGTTTTACGAGATGTCGCTGATTCTAATTTCGTCCATTCCTGTACCTTCTCAAGTTTTGCTAAGGCGTAGCATAATGCTAGCGTTTTGTGTGGTGACTATTAGTTGTTGGTGGTACTCTGAAGCAAAGTAAATTAATCTGCGAACTCGTCGTTGCTTGGCGACTTTATGAACCGGACCGCGGTTCTTGCGACTATTGCTATCGTGATCATAGTTGTGGCGTCTGTAAGCGTCTATCTTTCAACAAGGCCGATAGCCATGTCGGTCTCAGTTGCTTCGTCTACTAGCGTCGGGACAGCTGGGTCTCCGATCTCATTTACTGCCATACCGACCCCGTCATCAGCATCGATCAGTAGTGTGATATGGAATTTCGGCGATGGGACGAATGAAACCGAAACCGGTCCTTCGGTTACTCACACCTTTAGTGATGGTGGGCGTTATCTGATATTCACACAAGTCACCGCCACATATCAAAACTTGTTGTTCCCAAGTTCTGCAACGGGTTCGAATAATGTGGCTTTGTTTCCGTTAACCGTTCAGCCGAATTTGACGCAGGACCAAGCGCAGGAAGCGTCGGTTCCGACGGTTAACTTTCCATCGTCGACTAACCCCACTGCTCCCATCTTCAAGGCAGGAGATGTCATTCATCCGGTTGGAGGTTTCTTAGAAGCACCTGCAAACTCGAATTGGACGATTCAGGAGTATGTTTGGAGTTTTGGTAACGGGAACAAGCAGAGTGCGTCGGCTTCAAACGATACTGGCCTTCCGTCCGAGAACGTGACAGCAGCTTATTCGAATCCTGGCCTCTACCCGCTCTCGCTCACCCTGACCACAGGCTCGAATGGAGCAACGTTCGGCGTTACAACGGTGACTACCGTGGCGGTGCAATCGAGCGCGTTACCCTTCGCCCTACTTACCACAAGTTCAGGGGCTACAAATCCAGGGCTCATAACGGTTGCTGAGGTGCAGCCCGCCGGTCCGTATTCATGGGATCCACAGGTGGATTACGATATCGTGGGCTTTGAACAACTGGAGAATGTTTTCCAGACGCTTGTTCAGTACAACGGGACTTCAACAGTCTCAATGATACCATACCTCGCTGTAGCTTTTCCTACGCGAGACGATGGTGGCATTAGCCCGGACTATATGAGTTACACGTTCCAAATTCGCAGTGACCAGTATTTCTCTAATGGTGACCCAGTTACAGCGTACGATGTCTGGTTTAGTTTGGCGCGCTGTTTAGCGTTCACCGGTGGAACACCTGGGACCCCAGATTGGATTCAAGCTCAATTCTTGATTCCGGGCGTCCAGAACGGGACGGCTAACGTGTACACGAATAATACTTGGGCAGCAGCAACGAATTCGGTGACGTATGATAATGCATCGAACACTGTTACGTTTCACTTTAACAGGCCTATGCCGTCAACTTTGGTCTTTCAGGTTCTAGCTAACCCCGAAGGGGCGGGCATAGTTGATGCGCGTTATGTTGCGTCCATAGGTGCTGGCTTTAACGAAGCTAACTGGGACGACTACAAGAATCAGTCGAATTCAGGTTCTTACAATACGCAAATGCAGTGGAACCCAATCGGGTCCGGTCCCTACATGGTACAATCCTATACGCCGGGTGAATCTGTGGAACTAGTGCCGAACCCACATTATGGGGGCGTTCCCGGCATTCCAAGGCAAAGCACATCTGTCGTGATTAATTGGGTGAAGACGGCGGATACCGCGTTGCTGATGCTTCAAGACGGTCAGGCGGATGTAGCTTCGAACCTGCCGCCCACCGACTTCCCAGCTGTGCAGAAGCTGCAGTCCCAAGGTCTCGTCAACATCTACAACTTCCCGACTTTCAATGTGTATGCCTACAACCTCAATATTGAGGTAGACAAGGCGTTGGAGGAGACTCAGTTTGGTACTGGGTTTAATGAGCCGTCGAACTATTTTGCGGATCTTCCGACTAGGCTTGCGTGGATTAACGCCTACGACTACGCAGGCTACTTGAACAACATACTAGGCAACGCCAAGTACGGAACCACTTTCGGCAGCGGTTACCAAGGAGCAATCCCCGCGGGCATGATCTACTCTGTACCTCCGGCCCAACTTGGTGGTCTTCCAGCACAGAACCTTGATGCTGCGAGAGGCAACTACTCAATTTCCGCTTGGGCCAATCAGAAGATAACCATCCCAATTGTAGTATACGTTGGTGACGCAGTGAACTTGGCGGCTGCTGAGGAATGGACAGGAGTTCTCGCGCAGATCAGTAACGGGAATATCAACGCGAAAGTTGTCCAGGTCACCATCCCTCAAGAAGATGGACTCTTCGCTCAAGGCCTCAATCCTATGCCAGTTAGTTTCAATGAGTGGGCTCCTGACTATCCTGACGCATCAGATTACGTTAACCCATTCTACGGGGAGGGGGGCTACTTTACGAGCGGGACCAACTTGCTAGCTTCGAATTTCGCCTCCTTACCGCCCTCAACTCCAAATGATGTGGTTCATGTCAACGGAACGGCATATACGCAGGCTCAAGTCTGGGGTTGGATGCAGGGTAACATTACACTGGGCGGCACAAGCGTAGATCCAGCTGTTAGGCAGAGGGCATACAGGGTGACTACGGAGCTAGCAATTGCTATGGGGCTTGACGTGTATGTCTACCAGGGCAGATGTTTCTGGTTCTTCAGATCCTGGCTGAAAGGATATGAGATGCAGGAGAATCCCATAACTGGTGGAGATTACACCCTCTTATACTACTGGTTGACAAAAGGGTGACCTGAATTCGGCCAACATTGTTTTCCGCTAGGTGCGTCAACTTAGTAACTTCGTCCGGAGAGCGGCACGAAAAGAGATTAGTGTTATCTTATCTTTGAGAGGGTGGTGCTGATTTGACCGAGGTACGCGGGCATTCAGCTGTAATTGAGGAGATGTGGCAGATCATAGTATGCTCCTGCAGCAGCAATGACGACGACAGGGTTATGTTTGAACCGAAGGAAATTAGGTCGGTCAGCCTGATAGTTAGGGAGGGTTTCCGTTGAAACTCAGGTACTATGTTGCTCGCCGCGTGTTGCTCCTGATTCCGACTCTGATCGGGTTAACTCTCATTGTCTTTACCATATCACACGTTGGGGGAAGTCAAAGGCTTGTCGGTTCGTACATCAATATTCATAGTACCGTTCCAGTTGCGGTTCAGGAGCAACAACTGGCGGTGAGATTTCATCTCAACGACCCGCTTTATGTTCAGTATTTCTACTGGCTTGGAGCGTTTTTGCAAGGCAATTGGGGCTATACTAAGACATCGATTTACTCCGGCGCGGTTCTGGACGCGATTACCCTGTTCTTTCCCAATACGCTTGTGCTTGCCGTTCTTGCCTCCATCCTGACAGCGATAATCGGCATACCTTTGGGCGTGTGGTCCTCAGTAAGAAAGGACAGCTTGTTTGATCAAGCTACAAGAGTGATTTCCTTTGCGGGATATTCTATCCCGTTATATTGGCTGGCTTTGCTTCTGATAATTGCGTTCTCGACTTCGGATGTCTGCTCATGCCTCAACATTTTCCCAATCAGTGGGACTGTAAGCGTGAGCTTGGTCAGTGGATTTAATTGGTACATCAATGGAATCTCCTACCCTACTCACGTACTTGTGATTGATTCCTTGATTCACGGGCGGCCTGATGTTTTTGCAGACGCTCTAATGCATCTAGTTCTTCCAGTAGCCACGCTCACTTATGGAGTCATGGCATCAGTCTTAAGGGTCATGAGGTCTAGTATGCAAGATACGCTCAATCAGGACTACATTAGAACCGCAAGAGCGAAAGGGCTAGACGAGAAGACGGTAATTAACGTTCATGCGAGAAGAAACGCCCTCATTCCAGTCTTCACACTGTTGGGATATACGATCGCTGGGCTTCTAGGCGGAGTTGTTCTCGTAGAAGAAGTCTTCAACTACCTTGGCATCGGCTACTGGTCGACTCAAGCAATCTTGAACGGTGACATTGGTGGTATTATGGGAGCAACCATAATTTTCGGTCTTTCATTCATCTTCGCCAACCTAGCTGTGGACATTGCCTACGGATTCCTTGATCCAAGGATACGCCACTAAGCTGATGGCGGTATGGGTCTTAGAGAGACATTAGGCAGGAAAGGCATGACGACTTCCTTATTGTCCAGGCTCCAACAATACCGCCTTACACTAAGGATTCTGCTGGAGAGCCCATCTTCAACAGTTGGCCTAGCAATTGTGCTGGCTTATTTTGCGATTGCAGCCATCGATTATACCTACCCCAGTCTAATTGGTGTCCAAAACGCTTACTCATTGATCCCCGACTTCACGAACCCCGTACCCTCTCCACCGATTTGGCCGATGCATCCATTCGGTACGACGTTTCCCGGCGTCGACTTGTACCAAGCCGTGATGAGCGCAATCCGCGTGGATCTTTGGTATTCACTTCTGGTCGTAGTGGCGGGCGCCTTGATCGGAACAATCGTAGGTGTCGTGGCAGCGTACACGGGAGGGTATGTGGACGACGCCCTAATGCGGTTCACGGACATTTTCCTTAGTATACCATACTTGCCTTTCGCCATCGCAGTCGCGTTCGTGCTGGGAAGAGCACTTGACAATATCAGTTTAGCTTTGGTAATAGTTTGGTGGCCGTTGTATGCCCGATATTCCTACGGGCAGGCTCTCTCCGTGAAGGAGAACGTGTACATTGAAGCGGCAAAGGCAAGCGGCGTTGGAAGCGGGGGAATCATGCTTCGTCATATAATTCCTAATGTACTGACGCCTATGTTCGTTCAGGTCTCGCTTGATCTAGGCACAGTAGTCCAAGTTTTTGCCGCACTCACCTTCGTCGGTTTCGCGTCAGGAAACCCTCTCCTGCCTGAATTGGGCACGCTCATTTCAAACGGCTTCCAATACGCGGTTGCTGCCCCTTGGGTTGTCTTGTTCCCGGGACTAGCGATTCTCATTTTCGCAATCGGCATGAACCTCCTTGGCGACGGGCTCAGGGATGCACTTGACCCAAGAGGCAGAACTTAATCTGGATGAGCAAGCTCCGCAAGCGGAGCCCTTGCTTCGAGTCAATGGTCTACGCGTGAGCTTCATAACTCGAACAGGAAAAATCCAAGCCATCAACGATGTCTCCTTTGAAATACGAGCTGGAGAAACCTTCGGCCTCGTCGGAGAGACAGGGTGCGGAAAATCTCAAACCGCATTGGCAATAATGAGGTTAACCCCAGAAGCAGGAATAATCGAACGCGGCGAGATCTGGTTTGCTGGAACGAATCTGACCAAGAACATCAGCCGAGAATTCAAACTCACCCAAAAGAAGAATGCTCGCCCGAAGCTAAAAAGAAACAAATCGATGCTCAAACGCCTGAATCAGGAAATCAATAAGATCCGCGGAAAAGAAATATCCATGATTTTTCAGGAACCCATGACCTCCCTGAACCCAGTCTACACGGTCGGCATGCAAGTCTCAGAAACGCTGCTCAGACACTCCACGGATTTGCTAGTGGACAGAATTTTAGCGCGCAACGCCGCCACCAGGGAAAAACTAAAAGAGGTCACGAACGCAGCGACTCACGAACTGACACAAACCGAGGTTCGGGAACTACTACACCGGTCTGGGCTGGAAGGACTCGAAGATCAGATTTGGTTCATACTATCCAGAAAGGACATCGGGATTACTCAAAAAATCAGGAGAATCTCAGACCTCGCTGAACACAAAACCATGCCGATAACAACGATGTTCCTTGTTGAACTCAGGAAAGCCGGCGGAAAGATGCCGATCAAGTACAAGATTCTGAACAAAATGCCCATAATTCGAAAATGGCTAGGCGGGACTATACAAAAGGAAGCACTAGGCCTTTCCTATGAACTTCTTTCACTTGTAAACATGCCAAACGCTGAAAGTGTTCTTCGCCAATATCCCCACGAACTCAGCGGCGGAATGAGACAACGCGCCATGATAGCCATGGCGCTTGCCACAAGGCCGAAACTTATGATTGCGGACGAACCCACTTCAGCTTTGGACGTCACGGTTCAAGCTCAAATTCTTGAGTTGCTACGCGAACTCAGCAGGACATTCAATAGTGCCGTTCTATTCATTTCGCATGACATTGGAGTAATTTCTGAGATCTGCAATAGAGTCGGTGTCATGTACGCGGGAAACTTGGTTGAGGTTGCCAGATTGGACCAGTTGTTTGCTGACCCGAAGCATCCATACACACAAGGCTTGTTGGCATCGATTCCCAAATACGGCGAGAAAAGAGAGTTGCTCCAGACAATTGAAGGGAATGTTCCAAATCTCATAGACCCACCCAAGGGATGCAGATTCCGAACCAGATGCCCCCGCGCCTTCGAGAAGTGTACGGAAGGCCCACCATGGGTTCAGGTGGACAGAGACCACGGCGTGTTGTGTTGGCTTTATGGAGATAGTGAGAAACATGTCGACCAATAAAGCGATACTCGTTCACGGTATTCGCCTGAAGGTCTATTTTCCCGTAAAGACGGGCAAATTACTTGCCAGAGCGCTCTACGTACATGCCGTGGACCAAGTTGATTTCTTCATAAAGAAGGGAGAAGTTGTCGGACTTGTCGGAGAAAGCGGCTGCGGCAAGACAACGCTTGGACGATTGATTCTCAGACTCACTAAGCCCACAGCTGGAGCATTGTTCTTCGAACCAGACAATGACGTCGTGAAAAGATACTTCCAACTCTTAGATGACATGGAACTTAATCTCCCCCGGAGCAGACAGGACCCACGCCTACAAGAAGCGAGAACCGTAGAGAACGAACATTCCGTTTTCAAATTCAACCGAAAAGAAATGAAAAACTACAGAAGGAACACTCACATAGTCTTCCAAGACCCAAATTCATCACTCGACCCTCGAATGTTGATCAAGGACATCGTCGCGGAGCCTTTGAAAGCACATCACTACGGGTCCAACGCCGAAATCTACGAGCGCGCCGTTTCCCTCCTTGCTGCTTGTGGACTTGAGGCTCAATACGTGAATCGATTCCCACACGAACTCTCAGGTGGTCAACGCCAACGAGTCGCTGTCGCTAGGGCGCTAGCAATGTCTCCGAAACTCGTCATTCTTGATGAGCCCACTTCCGCTCTGGACGTGTCCGTCCAAGCGCAAGTCTTGAATCTGTTGAAGAAACTCAAGAATGAGTTCAACCTCAGTTTCTTATTCATCTCTCACCATTTGATCGTCGTTCGCTATATGGCGGACAGAATCATGGTGATGTACGCTGGCGAAATTGTCGAAGCCGGTGAAACCGAGGATGTCTTCACGGACCCACTTCACCCATACACGAAGGCCCTTCTGTCGGCTGTTCCTATCCCAGACGCGAAGACGAAGAGAGAACGAATAATTCTACAAGGAGAAGTCCCTAACCTCATTGTACCTCCGAGAGGTTGCAGGTTTCATCCAAGGTGCTCATATGCTTTCGAACTGTGCGGATGGTCTCCTACAGAGGTTAAGGAGTCCTTCGTTTCCGTCCTAACGTCCGGACGTCACACGATTGCCAGCAAATTGTTGACGATTGAAAGCGCGGTTGAGATCGACGACCTTTCGTTCGAGGTAAGAGTGGATGCGGATCTAACACAGAACGACCTCGCCGAGATTAAGAGAGCGATCGAAATGCAGACATCAGAAGGTGACAGAGCACTTAAAGCAATCAAGGAAATTCAAATGAGCAAATCTTCCACAGGTTCAACTGTCACCGTGAAGCTTCACGCCTTCAAGGCGCCTAGGCTAACTTTGGTCAAAGGCGAACATTCAGTAGCATGCCACTTATACGCAGAACAAAAGGAACAATCTGTTAACTCAATCGAGTCCTAGAACAAGTAATGGGAAAACATGCGACCTGAAAACAATTCAGCAGATTTTGCACTCCTGAAACTCATCTCACTAGTCTCATCTTGAAACGATTGTAAATCCAGAGTTCGAAGGCCGTTAAGACAATTACAAGCAAAACCGATAGAATCGCCACAATAGGACGACGAAACCAAACATAAAGCTGGAGGACCACAAAGATGTCAACAGCCAAGCAAGCGACTGCATACATTCCTTTCGCGAACTCGCCCCAAACATATCGCCAACCATTCGAAGAATCAGATGGATTCACCTCTTCCAACAACTGACAGCATCGCCGCATTCGATCAGACGGGCAGGATTTTGGTCTGGATTCTATTATTGTGTCCTGATTCCATTACTCTTAAGATTACTCTTAAGAACGTCTGCTTTAACGAACAAATCCATCAGTCGCACTTAACGAGGCCGATGTTAAAGACCGATGTTACTCCTTTAACAAGCATTAGGGTTCAGCTAATTTCCCATTTGGAGGCAGCTTTGAAGAGGGTCCATGGGTATGCTTTGATGTCTCTCAGGCGCGGCTCCTGCCAACGGTACTCCTGATGCTGTGAAAGGAAGGATGCCGCGCTGAAGTCGGTGTCACATGGTTTGCCCCAATGCGCCCAGAATTCTCCCTTCATAGCTAAGGCGCTGTCCGTTACCTTTCCGTCGTGTGCGCCAGTCGGGTAGTATGGTCCCACTTCCCATTCGGGTGCTCCTCTAGCGTCAAGTTCTACATGGCCGCACAGCGTGTTGCGGTTTGGCGTATCCTCACCTGAGAAGGCGTCATGGTGATCGGCCAGAAATCTCTTTGCCATCTCAACATTCAGCAGTGTTCTATTTGATTTGATGAGCTCTGCCCATCGCTGGGAGCGTGCCGTGCAGGAACCGGATTTGTCCTCGTAGTTGAATTTCGTTTCCGAACGAACCTGTTCACTTGTCGCCACGTTGCTTCCAACGAATACGCCGTCGAAAGTTCGACCCCGCGCATGGTTGAATGTTCCCAGTTCCAGCCAAGCTATCTCATCTGTCTTAGTGTCGCCGATCAGCCAGTCGTTTGCGTATCCACCGTTATTGTCTTCTACCATGGTTCCCACCCAGTCGCTGATCGTGTCAGCGTATTGGATGGCTTTTCTTGCGCGTATGAAATAGGGAGTGCCGTCCGGGTTAAACGTGTTAATTCCGCTTATGGTAGTTTCGGTGACGACCAGTCCGGACTTGCTTAGGAACCAGTCAGTTTCGCTGGAGAGTGATCCCGGGTTGGTTTGCATCAGGAAGCCCTGTCCCTTTAGGGGGAGCAAGTCCACGATCACGTTGCATCTTCCTATCAGATAGGAACTCCAAGTGTTGTGAGCGACCAGTATCCTCCCATCGTGAGTCGTCTTACCAGTCGCCATGAAGGCGCTACAGTGTTCCTCTCGGATGGTCGGAGCCGCGGACTGGTTCTCCTTCGCGCTTAACCAGTTATGGTAAGAGACAGTATCATCGAATCCGTTCAGAGCCACAATATCCTCTAGTTCGATATCTGAAATTCCCTCCGCCTTAACTCCACTCGCAATTCCTTGGATTTCAGTCCTGTATTCCTCCGGGATCTTGGGCCAATATAGACGCATACCCGTTTCGCGGAAAAACTGCCAATCGCGTCTGTAGGCTCCTTTAGCATACACCTTGTGTGCTTCAATCGCATCATGTAACTCGTGTGCCAATAGATTTCCATTCTGGAAGCCAACGTGGTATGGGTCTCCCTGGACGCGCACAAAGATCCAGCCGTTCACATCTATGCGCCAAGAGCCAACCAACAAATCCTGAATTGCACCCGAATCTTCGCGCATCCGAGTCAAATCAACACCACAATCTCAAAAAGGAGAAACCTCATCAACGCATTTTACGCATTTATGCTTAATGTCGGAGCCATTTCTCGGCGACGTTACAAGTTTCCGATGGGACAACTTTGCTTCGCCATCTATCGGATTCCTCGTCATGCCCGCGGTTCGCCGTCGGTTCATATCGCAAATTCTTGTGTGTGGCTTTGATGCTGGAAGCGGTTGTCTGTAGGGATACCGTATGTGAACGGTAGGAAAAATCACCTATCTCGTAGCTATGCGATTATGGTTGCCAGCCCAGCGATTTCGTTGGAGCTTCGGGCTAGGTTTACACCGTAGTTTAGAACCGTCAGGCAAGCTCAAGCCTGAGCTTGATTCTTGCTCAAAAGGGCGAAGCAGCCGCAGTCCGATAGGCAGGGAGGAATGGATCAAGAAAAGCCTCAGCGTCTTCCTGAGCAGTACATCTGAAGATGTCTTCCCGACGATACTCTTCGATTTGCTTGTTGTCAAAGACGAATCGACCATGCTGATCATAGGATATGGTAGTCCAGAACTGTAGACTCGGTCGAACATTGGTTCGCAATGGAAGTAGAAGTCGAACACGAAATTCGAATCCAAGAAGACGAATAGTTTTACCAAAAAGAAATGTGCAGAATTGCTTATAGCGACGTATCCATTTCGATTGATTGAGACAATGCTTCCCCGTAATAGTAGCGGTAGCAAGATCTTCGCGTACGTGTGGTGCGACGTAGAAGACTACATGAACCCCGAAACAAATAACCCTCCGCTTCAAGCGATTAAGATTCTCAAGAAGTACAATGTGCCAGTCACCTACAAGTTAATCGCGGAAAAGGTTCGCTTCATGAAGGAGCAGAGGCGGCAAGATGTAATATCCGCAATCAACGATTACTGCGATGTCGGTTACCACACCGATACTCACAGTCGACATCCTGTCACCTATGAGTACATTACCGATATGGATGTCCTGACCGGGGCTAAAGAGATTGAGAAGAGGGAGCGACGCGGACTTCAGGAACTCAAGAACACCTTCGGTCATGTACCTGTTTGCTTCGGACACGCCGGTTTGCAGTTTGCCCCGCATTACTATCCTTGGTTAAAGAAGGTCGGCATTCAAGTCTACATGGACGAGACCAAGACTGTTAACATGGGGGATAGTCCTTACTGGTATTGCGGCCTACTTACCCTCACCATTTCATACTATTCGAAGAATTTCGTTTGTTTCGATTACACTTACGAGACCCTTGACGGAAATCAGAAACTCAAGAAGAGATTCCAAAGCATTCACGACAGGTTGAAGAAGGAAGGTGGAGGGGTTATCAGCATCGAGTGGCATACCCACACTGCCGTAAACAAAGTATTCTGGGACACGTTCAATTTTGCTAACGGGAAGAACACTCCCAAAGGGAAATACATTCTGCCGGAGCAAGAACCACCTGAGGTCAACAAGCGGGCCTTGGAAGATTTTGAAAGTTTCGTTAAATTCGCATCCTCGTTTGAGGATGTTCAATTCATTTCCGCTACCGATGCGCACCGCATCTATCAGCGCAAGATAGACTTAGTCTTGGGCGTACCAGAAATCAGAAAGATCGCCAGCAGACTCTCCAAGTCAAATAAGATATCCTACTTCAGGTTAGGAGACGAATACATATCTCCTGCCCAAGCCTTCTGCGCCCTCACTAATTTCGTCGCCTCGTACTCGAAGACGAGGAGGATACCGAAGCGGACTGCGATGAATGAGCCTCTTGGACCAATGGCGCCCTTCAAGTCAAAGGTGGAAACAAGAAAGCTATCCATCTCCGATTTACTGTCCGCGACAGAGCGAGTATCAAGATTCATCGCGAAAAAGGGATGTATGCCATCGAGCATAACGGTAGGCGATTCTGCGGAGTTGGCGCCCAGCGACTTTCTGGCAACTCTAGCTGAACTAACGATGTTGCTAATTGGGAGAAGATCCGCTGATGGATACATCTTGCTGCAACGAGCTAGAATGATTATGGGGTCGAAGTGCGTCGACAGTACCTACTTCAAGAGAGCCTCTCGATGGAGAATACTTCCTAGGGGATTCAAGGCTCCGAAGATTCTTGAGCAGGCAAGACTGCAGACTTGGACACTCGTCCCGGCTGTTCCCAAGATCGAGTAAAATTTCACTGGATCGTAATCGACGATATTGAGTTGATTATGGAGTATGGTTCAAACTTTAGATGACGTCTCTCCAATTGTTCCAGTGTGTTGTCAGCTTCGCTCCCCATTCGACGTGCCAAAATTGGTGCAATCCTTCCTCAGAGAGACCACGCTAGGGTGGTCACTCCCCGAGACAAAAAAAGGAATTGCTAAGATGCTTGCAGTTGTTCCAGCGCATCGTGAATTCTGCTGAGGCCTTCTGTAATCTGTGCATCGCTGACCGAGGAGAAATTGACGCTTGCGTATCCCTCTGAACCGTTCCCCCAGAGGCCCCTTCCATAGCCTACTTTAACGTGCGCCTCTTTCAACAAGTACCGTACGAGATCGTGAGAGGACATGCCAAATGTTGCAATGTTGGGAAACGCCGAGAAGAAGCCGTCGGGTTTCGAACAACGAACGCCAGATATTCTATTCAGGCCGTCGACCAAGAGATCCCTTCTTGCCTTAAACCTCTGAACACTTTCCTTCACCCAATCTCGTGGGCCGGTCAGGGCAGCGAGCGCAGCGGCCTGTCCAACGTCTCCCGCGCACACGGTGGTATGCGACTGGATTCGTGCTGCCTTGTCAATAAAATCCCTCGGTCCCGTGATATACCCAATCCGATACCCAGGCATATTGTAGCTTTTGGCAAATCCATTGATGGTGATTGTCCGATCTTCCATCCCTGCGATGGCTCCGATGCTTCCCGGGTAAGAGCAGTACATTATGTTTTCAAAGCTCTCGTCATAAACTACAACAAGATTATGTTCAATCGCTAGCTCTGATATAGCTTGTAGATCGTGTTCGTCCGGAACGGCTCCCGTCGGTTGATCTGGGGTGGAGATGGCTATTAGTTTGGTCTTGTTTGTGATGCTTCTTTCAACGTCTTGGGGGTCGACCCTGAAATTCCTCTCCTGTTTCGCGGGCACGTAGGCCATTCTACCGCCGGACATCAAAACATTCGGCGCCCAACCGCACACGTACCCGGGGTCAGCGAAGATAACCTCGTCATCTTCGTTTATCAGGCTCCAAACGGATAGGAACATAGCTTCCGATGCTCCGTTTGTAAGCAACAACTGATCTTTCGGATCGACTGACACGCCGTTGTCTCTTTCCAGTTTGTCCGCGATTGCTTCCCTAAGCTCAAGACTTCCGGTGTGTACGTATTTCGAACCGTTCTCCACGCAATCCCTCGCCGCTTTCACTATGTGGTCTGGGAGGTGATACTCAGCTGGCCATCCGTCTTCGTCTAGTCGTATTGCGTCCGAACCTATTTCGATGTCTTCCCAATGCGTTCGGTCATATTGGTATGAATATGGAGGGAAAACAAAACGTGTTCTATCAGCAAGTTTACTTCCTATCATAGAAATAATTCCTTGAATCGGAGCTTTTCCTTTCTTTAAGGCAACATTAGTTTCGTTTATACTCTCATAATGTAATCCGTGCAGAGTGACAGCCGTCGTCGATTCTCAGAAAATAGGCTTTTAAACGGGACACTCAGGCAGGCGTTTAATTGTGAGTTGGGTATGAACCGCACAAAGGTTCTGGCCGCCGCGGTGATTGCTATCATAATTATAGCCGCGCTAGGCGTCTATCTAACGACAAGACCTGTTCAATTGTCGGTATTAGTTGCATCGTCCACGAGTGTTGGAACCGCAGGGTCTCCAATCACATTTACCGTGATCCCCAACCCTTCCTCAGCATCGATAAGCAGCGTCGTATGGAACTTTGGGGACGGAGCTAACCAAACCGTCAACGGCGTTTCAGTCACTCACACCTTTGTAAACGGTGGGCGTTACCTGATCCTTGCGCAGGTCACAGCCGCATATCAGAGTTTTCTAGTCTCAAATACTGCAACGGGTTCGAATAATGTGGCGTTGTTTCCGCTGACTGTTGAACCGAGTTTGACGCAGGATCAGGCGCAGGAAGCGTCGGTTCCAACGGTTAACTTTCCGTCTGCAACTAATCCAACTGCTCCTATTTTCAATGTTGGGGATGTTGTTCATCCAGTTGGAGGCTTCCTGGAGTCGCCTGCGAACTCTAACTGGACAATCCAAGAGTACGTTTGGGATTTTGGGAACGGAAACTCGCAGGCGGCGACCGCTTCGAATGACACCGGGCTACCTTCAGAGAACGTGACCTCGTCCTATTCCAGCCCAGGCCTTTACCCGATCTCCCTTGTGCTAACTACAGCATCGAACGGGGAAACATTCAGCGTAACAACGGTGAGAACCATAGCGGTACAATCGAGCAGCTTACCATTTGCTTTACTATCCACAACTTCCGGTGTTACAAATCCAGGTGTTATAACCTCAGCCGAGGTAGTAGCAGGTGGCCCGACTACCTTCGACCCACAGATAGTCGCCGACGCCGTATCTCAAGAAGTTATTGCAAACATCTTTCAAACCCTTGTCTGGTATAACGGCTCTTCAACAGACTCATTTATCCCATATCTTGCCGCGGCCCTCCCGACAATTCAGAACGGCGGCATAAGTCCTGATTTTAGGACATACACATTCCAAATTCGCACTAACCAATATTTCTCGAATGGTGATCCGGTCACCGCGTATGACGTGTGGTTCAGCATTGCTCGCGGCATGGCTTTCGCGGGAGGACCTACCAATGACTGGATAACAAGTCAATTCTTAATTCCAGGTATTCAGAATGGCACAGCGACTGTGTACCAAAATAACACTTGGAACGTAGCGACACAGTCAGTTACCTACGATAACGCATCGGACATCGTCACGTTTCATTTGAATGCACCAACGCCTCCGGCGCTGTTGTTTGAGGCTGTTGCCGATATAATAGGCGGGGGGGCAGTACTCGACGCCAAGTATGCTATTTCCGCTGGATCATACTTCAACGAAGCCAACTGGAGCAGTTTCGAGAACCAAGCGAACTCAGGATCCTACAATACAATGATGCAGTGGAACCCGGTCGGTTCTGGTCCGTATATGATCAAGTCCTACACTCCAGGCCAGTCACTTGAGTTCGTACCGAACCCATATTACAATGGGGTCCCAGGAATCCCAAAGCCCAATGCTATTGTAGTTATAGATTGGGTTAAGACGCCTGATACCGCACTGCTAATGCTTCAGGATGGCCAAGCGGATATAGTTGGCGGCTACATTGGCCTACCCCCTTCGGATTTTCCGGCAGTTCAGAAGTTGCAGTCGCAAGGACTGGTGAACATCTACTCCTTCCCTACACTCGCCGATTATTGGTTTGCATTCAACATCAAGATTGACAAGGATCTGGAAGCAAGTCAACTCGGATCCCAATTCAACGAGCCTTCGAATTATTTTGCTGACCTACCGACCAGATTCGCATGGATCAACTCGTTCGACTACCAGGGTTACTTGGACAACATATTAGGGAACAAGAAGTATGGGGCGACCTTCGGCATTGGTTACAAAGGGACTATCCCCCCCGGTGTTCCATATTATGTGCCCCCCGACCAGCTTGGTGGTCTTCCAACCATGAACCTTAACGCCGCGAGAGGCAATTTCTCTCTCTCCGCCTGGCATGATATGAAAATCACTATACCCATCGCTCTCCTAGTGGGCGACTCCGTAACGCTTGCCGCAACCGAAGAATGGGCGTCTACGCTTAGCCAGATTAGTGGTGGAAATATCACAGCAATACCCGTCCAGCTTCAGCACCCAACTCAGTTGGGAGACATCGCTCCCAATATGAATCCCCAGGGTGTCTACTATCAATCCTGGGAACTCGACTATCCTTATCCAAGCGACCCCTTAGCGGGAGACCTTCAGCAAGGAGGCTTCTTCACGGGCGGCAACGATTGGACTGTTTCGAATTTCGCGTCCCTACCTCCGCCAAACCCACATGGTTTGGTTCAGGTAAATGGTTCGCTGTATACTCAGGCTCAGGTGTATGCCTGGTTGAATGGCAACATTACCTTAGGCAACGGCAGCGTGGATCCCGCCGTCATACAGAAAGCCTACAAGACCGTAGAACTCCTTGAAATCGCAATGGGACTTTACGCTTACGTGCTCATACCCAATCAAATCTTCTACTTCAGGTCGTGGCTTCACGGGTATCAGTACAACGAGAACCCGATACAACCAGCCGGAGGTGGAGGACTTCTCTACTTCTGGCTAGCTAAGCCTGCTTCCTAACCCAATTCTCACCCCAAACCCTACTACACTGTTTCACATTAGCCCCTGGCAGCTCGCTGCGTAACCCTCACGTAGCAGCTGCTAATACATCCTGGAGGACTGTGTCGTCGATGTTACCGCCCGTTATCACAGCGATCGTTCGTCTTTGAGCGAAGCGTTTCGGTGTTGAAGTAATTGGGGCGACCGAGACCGCTCCCGCCCCTTCTGCAACTTGCCGTTCCTTTTCCCAGAGGAGGCGTATCATTCTTCGGATCGTCTTCTCATCAAACAATAGGATTTCGTTCACATACCGTTGGATCAGCTCGAATGTTATGCAGCCTTCCTCGTTGTTTCCCACTAAAGCGTCCGCTACACTGTTCTTCATCTCCATCTGGATGATCTTACCGGCTTTCAATGAATAGTACATTGCGGCGGCGTTCTCGGGCTGTGCGCCTAAGATTTCGATGTCCGGTTTGATGCTCTTGGCTGCGACGGCAACGCCCGACAGCACGCTTCCGCCACTTACGGGCACGATGATTGAATCAGCGTTGGGTAGTTCTTCAAGAATTTCTAGGCCGACGGTTCCCTGTCCGGCTACAACAAGCGGGTCGTTGTATGAGGAGATGAATGTGAGCCCTTTTTCTTTAGCTAACCTCCACGCATACTCTTCGGCGAGGTCGTACATCGCTCCATGTAGGATCAGTTCGACCTTGTGCTTTCGGATTTTCTCGACTTTTATTTTTGGAGTGGTTTCAGGGACGACGACTGTCGCGGTCAAATTGAGTTTTTCTGCGCCAACAGCTACGGCTTGGGCGTGGTTCCCTGAAGAGGCGGCGATTACGCCGCGCGCTTTCTCCTCAGCTGTGAGGTGCATCATCTTATTCAACGCACCCCGGATCTTGAAAGCATTCGTCACCTGCAGGTTTTCCAGCTTAAGATAGACATCCGAACCAGTTAGGCTGGACAGGTATTGAGACCGCACTAGCGGCGTTTTCTTCACCTCATCCCGAATCGAAGCTCTTGCGTCTTCAATGTCGCTCAAATCAATCATGTGAAACCACTCAATCATCTAAGCCTTAGTCGCACAAATCGGAACGCCGTCGCATACTAAACCGTTAACAGAATAAACCATCTCTGGGGTCATCGTCTAACGTTGCGGAACGTTTGAAGTCCCCTCTGACTCAGACCTGAACGGCCAAACCGTCATGAGGGAACATCACCAGAGGTCTTTCGATCTCGCGGACTTGTTCGCAATTATGTGAGAGATTCGAGAGGAGGATTTTTGTAAAGCCCGAAGCGCTGGTAGGGACAATCGGGAGTGGAGTGAACGCCCGAGTTCGTCGCAGCATCGGATTGGTCCTGGGAGGTTCAAGCAGTAGTGAAAGGAGGCGAAATGCTCGCATGAGGGTCAACTGCGCTCGACGCCGTTGAATCAGCGATATGCCTAGTCAACCATCTGTTTGTTCCGGAAAACCTGATGCAAGCAACTTCCTCATGGCGACATAAACTTCTTTGCTAAGAGGTGAATATCGCATTAAGGCGATTTTGCTGCTGCGATTTGGTTCTCCATGAGGCAAGGAATGATCGTTGGTGTCCTAGGCGGAATGGGTCCAGAAGCGACAATAGATCTGTTTACGAAAATCGTTCGATCAACTCCAGCAGCAAGAGATCAGGATCATCTCCGACTCATAATCGACAATAACCCTGGTATACCCGATCGACAAAAGGCAATTCTCGAAAATGGTCCTTCGCCTGCACCTATGCTTATTGCAACAGCTAAGAATCTCGCGGTCGCTGGAGCGGATTTCATCGTGATCCCTTGCAACACAGCCCATTATTGGATTGAAGAGATTAGGACAGCCGTGACAATTCCTGTAATTGATATGATCGAAGAGACGGCGAAAGAAACTGCAAGAATGTCTCCGTCCTTGAGAACCGTCGGCATTATGGCTGCCACGGGAACCGTACGAGCTGGCCTCTATCAGAAGCAGTTTCGCAAAATGTTAATCAAGACGATTTTACCGACAGACGACGATCAAGCAAGCATCATGCGCGCAATTTACGCAGTGAAAGCAGGTGACCTCTCGGCATCCCATGCTGACGCAATTCAAATAGGCCGGAGAATGGTTCAGGCAGGGGCCGAAGCAATCGTTGCCGGCTGCACAGAAATGCCGCTAATCCTCAAGACTGGCGACCTGCCAGTTCCAATCATCGATGCAACTCAAATATTGGCTACGCGCGCAATTGAGATTGCCACAAACAAGAGCCCGATCGGATCAAGTGTGGGGTTTAGAACTGACCACCCTGGTGTTCAGCAAATCGCCTGATTCGGTCCATGCCCTCACGGACGTTGTCCAGAGAACACGTGAAGGATAGACGGATGTGTCGTTCTCCGCTTGGGCCGAAATGAGCGCCCGCAACAACTGAGACGCGCTCTTTCTGAAGCAACATTCTCTCCAGGGCGCGACTGTCTTTGAAGTTGGTCCTAGAGAAGCAGTAAAACGCGCCCTCGGGAATGACACATTGCCAGCCTGGAATTTTCGACAATCCCTCGATCATCGTATCTCTCCGAGTACGATACTCCGCAAGCATCTCGCTAAACCAATCCCTTGGTCCTGTTAAGGCAGCGACCGCCGCTTTTTGGACAAATGATGTTGGACAGGTTACAGTGTTCTCCAAGAACCTTACCAGCAAATCCGTGACTCGCTTAGAGGCCAGCGTGTAACCTAGCCTCCAACCAGTCATGGCGAATTCTTTTGAAAATCCGCTTACTACAATCGTGTTTCCTGACTCAGGGTCTTCGAGAGGAGACGGCGCTTGGCCGTTGTAAACTAGTGCAGAGTATATTTCGTCAGAAATCAGAACAGTCCGCCGCGTTTCACAAAGTTCACGCAAATCCCTCATAAGGCGCAGTGGATATACTGCACCGGTTGGATTGCCTGGTGAGTTTATGATCACAGCCTTCGTCCTGGCAGTTACTTTCTCTTGGAAGGATTGAATCGTCGGTACGAAATGCTGCTCTAATGTTGCAGGAACGAAAATCGGTGAACCGTGAAGGAATGTTATCATTGAAGCATAGGAAGGCCAGCTTGGATCTTGAACGATGACCTCGTCTCCTGAGGTAGTCAATAGAGATAGGACGGAGTATAGAGCGAATTTTGAGCCTGGGAAAACGGCTACATTTTCAGGCTTAACCGGAACGCCCTTGGCGGCATAATTGTGTGCAATAGCTTCTCTAAGCTCCGGTAGTCCCTTCGCTGAAGTATAATGAGTGTACCCGTTTCTTATTGCCTCGATGACTGCCTCTTTCACGTGTTTGGGTGTGTCAAAGTCCGGTTCTCCGACATCGAACCTGAACACTGGATTCCCATCTAACTTCAGTCGGCGAACCGCTTCTGCGGCCGCTAGGGTTGGAGATGGCTGCAGTCTCGCCTCAATCTCATTCATCTCGAACGAATTAAGTGTCATATCCGCCCAGCATCCTCATCAAAACCATTCCTTGTATCAATTTGCGTGAGTCTCCGCGAATTTGTGGCTTCTTTCTTAAAGATTCTGCCCAATTCTAATGTTTGACGTGCGCGCGTTTGACTCCGATGAAATCAAGTTGCCCACTTTTGCAGCATCGCATGGCTCGCAAGACTATGCCAGAGAGATGGCCGCGAATTTACCAGAAGAAGGGTCGTTATGCACAGCGAACTCATCAAGCTGAAACATTTGACCTGCGTTAAGCCAAAATCTTCGCCCACAACTGACGCGTCGTCTCGCTTATGGTTCTCAATGAACGCGAATAATTGTTTCGACAAACCGGCGTTCGCATCTGATCGCGAATTTTTCTCGTGAAACGAGATTTCTCAACATGAAGATTGCCAGTAACACATTAAAAGGGGCCTCGACTTCGAACACAAAGCTTTAGGCGATATAGAATGCAATTCTCTGAGTTAAGTTATTCAGAAGCACCGAAAATTGTGACACCTATCCCTGGGCCTAAGTCCAGAGATGCTGTCGCTATTCAACAGAAATTTGAAAGTAATGTCGTGTCCTACGCGAAGGCGATTCCGTTGGGCTTCGAAGAAGGAAGAGGCGCAACCATAAAGGACATGGACGGCAACATCTACATCGATTTCTTCGGTGGGGCAGGTGTACTCAATGTTGGGCACTGTAACCCCGAAGTTTTGAAGGCAGTAGTCGAGCAAGAAAAGAAACTCATTCACGCTCTCGACTTTCCAACAAAGCCGAAACTTGAGCTCATGCAGAAGCTTGTCACAATCGCCCCTGGAGAAATGAGAGGCAAATCGAAGATTTTCTTCGGCGGACCAACCGGCTCGGATGCCATAGAAGCAGCCTTCAAAGTTGCAAAATTCAACACGAAACGAATCGGGATGCTCGCGTTCGAAGGCGCCTACCATGGCATGACGACGGGGGCATTATCCTTCTGCGCTGGCACGAAATTCAAAGAAAACTTTGAACCACTGCTTCCAGAAGTCCACTTCGCACCGTACGCATACTGCTACAGATGCCCCTTCGGCAAGAAAAACGGCTCGCCGGAGGACTGCTGTATGCAATGCACCGAATACGTGAGGCACATCCTAGAAGATCCACATTCAGGTGTAGTCACTCCGGCCGCCATGATCGTCGAGGCAATTCAAGGAGAAGGAGGAAGCATACCGCCACCCGAAGAATTCATGCGAGAGTTACGGAAGATCGCAGATGACTACGCAGTTCTACTCATAGTTGACGAGATTCAGGCGGGTCTTTGTAGGACGGGCAAGATGTTCGCGTGCGAACATTCCGGTATAACTCCAGACCTGATGACCCTCTCGAAGGGACTGGGTGGCCTAGGGTATCCTCTGTCAGCCTGCATGTGTCGTCCGGAGTATGACAAATGGTCCAGCGGAGCCCACATCGGAACCTTCAGAGGCCAAGCCGTAGCGATGGCGGCGGGATTCGCTGCATTGAACTTCATGGAGAATAATCACCTAGCCGAACACGCTTCGAAACTTGGGGAGCGCATGTTGAAACGCCTCAATCAAATCAAGGATGAGAGCAAGTACATCGGGGACGTTCGAGGTAGAGGACTGATGATAGGCATCGAATTCGTAAAGGACAAGAAGACGAAAGAACCCGGGGAGGATATAGCTCGAGACATTCGAAAACGCTGCTATCCCAAGGGTTTGATTGTCGAACTTGGGGGCCACTACAACAACGTAATCCGATTCCTGCCCCCGCTGGTGCTAACGGAAGAGTTGGCGGATAAAGGATTGAACATATTCGCCGAAGCGGTCAGAGAACACGAAAGAGCGTCATGAGATGAACTGACGTGAGCAAAATCCGAACAGCAATTCTAGGAGCTGCCGGGGTTCTTGGACAAAGATTCGTAGAGAGACTGAAAAACCATCCCACTTTCGAGATCACGGCTTTGGCCGATATTATGGTAGGCAAAAGATACGAGGAAGCTACGAAATGGAGACTCGGAATGCGTATGCCGTCAGAAGTAAGAGACGTGAAGATTGTATCAAACGACTCGCTTTCGACAAAAGATATTGACCTGGTCTTCTCAGCTCTACCTGGTGGAATCGCGGCAAAGATTGAGACGGATCTAGCGACTAAGGGATTCTTCATCATAAGCAAAGCCAGCGACCATCGAATGGAGAAAGACGTACCGCTAATCATTCCGGAAGTGAACGCGGATCATCTGGGCATTGTTGAGGAGCAGAGGAAGAGGCGCGGTTGGAAGGGAGCAATTGTGACCGACCCCAACTGCAGCACTACGATATTGGCGATGAGCCTCAAACCGTTGTGGGACCACTTCGGCATAGAGAGCGTGGTCGTCTCCACCATGCAATCACTATCGGGTGCAGGATATCCAGGCGTGCCGTCCTTAGATATCCTCGACAACGTAGTCCCGTACATCGGCGGGGAAGAAGAGAAGATGGTGATCGAGACGAAAAAGCTGTTTGGCAACGGAAAGGAACCGGCGGAGCTCAAAGTCAGCGCAGGTTGCAACAGGGTTGCTACACTGGATGGCCACATGGAAGACGTATTTGTGGCGACCAAGAAGAAGGCAAAGCCGGCCGAGGCGAAGAAGGCATTCCTAGACTTCAAAGGCCTAGACTACCCAAGTGCTCCTCGACAACCCATAATCGTGAGAGATGAGCTCGACCGACCGCAAACAAGGTTAGACCGGGACGCCGGTAATGGAATGAGCGTCGTCCTAGGAAGACTTAGAGAAGACGAGGCCATGGGTCTGACCTATACGGTTGTGGGACACAACACTATACGTGGAGGAGCGGGCGGAGCCGTTCTTGTAGGCGAACTGTGCCACGGGAAAGGCTACATTTGATTGTCATGAAGTTTGGAGGCTCCTGTCTAGACAAGCCAGACGACATCAGAAGAATGGTCAAGATACTCAAGTCAACGGCTTCACTCCAACCTAAAGCAGTGCTGTCCGCCTTCAAAGGAACCACTGACCAACTCCTCAACCAAGCGAATTCCGCCAAAGGCGGAAGTTTCGACATAAGCAAAATCGAAGCTAAACATCAAGAGCTCGTCGACGACCTACCCTCTAGAATACGAACTCAAATCCAATCACAAGTCCAGAGACTCCTGAAAGAGCTAAGAGATACGCTAACAGGCGTAAGTTACCTCGGCGAATTAACTCCACCAATACTGGACAGAATCGCCGCCTACGGGGAGAAGCTGGCAATCCATGTCGCAGCGGGATATCTTGCGGAAGGTGGACTCAAGGGTGTGCCATTGTCAGACAGCGAAGCAGGTATCTTGACGAATAGCAATTTCGGAAACGCCACAATCCTTGAACAATCACGAGAGCTCGTAAGAGAAAAACTAAGTTCGGTCAACATACCCCTAGTTGCAGGTTTCTTTGGCAAGGACACTGATGGTAGAATCGCAACCCTCGGGCGGGGAGCTACGGACTACGTAGCCACCTTCATCGCATCCGCTTTCGGATGTAAAACTATCCTCTACAAGGATGTAAAGGGAGTGATGACGGCTGACCCGAAGCTTGTCCCAAATGCAAGAGTGATTTCTAACCTAAATTACCGGACAGCGATCGAACTGGGCCGCTATGGATCCAAGGTTGTCTTCGAAAAGGCAGTAGTTCCCGCAATGAACGCCAAGACCACGATTGAAGTAAAACCCTTTGAAAAGGAAGGTAATGGCACGTTGATCTCAAGCGAAGGAACAGGAGAAGCCACTTCATGCATGAAAAGCATGGCTATGGTACAGGTGTCTGAAATCCATGGATTGAACACGGTGGCTTCCATTCTAAGCGAACTTGACGGGCTCTACCCAGATGATGATCCGATAACTGTCGCCCCGCTGTTCAGGAACGAAATAACTTTGGTGACCAACGAAATCCGCAGCGACAGGGTGGTCGAGGTCGTAAGAAGAATCGGAGCAGAGGTGATCGTGAATGTTCGCAAGGGTCTATCATTAGTCGCAATGGTCGGCGGGCGATTTCAGCAGTCACAGGTGTATGAGAGCCTCCGGAAGGTAGGTGTGGAGCCAATGATTGTTATCAAGACGCCTTCAGGAATGACCGTATGCGCGATCGTAGACCAAACGGCAACTGACAAGTCTATTAGAGCGCTGCATGACCGACTACTGGCAAGCTAGCTCAACTATCTCTCCTATCTCAGTCCTTCGCTTTCGTGAAATTCTGCGAACCTCATCTTCAGAGGGAATCCTCTTTCTTGCCGCAACTGCTCTTATCCAAGGCACAGCCACAAGAATATTGTGTTCATGGTATTCAGAACATCCGATTCTCGTGATGCAAGGAAATCGGCAATAAGCAATTGACGCAAATCCTGACGTTATAGCCGGGTGATAATCTAGTCTGGATGCAGTTTCTAAAAAAAGGAAAGAAAAAGAGGAATGGGTTAGACGGGCGGTAGTTCTTTGAACGCCATGTTGATATCGAGTCCTGACCGCTTGTGAAGCTTTAGCGACAGGTAGTAGACTGCGAAACATGCTACGATGATTCCGACGGCGATTTCTACACCCGAAGCCGTTTGCGCGGTGATCAACGGGTTGGACCAAGCGACATATCCCATATAGGCGAAGGATATTGAGCACAGAACGCCCAGTATGCTCACTATTGGGACGTTTGCGATCTTCTTTCTCATGAAGTCTGGTGCTTGCTCAAGTAGGTCCTTTTTAGTGAAGGGGAACACGATTGTTGCTAATGCAGGTATTACGTAGGCTACATCCCATAGAACCGTTCCCAGAGTGAATGCCGTTGACCAACTGGTGAATGTGTAGAGCACGAGAACGAGGGCCGATAGCACTGCCATAGCGGTTATGGCTATGTGTGGTGTGTGGAAGCGACGACTGACATCAGCAAACTTGGTTGGTATAATTCTGTCGAAAGACCAGGCGAAGAAGTATCGGCTAGGCACCCAGAAGTAGACGAACAGTATCTGGATTGAGCCAAAGAAGTATGTCAGGAACACTAATCCCAGCAATATTGCGTTGGGGAAAGCGATTACTGATAGCAAGAGTGGCTGTGAAGGAGGGAATGGAAGGGGATATGATGAGGGCGCAACCTCCCAGCTATACGCCACGGAGTAAAACCAGTTCGCACCTACCGCGTTCAGCGTTAGAAAACCTGAGATGCTCCAGTATATGATTCCCAAAGCTAGTGATAAGAGCAATGCGATTGGTACGGTCTTTCTGACATTCTTCACTTCACCCGCGATAACGTTGCCTCCGTAGTTGCCTCCGAGAAGGAATAGGGATGCCAGTGGAAGCGCTCCCATCACGGCGGCCATACCGCCAACAGGTGCAGTCCAGCCTGCTTTGGTTGCAGTATCTTGCAGTGACTGATACGTCGGGTAGGTCGTCAATACCGTGTTCCATTTGGCTGCGAACAGGGCTGGAGTTGTGCTGGCTAGGAGCCACCACATCAACACTATTCCGACAATCGCGGCTCCCCAAGAGAAATAGAGTAAGCCCTTGATCAAACGCGCACCTAGCGCTGCTAGCAATGCGAAAAGAATTGTGAATCCAAGAGCTAAGTAGAAGGTCCCCATGGTTCCGCCTAAGAAGGTACTTGCAGCAATCAAACTTGGGGAGTTAAACAGAATCCCCCACATGTTGACTGCAACCGACAGTGCATATGAGAAAGCGGTGAGACCTCCAACGTATGCCGTCATGAAGACGGCGAACATGTAGAGGAACGACCATGCAAAGCCAATCGATGGATGGAAAACTCGGCTGACCCAGACGTAGTCTGAGCCTGATCTTGGCATTACTACGCCGATGACCCAGTAGACGAGCATCAAGAATAGAAAAGGTACGCCCGCTATAATCAGCGAGAGGGTAAGATTCGCGCCTGGATTGAAACCGTAGAACCACGGAAATTGAAGTGTTGTAAAGACTAGGCCGAAGACCATTGCTGAGCTGATTAAGAGAAGATCTGTAGCGCCAAATTCTCTGACTAGACCACTTGCTTTTCTAACGAAATATTGTTGTTGTTCTACCAAAGTCAATCTTCACGACTGTGAAGCTTCAATGCGTATAAGAGAATGACTGTTTCGAATTTGACGAACTATTTACGGTAATTACACATACGTAGAACCAGGATTAGGTTGATCATAATGGTTCGGCGCTACCGCCGGTAGAACGGGCAGCGAAGGCAAACGCCAATTAAGCACTTGTAAACCCCCCAACATTCCAGAGGGTAAAACGATGGGCAATAAGACTCGTCTATTCTTCGCCACAGATGTTCATGGATCCGAAAAGTGCTTTCTCAAATTCGTTAATGCGCCAGCGGCATACAAGGTAAGCGTCCTAATCCTCGGAGGAGACATCACCGGCAAAATGATAGTGCCAATTGTCAAGCGCGACGATGGAACATGTAGCGCGGAGTTTCTTGGCACAAAACAGATTTTGAAATCGGATCAAGAGATTGAAGAGCTGGAAAAACGAATCCGGTTCACGGGTTACTATCCTTATCGTACCAATGTCGAAGATATGGCTGCAATGCAACGCGATCCGGCGAAAGTAGACGCTATGTTCACTCAAGTGATGTTAGACACTCTCCGCCTCTGGACTCAGATTGCTGAACAGCGCCTGAAGGGTAAAGGCATCAAGGTCTACATGACGGGAGGAAACGACGATCGGATGGAGATAGAGGACGTTCTCAAGAGTTCAAATTACGTGATTGACCCTGAAGGAGAAATCGTAACTCTTGACGGCGGCTACGAGATGATAAGCAGCGGATGGAGTAACCCTACTCCGTGGAAGACCCCTCGAGAGTGTAGTGAAGAAGAACTGACGGGCAAGCTGGATTCGATGATCAGCCAAGTCAAGGACATGAAGAGATGCATCTTCAACATGCATGTTCCGCCCTATGACACTGGACTTGACACCTGTCCTAAGCTAGACGAAAACCTGAAGCCAGTTTATGCAGGCTCTGAGATAATGATGATATCCGCCGGAAGCAAAGCCGTGAGATCAGCAATTGAAAAACATCAGCCCCTACTCGGGTTACATGGACACATTCACGAGTCACGAGGATTCGTAAAGATCGGAAGAACCCTCTGCCTAAACCCCGGAAGCGAGTACACTGAAGGTATGCTACGCGGTGTGGTCGTGGAGCTAGACGGCGAGAGAATCAGGAACTACCTATTGACGGTCGGATAAGCTAGTAGAAACCCACCCTCCACGAACCAATGCGAAAGTAGCCTAAGGTGTGAGGGAAGACCAGGCTACGTTTCGGACTAGTGGAAGTTTATCATTCGCTGAATCTCCCAAGGCGTAACCATTGAGCTGTATTCATCCCATTCCCCGAGTTTGATGTTCACGTACTCATCGAAGATTGGGGCACCGAGTGCTTCTTTGAACACCTGATCTCTACTGAACTCGTCTACAGCCTCATAGAGGCACTTTGGTAGAGGTTTGATTCCGCGGTTTCTTCGTTCGCTTGAGCTTAAGCGGCTAACATCGCCGACGACTGGATCTCCGGGGTCGATCTTCCTTTTTACGCCGTCAATTCCAGCAGCCAATAGACATGTGAAAGCGATGTATGGATTACATGTGGGGTCTGGAACCCGGAACTCAATATGCGCATTGGCTGAACCGCTAGGTAGGTGGGGAATTCTGACAGCGGCCCCTCGATGGCCTAGGGCGTAGAATACCCCATCAGCCGCCCAATGACCTGGGTGTATAAGCCGCTTGTAAGAGTTGACGTTCGACGCTACTGCTGCGCAGAGGCCTCGAGTATGCTCGAGTATCCCTCCGATGAAGTAGTAACACAATTGGCTCAAACCCAGTCTGCGATCATCGTTTTGATCGCTGAACAGGTTTCTACCCGTCCGCGGATCAACTAAGCTGCTGTTGAGATGCATCCCACTCCCAGTGAACTGATCCGAAACTTTTGCAAGAAATGTTGCGATCAGTCCACGTCTGTAGGCTATTGCTTTCGCGGCGTCTCTGAAGGTTACCACATCGTCAGCGCATTTTACACCTTCATGATGGCGCATATCAATCTCGAAGTGTCCGCCATATGAGCCGCCACCTTCTGCATGCGCCTTTATGACTTGCACATTCATTGCTTCTACGCTCTGTCGGATCTCGTCAAGTAGCTCGAAGCCAAGGTCGAGACCGTGCTGGGATTGCATGGCGGTATTCAGCCAAGGAACGAAAACGGACCCTTCCGGCCGTACAACATTGAACTCCATTTCGGCTCCTCCAAAGTACCCGTAACCCTGTGCCTCCACGCGTTGCAGGAAACTGCGGAACCCGTGGCGTGGACAGAGTTCCCACCAGGAACCATCAGCATTCCTCAATTCGCCCATAAATCGAGCCACTCGATCTGCGTAAGGTGCAACTGCGAACGTTTCAATATCCGGGACTAGGTACGCTTCGTCGGAAGCCGGACTGTATCCTGCTTCAGTTGCGAGCGCATCGTACGAAGTTAGTCCGAAATTTCCTTTGGCGAAAACGACGCCATGTTCAAGGAAGCCGTCCAAATCCCTTAAGGTTGCAGCCTTGGATCTTGAGATTCCTCCAAAATCAACGTACTCGGCACTTAGTAGTTGGATTTGCTTATCTTGAATTGATTTGATTACGGATTCTCGCGACATCAGAATTCCATTTTGTGTACAACACTTCGAGGATATAAAACAGAACGGATGCTTTCTGTGATCGATTACGATCTACCGAAAACCAATTCGATAAAGTTCGTTCGCGTTCTCGAACAGTACTCCGCGAGCCATCCGCTCAATCTTCGCTTCGTCAAAAGCAACCTTTCCGAGAAGCACATTGAAACACCTGCTCCAGCGTTACTTTTCCAACCTTAACTCCTAACCAGAAAATCTCAGGTAATTCGAAATCATCTCATCCGTAAGGTAGGCGTAGAGCAATAACGATTCTTTCAGGAAAGAGGTTGGGAATTCGGCATTCTGGGAACAGGGGCAGAAAATCATGTCACTCTATAGGAGTCCATCAACCCTCTAGCTATCTGCGAGCTAGTACCCCGCGGGTTCTCCGTCACGCCTAGGGTCCGCGCCACCATCTAGTTCACCTGTGATACGGTTAGAATAAGCAGCGTGAACTCCGCCAAAGTAAATTTCCATCGGACGCCTGACTTCTACCTTGTGACCCATTTTGCGAAGCGCCGCAAGCGTGTGGGGTGCAATGCGACTTTCTGCCTGCACCAGGGCGCCGTTTACATGGATCCGTGGTGCTGCCACTGCGTCTTCAACGCTCATGCCAAATTCTGTCACATTCAGTAAGGCCTGGAGGGTTGACGACGGGATCCTAGGTCCTCCGGCTGAACCTACCGCGAGCAGTGGCCGTCCGTTCTTTAGCACGATGGTGGGACTCATGCTGCTCATTGGAATCTTTCCCGGTCCCACGGAATTTAAGCGACCAGTGTTTGGATCAAAGTCATGCATTGTATCGTTCAGAAGTATACCTGTCTTAGGAACAACTACGCCTGAACCAAAATAACATTCTACGCTTTCGGTTACAGATGCCGCATTCCCCTCACTGTCGATGACTGACAGGTGACTTGTGCAGGCATTGATGTGCTGGGGGGAGTCGAAGTGTGGTAATGTGGATGACGCTTTGTCTGGCGAAATCGACTTCTTCATTTCATTACAATACGAATCCGAAATCAGTTTGCTGATCTGGATAGGGGACGAGTTTGGGTCACATACAAGAGCTCTGCTAGTGTTCGCTCTCATCAAGATCTCTGACATCAAATGCAGTGTCTCTGCTGAGTTGTGATCAAGTCTTTCAGTGGTCTGGTCAAGCATTTTTAGCGCCTGGATTATGATTATTCCTCCGCAGCTTGGAGGTGGCGCAGAGATTATTTCAAAATCCTTGAACCCGCCGCGTACCGGTTCCCTCAAAGTTGGTTGAAAACGTTCGAGGTCTGACTCAGATACTAATCCCCCGCCTGTCTGAGCGTCGCGGATGATTTTTTTCGAGATGCTGCCAGTGTAGAATTCCGATATTCCATTTCTAGCAATTGTACTCAGAGTCCTAGCTAGGTCCTTCAGGGCGATGGTTTCGCCTTGTCGATACGGTCTACCCCTGTTTAGATAAGTCTCTCTTGATCCCTTGAAGCGTCTTAGCTTCGATAGGCTCTTTCTCCAGACCTGCGCCATCCCTCTGCTAACCAAGAAAGCCTTCCTCGCCTGCTCCATGGCAGGCGCAATTACGTCTCTTAATCTCAGACTCCCATAATCCTGGAGCAACAATGAGTCGCCCGCCAAAGTTCCAGGAACTCCGATCGCCATGTATCCTACCGAGTTTGCGTCGCCCACCACATTCCCTTTCGGCGTAACCCGGAACATACTCTCAGTTGCAGACGCGGGTGCTCGTTCGCGGTAATCAACGAAAACCGGCTTATCCTCATTCGCCAACCACAGCAACGCAAAACCTCCTCCTCCAATCCCGCAAAACGCAGGTGTTACTACTCCAAGAGTCAAAGCTGTTCCAACTGCAGCGTCCACAGCGTTGCCTCCTCTCCTCAGAATAGACACTCCCGCTTGGGCTGCCAACGGATGCGCAGCAACCACAACGCCATGCTTGAAACGACGCAACTCAAAGAACCGTGCCCCGACACTGAACACATTAAATAAATCCTTTCCTGCGTACTAGCGACTGTGCCTTTCAGTTGACCGCAAACATTGATCTCTCAAGTGTTTCCATAATCGACGCCCACTGCCACTCTTACCTTGAGACTCCGAAGACCCTGAGCGGCGAAGAATTTGCGCGCTACGCAAGTTTGGCTGCCCAGCCCGCGTTTTTGCGGAGCAAATTCACTCCCAACAAAATTCAGCTGCAGACGGGCCTTGATCGTGCGTCGACTATGTACAAAGAGCAACCGTTCTTGAGGTACATGGTACACTTGCTTTCTGCATTCCTGCAGTGCGAGGACGCCTTAGACGTAGTTTCGCAGGCGAGAAGCAATAGAGCAACAAGGGACTTCAAACAGTTTGTCAATGATCTTTTCAAAGATGTAGGAATAAAGGGACTCGTAATGGACGGTGGCTATCCATCTCTCGCGAACGAAGACCTGAAGCAGTTCCCTGCGACAGTCGCGAAGATTTTCCGAATCGACACATTCTTGAAAGACCTGCTCCAAACCCACAAGGATTTCGAAGAACTCGTCACCTCCTTTGAGGCAGGAATACGAGAGGCGGTGAGAAACGGCGGATATGTTGGACTCAAATCGATCATTGCGTACAGAACGGGTTTGAAAATACAACGGGTCGAAAGAAAAGACGCTCAGGGGGATTTCCAGCAAGTTCAAAGCGGGCGAGCCGAAACGTCATGGTTTGGTCCTAGGGTCAAGAAACTGCGTGATTTCTTTTTTGTCAGAGCACTAGAATTATCAATTGAATTGAACGTCCCAATGCAGATACACACCGGGGTGGGGGACTACGATATCGTACTTGACCAATGCGACCCTGCTCTCCTGTATGATTTGTTGAAAGATGAGCAGCTGCGGCATGCGACAGTTGTGCTGGTTCATTCTGGTTACCCGAACAATCCGAACGCAGCTTATATGACATCGGTGCTTCCGAATGTCTTCTTGGATTTCTCATTGACCGTCCCATTTCTAAATCCAATAGACCAACATCGAGTTATGGAGATCCTCCAGGTAGCGCCCAGCTCAAAAATCATGTATGGTTCTGACGCATTCAACTTGCCTGAGTTAATCTGGTTGGGAGCCAAAGTTGGAAAAAGTGCTCTTTCAAAATCCTTGACTGCCTCGGTCAAGGATGGTCTCCTTAGCGAAAACGAAGCTGGCAGAATAGCAAAACAGATTCTGTTTGAAAACGCTAACGAACTTTACCGGCTGGAGATCAACTGAAGTGAGGGGCTATAGAGTCTATGAGCCCAAGCTGTTAGATGGAAAGCGATAAATCTACACGGAATTCTTTCAGGCACAGGTACCGATGCATGATAAGGGCAATAGTGTTGCTTACTATGTTGGGAGGAACAGGCGAAAAATTAGATTGGTCGAAAGAAACGAAGGATCGTTTGAGAAAAATCGCCGGCGTGAAGGAGGTCTACGGAGTCTTGGGACGATGCGACCTCGCGGCTCTCGTGGAGGCTGAAACTTTAGAGAAACTCACTTCCTTGGTTGCGGATGAAATCAGAGGGGTTCCGGGAATCCAGACCAGTGAAACTCTGACGATAGTCTTCTAGCATTCAGATGGCCAACCAGTCCACAAATTTGAGGCCGGCTTAGATTCACATTTCTCGCGTAATGTGGACCCGTGTATCCAATCTTTCGTTATTTTGACGGTTCATATGAACAGGGTGATTGTGGCGCTGTATAAGACCTAATGAGACCACGGACGTCGGGGAGTTACCGAGCCAAAGAGAGAATACAGCAATAGAGCGAGTGACCGATGTACCGATTAACCCGTATTATTCAATGGCGAGAGTCGCTGATGGTCTGAAGGGACAAGGTCCTCGCAAGGAAGAGGGCGTTGGAGCAAATTTCAGGTCAATGGCAGTTCAGCATAAGACTCTCGACATCGAGCCCATACTGTTTGCAGGCCTGCATCAGTGGTTGCCATGCTTTCTCAGAGATCGGTATACCGGTCTTTAACCTAAGTTCACGTTCGTAAATCTCCGGCTCACCCGGGATCAGAATCTCCTTGACGCCTTCGGCTTTCTGGGAATTCTTAATGGATCTTACGAGCCTGTCGACCCGTTCCTTGAAATCCCCCAGAGGAACAAAATTTTCGATCTTCAGGACCATCATGAAGACTCCATTCGTTAACCACCCCGACGTCATATCTTGGCTACTGCCCGCTCCAGTAAGAATGCCTGCTAGCACGTCGACGACCAAACCCAGACCATACCCCTTGTAACCTCCAAAAGGTAGCAAGGCGCCTGCGAGTTTGATACGCTCAGGAGGCAGAGGGGGTTCGTACAGGTCCGCCGGGTTTGTGGACGGGCGGCCATGGGAGTCGACGATCCACCCAGATGGCAATTGGTCTCCTTTGAATAGGGTTGCCCGTACCTTCCCTTCTGCTGCGGCACTTGTCGCGTAGTCTACGGTAACAGCTTCTTCATGTCCTGCGGGGATGGCGTATGAGAGTGGGTTTGTGCCTAGAACTGGCGTTCTTCCCCCAAAGGGTGCGACGTATGGTTCGCAGTTGGCGGCTATGAAACCGATCATATCGTTAGCGACTGCCATTTGGGCGTACTCTGCCAATCTTCCGATGTGATTGCAATTGAGAATTCCAACAGCGCCGACTCCGGTCCTCCTTGCTTTGCCGATCGCGATTTCCATCGCTTTTGAACAAGTCATTTGACCGAAGCCCCAATTTCCATCAATGAGCGCAGTAGAGGGGCCGTCCACTCTAACCTCGATCTTTGCTCGTGTCTTGATGGTGCCGCTTCGAACACCTTGTAGGTAAATGATCAGGTTTGGAACAACGCCGTGCGAGTCAACCCCTGCCAAATTCGCGTTGACAAGAAACCTAGTGACTATTTCCGCCTCTTCGTCGGAAGCGCCTGCAGCTTTCAGTAGGTTTTGTGAGATATGGGTTAGTTGCGTACTTGTGATGGTGGGCAAGAATGACCACGCGTTGGTGTGCTAGGAAAGAAATAGTGGCTTAAAACAATCCGCTTCTCCCGTGCGTGCAAAGAGAGAAAGGTTGCGACGATGTTCGGACCAAGTCTGCGAAGGATTCGGATGGAACCTAGTTACTGGTAACATCTGCGGAGACGCAAGTATCCTGGGTCTTGTCTCGCGAGACCTTCGAGGAAGAAACCCAAAGATGGATGGTTCCGCTAATAGTTTAGTATATGCCGCGATCCTACCGATCGTGTGGTTCAAGATTCGAGGAGTCGTGGCGATATATGATTGGTCTACGTGAAATTCAGGACGCAAGGAGATTAATACGGAATGAGGTAAACAAAACTCCGTTAGTGCGTTCTCAGTATCTGTCTGACCTCTGCGGTTCAGATGCCTATCTCAAACTCGAAAACTTGCAAGTAACCAACGCTTTCAAGATCAGAGGTGCGCTCAACAGAATGCTCAACCTGACACCTGAGGAAAAGGCACGCGGCGTAGTAGCTGCTTCTTCAGGGAACCACGCCCAAGCCGTAGCTGTCGCCGCGGAAAAACTCAATTTGACCGCGACAGTCGTCGTCCCTGAAACCACTCCAAAAATAAAAGTTGAGAAAATCCGGCAGCACAAGGTCGAACTGATCCTGTACGGAGAGAAGTACGATTATGCCGAGCAATATGCCCACAAGCTAGCCAAAGAGAGGGGCGCAACATTCATCTCCTCATACAATGATCCCTTCATCGTAGCTGGACAGGGAACCGTCGGACTGGAAATCCTTGAAGAACTACCCAACGCTGATTCAATCATCGTGCCCGTAAGTGGCGGAAGCGTGCTGTCGGGCGTTGCCGTCGCAGCCAAGAGCATCAAACCGGACATCGAAATCTTGGGAGTACAACCGGAGAACGTTGCTGCAATGTACTATTGTTTGAAGGCGGGGAAGATCATTAACATGGAAATGAAGCACACTATAGCTGAAGGCTTGGACGGCAACATCGAACCAGGCTGCATAACATTCGAACTAATCCAAAGATACGTGAATGAAATTTTGCTCTTCAATGAGGACACGATTAGAAAAATGATACGCCTCCTTTGGAAGAAGGAACGGCAAGTCGTAGAAGCTTCAGGGGCAATCTCCATCGCGCCAATTGTTGAAACACCAAAACGCTTCGCTGGAAAACAAACTGTCGCAGTAATCACTGGCGGAAACATAGACGACGCGGTTTTCCAAGGGATATTAGCATCAGAAAAGTGAACAACTACATAGCGATGTAAACTGTCCCGGATCTATCGAAAATCTTCACAGTATCATCACCGCCATCTCTCAGTTTCTCTAGGATCCGCACTTAATTTCTAAGAAGATCACATAGGATAAGTTTATGATGGCTGCTTTGCGGCGTAGCACGGTACGGAATGCCATTTCCTTGGTCGACTATGTTGGAATGAGAAAGGAAGAGCTGATGACGCCAGCTCTTCTAATCGATCTAGACGCGTTAGAGAAGAACATACGGACGATGAGCGAATACTATAGGGGTAGAAAGAACGCTGGAATAATTCCTCACCAGAAGGGTCACCGGTTGCCGATAATCGCAAAGAAGCAGTTAGAGGCAGGAGCCAGTGGTGTATCCATGACATCCCTGGGATTGGCGGAATACTATGTTGAATCAGGAATCGATAATATACTCATCACATCTGAAATCTACGGGAAGAGAAAAATAGACAAGTTATGTGGATTGGCAAAACAAGCGAACATTACGATTAGCGTGGATAATCTCGAGAACGTACGTCAACTTTCTGAAACTGCACTGGAAAATCATACGGTGATCAAAGTAGCATCCGAACTATACGCAGGAAGAACAAGCTGCGGTGTCGAATTCTCAAAGATGAAAGACTTCGTGAAAGACTTGAGCGCGTACCGAGGCGTCCAATTCCAAGGATTCTGGCACCACGGTCAAGAGTCCAGCATAGTCAAGTTTCCCGAGAGAAAAGTCGCGCATTTCAATACCCTTGATGAAATATCGAGAATAAAAGATGAGATCGAAGATGCAGGCACCGAGGTTCGATTTGTTAGCGCAGGTCATACGTGCACATGGAACATCACTCCAGCGCATAGTCTGAAGAATGTTCTGGTACAAGCGGGTAGCTACGTTTTCAGTGATTGGTGCTCCCATAATCACATTGAAGGAATCGAGGCCTTCGATTGCGCTCTCACAGTTCTGACGAGATGCATCAGCAGACCGAAAACCGACGAAGCAATGTTTGATTTCGGAATGAACTCCTGCTCAGACGAATGCGGTGAGAATTATCACAACGTGATCGGCCCTGTTTTCAAAGATATCGCGGGAGTCGACACCGTCAGCGAACGCGAGGAAGTATCTCTTGCAGTGTTCAATGCTCCGAGAGATGACGTAAAGGTCGGAGACGCCTTTGAGGTTATTCCGGCACATTCGGATACGACCGCCAAGCTTCACCCGCGTTACTATGGCATAAGAGACGGCGTCGTGGAAGTCGTATGGCCCAATTATGGCCAAAGCCTGTTCTAAGAAATTTTTATCTCCATTGCGCCGATTGTCGGAACCACGAGAAGTTTTGCTCGAAGACGTACCGTTGCCGTAATCGCGGGCGGAAACATAGACGATTCAGTTTCTCAAAGCATATTGCCTTCTGAAACATGGAAGTCTTTCCAGAGAGTTGTGGTGCAGGCTTGCGATGAGTGAGCCCGCTGAACAGATGGGATAGCGTTTCGCTCTTCTAGGCTGATATCTCTTAACCGCCGGTAATTAACTGATGGTCGATGCCGTCTGGGGTGAGCGTCACCAGGCATCCATGCATTATCCCTTCCACATATGCAGAACCTGGGTTAATGCAGATGGTACGCTTAATGTTGCAGACTCCAGCTGACTCATGAATGTGTCCATGCAACGCGAGCTTTGGTTGGAATTCTTGCAAGACCTTTCTTACTGACGTGCTTCCGACGTGGTCCATCATAGGCGTACCCATGAAGAATTTCGGCCGCAGATCTTTTCCGAGTTTCGGCGCAAGGTCCAGCACTGTATTGTATGCGGGTGCGTGAAAATCGCAGACCAAGTTCTCTGTCGAGGGGGCCCTTTCAATTTCTGTCCGCAGACGTTTCTCTAAGTCACGTTCGCTGCATTCGCGGGGGGAATTCCAAGGAGTGGGGTTGACCCAATCGCAGCTTACCAGTGAGTGCTTATCGTCGAGATTCACGCACTTCCCTACTGTGTACTCCACGCGCTCAGAGCTCTTCAACACCTCATCGATGGCGAAGGTGTCGTCATTGCCAGGGTTCATTATAACCCGCACATCCTTAGGAATGATTTCATCAATTTTGACGAGCCAGTTTTTGATTGTCTGCTGCATTAGCTTGTCGAATAGTTCCGTTACCCGTTCTGGTTTAGCCCGGAACTCCTCATATTCCGGCCTCCCACAATGGTAGTAATAATACCCAACCTTTCGTATGTCGTTTTGTATCTTAGGGAGTTCGTCCTCTTTCATCCTGTAGTCAACCCCAAAGAAATTTGTCACATATACATTGTCAAGTTTGACGATTGGTACTATCGCTTTTCCGGTGAGATCGCCGCACATCATCAGCACATTTACCTTAGAACTATTCGCTACTGAGAGTATCTTGAAAAAGTAGGTATCTCCACCGTGAAGGTCGGTGGCGAAGAGAATCTTAGTCCCGGACAAGTTGCGTCGGATTTCGATTTAGGAAGCGTACTGAAGTTAAATCAATCGGTCAATCACCAATCCTACAATTTGGTGGCCGGTTTTTCCTAGCGCACGACGTACGGTCAGTGCTCGACCTTTCTCTGCATTATTCCTTATAACGCAGTTTTCTCGAATGAAAATCTTCGCGGCCTCCGTAGTTAGTTTAATAAGCGTTCAGCGTCACAGGTGCGCTTTGGTCAATAACCTTGACCGAAGATTTCAAAGTAGAGCTTTTCCTACGAAAATCAACAGGGCTCGTCAAGGAAATCGGACCTTTCGGTTCGTTCATGCTTCCGTGGGCGTCGATGGCAGGAAGCGGCATAACCCTCTACTCGATTTCAGTGATCTACAGCTATCCCGCTGGAAGTGTCCCCGGCGCATTTCTAATCGTAGCAATTCCGACACTCCTAAGTGTCATTTGTTTTGCTCTGCTGGGGATAACTACGCCGAGAACAGCCGGCGCGTACGTCTGGGTTTCAAGGTTCGTTGATCCATTCGTTGGATGGTTTGGGACAGGATGGATCTACTGGATAGCTCAAATATTCTCGATCGGCCTAATCGGCTACGTGCTTGAAAGTGTCATCCCGGTCATTTTCACCATTATTGGTGGGGCTGCAGGAATCCCAGCGCTTACGGCTTTCGCCACTGGCATGGAAAGCAACACGTTCACGCAAGCCGCTGTCATCGTCGGTACAATAGTGATTCTTGGCCTGCTGGCGATGATCGAAATCAAACACTACATGAAAATAGTCATGGTCATCTGGGGTCTGAATGCTATAGGCCTTATTGTTTCTGCAATACTCTTTGCTACCAACAACCCGACAACGATTCCCTCTGTTTGGAACAATGTATGGGGAGCTGGTTCATACCAAATGATACAAAGCCTAGCAACAAAATACAACTTGGCTGGTTATGTAGCCAGTACCTCCAGTGGTTGGTTCAATGACACACTCGGTATTGTCGTGTACATCTTCTGGGCACTAACGGGTTACGAAATCAACGCGTACGTTGCTGGAGAAGTGAGGAACCCACGCTCCTCCTTCCTGTATTGGTTCACTGGAGGAATGGTTGCAACCATCATCTGGTATTCACTCGTAACATGGCTAGCATACAATGCCTATGGAGGCTTCATACTGCAATACAGCTATGTTTACAACCTATTCCAAGCAGGGAAACTGGCGGCCAACGAGACGACCGTCGTCGCGCCATACATGCTACTCCCATCAATGCCTCTCTTCTCAGCAAGTTTGGCAGGATCAGCCGCCATTCGAATTCTCGCTGCGTGGTGGTTCTGGCCGATAACCTCCATAATCGTAACCTATCTTTGCGCCACCAGAAGCATGTTCGGTATGGCGTTCGATAGGATGTTTCCATCAGTGTTCGGCAAAGTCAGTGACAGAACCCACACACCCATTCCAGCCACTATCTTCACCATGATCGCGGCCGCAATCGTGTCCTTAACGATGTTTACCTCATTGGGTTACCTAGCAAGCGCAGCAAATTCATCGTTCTGGTTCGCGTTCGTCTATGTCATGGTTGCTTTCTGTGCTATCGTCTTACCGTACAAGCGTCGTGACGTCTGGGAGAAAGGCACAAAGAGAAGAATACTCGGGATTCCAGACACCACTTTCTTCGGCGCCCTTGCAGCGATCGGCATGCTTTGGATACTGACATTGAGCACAATCGGAATCTCGCTGCTTGCTTGGGACGTATCAATCCTCTGGATGATGATCGGCGTAGTGATCTTCGTCTACTTCGCAGCTAAGAACGAACGGCGTGGTATCAACATAAAAGACATTTACGGAGAGATTCCGCCTCCTTAGACCCAAGCCCTTAAGCACGACCCTACCCCTCCTTCTTTTTTTGGTTCATATCTGTGGCGTGAGTCCTGTGACTGAGTCTGATATCCTCAAAGAGGCCGACCGGATAATCGCAACTGCTCAAAGTGAAGGCATTACCCTTCGTCTTCTTGGCGGGACGGCAATTGGTTTTAGATGCCCAAGCGCTCAGCGGCCCAGTGTCTCACGCAAATACCCGGACATAGACCTAGTCGGCTTCAAAAAGCAATCTCGTCGGATTCGAGAGTTATTCCCTAAACTCGGCTACCGTCCGAATGACGCGTTCAACGCTCTGCGTGGTGGGAGCCGACTGATGTTCTTTGACCTACCGAATGAGAGAAGAGTGGACATATTCCTAGATTACTTCGATATGTGTCACAAAATAGACCTCAAGGACAGGCTAACACTTGAACCGTTGACACTCACAATAGCGGACCTACTCGCGACAAAACTGCAGATCTTCAAAACGAACGAGAAAGACTTCAAAGATATCATAGCAATGTTGCTTGATCACGAAGTTGTTGATTCAGATAAGCCTGACGCGATAAATGGGAAACGCCTTGCGGAGCTTTGTGCGGACGACTGGGGAATCTACAAAACCTTTACAATCGTGCTCGAGAAGACCGCGGCCATGCTTGACAGATTCGATTTAACTACTAAAGATAAGGAAGTTGTAAGAGAGAGGATGGCGGTGCTTTCTCGGCTGATAAATGACGAGCCGAAGAGCATGAACTGGAAAATGCGGGCGAGGGTAGGAGAAAAAGTTCACTGGTACAAGCTGCCCGACGATATGGCAGACTAGAATGCTCGACCGTTCTGGGATGTTTGGGCCATCAAAACTCCTTCCGACGGTTAGGAATTTGCCGGAAATAATTATAATGAGCTAAGGATGCCTCACGCGATAAACGTTGATTCTGCAGAGTACTGAAAGCCAATACGAACTCCTACGGCTAATACGGAAGGAATTTCCTCGGTCCGACACTGATGCGAATGGAAGGCGCAGAGTCTTTTTCGAGAACGCCGCTGGTTCGTTGGTTTTGCAACGTGCAGCGGATGCGGAGGCAAAGGCGCGAATAGACTGTTCGGCAAATGTTGATGGCCCTTCGTGGGAATCCAAGAGAAACGAAGAAGTCATATCTGAAGGAAGACAGGCGGTCAGCGATCTTCTGAACGCACCCACCTCCAACTGCATCGTTTCAGGAGAATCGGCGACCAGCCTACTCTTCCAGCTCAGTTACGCAATCGGGAAGGAACTGTCAGGAAAGGAGAACATAGTCACAACAGACTATGAGCATTATGCAAACATAAGCCCATGGCTAGAACTCAAACGCAGAGGGCTCGTTAAAGAGGTAAGGTTCGCAAGATTCAACCCTAATAGTGCAATGCTGGATTTGTCTCACCTCGAAAGCCTCGTCGATGAGAATACAAGAGTAATTTCGGTCGCTGGGGTTTCCAATGTTCTTGGCTCAAAGACACCATTGGATCGAGTCTTAAGGATCGCGAAAGGGGCATCCGCTTACACCGTCCTAGACGCGGTGCACACCGTTGCCCACACTCCACTGGATGTTCAAGAGACCCCCTTCGATTTCGTCGTTTTCTCTGCGTACAAACTCTTCAGTAGACGGGGCAGCTTCATGTACGGTCGCGAGGAACTTCTTAGGTCTCTTAAGCCGTACAAGGTTGTGCCCGCTCCGGAAGAACCACCGTCGAACTGGGAGATGGGCACTCGTGATCAATCACTGTTCGCCTCGATAAGCGCAGTTATGCAATACCTCGACTGGTTGGGGAGCAAAGTCGAACCGCAAGTAAGAGAAAAGATCGGTGCCTACGCAGGCCGTAGTCGCCTCTTAAAGGCCGCACTCACTTGGATTGAGAGTTACGAGCATGCTTTGTCGGTTGCGATGTTGGGAGGTACTCAAGGCGTCGAAGGGTTATCTACAATTGCTGGCGTCGAAGTCTATGGAATAACTGACCTGGCACAAGTTCATTCTCGCGTTCCAACCTTCACATTCGATATCGCTGACGCTAATCCGCTGGATGTCGCGAAATATCTTTGGGAGAAGCATGCGATAGCCGTACTGGCGGAGGACCATGGTGGTTTCTATTCCCGAACGCTCAACACGTATGGAAAATCAATTGCTGTTCGTGCCAGCCCAGTTCACTTCAACACAACCAAGGAAATTGGCATGTTCCTTCACGCGGTCAAGGATGCTGTCAGCCATTTCAGCTCATGACTCCGCACAAAAGACATGTTTTCGCACTTTCGACTTGAGTTGACGTGATTGTTGGTCTCAGAGAAACTGGCGCTCGTCACGGGGTCTTCAAGGGGAATCGGAAGGGGGATCGCATTGGAGCTAGCCCGGGAGGGAGCTAATGTGGTAGTGAACTACGAAAACCAGAAAGAGAAAGCCGCCGAGGTTGCACGTGGCATCGAGGCGCTAGGACGACGGAGCCTGGTTGTGAAAGCCGATGTCTCGAATCAGAAAGAGGTTCTCGCAATGCGGGAAACCATCATGGCCGAATTCAACGGCGATGTCGACATTCTAGTCAACAATGCTGGAATTCATCACCATCTCAAATCGTGGGAAATTGATGAGGATGAATGGAGACGTATTATGGCTGTAAACGTCGATGGCGCATTTCTTTGCACGAATGCATTCACCCCTCAGATGAGGATGAGAAAATGGGGTAGGGTAATCAACATCTCCTCAAGCGACGCATTTACTGGAACCGACCATGAGGCTCACTATGGAACATCTAAGGCTGCGTTGCTCGGTCTCACGAGGGCTTTAGCATTAGAGTTTGCTCCATACAACATCACGGTCAATACGATCGCGCCCGGATGGTTTGAAACAGATATGACCTCAGGGGTAGTGGGGGAAGAGAGGAGAAAGTCGTTGGAGAGAGTTCCATTAGGCAGAATGGGGCAACCACACGAAATTGGATACCTTGCTGCCTTTCTTGCATCAGACAAGGCGAGTTTCATAACTGGCCAGACCATACACATCAACGGCGGCGAAGCCATGTTCTAGCGTGATACCATCCTTAACCCAACAGCTCAATTCCACTCTTCACATAATTCTTCTCAATCTGAACAGGGCGTGAAATTTCGTCTAGAGGTTTCCTCCGTGAAATATGACCTGGCCGTAGTTGGCCACATAGTTCGAGACCACATAACTCGTGGAAAGAGAGCTCGCGCCGTAAGTCTTGGTGGACCATGCATCTATTCCAGCCTCGCCGCACGCGCTCTTGACGCATCGGTCGTTGCGGTGAGCAAGGTAGGCAAAGACTTCACGAGAAAGGAGTTCGCGTGGATCGCCAAACACGGAATATCAATCAAGAACATTCGAATAGCCAACTCCCCAACGACTTGCTTTAGCATCGACTATCGCAATGCCGAGAGAACGATGCGCGTAACACGCAGATGCGACCCAATGAGTTATTCAGACTTGGAAGGATTTCCCGAGACGTTAGCAGTTCACATAGGCCCGGTCTTAGATGAAGTTCCAGAAAGACTCGCCATAAGTCTGGCGAAGCGAGACTGTGTCGTGAGCTTGGAAGCACAGGGCTATACTCGTAGGCTAAGCCCCAAAGGGATGGTAAATTCAAGAAAGTGGAATAATACTCGCCTACTGAAGAATGTCGAAGTCATGAAGACATCGGAGAGTGAACTTCGCGCCATCGAAGGAAACGACATTACCCTTGGACGCCTGTCAAAATTGGGGCCTGGAATAATTCTACTCACAATGGGAACCAAAGGCACGGTTGTTTGGTCCAAAACCGAGGGAGTTCACAAAATCCCAGCATACCCGACCCATGTGCGAGACCCAACCGGTGCCGGTGACGCGCTCGTTGGAGGGTTCCTCATCTCATGGATCAAAACGGGCGAATTGTTATGGTCTTGCGCGGTTGGCTCAGCGGTAGCATCATTCGTCGTGGAAGGCTTTGGTCCATCAAATTTCGGTTCGCTCAAGCAGATAGAGAGACGCGCCCAAAAAATACTAAATGAAACAACGAGAATGCGAACCCTGGAAATAATGAAATCCAAGAAGCTCAGCAAGATCACTGACGGATAGAGTTTGCACTACATGCAGGAATGAAATCGGAATTCAATATTAGATCCTGACAATAGCGCACGAGTTACTCGATTAAGTTGCGTCTGGGAGGCGACGAGTCATCCGGAGCCGGACGGCCTTCAAAAGGCAACAGTCAGCGTTTCACTCGCCTGGATCCCTGGAACCGAACGCATTTTGTCAGCCACTAAGGAAGTCAATTCCTCCAGGCTTCCAGCCTCTACAATGGCTACTAGGTCGAATCGACCTAAAACACCAAACACTTCCTTGACTCCCTGTATCTGTTTCAGTTGTTTTGTAGTCTCCTTAGTCCAATCCAAGCGTTCCCCTGTGCCTCCGAGCACCGTTATCAAAATTATTGCTCTAACCATACCTCAGCAGTCCATGTAATTTGCGACTTCCCGTTACTATGTTGGTATAAGGTATATGAGGTGTGAGTTTGAGATCATGGTTTGAGAATGATATCGCCTGGGCAATTTACTTAGTAAGTGCATTCGAAGGTTTTCTTATAAGATCAAGGAACGGAGCGACCAAAACGTACTAGACTGAACCGTGAGAATGGGTAGTTGAAGAGTATGGAATTCAAGAAGCTTGGCAAGAGCAAAACGGAGATTCCTGTACTGGGTCTAGGTACTTGGGGAATGGGCGGGTTTAGTACCAGACACCTGGGTGGAGAGGGTGACGCTGTCCGAGCCCTTCGGTTAGGGATTGAGTTGGGCATGAGCTTTATCGACACGGCCGAAGTCTACGCGAACGGACATTCAGAAGAAGTTGTGGCGCAGGCTGTGAGTGAGGCCCGTGAGAGAGTTTTCATTGCTACCAAGGTATCACCCGAGAACCTGTCCCACGAGCGCGTATTGCGTTCCTGCGAATCCAGCCTCAAGCGTCTGAAAACTAACTATGTAAATCTCTACCAAGTCCATTGGCCCAATCCAAAGATTCCAATAAAGGAAACCATGAAGGCGATGGAGCAGCTAGTGGCGGAAGGAAAGGCCCGGGACATAGGGGTAAGCAACTTCTCTGTGCAACAGACACGCGAAGCTCAAGATGCCTTATCGAAGATAGGCTTAGCTTCCAACCAAGTCGAGTACAGCCTCGTTGAGAGGTCAATTGAAGAAGACCTGCTCCCGTACTGCACAAAAGAGCACATTACGATAATTGCCTACAGCCCCGTCGCAAGAGGAAACATTGCTCACGACGGCAGTAACGAACGTTGGCGAACGCTCGACGAAATCGCTCGGAAATATGGCAAAACTAGAGCACAAGTTGCGCTGAACTGGCTAATCGCCAAGGAACCAGTAGTCGCCATACCCAAGGCCGGAAATCTACAACACGTCAGAGAGAACGCGGCAGCCGTGGGATGGAACCTTAGCAGAGATGATCATGATGCGCTTAGTGCGGCCTTCAGCTAACACAAATCACCAGACAGGCGCGTGTCTCATTGTCAAACCTATACCTCGACCGAGTGAGCGCACGTATCGTCAGAATGTTTGAACTCTACTCTGCGAAAATAAATCCCGACGATCAGAATTTTCAAGAGTTCATCAGGAACTACGTTGCAAGCAAAGAATCGAAGGATCCACAAACCATACCCTATTCGCAACTTTACAAGCTCATCAAAGAAGGAATACGAGAATACATAAGCCAAAAGAAAGAAAGGCCCAAGAAATGAAACTGCATACCAGGCCTTCTTCCCGTCGCAACATGATCATCCTCACTGGAACTCCTGGAACAGGCAAAACGACAATTTCCAAGACCCTTGCCAAAGAGATTCATGCGGACTATCTTTCTCTAACCCGATTCGTTACCGCCAAAGGACTATACAGCGCAATTGATCGCGAAAGAAAGACAAGGATTGTAGACATAGAGAGAACAAGGAAGAGCCTAAGGAACTTAATCCCGAAAGGCGCGATGATAATTGTCGATACGCACGTTGCCGATAGTATTCCGAGAGAGCGCACTCGAAAAGTCATTGTATTACGTTGCCACCCTAGAGTTCTCGAGTCGAGGCTTCGCAAGAAAGGTTGGAGTGGCAACAAGGTGCGGGAGAATGTCTTGGCTGAGATGCTTGATGCGTGCTACATGGTTGCAGTCAGCTATTATGGGGCGAAGAAGGTCTGTCAACTAGATACTTCGAGTCGTAGCCTTGAGAAGTGCGTGGCCCTAGCCAAGAAGATCTCGTTGGTGCCAGTGAGCGCCGGCGTTACGATCAATTGGATCGCCACCCTAAAGCGAGAACGCGGCTTGGAAAGATACTTGGAGTAGTGGAGGATTGCAGAAGCCAAAGAAGCAGTATCTGGTGTTGGCTTGCACGAATTGCGGTCGGTTTCTTCTGGGTGTGTCAGATAAGGAAACTCGCACGTGCCCTTACTGTGGTAAACGTGTGAGAGCCTCGGATGCGAAGATTGTCGCTCGATCAGAAAATCCGAGAGAAGCAAGGCGGGTTCTTCAAGAGGCAAAAACCCGAGATCAAGAGATGAAATCATCGAGCCGTAAAGCAGCCGATAATGTTACTAACCTCAGCGAACATGAGTGGGACGAATTCCATGTCGTCATTACCAGATCGTAGATTCCTAGAGGAGATCAGCGGGTTATTGCAGAAGGTGGTCACTATCTCCACCACTGATGGGAAGAGTTACACAGGAGTGCTATCAGGCTTAGACTCCCATTCTCTAAGTGTCTGCCTATCAGATGTTAAGGATGAGTCCGGGCGTCTCGTCCACAAACTCTTCATAAGCGGCAACAGAGTTGCTCAAATATTCAGTTCCGAGAAACCCTTCAACCTGCAAGCTTTAGCGGATAGGCTTGAGCGTGTCTTTCCACGGATGGTGAAGGTGAGTGAAGGTGCGGGCGTAATCGTCGTGATGGACCGAATACGGGTTTCAGAGAAGGGTATACTCGAAGGAACGGGTCCCGCTGCGGAAAGGGTTCAGAAAGTTTACGATGAATTCATTCGCGCAGCCGCGCAGCCCTAACGAAGTAGTCTAGAAGTGTGCTTCTGAACGCGTTCGGTCGAAGCTTGACTCCGAATTGTCCTTTGAGATTCGCCACAAAGACCTTCTAGGAAGGGTGGGATACCTCCGAACTAAGAGCGGTTCCATAGAAACTCCTCTTCTCCTACCTGTCGTGAACCCAAATTCCCAGACGATTCCCCCTCAGCAATTACGAGACACTTTCTCCTTTAATGCGCTTATCACAAACTCATACTTGGTATGGCGGAAACATCGCGAAGACAAGGAAGTCCCAAAAATACATGAACTGCTGGGATTCAATGGAGTAATTGAAACAGATTCAGGAGCTTACCAAATTCTCCAATACGGGGACGTGGAGGTTCAACCCAGCGAGATCATTCGGTTCCAAGAGCAACTAAACAGCGACATCGCCGTAATCCTAGATGTACCGACGGGAGAGGAGGGATCGAAGGAAAGGGCAAAATGGACCGTCGAAGAAACCTTACGAAGAGCCGATCAATCGCTAAAGCTCGTTAGCAGGGAGGATATTCTCTGGGTCGGGCCTGTCCAAGGGGGTGTCTATCCGGACCTGGTGTCTTATTCTGCCCGAGAAATGGCGAAACGGAATTTTTCGATCTATGCCCTCGGAAGCCCTACACCTGTTATGCAACAATACCGCTTCGAAACGCTCGTAGATATGATAATGGCAGCAAAATCGCATCTCCCACCCGATAAACCACTTCACCTCTTCGGCGCGGGCCATCCAATGATGTTCGCATTCGCAGTGGCGCTTGGTTGCGACATGTTTGACTCAGCTTCGTACGCGCTATTCGCAAGAAATGGCCGGTACATGACTTCGCAAGGTACCGCGAAGATAGAGGAGCTAGAGTACTTCCCATGTAGCTGCCCAGCGTGCGATAAGAAGACGCCTGAGAAAGTCAGAAGAATGTTGCTCATGGAACGCGACCGGTTCCTCGCCTCTCACAACCTGTACGCCTGTTACTCAGAGCTTCAAACGATCAAACAGGCCATTCTAGATGGCAGGCTGTGGGAACTCGTCGAGACCAGATCGCGAAACCACCCTACGCTGCGGGCAGCATTCCAACGTATGCTCGCGTACGCTGACAACTTCGAGGCCGAGACGCCTATTCGTAAGAGGAAGGGACCGTTCATATTATCAGAAGAATCACTCTTTCGTCCCGAGGTTACTCGCCACCAACAGCGGTTACTGGAAAGATACCAACCTCCATCTCGTGTGAAGAAACTCCTCCTCCTACCCGAAGAACATCTCAGGCCCTTTCGCGAAATTCCACCTGATGAAGGCCCAATTGAAAGACTCGAACGACGAACCGACGTTCACGTCTGTTCATACGGCCTCACTTACGCAATCGCCCCACAGGAACTGCTAGACGTATACCCACTATCGCAAACAGAAACTGCACTCACACCTACAACGACGACAACTAACCATGCACGCAAACGAATGGTAGAATACCTCAAGAGATTCCACTACTCGCGTTGCGTCATAGTCGTGCATGAACCATGGCAAGAACAAGTGGCCGAATCAATCAAGAGGAAATTCAAAGGAAAAATCAGAGTTCACGTCGTAAAGGCGGATTCATTTGACACTCAGACGCTTAGAACCGTTCTGAAAGCCCTGAAATAGCACCCGGAATTTCGTTTCGAATAGTCTAAATCGCGATTCGGTAGCTGTATTTTGGGCGTTCAGATAATGAACGTTGAACAGATGAAGAAAGAAGTTGAGAATCTCGGTATTTCCCCTGCCGCTGAAAAAATGTACCCAATCACCTCCGACTGGGTTCCCATAAGCGATGTATTAGCGATCATTAATCGATTTGAGAAACACTGGAGGAATTACCTAACAACCAAGAGCAAGCCTGAAGGCAATTTGATTGAAGAGATTCTCGGAAAATCCTAGCTACGATGAATTTCCGTTGAAAAACACGTCTTTCGCAGGTTTTATTTGAAGAAAAAACACAGTATTGGTCGGGAACATTGCAGACAAGAGAGCAGGTATTACGGCGTCCAACACGCCCTGTTGAGGTTCAATCTGAGAAGACCATTAGCCAATTACTTAGTGAAATGGCGCTTACTGGCTTTCAAGGCAGGAAGCTTGGCGAGGCGGCAGATGTTTGGACGGCGATGCTGAAAAAACGCGAGATCGTAATCTGGATGGGCTTGGCGGGGGCCATGGTTCCAGCTGGTATGCGAGAACTAATCACATATCTGGTTAGGCGAAGAATGGTTGACGTCCTTGTAACCACCGGCGCCACACTCTACCACGATGCTTACGAAACCATCGGCGGAAAGCACTTTCTGGGAACCGATGTCATAGATAACGTGATGTTACGACATCACCGAATCGACCGCGTTTATGATGTCTATGCAGACGAGAACAAGTTCTATCGTCTGGACGTAATGATTGAGAAGGAATTCTCTAACCGTCTCCAGTCTGGCAGACCCTATTCCTCAAGGGAGATCATGTATGAATTTGGCAAATGGATTAGCGAGAAGAGGAAAGATAGAGATGGAATATGTGTAGCAGCGTATGAAATGGGTGTCCCAGTCTTCGTGCCTGCATTCTGCGACAGTGGCCTAGGTTTTTCCCTAATGTTCGCCAACCGTCGCAGGAAGCGGCGTGTCATCGTCGATCATATGCGTGACGTCGACGAAAGCTCGAAGATAACTGAGAAAGCGCGGCACACGGCGGTGATAGTAGTTGGCGGCGGAGTTCCTAAGAACTTCATACAGCAAACAGCCGTAATCGCAAGCTATCAAACCCGTCACGATCATACTCACGACTTCGCCCTACAATTCACTACCGATGTCCCGCAATGGGGTGGATTGAGTGGTTCCACCTTCGAGGAGGCACAAAGCTGGGGTAAGTATAACCGGCAATCCAAGATGGTTCAGTGCTTCACCGACGCAACCATCGCCCTACCGATCGTCGCTCATGGCCTTAGCCAGCGGTTCAAACGATTCCGGCGGCACGTGCCTGAGTTTCATTGGAGTGGTACGAACGGAGGCCTACGGATAAGTTATGAATCCACGAAGCTGTAGGGTCTTCAGCCGTACTTGTATGAGATCCCGAACCCGCCTTTAGGATTCTTCCAACCCACATCGTAGCACGCGATTCGGCACGCCCCACACTCCACGCAGGCGTCGTAGGTGATTGTGATTTTATTCTCCTCCCACTTGTACACGTCTGTGGGACACACTCGAATGCACGCGAACTCGAAGGGGCACTTCACACACATTTTCAGATCCTTGATCCACAAGTGTGAGTCTTCGTCGACCTTGTACCTATTCCGATAAAGCTTGTCAGTGATACTCATTGTGTGTTGGGCGCTCATGAGAATAGCCTCCACAAGTGGTAAGCGTCTTGAATGAGGCGTAGCTTCGATCTTCGCTTGAAGAGCATGGCCTTCATCCGCTTGATCCTGTCCGCTTTCAATTCATCGTCGACAATGTGCCACGTGTAAGCTAGTTCGTTTAGCGCCTGTGGGTAGGTTGTGAAGAATTGTGAATTCGAAGAGAAGAATTTTGGAACATCACGGTACTTCTTCAGATCCCTCAGGACGAAGCTATCTTCTAATCGCTGACGATACTTGAACAGGGATCGTGTGGAAAAGTCGTTTCTCTTTTTTGCTTCGATCACTGTCTGGCCAGCGAGCATTCCCGACGTCATTGCTAAGTTAGTGCCTTCCCAGTTTATGGCGTTCACCAACATCGCAGCGTCCCCAGCAACCAACATGCCGTCCATGCAAATTTTGGAGACATAATCATAACCCCCTTCGGGGATCAAATGCGCCGAATATTCCTTGAGTTCTCCATCCTTCACAATCGGCGCGATTGACGGGTGATTCTTGAATTGTTCGAACAGGTCGTTAGGTCGTTGCTTGCTCTTGTCCAGGTCTCGCATGTTTATGCCTATTCCGAGCGAGATGGTGTCTCGGTTTGTATACATGAAGCCCGCATGCATCCCAGGTCCACATCCAACGAGCAAGGCAGCAATTCCCTCCTCTGGACCGAGATTGAAACGTTCTTCAATTCTCTGTTTAGGGAGAGCAATCACTTCCTTTACCGCAAGCACGACTGCATCTTCAGGTATCTCCTGCCTGAGGCCCGCTTGTTTTGCAAGCATCGAGTTAACGCCGTCGGCTGCGATTACCACATCAGCCCTAACGTCTCCACGTTCAGTTTCAACTCCAACGATTTTTCCATCTTCCTTCAGGACGTCGTCTACGGTGGTTCTGTTGATGAGCACGGCGCCTGCATCTTCTGCGAGCTTTGCGAACCAAGGGTCGAACTTTGCGCGGTGAACGGTGAACGCGTTGTATTGGCCGTTGAACTTCTGGTTTCTATGGCTTACTAAGACGTGGGAGTCTTTGGCAAGAAACCAGTACTGGTATTCGACTACATGCCTTTCGATGGGGGCTGTCTTCCAAAATTCAGGTGCCAGCTTCTCGGTGTGGTGTCTGAAGATGACTCCACCGAACATGTTCTTTGCGCCGGGTTTTTCGCCTTTTTCTAGAACGAGAACGTTCAGGCCGCCTTTCGCCATGGTGTAGGCGGCGGCTATTCCGGCAGGCCCGGCCCCGACGACTATTGAGTCGAACTTTTCTGTCATGGTGCCGACTCAGCTAAGCCAGCTCTCTTCAGTTCATCAATCAACGCTGGAACAATCTTGAATAGGTCGCCGACGATTCCGAAGTTTGCCATCTTGAAGATTGGCGCTTCGGGATCACGGTTTATGACGACTATGTAGTCTACGTTCATGATTCCAACGATGTGTTGAATTGCGCCCGAGATTCCAACCGCAATGTATAGGCGAGGTCTCACCGTGAAACCAGTCTGACCTACTTGGTGATCCGGTCCAATCCAACCTGCCCGCACAGCAGCCCTGGACGCTCCAACTTGAGCATGGAGAACGTTCGCGAGTTCTTCGACTAAAGCTAGGTTTTTCGCGGAACCCAAACCCCTCCCGCCAGACACAATGATCTGTGCGTCTTCAAGGCGGATGCCAACCCGTTCAATTGGAACGAAATCAGTCACTTCGGTGTTCAGGTCGTCGGATTTCAGATTCGGGTCTACCCTCACTATTTCACCATCCCGTCCCTCGTCAACGGGCAAGCTCTTCATTACCCGGGGGCGAACGCTTGCCATAGTCGGTCTCTGTTTGGGACAGATTATGGTGGACATGAGGTTCCCGCCATAGTCCGGCCTTGTACCCATAAACGTCCCAGTTTCAAGGTCAATATCCAATCCGGTACAATCGGCGATTAGGCCAGTTTCGAGAAAGGTAGCGGCGGAACCCGCAAGGTCGCGTCCCCTCACCGTACCGCCCACCAATAGAGCCTCGGGCCTAAACTTCCTAACAACCTCCTCCATCGCGACTGCGTACGGTTGCGTGCGGTACTCCTCAAGCCTTTCATCCTCGACCAAGTAGACCTTATCGGCACCATGCACGAAAGCCTCCTTGGCTAGGTGTCCAACGTTATGTCCGATCACCAAAGCGCCCAGTTTGGTGCCGTAGATGTTTGCAAGACGCCTTCCCTCCCCTAAAAGTTCCCAAGGAACTTGAATTGATCTGCCGTGGAAATGCTCTACGAAAATCCATACTTCACCATAATTGCCGTTACCAGCTGTTTTTATGGTAACATTGTTGCCGTTCGATGTCTGGGATGCGGACTTAACGGTGTCTAACCGGCCCTTTCCGAGGACGTGGGCTCCGATTAGTTTCTGAGTAAGCCATTTTGCAGCTCCTTGCGGGTCGTTTGTTCCATCAAATATCTCTCCCTGTTTCCTGCCGGGGGGTGGGAAGACCTTCTTCACGATCGTTGGAGAACCCTTTAGGCCGAGTAGGTTTGGGTCAGCTTGGATTTTGTCTTTGTTCCAAACTTCAATTTTTGTACGCTCTGCCTTGAGCATACCCTCTATCGTGAACTTTCTCGGCTTGTTCGCTTCCTCGGTTATAGTAAGGACCGCAGGCAGTTTCGCTTGGACGGTCTCGATGCCGTCGTCGAACCGATGCTTTACGACTATTGTTTTGGATTGTGGGTCAAGTTTTTCAATTTTCGTTACGTTGGAGATTATGGGTATGTCGAATCTGACGGCTAAGCCGGGCGGGACCTGGCCGGTTTCGCCGTCGATGGCGACTTTTCCAGTTAGGATCAGGTCGAATGGGTTTTCATTGGCGATGGTCGCGATACTTTTCCACAGCGTGTATGATGTGGCTAGTGTATCTGCCCCAGCCATCTCCCTGTCAGAAACCATAATCGCTTTGTCGACACCCAACGCGAGTGCTTCGCGAAGGCCTTCCTGTGCCTGAAGAGGACCCATCGCGACGGCTGTAATCGTTGCCCCTAGCTTCTCTTTCAGCCTGACCGCCTCTTCAATGGCGTTTAGGTCGAACGGGTTGACTATTGACGGTACGCCTTCGCGGATTAGGTTGAGGGTAATAGGATCGAAACGGATGTCCGTTGCATCAGGGACATGTTTGACGCAGACGACAATATGCAATGAGTCTCGACCCGTTGCGGGTATCCTTGAATTCGATTTAGGCGTGGTCTACAATGTGACCTTTTAGCGTTTCCCGCAACGAATTCCGGTCGAAAACCTGTGTTAGAGGGCGGAAGAATGGACGCACGAATGATTTGAGTGCAGGTTTTACTCGTCAATTCCAGGATCGGTAGGCTCAGGCTCCACTTCCGACACTTCCGTAGCGGCCGCACGTTCCGCCTCAACAACCTTCAGGCGAGTTACGTAGCCTGCGATTCGATTTCGCAACCGCTTCGACGGTGTAACTACAAGCTCATTCACAGCTTGCTTGTCGGATTCGAATTCGCCGGTAAAACGGTCAGGGTACCTCCTGATCAACTCCCGGGAAGTCCGTTTTACGACGTCGATTCGAACCTTACCCAACTCGAACAGCCCTAATATGAAAATCGACATGCAAGTCGCATTCAACATAAACTTTGCTAATTCGGGTTCTGTCAAGAGTACGGGACATGCTCTAACTTTTCTTGGCTGTCAAGTCGAGGGACATGCTCTGCAAAGAGGTGGGCATTAGGTCATCTGGTGCGCATACGTACTTCAGTGCTTCACGATCCTAACAAGAATGTCCTTTGGCGTTTCCATTCCATTCTTGAATTGATCGACGTCCTTGATTACGCCGATGTCGTACACGACAAATATCAAGTTACTATACTTGGTTTTGTAGGCTAGAATATCATCGTTTATCTCTGCAATAATTTCTTTTTCGCGTTCTTTTCGGTTGCACAGCTTTACTTCGACGATGGTACCTATTCGCATGAAAACAAAATCAGGAATGTATCTCTTTGAAGAATAGAGTATGTTTTCCTTCTCTCTTGAGAACTCTAGCCCTGCCCCAACAAAGAGGCTTTCCAAGACATCTTGAATTTCGCGTTCATTTTTTGGAACGGTCCGCACGACTTTCCTCAGACTGTTATCAATCAATGAAAGAATCTTCACAATGTCGCTAGACTCGCTGACCGCATCACCTGCAAATACGTTCTGTATCCCCTTCTGTGTGATCTGGTCTATGGCCGATTGAAGTATTCCTTGCGCAGATTCTAAGTCTGATAAGAATGCTCCGTGCATTTTCTGTTCGAATAACTTGTTAATATCGACTTCGTATGGATCGGCGACGACATTTCCGACAAATTTGAAGTCAAGAGATGCGAAGGTTCTGTAGATCACTGAATCCTTGCCGAAGATATCCTCCAGCAAAAGCAAAGTGTTAGTCCGCCATCTCACGTGCTCAGCCGAGAGCCGAAACGTCTTTCGAACAGAGTCAATTTCATTTATTGACCCTTTGAGTGCTCTGATAGCGCCATTCTGGTCTTTCCGAGGCCTGCTTTGATTTGCCATGATTGCATTTAGACTAAAGTTCACGTTTAAGATTTCTTGTTCTGCTCGCGTTTTGAATAAGAGTTAGCCACTTGTCTTTTCCTTCGACTTTGATTCCTGCAACCTCTGCGGGTGTTTTCCCGTCAAGTGCTTCATGTGGTCGTACATAGTTGTGATAGATTTGATAACCCGCTAAGATGGGCGTGTCCGATTTCTTTAGGCCACGAAAGACCTTTTCTCTATCTCGGATTTCTCCGTTGAGGCGTTCCATCTTATTGTTATGATGCGTTCCCGCTAGAGTGATGTGGCGTATGTGTTGTGTGCTGGTTTCTAGCTTGTTGGTTCGGAATTCTTTGAGCCACGCATTATGATAAGACCGCAAGCCGTCCGTTATGAGAATCTTAGGCTTAATCTCCGTAACCTCCTTAGCCATTTGGAATAGGTGTTGCGCGTCATGGCGTTCCTTTGAATCAGCTACTTCTTGAGCAATTAGAAATCGGGTTTGATCGTCCATTATTGCGAACAGATACTTCATGTCACCCTTGATCTTTACATAGAGTTCGTCTGCCCGCCATGTACCTGAGACTTGCGGAGTAATTCGGCCGAGATACTTCCGCATCAACTCAGTGTATTTCGCTATCCAGTTGTAGATAGTTTGGTGACTGACTTCTACACCTTGAAGTCTCAGGAACTTCTGGGTGTTGCGTAGGCTTTCGCCCGTGAAGTAGAGTTGTAATGCGCTTGTCACAATTTGCGGAGTTGCCTTTAGGCGTTCGAATCCTAGGTTTCTCACGAATCGTTTGTGGCACGTTTTACAGGTGTATCTCTGTATTGTCATGCCGTTCTTCATGTGTCGTAGTCCATGCTTGACGATTAGGCTTGATTCGCAATAAACACAAGTTTCGAGGCTCAGTGGTTTGACTATTACTTGGTTGCTGACTTCGGCTCGTAATGCTTGCGAGAATTCGACAGCCCAAATATGCTTACACTTAAGCTCACGATAGATATGGTCGGGGCAACTGCAACGCCAACCACGACCACGCCTCACAACCGAATACAGGCCGTTACCTGACTGTGAGCTTACTTGGTAGGTTTGGTCGTCTAAGCGTTTAACTTGATTGCCTAACTTGACTATGGCTTGAGCTTTCATCACGCGACTTTCGCTCAAAGGCTGTTCAGTTCGCATTTATCGCATACACCTATTGGCACCTATAGGTGCGCAACTTATTTATAACACTTACGCCTATAGGCATCAATAGGTGCATTGCCGATGATGCAAAGGTTCACGCTCTCCATTTCAGAGGAAATGGCTAGGGCACTAGAGAAAGAACGGAAGAAACGAATGTTAGACTCCATTCCCGAAACGGTTAGAGTGATCGTGAGTGAGTATCTAGCCAAGAGTCAAGAGTAAGCAAATCTACTCTTCTGGCGTCTCTGTAACACTGATCGACCTCCAACCAGTTCCAGAGGTCTCTACTTCATACGTTGCGAGTCGTGTTGTGGAAACACCACTTGCAGTTACATACAGTTCAAAATTGAGCTTACACGGCATGGTTGGCATTGTCGTGTAATACCGCGTCGGCAGATAGATCTTCCTTGAGCCCTTCACAGTAAATAATAGAACAAACGAGATTGGAAAACTATCTCCCTCAAGTGCTGGGTTTTCGGTGCGAGTATTTTCGTCGCGTACGAGAGCGTTAGCGAAACAATCACGGTCCTGCCTAAAGTCCTCTAGCCTGCCATTCCACTTAACGCGAAACGCATCGCTTCCAAACCAAATGAAATCAAGCGGGATGGTATAATCAGAAAAATCGCTACTGATGATTGGAGCTATATGATCTGTTCTCCTTCCGCCATCATTGCCAATTGTGACAATGTAGAATAGGGCATCCTTGGAAGCTATTGTTCCATCTGGCAGTAGGACCTCTATTACCCTATCTTCCCACGAAGGCTTATCGGTTTCTCTGATAGCGAGCCTTGGAAGTGTCGCAAGTCTCCTTTGCTCTCTACGCTCCTCTGCCCTTTGCCCCATAAAAAAATTAAAACCTCGAAGAAGATTAGCCCGCCGAAACCCAATGTTATATCGAGTATGGTTGGAGCGTAAGCGCTCGGGGCGATAGGAACCATAAGAAAGATTGTTGCTAAAATGACTGCCACGTACGCGATTACAGTAGCGGCTACCTGCTGAGCAAAACGCATGATACTCTGTTAAGTTGAGTTTGCATTTAAGACTAGTTAGCAGCGAATGACAAATTGAGTCATGTGAAAACCCCCTTGCCCAGTTACCACTGAGAAAAGCCGCCCTCAAAAGTTACCAGAACCCGCCTATGTCCCGCCATTGACAGTCGGAAAATCTGGCTTCATGTCCCTTCAATTTGACAGAACCCTAATTAGGGTTGTAACTGTAATGTAAACTTCTGAAAGTTCGAAAGGATTTGGTTTCTCACCAAATCAAGACTTAATCCTTTGATCTCAGCTATTTTTTGAACCACCTCGACTACGAATGATGGTTGCGTAAGCTCGTCCGCGAAGAGCCCATGGTAACTGACAGGTCCATCAGTCTCGCTCAAAATTAAGCTGAGATCTGCCGCGCGTGCGATTTCGCTAATTCGCCGCGAGTACAATACGGCCGGTCCGATGGAAATCCAATAGCCTCGCTCCTTGAAGAGATGAAGGTTTTCGATCGGCCCGTCGTACCAATGGAATAGAACCCTCGGAACTTTAAATTCGGCTAGAGTGTCGAGTATCTCTGCTGCGGCTTGTCTTGAGTGTACGACTGCAGCGAGATTTCGTTCTTCTGCCAGGGCTAGGAAGAATCGGCAGATTTCCTTTTGTCGGTTCTTGATCAGTGTATCTTGAGTGTATTTTCCGTCGAGCCCTATCTCGCCAATAGCTCTCACCCAGTCCGCATTCTCGTCGAGTAGAGCCGCGAACTTCTCCAGCTGAGCCGACTCGGTTTTGGTGGCTGTGAATGGGTGCACGCCTACAGCCGCAAGGACTTTGCTTGGGTATTGTTTGGCTAGGCTTATGGTTGCTAGGGAAGTCTCGTAGTCTGTGGCGTTAGAGAGCATGCACGAAACATTGTGCCGTTTTGCGTTTTCAACCACTTCCTCAACCCTTCCAGTATAGCCCGGGTCGGCTAGGTGGATGTGGGCGTCGACAAAACTCAAGGTAAGAACCTGCGGAATCAGGCTCCTTATGGTGAGTAATAAGTAGGAGGAGGGGATTAGATTCCTGTTGTACGGTCTGATGTTGGGGGGCTATTTTGGAGGGTTTGAGGGGAACGAATCAGTAGATCCGCCGGCTTCGGCTGCTGTATTTCCCCGATCCCCTTTTTCGAGATTTTCGAGACGCGAAAGGAAACTCTCCAGCCCCTTGGGCAGAAGCACGACCGCTGGCCCGAAGAGTTGCACAACATACTCGATCCTCAGGTCAAGGAGATCTCCAATCGCCTTGGGCAGGTAGACGATGTATCGCTTGTACCGATAACGACTCTTCCTCATGTAACGCTTCGAATACCACACAGCCCTAATGCGGACCGAGAGAAACGCAGATTCTGAACACGAACAAAACAATGAGATAACACGCCGAGGCTCAGACCGCGAAGGGCAGAGACCAAATCGAAACTGGTCTGGGAGGATCGATGCATTCCACTTTCATTCTACACTCTCCAAGAAACAGGAACGCGTTTCCTCCATAACAGGGTCTAAACGGGGTGTTGTCTTGAGGCTTGAAGTGTAGGTCAAACCATACCCTCTTGGCGTATGGTTGTCGAGGGAGGGCTCCAAACCGCAAGTTCAGGGCCTCCTGTCCGAAAGTGGTTTTGTTGAATCTGTTGTCTGTTATTTGATGCTGTAGAGTTTAGCGTTTCCTATCTGTCTAGTCATAGCGACCTTGCCCTCCCTCTTTAGGGCGTACACGTACTTGGAGGCAGTGTTGTGGTGCATCTTGACTAGTTCAGCGAT
>Ga0181524_10000292_pt1 | contig 61144 bp, 35 predicted proteins | sample PEATcosm2014_Bin_34_FD_119761 | JGI IMG/M metagenome (GOLD analysis project Ga0181524, IMG submission 119761) | Peatland microbial communities from MTU Mesocosm Facility, Houghton, MI, USA - PEATcosm2014_Bin05_60_metaG | ecosystem: Environmental > Terrestrial > Soil > Wetlands > Peat | place... | reverse complement strand
TTTATCATCAACCCGCCGCACCCCTACGCCCGAGCAGCAAGCTCGAAACCGCATACCACAAAGCCGATCACTCCCTGCAAAGCATCATTCAATTGCTCCAAGCCGCTTGAAGTTGTTGAAGTACTCCTGTTTACGAATGAAACGGCAAGAATCTAGAGATGCGGGCTCGAAATCGGCGGACCACTCGGTGGTAAGGACGATTTTGTTGCCGGAAAACTCGAACGTCCATCCGGCGGGTGTGTTGTCGCCTGCGATTTCGGGACGGTACTCGACGCGGAGCGCACCGCCAGAAGTCGAGGCCGACGCCCGATAACCACTGGCCCTGGGATTGGCGTCAAGGATGTTCGTGCCCCGCTTAGCTTTGCCCAGGCCATCGATGTTGAGGCTCAGGAGCACAGGCGCGGACGGCGAGAGTCCCACCTCCATGTGATCCGATGCAAAGTGAAAGGGCGGGATCCCGGTGCCGGCGGCTTGCGCTCGCAGCAAGGGGCGGGCGAGCATAAAGGCGGTGGTTTGCCCGGCAAGCTTCAAAAACTCTCTGCGTTTCGTCATTTTTGTTGTTCTCCTGGATAGGCTCGTCTTTCGCTGGCGCCCGCATGATGCTTCGTGACGCTTTTGATTCTAGAGTGATCGCCTTTTGCCGCGCTTTGGCGGGTTGGCGTCCGCCCTCCCTCTTCCTGGTGCTTTCAAGTCATCAAGAAACATCTTGGGAATCGCGCTACCAATTTCGTTCGATGCTTTCTTACCTCGCTTGGCCTATCAGCGTTCCTCAGGGTAGCACTTGACAGAACGCCGCTGGCCCCGAGTTGAGCATCGTGCTTTGGCGCGCGTAGGATGGTTTTGGCGCCTGTTTGCATGCGGATTCTGTAGCTTATTCCAGCAACTGAGCGGCCCATTATAAGGAGACTCAGTGAAGAGACGACAGTTCCTGACCACTTCGCTTGCGGCTTCGGCGTTCGCACTGGCAGCGCCCACTTTTGCCGCTTTTCCATCAATCCCTCGCCGGCGCAATTATGACTTTAAGCGCACGATCTCCAGGGAGGTGTTGGAGAACTATCTCTCACGAGCCATCACCATGCAAGGCCTGCTAAACGGGATTGGCGACCTGAACGACAACATCCGCATGTTGAAGCACATCGGTGCTCAATACATGGGCCGGAGCATCTGCCTGTGGGGCGAGGAAGCCAACCTGCTCGCAAACTTCGAGCGCGCCCGCCGGCAGATGCCGCTGGTTCGTACCATCTCGCCGGATGCGATCTTTGAGGCATGCATCTTCGAGATTGTCACCACCGAGGTGGAGCAGGTGCCCGTGCCTGACTGGGCCTTTATCGCGCTCGGCCTGCCCGCGGAGAAGCGTAACTTCCGCTACGAGCCCATGCTTTATCCGCTGGAGCAACGTAACCGCTCATGGAGCACCACCTCCAGCATCCCCGACGTAAGCCAGACCGAGACGCAGCTCTGGTTCTACTTCCTGGCGAAGTCCTACATCGACCTGGGCTTCGAGGGCATTCACTGGGGTCAGATGGAAATCATGAACTATAACGACCCCAACCTGGATCACTACGCCCGGGTTTTCGAACTGGTGCGCTCCTACGCCACGGGGCATGCTCGCCGCGGCTTGGTGCTGTGCAATGCGCACACACCCAGCGGCGGATTGGTGCGGAACGGCGAGCTTCTGCTCGACTTCCATGCCTTGCCGCTGCGCATGAAGGAGGTCTCCGACAAACCGCAAGAGGTCATTCTGGAAGTAGGCTTCGTAGACAGCATCTATCTGAGAAGCAAGGGCGGACGCACCTACAGCGGCTGGACCTGCGAGCACCTGCCCTACCTGGTTGAACTCGATAACTGGGGCGTCGCCAAGCATCCGGGACAACCTCGACAGACTGAGGGACGAGCAGTAAAGGGCGCCTATTGGCTCTGGGGATACGATGAGATCTCCTGGTTCGCGAACCAGAGCAACGCTTACCGTGCGCAGTGGCTGCGCTACGCCTGGGATTGGGTCAGGAAAACGGATCCGAACGGCTACGTGGAAATGCCGGGAGGGCGGGGGATAACCTCGCCGTTGAACAATCGGACCTTGTACGAAGCCAACAACCCCAGCCCGGCTGTTCCGGACGGCTCCGGAGACGAAGACACCATCTACGCCATCTGGAACGGTGATAAAGGCATCGCGGCCTGACGTTTTTGAGCGGTTCCAGAGTTTCCGTACCCTCGCTGGAATCATGCAAGGTGTCATTTTCTTGAGGAAATGCCACTTCAGAACATCGCGTCCTGGATACAGCAGCTCTGGAACCGCTGTAGATGTGGAGCAAGAAATGTGCCCTTCAATTTCCCGCATTCCGGATGTAGACGAACCCCTGGGGGGCAGCAGCCCTCCGTAACAGTTGCCGCCGCTCCCCTGAGAGTCGGCAAGGCAGATCACCCGCTGGGCATCGGCAATCGCGAATCTCTCCAGGCTCGTAGCCTGGCTCTTACTAGTGGTCGTGCGGATACGCAACCTCAACTGTGTTGATGGAGTAGTGATCCACCGGAACGGTGACCGAGTCGGAGTCGACCAGCTGCAGGGGTTGGCCTTCCGGCTTCTCCATCAGGTTTGTGGCCGTGGCCGAGGTTGCGCCCTTCGGGAAAGTCAGCGAAACCTGGCCGTCCTTGCCAGCCCACTCGTAGAACCGCAGAACCAGCGCATTTGTGTCCTCGGCTTTCTTCACGGCGGTCAGGATGACGCTGTCGTCGCCCTTGACGGAGAAGTAAGAGTACTCCAGCGGCATGGTGCCCGCGTGCGCATCTACCTGAATGGCCTTCAGCTTGTAGTTGTACGCATAGCCATGGCGTACCGTCATCGCGGTCCTCCAGTCACCGGGGTGCGGAAACAGAGCATAACTGAAGTGCTGAGGCCCGCGGTCCGCATTGGGATCGGGATCGGTAGGCGAACGCAGCAGGGTCAGCCGCAGCACACTGTCCTTGCAGTCGTACCCATACTTCGCTTCGTTGATGAGCGAGAAGCCGTGTTGTTGATCGCCCAGGTCGGCCCAGCGAATAGCCGCGACCTCGAACTTCGCCGCGTCCCAGTCGTTGTCGCGTGTGGTCGGGCGCTCAATGGTTCCGTAAGGAATCTCGTAGGTCGCCATCTTGCTCGACGCCGCCAGCGGGAAGGCCGCTTTGAGCAGCACGTAGGTCTCATGCCAGTCGATGTCGTTCACCACATCAACCTGGTCGGAGTTCTCGCTGAGGGTAATGTCCTGCTGAAACTTCGAGTTCTGCCAGTGGCGCGCCACGCGAATGACCGCGCGGAGCGGGTTCTGCTCCACTAGCTTCACCGAATCGACCTCGGTGATTGGCGTGACGTGGTCGAAGGTTCCCGGATCGATGTTCCATGCGGTTTCTACCCACGAATGATCGTGGAAGGTCTGCAATTGATTGCCGCAGGCGCCCGCCGCCAGTGACTCGAAGTTGTGCTTCTTGTCGTAGAGACTGGTGATACAGCCGGTCGATGGGTCAACCGTGACCCTGAGGAACGAGTTCTCCAGCGTCAGCGCATTCACCTTAAGGTCGCTGGCGAACGGCTTGCGGCCCGGCACTGCATGTAGGACTTTGTAACCGACGGAAGGAACATCCTTCACATCAACGAGCATATGATAGGAAGTCGTCCCGCGGTCGCTCGACAGGATCTGCGAGGGCAGTACGTGGTTGTTTGCGTCCAGGATCGAGATGCCGTCGCTGGCCGAAGGCATTTCGACCGTGATCTCAGCCAGGCCGGAGCGCTGCCAGCTTAGAGTATTGAAGACCAGAATCGGCACAGCGCCGGCCGCATGCGTGTCGATGGGCGCCTGGATGTCATTAAGCGCCCTCGACGATGCTTCCTGCGTTTGCCAGCGAACCTGATCATAGTCCCGCTGTGCGTCCTTATAGATGATGCCAATACCGGAGCCGGCGCCCAGGTCGTGGAACTGGTTGAACAGCGCCTTCTTCCAGGATTCGGTCAGCGCGTCGCCCGGATAGGAGAGTCCGTCGAGCCAGGCGATCGAGGAGTACTTCTCCGCGTTCAACAGCCACTCTTCGCTCTCGCGCATGTTGCGCTTGTGATCGGCCTGCGTGGTGTAAGTGCCGCGGTGATGTTCGAAGTAAATCTCGTCGTTCCAGACGGGAATGCTGATCTTGCCCGGCGGCGGCGCAGGCAGCGCACCGCCGCCATGGGCCATCGCCTGGTAGTCGTAGGTCGGGGAGCCGGGCGCGATCGTCTTCTCGACTTCAGTGAAGTAGCTCTGCGCGGTTCCGAACTCCATGCGCGGAACCACCAGATCCGACTTCATCCAGTGCAGGCCCTGGTCCAGCACCGCACGGGTCGGGCCGCCGCCGTGATCGCTCACACCATAGAGATCCAGCAGATCGACGAATCCCGGGTTCAGCGGGCGCGCATGAACCACATCGTTGCTCAGGCGCACCGGGCTCAGATTGTTATTGCCGTATTCGTGCGGCAGGTAAGTGAGAACCTTGCTGCCGTCCGGAGCTTGCCACCAGAAGATCTTGAACGGGAACGGATTGGTCTCGTTGTACCCTAGCTTCTGCGTGACGAAGTAATCGACGCCGGATTTCTTATCATCTGCGGAAGCTGCCAGTCATACCCAAACGTGTCCGGGTTCCAACCGATGCGGGTGGTGACTCCGTAGAGCTTCATGGCTTCGCGCTGGCCGACCAGAAGCTGGCGGACCTGCGACTCGCCGCCGGGCATATTCAGGTCGGGCTCGACCCACATTCCGCCGACGATCTCCCAGCGGCCTTCCTGAATGCGCTTCTTGATCTCCGCATTCATCTCGGGATACTTCTCGGCCATCCATTCGCTGTAGGCCAGGGAAGACTGCGTGTAGGTGTAGTCCGGGTATTCGTCCATCAACTGGAGAGCGGTGCCAAAGGTACGCCGAACCACGTCCACGGTCTCCGTCCACGGCCACAGCCAGGCCGCGTCAATGTGCGAGTTGCCCGCCAGGTGGAAGTTGGCTTTTTGCAGCATAGGACGGAAAGGTTCCAGGTCCCGCTGGGCCTTGCGCAGCGAGTCATCGAATTTCTGCTGATCCTTCGCGTCGAGCGCCTTGATATCGACTTCCTGAACAACCTTGTCCAGTGTCGCGATCTCCGCGGAGGCATTGTCAGAGAGATCCGGCAGCAACAGCGCCGCAACGATGAACTCGGAATAGAGGTCCTGCGGGCTCGGCCGGTTGGGTGCGAAGTCGATTCCAATCGGATTCCGGATGAAACCAAGATTCTTAGGCCGTGCGGTAGTTGCGATCCGGATGGCAACCAGAATGGTCTCGCCGGGCTTGGCGGAGTTGGTCAGAACCAGCGGCTCCATCGATTCACCGGCGGCGACGCGCTCACCATTGAAGAAGACGGAAACCGAATTATTGCCCGCCATATTGCGAATCCACATGCGGGTTCCGGTCAAGTCATAGCCTTCGAAGGTGCTGGGAATCTCGATCTTCTTGCGCAGCCAGATGACGTCTGTGGTTTGAACCGGATTCTGGTCCTGCATCTGCGGCCAGGAGGAATCATCCAGCGACTGGGCGCCGCCCTTCACATCGCCGACGTGATAGCGCCATCCCTCTACCGAGAGTTCTCCCAGCTTGGAGAGCCGGTCGATGATGGTGTGCGACTGGCTCGATAGAGCCTTCAGCGCGGAAGCGATCTGGGATGGACCCGGACGATTGAACTCCCTGGAGCGTTCGTTCTGCGGATCTTTCGCATCAGGGTTACGTTCAGCGTTCCCGGCCACAGGCAACAACACAAGTGCGAGCAGCATCACGACGGATAACGCCACGGCTGTGTGGCGCGAGCGGAGAGCTTTGAGGCAAGACATTAGAGAAGGCATTCGATTTCCTCTTAATGAGCCAGTCTTGAACATGTTTTGAAAGCACCCCCCGGCAGAGCCGGGGGCTTTATCGATGTGAGCTGCTCAAAGCGGCTTTAGCGGGGTCGCTCATGCGGCCCCGGTTGATGCGAGCCACCTTGCGGTGGCAGGTCAGCGCCGAGCTACTTGATAAAACCGTGATACAGGCCCATATAGTAGGGCAACAGGTAGACGGCCCCGTCGCCGAGACCGTGGCCTTCTCCGCCCGAGTTCAGGCTGTACGGATTGAGATTCCAGAATTCGAAGTAGCGTTCGTCGACAGGAATCACGCGGCCGTCCGTGCGATAGCCGAGATTCTCCCGGTCGCCGTCTTCGGGGGTGAGTGAGCGCACCGGAATGATGTCCTTGCGGTGGCTGTTCGTGTGTTTCCAGTCGACACGATCGAGCGGCAGGCGGCGAAGCGTATCAAGTGAGTCTTCCCGCCAGTCGCCAGTGGGTGTGAGGTCAACAGTCTGAAAGGGGTCGCTGAACTTCTTGCCGCGCAAGCTGGCCGCGGCGACAAAATTGAAAAACGGGTTCATCTCCGGCTGTTCTCCGCGCCAGTAGTTGGCCAACGAATAGGCGTAGCGCTGAAGCAGATCGTCGTCGGTTTCGTACTTGATGAGATCGTAATAACTCATGTACGCCATCTCGTCGTCGGAATGATTGCCCGAGCCCGGCCCGGCGGTGATCTTAACAAACATCGCGTTCATGGCGTATTTGTCGTCCGCGATGAGCTTGCGGTAGGCCTGGGTGTACTTTGGGTCGCCTGTCATGTGCTCGGCCACCTTCAAGTAGGACAGGATGCTCAACGAGTTCATCCCACGGTCTTCCCAGCGGTCCCGCGTGTCGTTGAAATTCACGGGATCGTACACGCCCCAGCGGGTCGGGGTACCGTCCCAATCGACGAGCGAGTAGTTGTGCTCCAGCAAGTGGTCCGTGATCGCTCGGACTACCTTGCGGACATCGTCCTTCTCTTGGGGTGTCTCGGCAACAAGATCGTAGTATTGCGCGTAGAAGAAATAGTGGCCGTCCAACTCGTCAGAGCTGGTATCGGACTTCCAATACCATTTTCCATCGGCGCTCTTGGGCCAGCGCGGTGAGAGGACTTTCCAGAGGTGGTCATTGGTGGCGCGCACCTTGATGTCGCGCTCTTTCGAGTAGTATAGATTCGGATCGGGGCCGCTGGTCGGAAGAATAGCCCTGGCAGGGAAGCCGGGAGGCGCAGGATGCTCGCCGCCCTGTGTCACCTGGCTCAAAAACCGAAGCGCTTCGAATGCCTTGCGAGCCCGTTGTTTCGCAAGTGGATCATGGGTCGCTGCGTAGGCGAAGCACTCCCCTGCTCCGTACATTGCCGTCCAGAGGCCGTCGTTGTCGGTGTCATGCTGAACCCACTTGCTCTTGTCGCCCGCTGTGGGGAGCTCTACTGCCGCCACGTAGCCATAGGGCGTCCGGCGGTGACGTTTGTCAATCTCGTCTTCGTAATAGCGCGCCTTCTCGGCAAAGGTCGTCGGCTTCCGTTCGATGAGGCCGACTCCCATTGCGGTTGCGAACCAGGCGTTTCCGCTGGCTGAAACAGTGATCGCGCGAATACCGTCGTCGGGGAGCCAGCGCAGGCCCTGGCGGTATTCCCAGGTTTTGCCATCGAATCGGATCGCCCCGAGCGATGTGCCGAACCAAACGACGCCGCGTTCGCCCGCAGCGATCGTCGTGAAGTCGTCGTACGGCAGACCTTCAGCCCCGGTGTAAAGTTTCCATCCGTTGGCGCCGTGATAGCCGGCTCCTTGCGCGCTTGCAAACCAGAGGCCGCCATCCGCGTCGAACGCGACTGCTCGAACGTCCTTCGGCGCCCAGCTTCGCGGCCCTTCCTGCGGATATTCGGTGCTCCAACTGCCCGTGGGGTTCCTGACGAATAAGCCATCGGACGCCGCTACGGCCAATTCACCCGCGGGACTTACCGCGATTTGCCGGATATCCCTGGCGCTCGCCGGCAAATCCATCTGAGTGAACTTCGCAACGCCAGCGTTGGCCCGGTAGAGCCCAGCGTCCATCGCCAGGTAGAGAACCTTGTCGTTTGCGGCAAGAGCCAGAGGGCGTCCCGCCGGGATCGTCGCGACGGGCATCACGGCCGCGGCCGAAACCCGCTGCAAGCCTCTTTCATAAACGACATAGAGAGAATCTCCCAGCGCGGCGCATAGTTCCACCGGATGCCCGGTGAGTCCGTTGACGGGCAGCCACTTGTCCCCATCGAATCGGCTCAAGCCGTGAGCGGTTCCCGCATAGACCGTGGATGTCGTTGCAGCGATGCAGTTGATCTGGTTGTCGGGAAGTCCTTGTTCGGTGGTGAAGGCATGTTTGATCTCTATAGGGAAAACGCCTCCTTTTGCGGCGGCGGCCGCCGGGAGAATGAGGGCAAGAGAAAATGCAAGCTTCCGGAACATAGTCCTAATTTTGGGTTCCTCTCTTATCAGGGCAGATTTGGACGATGGGTCGTTATCCCGTGATGGTCATCGGGCCGATGCCGCACGATGCGACATCGGCCCGATATACGGTGTTACCCGGGAGGTGATATTCCGCTAGAAAGTGATGCGTAAGGTCGCCTGGCCCTGGCGGTTGCTGATGTTTGAAGAGGTGCCCTGCACCATGCCAAAGGTGGAATCCTCGATCGTGTTGTCCACCGGTGGCGCCTTGCTTCCAAACTGGGTACGATTGAAGGCGTTGAAGTAGTCCACGCGCAGGGTGGCTTTGACCCTTTCACCGATGTGGAAGGTCTTCATGGCGTCGAAGTTTTCCATGAGGTTCGGCGGGGCCGTAATGCCGATGTAGTTACGGGCCGCGTTGCCAAAGGTGAACTGACCAGCCAGCGAAAAGGCATTGGTGTTGAACTGCACGGGCTGCACCGGGGTTTTACCCACGAAATAGTCGCGCGTGCGGCTATAGCTGTAGGTCTTGCGGGCCTGTCCGGGGACGATATTCGGGCGGGGTTGGGCGTCGCCGTTTGCGTTGGTGTACAACACGACGTTGTTGGTGTTTTCGTAGATGCCGAGGGGGTTTCCAGTGCTGTAGTTCATGATGCCGGCCACCTGCCAGCCGCCCAGAATCTCATCCGCGAGTCCGCTGTGGCTCAGGAATCTCTGCCCGGCCCCGATGGGAAGGACATAGGTAAACATGTTCTTGTCATTCCACTTCTGATTGAGCGACGAGACGGACCACTCGGCCTTCTGATTCTGGGGATTCTGCGCATTGTTCTGCTGCAGCGTTACCCCGAAGTCGACGTCCGACCAGTTCTGCGCCAGCGTCAGGCTGCTGAGGAAGGCGAGCCCATGCGTGAAGCGCTTCTGGACCTGAGCCTGAAGCGAGCGGTAAAAGCTGGTTCCGGCCTGATCGAAGTGGTTGTCGGTGCCGCCGAACTGCGGATAGGGGAGCATCGCCTGAATGATCGAAATACTCGTCGGGTCACCGCCGTAATCGTTGACGAAGTTGGTGTAGGGGATCTTGATGCCGGCCGCAATAGCCGCCGGATCGGTCGCGATTTGATCCACCGTATCATTCAGCACGTTGCCCAACGCCAGGTACTTGGGGTCCAGCATGTTGGGCTGGTTGAGCGAAGAGGGCAGGTGGATGTCGCGGTTGCCGATGTAGGCCAACATGAGGAACATGTTGTCGGGCAGCTCGCGCTGAATATTAAAGCTCCAGGACTGCGTGTAGGGTGAGATGCCCGCGGTCTTTGGATCCATCTGGCGAACCATCTGGCCATTGCCCATAGTCGGAGTAAAGGGAATTTGCTGCGGGTTGGAAATCACATTACTGTCCCAGTTTCCAAAGCCTGGAGTGGTATTGCTTCCAGTAGGCGATTGATAGGAGCCGGCCAGCACGTTGGTATAATCCTGCGCCACGCGGCCGAGGGCGAAGGCGTAGGCGCCGCCTCCCATAAAGGCCAGGTAGTAGCCGCCCTGGACCACGGTCTTGTTGTTCACCTGGTAAGAGAATCCGAAGCGGGGTCCGAGGTCTTTCCAGTGAATGGCCGCGCGATTGATTCCAGAGCATCCCACCGCGCAGGAGCCGAGTTTGGTGAGCGCTCCGAGCAGGTTGTCGGCCCCGGCGTTGGGCATATTGAAATTGGCGAAGGTGATGTCGTTTTGCTTCGCGGTGAAGGGAACCGGGATGTCCCAGCGCAAGCCGGCATTGATGGTCAGGCGCGGGCTGAATTTGTAGTCATCCTGGATGTAGGAGGAGACGGCCAGATTGCGCAGATCGGCCGGCAGAGCCCAATTGCGTTCCGCCGAGATTACATCTCCCAGCAGGAAACTGGCAAAGGCGTTGCCGGTGGTGTTGGAATTAAAATTGTTGGGATCGGCGGTTTGCTTGTGGCTGAAATTGAAATCTCCGCCGCAAGTTCTGCAAATGAGGCTATCCTCCAAGGTACGGCGGAATTCGCCACCGATGTTGAAGGTGTGTTTTCCTTTGGTCCACAGCCAGTTGTTGACAAAGGCGTTATCGTAGCGGCGCGTGGAGTTCCTGCTGGAGTGGTTGCCCCAATCCGTAACGGGGAACGCGCCATCGATGAAGTTGATGCCGGGGAAGCTAACGGCGTTCGTGATAGCAGCGAAATCCGCGCTCTGGTTCACTACATGGTTGTTGTAATAGATGTCAGTCTTGTTCACGCCGGCCGTGACCACCAGGTTCGGGGATACCATCTTGATGTAATTGAGCAGATATCCCCTGCCCGAAGTTTGATTGACGGTGGCGCTGGAAAGCTCATTGCTGTTCGGGAACATGTTATTTCCCGGCGAGGGACTATTTACATTCTGGTTCCAGAGAGAAAAGTGGATGTTCTGCGAAGCGGTGAGGTTGTGGTCCATCGTGAATCCCCAATTATGGTTGTAATTGGTAGTGGACTTGACGTAGGGAGCCTCGTTGTCTTGTTCACCGTTGTAGGTTCCGGTGCCGGTCCGTAAAGGCGAACTCGGCTGAAGCAGCGGCAGGAGAGATTTTGAAACCGTGCTGAAGCGGCTGGGGCAAATCGCATTGGGCTTGCCATTGCACTGGAACTGTTGGCCGGTTAGCGGATCAAAGATGGTAACCAGGTTGCCATTGGCATCCAAGAAATTACTGAAATCGCCATTCAACTCCGCGGCGGTGGGCAAGGTGTGGAAAGCAGTCTGCGCCCCGTGCTGGCCATACCAGTCCAGGGTGAAGAGGAAGAAGGTGCGGTCTTTGCCGTTATACAGATGGGGAATCGACGCCGGCCCGCTCAAGGTGAAGCCGTAGTTGGTCTGGTGATTGGTGGGAGCCTTGTTGGATCCGCCCCAGGCCGGTCCGTTGAAGAAGCCCACAGAGTCGAAGAAATTGTTGCGGTTGTTAAAGAAGGCGTCGCCGTGGTAGGTGTTGGCGCCGCCGGCCATCTTGTAGGTGACTGCGCCTGCCGCCAGGCCATACTGCGCCGAAAAGGTCGCGCTGGCCACGCGGGCTTCGCTCACCATCTCATACGGCGGATAGGCGTTGCCGCTTTCCGAGACGTTTGCCGTAAACGCCTGCGTGATGGGAATGCCGTTGTAGTAATAGCTGCTTTCCGCGGTGATGCCGCCGTTGATGCTGAGGGCGCTGCCTTCAATTCCGGTGCCTGCGGCAGAAGGGGGCGCGCTGGTGCCGGGGGTTTGCAGGACAAAGGAGTCGATCTGCCGGGGTCCGCCATTGACCTCGATAGGCGCGGCACTTACCAGTTCCGGTTCAATGGTGGTTCCGATCCCGGGATCCGCCGTGTTCATTGCGATTTCCTGCGCAGTTACCTGCACCGTTTCAGTGGTTGCTCCAGGCTGCAGCTTGGCCACGACCGTGGAGAACATGCCGACTTCCACGCCGACACTTTTTTCAACAAACTGCTTGAAGCCCGGCGCGTTCACCGTGACCGAGTAAGAACCGGTGTTGGAGAGCATGATGGTAAATGCACCCGCAGGTGAAGAGACAGCGTTGGTGACAACTCCGGTTGCATCGGCGCGCACCGCGACCTGCGCTCCAGGAATCACGGCACCGCTCGAGTCGGTTACTGTACCGTTCACACCGTAGGCAACCTGCGCGCTAAGCCAAGGTGCTGCGGTGAAGAGCATCGAATAAAAGGCCATGGCGGCCAGCAATGTGGGGCGGATCCGGCACTGGCCGAATCCGGCGCGAGAACGAAACTCCATGAGCATCCTAGCCTCCTAACAAATGCAGTTAAATTCCCCATACGCGCCGTACTTTTGCTCGATCTGCACGACGAAAAGACATGTCGTTGCCTGGGCGCCCACGCTCATGCGGAAGTCGATCTTGAGGTGTACGTTGACCAAGATGTGATGGGTCCCTGAGAGAAGGTCTCAAAACCGCCTTTTGCCGCTTCTACATGGTTTCGACCGGGGGGCAACAAGGGAATGCCGCAGGAGCCATCCAGCAGAGTCCGGCTGGATCGGCTGAATCCTGTGCCTTGCTCGGCCGCGGTGACTTGCGCGTCCGGAATCAGTGAACCGCTCGGGTCGGTAACCACTCCCGTGATACTGCCTTGGAACTGCTGCCCCCAAGCGGGGAGAGACAAAAAACAGCCTGCAAGGAAGATGAGCAGACAATCGGTTAAGAACCCTGGCCTACTACCCATGGAAGCCTCATGTATCGATTTAATAAAACGGTACATTCAATGAATCGATGATGTCAAGGAGAATTTCGGAAGAACGACGGATCTTAACATTCCCTAGTTGTGCCCACATTCGCCAGTTGTGCCTCGCCGGAAGAGCGATCTTCCTTCGAATCAATGGGATGGCAATCGTAGTGGGTTAGTTTCAATCGACAAGGACGGCGTGTCGTGTGGTCTCTGTGGTCTCGCTCGCTTTTTCCCGGCGTGGCTACAAAACCATCCGTTCTTCCACGATCTAAACGGCGATCGCTCCGTCTGAGAATGTGACGAGCACCCCATGCTCGCCCTCTTGCTCAACTTTGACAAAATGGATTGCGTCCATCTTGATGGTTATCTCGCGTCACTGAAATCTATCTCCGTTTCTCTATCAGAAAAGGTCAAAATTGATCATAAAAGGCCCAACCCGGCCTCACTGGATTGAGACAGATCCGGGCTCCTGCAATCTGGAATGCGGTACTCGCCGCGTGGTCTTTACTCCTCCACTGGCGTTGTTGCGCCGCTCGCACATATTTGAACCAGAGCCGCTATCTCAGTACGCTCCTAGAGTGAGAAGTCCGGCTGCAGGCAGTTCCCGGGTGAAGCGCGACGCGGACTCTCCCGTGTCTTCTGCACCCTGAAACCCGCGTCCTTATAGCTACCGCTCTATGACGCCCGCAACACGTACCGGGCGCGCAGATCCTCTCCGTACCACATGATGTAGTTGGTGCCCCAAGCGTTGTTGTAGAGGCACGAGTGAATTCCTTTGGTTAAATCAGGCTGATCGTCTGAGAACAAGAGAGGCGTCCTCTCGCCTAGCGAGACCACTGGCGCATCCTGCGTCTCTACAGTGAAATGATCGGCGCCAGAATGGTATTCGAATCCTTTCGACAAGCTGTGCATGTGCCGGTTTCCTGAGGCCACCACGTCAAGTGGGGCAATGGCCTCACCCGCTTTCTCCAGCGCCCATCCCTTCTGGTCTTCGGCAATCGGATTAAAAGTAAGCCACAGAGCCTCGGGCATTCGAGTAGCCGGCTTCCCAAACCATGACAAAGTCAACTGAATCATCGGCTCAGCCTCGGGTAGCAGCAACTCAATGAAGACCTGGTGTGGAAACGCTGCCCGCCCCGAACCAAATGCCTCGTCGTCCTTGAGCCGCAAACTGACCAAAACTCGGAGAGCCTCTGTCGTTTCTTCCTCGAAAACTTCGGCCGCGTCACACTGCCAGTCTTGGTCTTTCGCACCGAACCTCTCGATGTTCGGCTTCCCAAAGTCCTTCTCTGCCCAATCCGCTTTGGTTGTTAAATAGCTCCCGAGAAAGCGTTGATAACGCTCATGTGAAAGCGTCTGGTAAGTAAAGAGCGCGATGGGATTCGTCTGGCTTGCCCACTCCCGGCCCGTCGCCTTATTGCGAAGGCGCGTAATGGCTCCGGTTTTCGGGTCGATCTGAACAATATAGTGCTTCGTCTCAATCGCCTCTCCTGCTGGATGCGCAACGGCTTTCACGGGTGCGATGGGCCACACCGGCTCCAAACCCTGTATCGCAAGCTGTGCTTCTTGGCGCAGCGCCGCAGGCAGCGTCGCCACTCCGTCCAACAGGTCCTGCCGCTTTTCAATCCAACTGAATTCCACCACCTTGTATTTCTTCGAATCCAACATTCGCGCCAGATCGGCCGGTTCGTAGTTGTCAAAATCGAGCCAGGTCTTGGTGTCGGCGCCCCAGGTATGTTCCGCCTCCAGCAACAAGTGGCGGAGCAACTGAAGATCGGTTCCATCTCCTATTTGAAAGGCATCCCTGGCAATCCAGCCCTCGCGCAACCGCGCAATTTCACGGAATCGCGCAACTTTCTTGGGATCGCTCGCGCATCCGTAGATCCATGTATCACCAATTTCTTCGGTCACCACGGGAAGCTTGTCGCGATGCGGACCAATAGCCTCAGCCATCTCCGACAGATTGCTGGCCGCAATCTCCGCATTGGGGAACCTCGCCGCAAGATCAGCGTGAATGCGCGCAATTTCCCCGGGCGTATGGGGTCCCTTGTTGTCGCCGCGCACGCTGGTCACCAGCGCAATATCGGACCCGGGCACCACGGCGACTCCGCTGTAATCCCAGTGGTACATCATCGGCAGGCTCGCGCCCGAAGGATCCTTCCACAGAAATAGCGGTGGTAACTTGGCAACCGTCGATCCGCTGTTCACACCAATCTCGAGAAAAGTCACGCCATGCTTTGCCAACGGTGGGATCAAGCCGCGCGTGTGACCCGGCACATCGGTCATTTTGGCGCCCGTGGTCACTTTACCGAACCGCTGGTCGAGAGATTTTGAAATTGCCAGGCTGCCCTCAATCATTGATGGATCGAGCATCTCCGTCTGCCAGGTAAAAGGAAGCGCATGCCATGCAATGTCGCCCCGTGCAATCGCCTCCTCCATCGTCTTGCGATCCGCGGTCGAGGCCTGTTCCAGGTATTCGAACAGCAGCCAGGAACCGGTGGTCCACACATAGCGCCGCTTGCCCCCGGCGTTCACTTCGCGCGCAACCTCGATTGCATGAGGAAAATATTGACTGAAGTATTTATGAACCACATTGTATTGCGTATCGATGAATCCCGCGTCGAAGTGGCACTTGAACATCACCAACACTCGCTTCACCGCGGGGTTAGGTCGCACATCCCCCTCCGGAAGCGCAAAAGAGGAGCCCGGCTGCAACATCAGGCCCGCGCCCACGGCCGACATGGTCTTTACAAAATCACGACGCTTCATTGAAGACTTTCTCCTCGTACGCGGTCTAACTGAGCCGCGTCTTCGATCCTAAATCATACTTTGAAGCACTTACTTCTTCATCAGCCAGACTTCGGAAACCTGGCAACCTCGCCCATTCCCTCCAAGTCCTTGTGGTCTGTACCAGCTCAAGGTCAGGCAGCCTTTTGCGGTCGCCTGTTGCGGAATATCGAACTCCAGCGGCCGAATCGGATCAGGCTTATTGAGGAGCGGATGGATCTCGATGCTGTCTCCCGCTACGAGGCGGATCTTCACATCCAGCTCATCCCCTCCATATACAACCCGCACGCGGTATTGAGCCGATGAATCCAATTCCGGGTAGAACATTTGGAGGGGCGCATCGAAGAGAGAGCCGGCCCAACGCTTCCACGCCACCGGAATAGCAACTCCCGAGAAATCTGGATAAGCGCCCCCTACGAAGGACGTAGCCCGAAACTCAGGATCCTGGGACGCGCCCACACCGCGCACCAAATGCGGCTGGCACATGACATCGCCCAGATTGTCGTAAAACCCTCCCGGTCCCGGATTGGTACGACCGAGGATAGCCTCGATCGCCTCGATTTGTTCGGTTGCAGACGGCATCTTCCGGATCTCGGCGAACTTCTCTCTCAGCCATGGTCCATCGGTCAGCGGAGTGTCGAGAGTGTCGAGGTTGGCTGCACGGGTTACTGCCTCGGCCTGATAACGCTCCACCGCGAGTTGCATGCGGATACTCTGGTAGAGGCCTTCACCCAAAGCAAGAATCCGCGCCCGCCAGTCTTGCGAAGGTCCATTCCGCACGGGAGCATCCAGCTCGATCTCAGCCAGTTTGATCAGCTCCAATGGGTCCGTCCCGTTGGTCGCCCGCTTTTCTTCGTCGTCCACATCCAGCTGAATCGGCTTGGCGCCCACGCGGCGGATTTCCGCCAGCCGGCTGATTGCCCGATCCTGCGCATTGGTTTCCTGGATGAGCCGGCTGCGCACATAGGCATCGTAGTATGCGCGATATAAACCCATTTGAAAGCGCCAACTGAGGAGTTCCGCCGGAGTTGCCGTAGACTCCATCGTCTGGAACTGCTCCAGAGTGGTGTAAACGGATGCGTTTGCAATCAATGGGCCTCGCCAATTTGCTTCCAGGCTTATTGATCCTTGTGCAAATCCTTCGCTGAGACGATCGGAAACAAAGAATGCGCTGTATTCGCGCAGAATATCGACGACCGGCTTCTCCGGATTCCATGCCAACGCGCTCCACAAGAACTTGTTCACATCGTCGTTGCAGCCTTCCGAGTAACTGATAAAGCCGATCGAGTGAGGCGCTTGTACACGGAAGATATCGGCCTGCGCGCGCGGCCGCGGGTTGATGACTTCCCTTCCCTCACTGATCACGTATGCAACATCCCAGTCCGCAACCGGAAATTGGCAATCTGTACTGTGGGTGATGTCCGGATAGAGACGGATTGGGTATCGTTCAGGGACTTTTTTGCGCAAAGCGGAAAGCCCAAGTCGATTCTGAGGGCCATACACAATTCCGTCTAGCCAGCGCAGTTGCTCCCGATTGATAATCTCCAGGAACTCCTGCAGCCAGGTTTCATCGAAAGACTGCGGAGACATCCACATCTGCGCATGGGGATGATAGCGGCGCAGATTCTCTGCTTGCTTTTCCATGAACGGGAGCATGAACTTGGGCCGCGTCTGCCCCGGATCGCCTCCAGGGACAAAGACCGCGTCGATGCGCGGCACTGCTTTGAACACCTCGGCCCATTCCCGCAGGGCAAATTCTACGGTCTTCGCATCCGAATAGTCCGGATCCATGGCCGGATACCAAACCCAAACGTCGAGCCCGTAATCGTCGGCAATCTGCGACATCTCCGCCATCATTCTCATCGGCGGAAGGGGGAAGTGCGGTCCATCGGCCGCATCGTCGGAACGAGGCGGAATGATTTCAATGGCGTTGGTGCCGAAGATGGCCAGTTCGCGGATATATTGATCCCAGATGGGAACGGTCCACGCATCGTAGGCGTTCGTCTTGGGACGATACCCCATCTGGTGGCCCCGCAGCTTGTACTTTGGAGCGCTGGTCATCTCAAGGGTCAATGGTGCGTATGCTTTTCCCTTCGCCATACGGATTTTGCGCAAAAACTCGCCGACACCGAAGAGCACCCCCCGCTCGTCGGCCCCGAGAATGGCAATGACACTTCCAGCGGGGCGACGCACCGTACGGAGCAAGAATCCTTCCGCTTCCGAAGGCCACTCGGAACCAGGATTCAGCTCCCGCAGCAAGTCTGCATGACTTCCTTTGAACGACTTCTGCGAGCCAACCAGAATCACCGGGCCGGACGATTGCGGCGGCATTTCTTCCCAGACTGGCCAGCGAACGGCGGTGCGCTTTTCGACTTCTTCGATCAGGACTTGAACGGCCTTCTGCTCCCGTTTCGAGAGACCTCGCGGCGCAATCACAACCGCATGGTTCAGGTCTTCCATGCTCTTTCCATCGGGAACTGGAACGTCTCCCGCATACGCCGGCATGGCGAAACCAGTCATCTTCGATACTGCAGTCAGGCCCGCGCAATGCACAGCGCCTTTCAAGAAACTACGCCTGTCACTCGACATTCTCACCCCCCATTGAAATGCCTCGGTCTCCAAAGATATATTCGAATTCCGCAGTTGGCGAATGGGTGCCCATCTCCCCTTCTTACCTATTCCCTTCTCCCTGCATATAGCAAGTATGGACATTCATATGCATCGGCCTTGATCCCCTCCTTTGGAAGACTAGCGCATACGCTGCTGGAGGCGATCATTAGTGCGCAGAAATATCGATCCAGCCGCGCGTGCGGTGGCTCTCCAATACCGCCTTTAGGATCGTCATTTGCCGCAATCCATCCACGAACTGCGGATACGCGGGACTTAAATCCGGTGAGCCGATGGTCGCATAAAAGCGGCGGAACATCTGTTTGAAAGTGTCATCGTAACCCTCACAATGGCCGCCTGGGAGGTCAGCGTAGCTGCGCGCCTTGAGTCCGAGCAACGCCGGATCTTTAAGGATGAGTTGATTGCCTTTGTCGCGATGTCCGACCCAAAGCTCGTTGGGCCGCTCCTGATCCCACGCCGCGGAGGCTTTCGTTCCACAGACCTCGATACTGAGCCGGTTTTTACGTCCCGCCGATACTTGGTTGGCAATAACGCAGCCACGCGCACGCTCCCCCATACGGAAGATGACGGCGCCTAAGTCTTCGGTATCTACCGGTCTTTCGATGTAGTCTTCTGGACCAAGCATTTTGTTGGCGAAGGTCTCAATCGCACCGGTCGGCTCTTTGCGAGTGGTGTGAAAGGTCTGAAGATCGGCACAGAGCGAACTGACCCGCAGGCCGGTGACGTGCTCCGCCATATCAAACCAGTGCGAACCGATATCGGCCATGCAACGCGAAACGCCGCCCACTTTGGAATCGATACGCCAGTTCCAGTCTGTATCGTAAAGCAGCCAGTCCTGCGAGTAGGTTCCGTGAACAGCAAGGATCTCACCCAGTTCTCCCGCTTCGCGCATGCAACGCAACTGCTGCACCATGGGGTAGTAACGCAGGTTATGGCAAACGCAGTTGCGCAATCCTGTTTGAGCGGCCAGAGCCACCAGTTCTTCGGCTTCATCCACTGTAGTCGCCAGCGGTTTCTCGCAAGCTACATGCTTTCCCGCTTGGAGCGCTTCCTTGGCCATGGAAAAATGCTGTGCGTTCGGGGTACAGATATGAACGGCATCAATGGCAGGATCTTTCAGTATCTTCCGGTAATCGGAAGTGACCGTGGGAATCGCGAAGCTGTCCCCAATGCTTTGCACCTTCGAGAGATGCAGGTTGGCGAGAGCAGCCACCTCGACGCCCTCCAATCGCCGCAGCGCATCAAGGTGGACCCGGCCGATGAATCCTGTTCCGAGTATTGCTGTCTTGATCTGCCTCACTCTCCACTCCATTCTCAGACTCGTTTCCACGATGACCATGCAGCGCGCTTCTGTATGGCGCAGGTTCAGCAGTCGCAGGCGGCCAGAAGAGACGCGACGCATGGCCGTCTCCTAGGCCGCATCCGAAGGAACCTCGAAGGTGACCAGTTCGGAGCGGAAGCCACGGGTGCGATATGCTCCGTACGCAATGCCTGCCACCATCCACACCGAGCCCAGCACCAGCGCCTTGCTGCTGAGATTGACCCAGATGAAGGCGCAGATGAGAAAGCCCAGGGCAGGCGACAGGAGTCCGCTCAGATACCCGCTCTTCTCATGCCGCCAATGGTGTACGAAGGCTGCGGCATTGACTCCCATGAAGGCAATAAAAGCGCCGAAATTCAGACACTGTGCGCCGATCTCGTAGGCGCCTCCACCCAAGCGGTCGGCAAAGAACTCCAGCAAACCGGCTCCGACAAGCGCAAACGCTCCTACGGCCACAATGTTATTGCGGGGAATACGGCGTTTCGGTTCGATGGCGCCGAAAAACGCCTTCGGCAGCGCGTTGCCCCGGCCCATGCCGTAGAGGAGGCGCCCGGCGGCCATTTGGGAGCCCATCCCGGAGCCCATGTTGGCAATGAGCAGAGTAAAGTTAACCACCTGGAAAAGCACCATGCCGCCGGCCTTGCCACTGACCAGAGCAAAGGCCGACTCCACACTGTCGCTGGCGAAGGGCTTCGAACCCCAGATGAGTTGCGCCGCATAGACCTCCAAACCGGAGAGCAGGCCGGTTATGAGGCAAACCAGTACCGTGGCCAGCAGGATGTTGCGGCGAGGATTCCGAACCTCTTCGGAGAAGGTGGAGATGGCGTCGAAGCCGATGTAGGTCAGCACAGCCACCGAAGTGCCGGCAAAGATGCTGGATGAATGAAAGGTGGCCGGATCGTAGAACGGATGGGTAAAGAATCCGGGATCATAGTGCACGTGCCAGAGAGTGTGTACGACGCAGCCCAGAAACAGCAGGACCACAATCACCATGCCCGCGCACAGGGCCTCGTTCAACTGCGCCGAGGTCTTGATGCCGCGCAGGTTCAGCCAGGTGAAGAAGGCGGCGAAGAAGAGGATCCAGACGTAAAACGAGAGGCCGGGCAGGATATTCATCGCTGCCTTGGCGCAGAAGGCCGTGCAGATGAGCGGATTGATCAGATAATCCATCACCATGCCCCAGCCGACCACATAGCCGAGAGCGGAGTGCATCTCCTGGCCCACGTAGGTATACGCCGACCCGGCGCTGGGATAGACCCTCGCCATGCGGCCATAGCTGACGGCTGTAAACAGCATGGCGATCATGGCGATAAGAATGGTGGTGACGACGTGGCCGTGTGCCTTGTTGCTGATGACACCGTAGATCCCCATGGGCGCGGTGGGCTGAATGATGACCATGCCGATGATGATGAGGTTCCACAGGCCAAGCACGCGATGGAGGCCGATCTTTCGCGCTTGCTGATTTTCCGCGGCAGTGGTCATGACGGGTCCTTAAAAGTCCATTTTCTGCCGCGTTGGGCGAGTAGTGGATGGGAGTGGGTCTCCCGCTTTCGAGCTGTGCACAGGCACAGCAGGAAAGCGGGGGGAGTGAAGTCAGGAGTTCATGGTCACAGACCGGAGGGCCGAGTTCAGGCTGCCGGGACGCGCACCGTGTTTGACGTGGCCGATTCCCCAGCGCCATTGACTGCGCGCACCCTGTAGGAAACTGGTTGCCCCTTCTTGACCTGCGAGTCGGCATAGTCCGTTGCAGTAGATGGCAACTCGACAATACGGTGCCAGGCGCCTCGGCCGTTTGCCGGATCGTCGCGCCGCTCCACAACGATATGTTGCGGGTTGCCTTCATGCACCTCCCAGGAAAGCTTCACCGTGCCGCCCGCGAGCGCTGCGTTCAGCGAGCTGGGAGCTTCCGGCAAGACCGGCCAGTCAAAATATCCTGCATCGGCGATAGCCATGATGCTGTCGGTCACCGGCAGCCCTTCCAGCGTATCGGTGGTGCCTTTTTTCCACTCCAACGGACGAATATCTCCCGACACCACATCAATCAGGACCGGATGTTCAATGCCTGTCCCTCGAAGCGTAAATGTGGAATAGAACGGCGGAAACGATTCTCCCGGCAGGCTGTGCGCCGCCATCCAGTAGGCCACGATTGCCTTGCCGCTCTTGGCGCGGAATCCGTAGCTCATGAACGGGAAGCCGCTCATGCGGCGCAGCGCCGGCACATCCGGTCCGGAGACCTCAATCGATGAATCGAATTTCGTGTCCGCGAACAATGCGTTGGTGTTCTGGAGAGCGTAAAACACCGGGCGCGGTGTGAAGTCGTAGTCGTGGTTGGTCAGGCCGTGAATGATGCCGAAGTCGTCGTATTCATTCCCGTCCGTGCCGGACGTAAGCAGCCACACAAAAGTCTTCACGCCCGCGGCGTGATTGTAGATAAGTCCGCGCGTCACGTACTTCGCCTGCACGGATTCATCCGATCCAATCCAGGACGGAATGGAGTTGAATTCATCGTCGAAGAACCGAATGTCCGGCTTGATGCCCGGATAATTCTTGACAAGTTCGCGCAACGCCCGCGGAGATTCGTTCAGGTACGCGCCGTAATCCATGGTTTCCGGGTTCATGTTCTGCCCGTATCCTGGATAGGTGTGATACGAAAAGACGTCAATGCCGGCGGCGCACTTGCAAGCGTCCAAAGCCGTCTTGGCGAATTCACGAATGGGATCGGCCTGGCCGCCGTAGAGGACCTTGGCGCCCGGAGTCTTATGCACGGTGTCCACAAATGACGTGAGAAGGTGGCCGTACTCCTCCGCATTGCCCCACGGGTTCCAGTATCCGATGTCCTGCTCGTTCCACAGCGCCCAATAATGAATCCGGTCCTTGAAATGATCCACGGTCCACGCCACATATTTGTTGAAGGCCGCCGTCTGGTCGGGCGTCGTCGGAGGCCAGAACACCGAGTTCAAGCTGCGGTCGTCGTTGTGAAACGTCCCCGGCTCCGGCACGCTCACATCGGGCAGTTTTCCGTTGTGCGCCGTGTACATCTGGTTGCCGTAGAGCAGTTGCACCTGGACATTGATGCCGTTGTCGACCAGCGAATCAACCGCGTCTTCCAGCTCCGGCGACGAGGAGTAAACGCCGCGTTTCTGTTCGATCCAGTCCCAGCTGGTGCGGTCGGAGCTGTTCTCATACTGGCCGATGCGGATCCACTTGAACCCGGCGTCGAACATGCGCGTCCACCACCACCGGTTCCAGGGCAGATAAGGATCCCGCGGCATGTCCGAGTTGATGCCGAATCCGTCCTCAATCTGTGAGCTTCTCTTGGGGGGAACCTTTTCAGGAAGTTTGCGCGCAAGCTGCGCGGCCAGCGGTCCTGCAAAGAACAGCAGGCCGGCGACAAAGACGAAAACGGCGGCCAAGCAACGATACCGGCCTGTGGGGTTCATGCGCATCATGCTTTCTCCTTCTACCAAAGTCTGCATCGCAGACTCCGGCATGCAAAACAAACTTTTGCGGCGGCTTCCAGGCTACGCCAGGCTCATCGATGCCGCCAGCGGCGACACGGTCGAACGAATCCAGGCGTCGTCGTTGCCGGCCGGGACATCGTGAAACAGCTCCCAGATTTCCGTGTGGCTTGCGCTCTCGCCGGGGGCTAATTCCACGATTGGGCTCAGCGTTTCCAACTCAAGAAACTCGGGGTTGGTAAAGATCTCGAAGTTGCATCCGAAGTCCGGATAGCGGGCGTTGGCCAACGGCGTCGCGCGCTTGATGAACAACGCGCCACGCGAGTAGTATGCGCCCCAGCCGGCGGAGTTGAATATCCCGGTCATTTGCTCGGGGAAACGCCCCTGAGGCTTGCTGGCCTGCGATAACTGAATGAACTCCGTGCCGAAGGTCCAGCGCGGGTCAGTGAGATCGGTGAAGGACCAAAGCGTCATGGGACCAACCGACTGAAAGTGGTTCGCATCCATCGCGGCGCGCGGCGGAAGAGGCAGAATGGCGCGGCCCCCAGGGCGCATCATGGTAGGACACCAGACGGCAAGCTCCGTGGCATCCTGGCCGCAATTCGTGGTGGTGTGGGCGATGCGCACCTGCGTGCCGTCCGCATCCAGCGCAACCGCGAATTCTTTCTCCAGTTGCGTTCCCGGCGCAACATCTTCGATGGGAGCTCGAAAGCGGACGCAATCCTCTTCCTGACGCACGGCGACCGCACGGTTGTCGGGGAAATAGGTTCGCGCCACCTCCGGCCAGACCCACAAGCGATGGCCGCCGTAGAGGCGAAATCCATCTCCTCCCGTGAGCCCTCGATCGTTTGCGGCTTCGTAAAGAATGTTCTCCTGGCCGCAAAAGCTGTAGTGCACGATGCGCGGCCCGACGTCAGCCAGGACGATCAGCTCGACCGTGCCGTTTGACAATCGCCATGCGTTGTTCCAGCCGAAATAGGGAATTTTCTCGACCATGGACTCCTTAACGTGCGATGCGCTGCTCGACGGCTTGCGCGGCGTTGGCGGCAATCTCCGCCGCATTGTGTTGGATCTTGCCAATGGCGCCTGCGATTTCCTGCATGTCTCCTTCGTCTCCGAGCAGGGCAAACTGCGGAAGCCACACTGTCTCCCAGGCTCCCCTCAGGGTATTGGGAAACTCCTGCTGGAGGAAGCTGTGGGTTTGCTCCGCCTGTGCTCCGCTCAGGCGCTTGCGATACTCGCCGCTGCGGAAGCAATCCATGGCGTGCAGAGGCGGATAGCTGGCCTGCGTGGGAATCCCCTCGGCATTCAGCGCGGCAATAAAGTTTCCGGTTGAGATGCCGGCGAAGTGATGGTAGTCCACGTGGAAGATGTAGGCGTATTGCCCGTTGCGCGTGCATCGCGGATCGCACTTTTGGGGTGTAATCCCCGGAATCTGGGAAAGCAGTTTGTCTAGCAGGCGTCCGTTGCGGTGCCGGTGAAGCGTCTGCTGCTCCAGCCGGCTCAATTGCACACCCAGCACCGCGCCCTGCCATTCGCTCAGGCGGTAATTCGAACCGTAATTGAAGTGGCTGTAAAACCATTCGCCGGGGAGGCGCCCGCAATCGTGAACCGAGCGCGCCCGGAGCTCGAAACCGTCATCGTTCGACAGGATGGCTCCGCCTTCGCCCGCCGTCATCAGTTTGCTGGCCTGGAAGCTGAAGGTGGCCGCCGTGCCGAAGGTTCCGATCTTGTGCCCGCGCCACTCGCTCCCGTGCGCGTGCGCGGCATCCTCAACGAGTGCTATGCCGTGGCGTTTAGCCACCTCTTGCAGCCGGTCGAGATCGGCCGGATGCCCGCCCATGTGGACCGCGATGATGGCCCTTGTCCGAGGTGTAATCGCCGCTTCTGCCAATGCTGGGTCAAGGCAGTAGCTCTCCCGGTCCACATCCACCAGAACCGGCAGGGCATTGACGAAAAGCACGGCGCTGGCGGTGGCGATAAATGTGAAATTTGGGACGATCACCTCGTCGCCGTGGCCCACGCCCAATGCCGCCAGGGTCACCTCCAGCGCCGCCGTGCCGTTGGTCACGGCGATGCCGTGGCGCGCGCCGTGATAGGCGGCAAATGCCTTCTCAAACTCCAGCGTCTTGGTTCCCGGAGTTCGCCACCAGACGCGGCTCTCCAGGACTTCCATCAGCGCGCGCCGCTCTTGGTCATCATAATGCGGCCACAGCGGAAACGGCTTGTTCTTTGCTTTCTTGCCACCCAGTAATGCCAGTGCAGACATGATTTGCTCCTTGCTTGCGGTTTAGCGTGTCAGAACAGCAGCTTCAACGCCATTTGCATGATGCGCGGGTCTCTTGCGGCTGTCACATAACCGAAGCCGTTTTGCCCGGGATTATTGAAGTTGCCCGAAGGGTTTTCGAATTGTGCGTGGTTGAAGACGTTAAAAGCCTCCGCGCGAAACTGGAGTTCTTTGGTGTCCTTAATCTTGGTGTCCTTGAGCAGCGCGAGATTGAAGTTGTTGATGCCGGGCCCGACAAAAGACCGGCGCATGGCATCTCCGATTTGCCCAAGCGGCTCCTGGATAAAGTAGTTTGGATTGAAGTAGGGAAGGCCGTGCCGCGGATTCCGATCCTTATACAACTTGCTTCCGTTGGCGGCGTAGCTGGGCGTGTCGACGGGAGCCAGAAATGTCCCGCTCAGCGAGTTGTCGTCGTTCTCGGTCAACTGAATGGGCTGTCCGCTGGCAAGCGTGGTGATGCCCGATAGAGCCCAGCCGCCTGCCAAACGACCAGCAACTGTTCCATCTCCCGCCCAGCGCTCAAAGGGCAGTCTTACTGTGTAATTGGCCACGAAAACCTGGGGCACGTCGAAGATGGAAAGAGCCCGGCTTTGCTGTGGGTCGTATGGGTTGGTGGCGTCCAGGGTTCCCGATCCATTATCCAGCGACTTGCCCCAGGTGTAGGCGAGCATGAACTGCATATACTTCTCGCTGTGTTGCAGGCTTGCCTGGAAAGAGTTGTAGCTGGAACTCGCCATCGACTTCATGTAGGCGTTGCTGCCGAAGTTTGGGCCGAACGGACCGCGGGTGCTGTTGACTTGGGTCCCGTTCGCGAGCGTATAGACTCCGTTTTCTCCAAAGGGGCCGCACGTTGGCGAACCCGCCTGGAGGTTGGCTGGATTGCTGAGCTGGAGACACAGCGCCTGGTTGCCGGGATTCGACTCCACAAAGGTGAGCAGCTTGTGGCCGGCGGTTCCAACATAGCTGAGGCTGGCGACGGTGGCTTGGCCGAACTGCCGCTGCAGCGACAATTCATAATCCTCCGAGTAAGGCAGGACATTCTTGTTGTAGAAGTAATTTCCTCCGCTGATCGGCTCAACCAGTCCCCAGGGGAAGCTCGAGTCCGGATTCGTTGTGGACACGTTTGCGGGAGGAAACTGGAAGGGGAAATCGTTGGGCTGGAGATTCCCAGTGGTCCGATCGATGAAGGGCGATGAGAGCTCCGGCGGGGTAGCGTTCTGGTAGAAGAAACCGTAGGGAGCGTCTCCAATCTCCTGCTCGGTGTCCGCCTGCTGGATCGACTGATAGAACAGCCCGTATCCGGCCCGGATGCTGGTGGTGCCGGCTCCTCCCAGAATCTTCCGCAGCAGCCCACCGGTTGCGTTCGGCGAATAGGCCAGCCCGAATCGGGGCGCAAAGTTCGTGTACTTGGGAGGCGCAAGTGTCCGGTCAACGCCCGGATCGCTGGGAAGCACCAGGCCTGCGGGCGCGCCCGGGAACACCTGCGACTGTTCGCCGGCAATCAGGGTTTCGATCATGTTGCGCGTGTCGTACCACGGAGTGCTGGCCTCCCAGCGCAGCCCATAGTTCAGCGTTAGGCTCGACCGGGCGCGCCAGCTGTCCTGCATGTAAAGCCCGTAATACTTGCTGCGCGTGTGCTCGATGTCGGGGCTGCCCTGAATGAAACCGGATGGCGCGCCGATCAGAAAGTCCGCGAAATCAATGCCCGTTTCCGCTCCGGTAAAGGTGAACTGCCCGTTCTCGGCCGTGTAGCCGTTCAGGTTGATCTGGTCGTAATGAACGTCGCCGCCGAACTGCAAGGTGTGCGTGCCCGCGACCCGGGTGAAGTTGTCGATCACCTGGTAGGTGTTGTTGCGTTGGTCAAAGGTCGTGAAAGGCACCCCAAAACTGTAGTTGTTGAAGACCATGCTCGGAACTCCCGCCAGGCTGGCGGAGACGTTGCCGAAACCGCCCGTCGGGTTCCACGGCGAATTGAATCCCAACGACGCAAGAGAGACTCCCGTGCCTCCCTGGGGATTGTTGATGGCGTTGGTGTTCCGTAAATAGACCAGGCGGACGTCGTTGACGCTCGCATTGCTGATGGTTGTGGTCATACCCAGGTTGATCATCTGGGCACGGCCATACGTCGTCGCGGTGAACCCCGGCACGTTCGCGGCCGCATAAGGGTTGGCAACGTTGTAGTCGTCGGAAAAGTAATACGCGAACAGCATGTTCTTGCCCAGGCTTGCGTCCAGCCGGATTCCACCTTTGTTGTCGCTCAAGTTTTCGTTGAAGGCGGAGGTAGAAAACGTGGAAGCGCTGTTTCCATTGGGAGAGGGAATGTATTTCAGCATGCCGGCTGCGGCCGGATCCCACGCGGACTGCGGGATCGAAGCGTTGGGAAAAACGCACCCGCTGACCGGATCGTTGCTCGTACAACTCGACGTGTAGGTGGTCTCCGCCCCGGTGTTGGCGTTGATCGCCACCATGCCGGGGGCGTAGTAATAGGGCTCATTCAGGCTCACCGGATACCCCAGACGCTGCGATAGAACGTTCGCTGCCCAATAGGTCGAAGTGACTGTATTGGCGATGGGGTTGCCGTTCTGGTCGGTGGCGGTGGCAAAGGAACTTGCCTGATCCAGCAGGTTGCCCGAGCGGTCTTGAAGCGATGGCACAGGGTAATACTGCGTAGCCCCCAGGATCTGCCTGGTCCCCTGGTAATCGGCGAAAAAGAAAAGCTTGTTCTTCTTGATCGGCCCGCCAAAGACTCCGCCAAACTGGTTCTGTTTGAAGTCGCCGCGGCCCGAAAAGTAATTCGCTGCGTCCAGATCCGTGTTGCGTAGAAACTCAAACAGATCGCCGTGGCACTCGTTGTTGCCGGACTTGGTGACGACATTGATTTGACCACCGCTGTAGTTTCCGTACTCGGCGTTGAAGTTATTGGTGATGATGCGGAACTCGGAGATGGAATCGAGGTTGGGAACGACCGCGGCGCCGTTGTGAATGCCTTCTTCGGCGTCGGCGCCGTTCACCATGAACCCGTTGGCTTCGGGCCGGCCGCCGTTGATCGATTGAGTCCCGTTGCTCAGGCTTCCGGAGATCGGCGCCGAGACCGTTCCGCCGGCGGTGTCGTCGCCGCTATAGGGTGAGACCCCCGGCTGCAGGGAAAGCAGTTCAATGTACGACCGGCCATTGAGCGGCACGGACGTAATCGTCTCTCCTTCAATCACATCGCCCATCTGCGTGCTTTGCATTTCCACCTGCACCGCGTTGCTTTCGACCGTGACCGTGTCGGTCAGTTGGCCCAGCTGCATCCGGATATCGATCTGGATAGCGGAGTTGGCGTCAATCTTGACTCCGTTCTCCAGAAAGGGTCTGAATCCGGATTGATTGACGGCCACGGCGTAGGTGTCAACGCCGAGGGCGGGGAAGCGATAGAACCCCTTGGCGTCGGTCACGGCGCTGCTCTCGATGCCCGTGGATACACTGGTGACCGTCACCTTGACGCCCACCAGCACCGCACCGCTGGGATCGGTCACGGTTCCCGAGATCGACCCTGTGATGCTGGCATGGGCAGACAGCGCCGTCAACAGCACGGCTGCGGTTGCGAGCAAACTCAAAACCGACTTCGTGTGCAGAATCACGAGAGAAACCCTCCTGCGCTTGCAAAATGCCGAAACACGTCCAGGTCCGGAGTAGCCTGACCGGATTCGCATCCACGCGGGCTCTAGTGCATCGTTTTAATAAATCGCTGCATTGATCCGTTAAAATGGTTTATCATCGGTTATAGAGAGTTGTCAAGGCAGAGGCAGGCACTATGGTCACAATTCGAGAAGTGGCAAAGGAATGCGGGCTCTCCCCGACCACCGTGTCCATGGTGCTCAACAAGGCCCCCCTTGCCCAATTCATTCCCGAAGCCACCAAGCAGCGCGTCATTGAGATCGCCCAGGGCATGGGCTATCAGCCCAACCCGTTCGCCCAGGCGCTGCGGAGCCGCCACAGCCACACTGTTGGCGTGATGGTGCCTGATATCGCCGACCCCTACTGCGCGCAGATTCTGCGCGGCATTGAAAAGAGCTTCTCGCGATCCGACTACCTGCCCTTCCTGGTCGACATCCAGAACGACAGCTCACGCTTCAAGAAGTACCTGAACGTCCTTCTTGGGCGACGCGTGGAAGGGCTCATCATTCTCGCCAATTCGCTCTCCTTCGAGCCGGAGCTTCTCAGCGCCCTGGAAGCGCAGAAAATCCCTTCGGTGATCCTTGGGCGAGAGCCCGGCAGCGAGGCCTTGAACTGGGTTGCCACCGACAACGAACTGGGCGCCCAGCTGGCTCTGGAACACCTCTACCGGCTCGGCCACCTCAAGATCGCCTTTGTGCGCGGGCCGGAGTTGATCATCGACAGCCATCACCAGTGGGACGGAATCCGCGCCTTCGCCGGCGCGGTCGGCCTGGAACTGGATACCCAGCTGGTAGTGACGCTTAGCGATCCGTTCTCCAGTTATGAAGGGGGGTTCGAACGCACCCAACAGTTGCTTGCCCGCAACGTCCCTTTCACGGCACTGCTGGCATTCGACGACATGACTGCGTTTGGCTGCATCCGGGCGCTTATCAGCGCTGGCTTGCGGGTGCCCCAGGACTGTTCGGTGATTGGTTTCGACGACATTCCCGCGGCGGCCTTCTACAATCCTTCCCTCACCAGCGTCCGCGAGCACCTGGAAAAACTGGCCTCCATGGGGGCGGAGATTCTGATGGATGCGATGCGTGCCGGCCGCAAGAACCAGGCCGTCAGCCCCGTCCATCGCAAGATCAGGCCGGAGTTGATCGTCCGCGAGTCAACCGCGCCGCCGTCGGGGAGCACGGTTCGTGAAATCAAGGTATGAACAGGAAACCGGAAGCACTGATCTTCGATTTCGATGGAGTGGTGGCCGACACGGAGCCGCTCTATTGGAAGGCCTGGGCCACCATCCTGGCCATGCACGGGATTGAATTTAGCTGGGAAGAGTACTGCCTGGTTGGAAGAGGCGTGCAGGACGAGAGCATGCTTCAAGCCATCCCGCACCTCGCCGCCAATCCGGCGCTGCTAGAGAAACTGGGCCTGGAAAGGCCGGTCCGCAAAGCCATGGTCGAGGGGTTTTGGCGCGAGAAGTTGCCTATCGGCGAAGCGACTATTGAGCTCCTGCACTCGTTAAGTGGGTACTCCCTGGGGCTGGTGACGAGTTCCCGCCGCACTGCCGTAGTACCGATGCTTGAAGCGGCCCGCATCGCCGACTGTTTTAGAGCAGCTGTTTTTGGAGAGGACACGATACTTCGCAAGCCCAACCCCGCGCCGTACCTTCTCATCCAGGAAAGGCTCGCGGTCCTGAGCGGCGTTGTCTTCGAGGACTCGAATGCAGGCGTGGAAAGCGCCACCCAGGCAGGCTTCGAGGTTCTCCGCGTTCCTGCGCCGCAAGCCCTCCCCGAAATTGTCCGCAGGCGACTGGGAGGCTTCACCCGCTGCTCAGGGTTTGCGAGCATGGAAGCGGAATGCATCACGTCGAATATCGATGCGGATATCCATGAGGGCGGATGAACCTAGCAGAGCCCAGATATGGCATCCGTATTTACTCAAAACGAGATTTTTCAGGCAGTGCTATCACCAGTTCTGTTCAGATCGCCTTATTCCGCCTTATTCGACCGCCTTATTCCGCCTTACTCGGTTCACCCTCAAGCCTCTGCGCTGCGCCCAAGAACCACACGGCTCCTCGTCCATGGCCGCGGGAATCGATCATGCCAAGTCTTTTCAAATGAAGCAGATCGTCCCGCAAAGTACGGTCGGCAACAGATGAATTGACTTGTGCGCGGATATTGGCAAACGGGGACTCCTTTCCACCGGCGATAACTTGGAGAATTCGGCGCTGCCGATCCGTAAGGTCATGTGCAACGCGAAGAGGAGCCACATACCCGCTCGGCAGGAACCGAACACCCACCGCTCCGGCAACCTCCAGGAACTCCGGTTCCGGGTGTCCGGTCCGTAGACATAATTCAACAATCTTCTGTGTTCCGCGATTCGCCTGCCCAACTTGGAGCGTTGGAGGCTGCTGCCAGCTCACGCGTAGAGGTACGCCTGTTCGGGATGAATCATCAAGAAGTGCTGGGCTGATTCCACACGATCAGCCCGTTGGCCACTTGGTTGTAGTTCTGCCCGCATTTTGCCCGCAAATAGCGCCCAGTGGGCCGTTTCTGCCGGTTATGCCGGTTCGTAAGTACAGTGCCGTCTATATTTTGCGGTTTGAGCTACTCCATGGCATGGAAGAGGTCATCGATTCGATCCCAACCAGGTCCACAAAACCAGCGGCTCAGATGCGTCATTCGTAAACTAGCTTCCCAAAATCCGGAGAGGGCTGAAAGCTAAAGCCGGCTGAAGCGGACCTTCGAGCCACCGCCGCGGCAGGCTTGGTGGCGGAGCACAGAGGCGACCGGCGCGCCAAGGTAGAACAAACGCGATCCCAGCGGGCGATGCCCCAGAGAGGCCCAACCCGATAGCGGTGCAATATCGGTTGAGAGGCAGATTCTGACCCCGATTGGTTCGAACGCTACAATCTTATGCATTGTCGGCATCATCGTTCACCATTCTCTTCCCTAGGATCCGCACGAGACGGAAGGCGCGGGACTGTAGGGCTAAAGGTGGCTCATCGCTCAGCAAGAATCAAGACCTTGGTCCAGATTTGGTCCAGTTTTTTTCTTGCCTGGCAGATTGCTGGTTCTATTGGTTCGTCAATGTTGAAGAAGGCGGGGTAAGCGCTTGAAAATATGAAACCTACCCCGCTTCCCAAGCTGAATGTCGCCGGTTCGATCCCGGTCTCCCGCTCCAAAGAAATCAATAACTTACAGACAAATGTCAAAGCAAGGAAAGCCCCCAAAAAAACGCCGCTGCTTTTGCCTTAGCGGTCTCAACGCGGCCGATTCTCAGGAGTTTCGCGCGTTCGATCGCAAGCGGGCCGGACTTTGATTCGCCTGGGCATGGAGCGGCAGAAGCGACGAAAATCGGCCTGGCCAAGCGGAATCTGGAAGTGCATGGACCCAGGGCGCGAAGGCGCGGTTTTGAGGGTGACGATCGCCAGGCGTGCTGTTCGTCACTGCAAAATCGCGCGCGTTGGGGTAAGGGTTGGTGCAGGCGGTGCAGTCCATATTGGATGAGGACTCGCTGCGAGGATGACTGCCCGGCGCTGAACGGTTTTGCCCTGGCGGCCGGAGCCAATCCCTTCCCGAAACTGCTCCTCGCCTCGGGCCGTGGGTTTGGTGGAGAGCCCCGATGAACACCATGCACAGTGGCAGCCGACGGGAGTTTCTGAGGACGGCGCTGACCGGCGCGGCGATTTTGCGCACCGGCGGCGGGCCGGGATTCCTGTCTGCGGCGGAACCGGGAGCGGCGGCGGCGAAGTCCAGGGTTGTGGTCGCCCGCGACGCCCAGTTGCGCGGCACGGGCTCAACTGTGGATTCGCGGCGGATGCTGAGCCTGCTGGATCGTGGAATGCAGGCTCTTTTCGACCGCGATCATCCCATCGAGGCGTGGAGAAGGCTGGTGCGTCCGGGTGAGCTGGTGGGACTGAAGGTGAATACGCTGGGGGGACGCGGAATCTCCAGCAACCTCGAACTGGTGGAAGCCATTTGCGAGCGCTTGCAGGAGGCCGGAATCAATGCCGGCAACATCGTGGTGTGGGACCGCGACAGCGACGAAATGGAGCACGCCGGATTCCATGTGACCATGGGCGGGAACCGGGTTCAATGCTTCGGCACCGACCGGGTCGATTACGAGCAGGAACTGGTGATGCACGGCAGTGTGGGCAGCCGGTTGTCGAAGATTCTGACCCAGCGCTCGGACGTGCTGATCAATGTGCCGGTGCTGAAAGACCATGACGGCGCGGGCGTAACATTGGCGCTGAAGAATATGTATGGCGTCATCCATAACCCGAACAAATACCACCCCGACGGCTGCAATCCGTACATCGCGGACCTGAACATGCTGGCGGAGATCCGGACCAGGATGCGCTTGACCATCTGCGATGCGACCACGGCGATGTACGAGGGCGGACCGGCATTCAAACCGGAACGCAGTTGGAAGGAAAATGCGCTGATCGTTTCGCAAGACCCGGTGGCGCTGGATTACACCGGCTGGCAGATGATTGAGCGCAAGCGGGCGGCAATGGGATTGAAGACACTGGAGGCCGAGCAGAGAGCGCCACACTACATCGCGACAGCGGCCGACGCCGAGCATCGGCTGGGGACGAACGATCCGAAGAGAATCTCGACTGTCGAGATATAGCTCGCTTCCCGCCCTTCTTGGAATGCGTGAAGGATGGGCGCCGATGGGAGGTTCAAGATGTTTCGTGAGCTGCAAATGCTGGAAGGCGAGAATGCCGATATCCGCGGTGAGCGCGGCCTGCCCTGCTGTTCGCTCGATCGGCGTTCGTTTCTGAAGTGCGCCGTGGCCACGGGAGCGGCTCTGGGGCTGAGCGAGCTGGCCCATCCCGCCGCTCGAATCCCCGCGGAGGCGGGGCAGCAGAAGCAGGACGATTCGCGATTTACGGTGGAAGCGAAGTTTTACCAGAAGCTGGAGAATCGGAAGATCAAATGCAAGCTTTGTCCGCGCGAATGCTCGGTGGGCGATAAGGAACGCGGTTACTGCGGGGTGCGGGAGAATCGCGGAGGAACCTACTACACGCTGGTGCATTCGCGGGTGTGCGCGGCGCACGTGGATCCGATTGAGAAGAAGCCGCTGTTCCACTATCTGCCCGGCTCGCTTGCTTTCTCATTGGCCACGGCCGGTTGCAATGTGAACTGCAAATTCTGCCAGAACTGGGACATTTCGCAGGTACGGCCGGAGCAGATCCCGGCCGATTACGCGCCTCCGCAACGGGTTGCCGAGTTAGCGAAGCAGTACTCGTGTCCGACCATTGCCTACACCTACAGCGAGCCGGTGATCTTCGCCGAATACCTGATGGACGCGGCCGATGCGGGGCACGAAGCCGGCATCCGCAGCGTGGTGGTTTCGAATGGCTACATGCAGGACGAAGCGCTGAAGGCCGCGTACGGAAAGATGGACGCGGTGAAGATCGACCTGAAGGCGTTCACCGAGTCGTATTACAGGGATGTGGTCACGGGGCAATTGAAACCGGTGCTGGATTCGATCGTGACGCTGCGCAAGATGGGCAAGTGGACGGAGATTGTTTACCTGGTGGTATCCACGCTGAACGACAGCGATGCCGAATTCCGCGGCCTGGCGCAATGGGTGAAGACAAACCTGGGCGCGGATGTGCCGCTGCACTTCACGCAATTCCATCCGGAATACCTGCTGAAGAACCTGCCCATCACGCCGGTGCCGACGCTGGAACGCGCCAAGGCCATTGCCGACGCCGAGGGGCTGCACTACGTCTACATCGGCAATGTGCCGGGCCATCCCGCGCAGAACACCTACTGCCCGCAGTGCCGCCGCCTGTTGGTGGAACGGGTAGGATTTACGGCCAGCCAGATGCTGATCCGCAAGGATAGCTGCCCATACTGCCGACATCCGATCCCCGGCGTCTGGCACACATGAGGGCGCAGAGGAGGTTTGGCAAATGAACGGCAAGAGGAGTTACAAAATGTATTGGCTGACAGCTCAACTCATCGCGCTCCTGGCGGTTGCGCCCTTGCAGCATGTGCGCGCCGCCAATCCACAGAAGGTAAGACAGGCCGGAGTTGCAGGGAGTTTCTATCCGGCCGACCCCAAGGAACTTACGGCGATGATCGACGACATGCTGGCGCATGCGTCTCCGCCGGCAATCAAGGATCCGATCCTCGCCGTGGTTGCGCCGCACGCCGGTTATCAATACTCCGGCCCCGTGGCGGCTTACACCTACGCGGCGCTGAAGGGGCGCAAGTTTGCGCGCGTGGTGGTGATCGCGCCGTCGCATTACGAGGCCTTCGATTTCACCTCGGTCTATGAGGGCGATGCCTACGCCACGCCGCTGGGAATCGTGCAGGTGGACAAAGCCTTTGCGCGGCAGTTGGCGAAGATGAGCTCGACCATGCGGCTATCGAGCCAGGGACACGATGCCACATCGGCGGGCGCCGAGCATGCCATCGAGGTGGAGTTGCCGTGGCTGCAACGCGTGTTGGGCGACTTCGAACTGGTACCCATCGTCATGGGAGATCAGAGTTACGAAAACAGCCGCGCGCTGGGAGTGGCCCTGGCAAAGCTGATTCAGGAAGACAAGAAGAGCGGCGGCACTCCGGGCGAAACTCTGATCCTGGCCAGTTCCGATCTGTCGCATTACCACACCTACGACGAGGCGGAAAAGATCGACCACAAAACGCTCCATGCGCTGGAGGCGTGGGACTACTTCAGCATGTCGCGCAACTTCCAGTCGCGGGTATGGGAAGCCTGTGGCGGAGCGCCCATCGTAGCCGCAATGATTTACGCCGAACACATGGGCGCGAACCAGGCCCTGGTGCTCAAGTACGCAAATTCGGGCGATGTGACAGGCGATCACTCGCGCGTGGTCGGATACAGCGCGGACGTTTTCGTCAAAGCGCCAAGCGGAAAGGCAGCGGAAACTCCGTTCTCACTGAGCGAGCAGGAGAAGAACGAACTGCTGGCTTTGGCTCGCAAGTCAGTGGAGCACGCGGTGGAACAGAAAGAGGCCTATGACCCCGGCGCCAACGCAAGCGAAGCTCTGAACCAGGAGCGCGGCGCGTTTGTGACCCTGCGCGAAGCGGGAGCTCTGCGTGGGTGCATCGGCTATACCTCCGCCATCAAACCTCTCTACATGACGGTGCGGGACACGGCCACGCTGGCCGCGCTGCGCGATCCTCGATTTCAGCCGGTGTCGGCTACGGAGTTGCCGAAACTCGACTATGAAGTTTCCGTGTTGTCGCCCCTGCGGCGCGTCACGGACGTTGAACAGATCAAGGTCGGCCAGCACGGTTTGCTGATGAAGAACGGCGACAACGAGGGCCTCTTGCTGCCGCAGGTGCCCGTGGAAGAAAAATGGGACCGGCAGAAGTTCCTGGAACAGACCTGCGCCAAGGCGGGCATGAACTTTGGCTGCTGGAAGGAAGAGGATACGGACATCTTCCTGTTCACCGCAGTTGTGTTCGGCGAGCACAAGCCTTAGCAGGCGGTTTCGGCGGCTGGGCGCTACGCTTCGACGACGCATGGAGCGATGGGCGGAACGGATCGGCCCACTGCGCGATGCAGACCTCGGCGGCGAGCTGCGCCTCGAGTCCCTCGCATCTGCGTAATTTCATCCCGCTTTTTGCACATCCACATAGCACCCGGCACGCAAAAAAGGATAAAAGCACCATCAAAATCGCGCTGATTTCCACTTGAGTTCCGCACCGGAGCAGGTATCCTATTCTCATTCCGCAATCCAAGGCCGACCAGTCCAACAAACGAGAACCACTCGTAACCGTACTTGCCTTTCTTCTTTTTGGGGATTGATTAAAGAGCACCAGGAACTTCATTCAACCCAGGCTCTATCGTTCTCTTTCATGAGCCGCGGGGAAAACCCTTATTCTCGAGGCCCTGCAACGTGAGGTATATCATGCGCATTGTTTCCTCTCCGATTCCAAGGCTGCTGGCGGTAGTGGCGGCCGCTGCTTTGTGTTGTTTTCCTGTTTTTGCACAGCAGACTCTTGGCGGCATCACCGGCGAGGTTACCGATTCGTCGGGCGGCGTGATTCCCAACGTAACGGTGACGGTGGTGGGTGAGCAGACCTCGCTGACGCGTACGACGAGGACCAACGGCTCGGGGTCTTATAACTTTGTGGACCTTCCCATCGGCACGTATACGCTGACCTACACGGACGAGGGATTCGATGTGCAGAAGACGCAGCACATCGGGGTGCAGGCCGATCGCACGGCCACGGTGAACGCCTCGCTCAGGGTAGGCAAGACCAGCGAAACCATTTTGGTGGAAGCCTCGCCGCTGATGAACGCCGTGGACACCACCAACGGCTACGTTCTGGACCACGCGCAGATCGACCTGGCGCCGCTGGCAACCGGCAGCTTTACCGGGTTGGCGATTCAATCGACGGGCGTGAGCGCCGAGCTGCCCGGCGGTACCGGCGTCAACTCCGGGCTGGGCAACGCGCCCATCTGGGCCAACGGCCAGCGCGATACTTCCAATACATTTTTGCTCAATGGAGTGGACGCCTCGAACCTGTTCAACGGCAAGAGCACCAGCCAAGTGGCCTCGTTCCGCGTGGTGGACAATACCGGCGGCGGCAATAGCACGGCCGGCGGCATCATCCAGAGCAGCGCATCGGTTTATCTTTCCATCGGCAACGCCATCCCCAGCCCGGCGCCGGAAACCATTGAAGAAGTGCGCGTGAACGCCTCGATGTACGACGCGCAGCAGGGGTCGACCGCGGGCGCGCACCTGGACATGAGCACCAAGTCGGGAACCAACACATTCCACGGCAACGCGTACATCCATCGCGGCACCGGCTGGCTCAACGCGGCGCCGTTCTTCTTCAACAACGACCCCGACATTCCCGCCGATCAGAAGGTTCCGCAACTGCATCGCTATACGGCGGGCGGAACGGCCGGTGGCGCGCTGATCAAGGACAAGGTGTTCGGCTACATCGGCTATCAGCATCTGCACGTCTCGGACCAGGAGATCGGCTACTCGCGCTTCTCGGTTCCCGTGGGACTGACCGACGACCGCAGCGCCGGCGGCCTGGCGGCGGTGGCGAATGCGGGCTGGGGGACTTCCCTGACTGCGGCCGATCTGAATAACAACTCCGTCAACCCCGGCAGCTCGGTTGCATACAACCTGTTCAACGCGCCCGCCGTGGCAGGCGAGCCGGGCAAGTGGCTGATACCCAACCCCGGCAGCCTCCCAACGGTGGCCCAACCCTACGACGTGTCTCTGCCCGGCACGGCCTATTTCACCGGCGATCAACTGGTGGGCGATCTGGACTGGAATGCCGGCCCCAGGGATACGCTGGCCCTCAAGTACTACTACCAGCACGATCCGACCGTGGCGCCCTACGCGTACTCGAATGTTCCCGGTTTCGACCAGCATCTGGACGCGGGCAGCCAGGTCTTCTCCATCAACAACGTCAATGTGCTCAAGCCGAACCTCAGCGTCACCGAGACGCTGGGCTTCCTGCGCGAGGAGCTTTACTCGAGCAACGATCAGCCCTTCAGCGCCAGCAGCATGGGCGTCAACAACCTCGGCTCCCCGTACTACGCCGGCGCCACCATCGTGGACACCCTGGGCGTCAATACGCCCACTTCGTTGCAAACCCTGAACATCGGCCCCGGGTCGAACCAGGGCTCGCTGACCGGAGTGTTTCAGAATCGCTGGATGCCTTCCGGCAACGCCATCTGGACCGTCGGCAATCACACCCTGGCCGTGGGCGGAAGCTGGTCGCACACCCAGTTGAATCCGCGCGACCGGCGTCCCGGAGTGGCGGGCACAACCTCTTCGGCCGACTTCGGCCAGTTCGTCCAGGGGCTGGTGACCACCAACGACGACTTCAATACCACCACCTTCCTGCAGGGTAACGGCGACCGCTATTACCGCGCCAACCAGACCGGCGTCTATCTGCAGGACAAGTACCAGATTCGCCCCAACCTGAGCCTGACGGCCGGCCTGCGCTACGATTTGAACGGCGGATTCAGCGAGAAGTACGACCGCCTTTACAACTTCGATCCCAGCCTCTTCGACGCCGGCACGGCCGGCGATCCAACCAACCCCAACGGCACCATCTCCAATAACGGATACGTCATCGCGAAGAACTCCCGCGACACCACGCTGACCGGGCGGCAGTGGGGCCTGGCGCCGCGCGTGGGGTTCGCCTGGTCGCCAGCCCGCTTCGCCAACAAGGTGGTAGTTCGCGGCGGCAGCGGCATCTATTACGATCGCGGCGAGCTGTTTACTTACTTTTCTCCCGGCTACGCGGCCGGCCTGGTGGAGGGCGGACCGTTCGGCGTCGCCCAGGCGCCGCCTTTCGTCAACTCGCAGCTTTGCAACACCGCGGACCTCACCTATTACAACGGCTACATCCCCACCTGCGATCCTGCCGACGCCAACCTCTCCCAACCCTGGGGCGCCATACTGGGAGCGGCCCCTACCGGCAAGGCCTCCGACATCACCAACTTCCTTCCCAATGCCTATAACATCGCCAACTATGACGCGGAACCCTTTTCCATGGGCGTCTACGACCGCAAGAACACCCTGCCCTACTCGATTAACTACACCCTCGACATCGAGTGGCAGCCGCGCAGAGACATTGCCGTCGAGATCGGCTATGTGGGCAACCTGGGCCGCCACCAGGTGATTCCCACCCCCTTCAACCAGGCCCAGATCGCCGCTCCCTCCAGCCCCATCCGCGGCCAGAACTACACCTACGGCTACACCGTGACCGACCCCAGCGGCGACGGCGTTCCCATCAACCTGCCCGACGGAACCCCCTACCTGGCCAACTACGAGGGCGGCAACGTGGACCTGCGCGTTCCCTATATCGGGTATTCCGGCGAGTCGATCGATTACCGCGCCGCGGGCGTCTCAGAGTACAACGCCGGACAGGTCCACTTCGACAAGCGCATGGGCCACGGCTTCCAGGCGGGCGCGTCCTACACCTTCTCCCACACCACCGACGAACAGAGCGCCCTGGGCCTGTTCTACAACGGCGACAACCCCACCAACCTGCGCTCCGGCTACGGCCTGGCCGACTTCGACCGCAAGAATGTGCTCAACTTCACTTACACCTATCAGCTTCCCGGCTTCGCCGACGGCGATTCTCTCCGCGGCGCCTTCACCAACGGCTGGAGCGTGAACGGCATCACCGTCCTGCAGAGCGGGCAGCCGTTCAGCATCATCGATTTCACCGGCGCCGTGGGCAGCATCTACTACAGCGTCTCGGACGGCATCAACAACCCCATCGTGCCGCTGGCCCCCGGCTGCTCGCCCAAGAGCGCTACAACCGGCAAGTCCGGCGCATTCGGCGCTTCCGATGCCGCGCTCAAGGCGCAGTGTTTCACCATTCCCCTGCTCGACCCCGGAGACCTCAACGGCGCCATCCCCGCCAACGATCCCTTTGAGACCACCTTCATCTCCCATGGGCAGCGCAACATCTTCCGCCAGGCCCCGCAGAAGCGCGCCGATATCTCCCTGGTGAAACTCACGACCATCCGGGAGCGGGCCAAGCTGCGCTATACCCTGGACGTTTTCAACCTGACCAACACCACCAGCTTCGACGTGACCGGCGACCAGGTCTCGCAGAACGAGAACTACAACGGCTACCCCATCGCGGGCACGCCTCCCAGGCCTACCGCTTGCGACAATACAAACCAGGGCTTCTTCAACTGCCCGGCGGGGCTAGGCATCACGCTGCACACCATCGGCAGCCCGCGCCAGGTGCAGATGTCGCTGCGGCTGGATTTCTAGAGCCGGGTGGATTGCAGAACGGCAAAAGGGCGGCCCGCGCGGGTCGCCCTTTTTGCGCGATTTCATTGCCTGGAGGCTCGCACACAGGCCATTCGCCCTGCGCGCAGTCCCTTGACTTGAAGTGCGCTCGAAGATGTAGGGTGAAGGAATGAGAGGCGGGAAAAGGCGATGAAGACACGCAGATTGGGCACGAACGGTCCCGAAGTTTCAGCCATTGGCCTGGGCTGCATGGGGATGAGCGAGTTCTACGGCAGAGGCGACGAGCAGGAGTCGCTGGCCACCATCGATCGCGCGCTGGATCTGGGCATCAACTTCCTGGACACCTCCGACATTTATGGCCCGCACACCAACGAGGTGCTGGTGGACAAGGCGCTCAAGGGACGGCGCAACCGGTTTTTTGTGGCCACCAAGTTCGGCATTGTGCGCGACCCGGCCAACCCGGAGCGGCGCGGCGTGGACGGCAGCCCGGCCTATGTGCGCGACTCGGTGGAGGCCAGTCTGCGGCGGCTGGGCATCGAGACCATCGATCTCTACTACCAGCACCGCGTGGATCCCAAAACGCCCATCGAGGAGACGGTGGGCGCGATGGCGCGGTTGGTGGAGGAGGGAAAGGTGCGCTTTCTGGGCCTGTCGGAGGCCGCGCCGCGAACCCTGGAGCGCGCGCACGGCGTCCACCCCATCACGGCGCTGCAGACCGAGTACTCGCTCTGGACGCGCGATCCCGAGCCAGAGGTGCTGCCTGCCTGCCGCCGGCTGGGCGTGGCCTTTGTGGCCTACAGCCCGTTGGGCCGCGGCTTTCTGACCGGCGCCTTCAAGAGCCCGGACGACTTTGACGCCGACGACTACCGACGCGTCAGCCCGCGTTTTCAGGGAGAAAACTTCAAGCGCAACCTGGAGCTGGTGGAGAAGGTGAAGCAACTGGCCGCCGAGCAAGGCGTGACCGCCGGCCAGCTTGCCCTGGCCTGGGTGCTGGCGCAGGGCGAGGACATTGTGCCCATTCCTGGAACCAAGCGCCGCAAATACATTGAGGAGAACGCGGCGGCCGTGGACATCTCCCTGGCCCCGGAGCTGGCGAAGAAACTCCAGGAGATATTTCCGCCGGATGCGGCGGCCGGCGAGCGCTACGCGCCGGCGATGAAGACGTTGCTGAACGGCTGAGGCCTTTCCCTGGGATCAAGGGGCTTGCTTGGCGGCAATCACCGTGCGAGGGGCCCTGAACACCGCGCCCAACATACAACAATCGGAAGCCGATACGCATTTTCCCACCGGGAACGCGCAATGAACTGATGCGCCTACCGGGCGGGAACAGTTCTGTTCAACGACGGCATTCCCCCTTTGACGCCCTTGCTTTTAACCGCCAGGAAGATTCTAATTCCGTTCTGGTGGAAGCGCCTTTACAGCCCGTCAACCTGCGCTCTGCGCAGAAGCCGGCGCCTGCCGTAAGAGCGGCTTTGACGCTGATAGGCTTCAGCGCAGTCATCGGGCAGGTCGTTCTGATGCGGGAGCTGATCGTCGTCTTCAACGGCAACGAGATGTCGCTGGGGATCATGTTGGCCACCTGGCTGTTCTGGACCGCTGCCGGCAGCAGCCTGAGCAGCATTCTTGCAATGGGCGGAAACAAGGCGCGCCGCGCGGTGGCCGCGCTCGAATGTCTGCTCGCGGTCAGCCTTCTGCCGACGCTGTGGGCATTGCGCGCCTCCAAAGCCCTCCTGCAGACAGTACCCGGCGAGTTGGTTGGACCGCTGCAAATGATGCTTGCCTCTCTGGCGTGTCTGAGCCTGTTTTGCGCATTCTCAGGGGCGCTCTTCGTGGTTGCGGCCCGGATGTACGAGCAGGAATGCGCCGTCTCTTCTCGCCGTGCAGCCAGCTCGGCTTACATGTTCGAGGCCGTTGGTTCCGGCCTGGGAGGGATCGTGGCCGGCATCGTCCTGCTGCGCTTTCTTGAGTCCTTCCAGATTGCAACCATCGTGGCCATCCTCAACTTATGCATGGCCGCAGTCCTGTTGTTCCGGATGAACCGCAAGCAGCTTGGAGTTATGACCGGGGCAGCGGCACTTATCGCGATTCTTCTCGTGACTTATGCGGCGCCGCCGTTGGACCGGTCCGCGCAGCAGCGCCTGTGGCGGGGCTTTCGTGTGGCGGGATCGCACGACTCCATCTACGGCAACCTGACGGTCATCGAAAACGGCAATCTGCGCAGCATCTACGACAACGGCGTAATCCTTGCCAATGCGCCCGACGAAAACGCCGCGGAAGAGGCGGTTCACTATGCGCTTCTGGAGCACCCGGCGCCGCGCCAGGTTCTGCTGATCGGCGGCGGCGTAAACGGCAGCATCGCGCAGGCGCTCCGGCATCCCACCGTCGACCGCATCGATTACGTCGAACTGGACCCCGCTCTGATCGCCATGGCGCGGCAGTTTTTTCCCGCGCAGTATGCTCCTTTGGCCTCGGACCCTCGGGTACACATACATTACGCGGATGGCCGCTATTATCTGCGGACCACCGCCGCCAAATTCGACACCATCGTTCTCGATGTGCCCGACCCGCAGACCGCGCAGTTGAACCGCTTCTACACCGTCGAGTTCTTTCGTTCCGCGCGCGATCGCCTGGCGCCGGGCGGACTGCTGTCGTTCGAATTGCGCTCGTCAGAGGAGACCATCAGCCCCGGCCTGCAAGAGTTCCTCCGCTGTATTCAACACACTCTCGAGGAAGTCTTCCCGTATGTCGTCACCATCCCCGGCGAGACCATCCACTTCTTTGCCGCTACGCAACCGGATGTGCTCACTCGCAATCCGCAAGTCCTGATGGCAAGGTTGCGGGAGCGGAATCTGAAAACGCAATTTGTCAGCCAATACTTTATTCCGTACCGCATGATGCCCGATCGCATGGAGCAGGTGAGTGAGCAACTGCGGCCGATCAGTGCGACGCCCGTCAATCGCGATTTCGCGCCCATCGCCTATTACTTCGATGTGGTGCTGTGGAGCGCGCAGTTCAACTCGGGATATTCCCGCTGGCTCCGCGCCGTGGCCAACATCCCTTTTGCCGTGGTAATGGAAGCGGTCCTCATTCTGTCGCTGCTCCTGGCGGCGCCGCTTGCGTTTGTGCGCGCTCTTGAGCGGCGTGCCCGCTGCGCGACGGCATGTTGCGTTGCCGCAACCGGATTCACGTCGATCGCTCTCCAGATGTTTCTGCTGCTGGCATTCCAGTCGATCTACGGCTACGTATATCACCAGCTGACCATACTCATCGGCCTCTGCATGGCAGGCATCGCCCTCGGAAGTTGGCTGGGCATGCGGCGCATTCGTTTGCGCGGCCGTCCCCCTTACCGCGACGTTGCATCGATCCAATTCCTGCTGGCTTTATCCGGCCCTGTGCTGATCTTTGTGGTTGGTTTGCTGGCCAGGATCTCCGGAGTGGCGGCAACATGGTTGGCGGCGCAGTGTGTTTTCCCCGCTTTGGCTGCTTTCTCGGGAGTGTTGGGAGGATATCAATTCCCTATCGCGGCGGAGATCTATCTCCTGAACGGCACGGGCCGGTCAAAACCCGGTGTGCTCTATGCCATCGATCTGCTGGGCGGATGCGCGGGCGCGCTCCTGCTGTGTACCTGGCTCATCCCGGTGTTTGGCTTTTGGAGAACCGCCTGGCTCAGCGCGGCCATTAACCTGGCGCCGGCTCTGCTTGCCACGCGAGTTAGTCTTGGGTCGAAGAGGTCTCACGCATAAGCGCCCAGGAATCGGTATAAAAGCTCATGTTTTTTTGAGGGTACGAGCTTTGGCCCCTGAGGGGTGACTTCCGGGATATTCGTTCCCGTTTTGCCATTTTTCCGCATCCCCTGAAGCCCGTCCCCTTCAGCTCCACGGTTTTTAGACAGATTTTTAGGTCATGCGCGGCCGCGCCCTCTGGCAAGGGGCTGAATCGCGGCCGGGAACCCGGTTCAATTCCCCGCCGGGACGCCAGCCGCGCCTTTATACTGCGAACCATGCACATCGTCCGCCCCACGCTGCTCGCCGCCGCTTGGGTCATTTGCACCGTCCAATCCACGGCCCAGGCTCGCCAGCCCTGGCAGATGCAGGACTCCGGCGCCGCGGCCGGCCTGCGCGGCATTGACTCCGTGGACGGCACAGTCGCCTGGGCCAGCGGAACCGGCGGAACCGTGCTCAAAACCATCGACGGCGGCGCCCACTGGCAGCCATGCGCTATCCCCGACGCGGCAGCAGACGGCGCAACTCTCGACTTTCGCGGCGTGCAAGCCTGGGACTCCGACACCGCCATCGTCATGGCCTCCGGTCCCGGCGAAAAAAGCCGCCTCTACAAGACCACCGATGGCTGCAGAACGTGGACGCTGCTCTTCAAGAACCCCAACGCACCGGATGGGTTCTTTGACAGCTTCTGGCTGAATGCAATCTACGGCCAAGGTATCCTGCTCGGCGATCCAGTCAGGGGACAATTTACTGTCTTTGAAACCGAGGACGGTGGGCAAACCTGGAAGCGGGACCGAAGCAAGGAGCTTTCCCTCCACGGCAACTCGCTTGCGGCATTCGCGGCCAGCAACAGCTCGATAGCGAGAAGCGACCAGAGATACTTTCGCGGCTTTGTGACCGGAGGAAAAGGAGGAGCTGTTCTCTACATGCGTTGGTACCCACCCAATTTCTGGAAGTCTCGAATCCACCCCAGGCGCTCAGGCCTTGTGGACCCTCCCTGGTCCACAAGCACCATCCCTCTCGCCGGCGGGTCGGACGCTTCAGGAGCGTTTTCTCTCGGCTATCGCTATACCGGCAATTCATGCCACGACTGCGGCTTCGGAGCCTACTGGCAGTTCGTGGCTGTCGGCGGCGACTACACCAAACCCGCCGAATCCGCCGGCACAGCCGCCTGGTCCGGCGCCGGTGGGCTGCACTGGACCGCCTCCGCCAAACCGCCCCACGGCTACCGCTCCTCCGTGGAATGGAGCGACAGCCTCAACGCCTGGATCACCGCCGGAACCAACGGCTCCGACATCAGCCGCGACGACGGCCAGACCTGGCAGCCGCTCGACGACGGCAACTGGAACGCGCTCTCGCTGCCCTTCGTGGTCGGCCCCAATGGCCGCATCGCGCGCCTCAACCCGTCAGCCCTCCCGGCCGAAAAAGTGAGCGATTCTCCGTTTGTAACGTTGCCCGCGGGTACTTAGGATTCCCTCATCGCCTCCGTCCATTTGCACAGAATCAGCCCCCAGCAATGTAAAATTGAAGCCAATCGATGATGCAAACCTCCCCAGCGGCTGCCAGCCCGTCCTCCCGCACCACGCAGGAACCGGAGTTGCGGGCGCAGGGTTCGGAGCAGGCCCGTACTCAGGAGCGGACCCGGGCCCAGACCGAGGGCAGCCCGGCGCCACTGATCCAGGTAACCGATCTCCAGAAGTCCTACAAAACCGCGCGCGGCGCCCTCAACCTCTTTCACGGCCTCTCGCTCCAGGTCGAGCCCGGCGAGATGGTTGCTATCGTCGGCCAGTCCGGGGCCGGAAAGAGCACGCTTTTGCACATTCTGGGCGCGCTTGATGCTCCCTCCGCGGGAACTGTATACTGCGCCTCAACCAACGTGGCCCAGCTCTCCCCACGCGAGGCAGCGGCTTTTCGCAACCGGGAGATCGGCTACGTGTGGCAGTTTCATTACCTGTTGCCGGAGTTCACGGCGCTGGAAAACGTAGCCATGCCGCTGCTTGCGCGCGGCACACAGAAAGCCGGGGCCCCCGGCGATGCCCCGACCCTGGAGGGTACCCCGGCACCCACTTCGTCGCTGGGGTGGAAAACCGGGGCCCCCGGCGATGCCCCGACCCTGGAGGGTGCCCCGGCGCCCACTTCGTCGCTGGGGTGGAAAACCGGGGCCCCCGGCGATGTTTCGACCCTGGAGGGTACCCCGGCGCCCACTTCGTCGCTGGGGTGGAAGAGGGAGGCGCTCCGGGTGGCGGCAAACTGGCTCAGAGAGGTAGGTCTCGAGGATCGCGGCGACCATCGTCCCGGCGAGCTTTCCGGCGGCGAGCAGCAGCGCGTGGCGCTGGCCCGCGCGCTGGTCAACAACCCTCGGCTGCTGCTGGCCGACGAACCGACCGGCGACCTGGACGAGATTACCGCCGGCCGCGTCTTCGACCTGATCGAACGGCTGCACGCAAGCCACGGTCTGACGTCAATACTGGTGACGCATAACCTTGACCTTGCCGCGCGCTGTACGCGAGCATTGCGCCTTGAAGGTGGGAGGCTGGCCCCGCTGGCAGCATCTCCTCAAACGGGATCGCAGGCCGGAATCATTTAACGGAAAATGCACCATTCCGGTTGGTTTTTGAGTCTTAATCAGTAAGCGGTCTGGGACCGGATGAATTTGCATCTTTCCAGACTGATCGGGCAGGATGGGAGTCTTCCGTCAGCACGACCGCCGGGGACAAATCGGGCAAACGATCGCGCCGGTCCATCTCAAAGGGCTGTTCGGGGCAAAAGTGGTATTTCCAAGGGAGCCTCCGACGGCGTAGTCAATGGAGAGGCACGCGCGGGTTGGGCTGAAGCCGGAGAGATAAACCGGACGGCCACTCCAGCCGATAGCCGGCATCAAGGGAGAACACCATGTTCGAACGCTATACGGAGAAGGCACGGCGCGTGATCTTCTTCGCGCGCTATGAGGCCAGCCAGTTCGGCTCGCCTTATATTGAGACCGAGCACCTGCTCCTCGGCCTGCTGCGCGAGGACAAGGCGTTGACCAACCGCTTCCTGCGCTCGCACGCCTCGGTGGAGTCGATCCGCAAGCAGATTGAAGCGCACACCACTATCCGCGAGAAGGTCTCCACCTCCGTGGACCTGCCGCTTTCAAACGAGTGCAAGCGCGTTCTGGCCTACGCGGCGGAAGAAGCCGAGCGCCTGGGCCACAAGCACATCGGCACCGAGCATCTGCTCCTCGGTCTGTTGCGCGAAGAGAAGTGCTTCGCCGCCGAAATCCTTCAGGAGCGCGGGCTCAAGCTGGCGCAGATTCGCGACGAGCTGGCCCGCGTCACGCAGGAAAAAGCCCCGCCGCAGCAACGCCAGCGCGAGTCCAGCCTCTTAGCCGAGTTCAGCCGCGACCTCACCCAGGCCGCCATGGACGGCCAGCTCGATCCGCTCGTTGGCCGCGACGGCGAGCTGGAGCGCGTGGTGCAGATTCTCTGCCGCCGCACCAAAAACAATCCCGTCCTCATCGGCGAGCCCGGCGTGGGCAAGACGGCCATCGTCGAAGGCCTCGCCCAGCGCATCGCCGACGGCGAAGTCCCCAGCTTCCTGGCCGACAAGCGCGTGCTCGGCCTCGATCTCTCGCTCATCGTGGCCGGCACCAAGTACCGCGGCCAGTTCGAGGAGCGGCTCAAGACCATCATGAAGGAGCTGATGGAGAACCAGAACTCCATCGTCTTCATCGACGAGCTGCACACGCTGGTGGGCGCAGGCTCGGCCGAGGGCTCGCTCGACGCCGCCAACATCCTCAAGCCCGCGCTCTCCCGCGGAGAAATCCAGTGCATCGGCGCCACCACTCCGGCCGAGTACCGCAAATCCATCGAGAAGGACCGCTCCCTCGAACGCCGCTTCCAGGCCGTCAAGGTGCCGCCGCCCAATGAGGCCGACGCCATCAAGATCATCCACGGCATCAAGGACCGCTACGAGAAGTTCCACGCCGTCAGCTACACCGATGCCGCCGTCGAGTTCGCGGTCTCCCACTCCAACCGCTACATTCCCGACCGCTTCCTGCCCGACAAGGCCATCGACCTGATCGACGAAGCCGGCGCGCGCGTCAAGCTCCGCCAGACCTCGCTGCCCGAGGAGATCACCGAGGTCCAGAAGCGCATCAAGTTCATCGTTCACCGCATGGACTCGGCCATCGCCAACCACGAGTTCGAAAAGGCGCGCTTCTACTCCGACGAGGAGCGAAAGGAGCGCGAAAACCTGCGCGCCCTGCGCGACAAATACCACCTCGACGACTCGGCCTCCGGCATCGTGGGCCGCGAAGACATCGAGGACGTGGTCAGCCGTTGGACCGGCGTGCCCGTCACCAGCATCAAAGAAGAGGAGACGCAGAAGCTGCTGCGCGTGGAAGAAGAGTTGCACAAGCGCGTCATCTCCCAGGAGAAGGCCATCGGCGCGCTGGCCCGCGCCATCCGCCGCTCCCGTGCCGGCCTCAAGTCGCCCGCGCGGCCCATCGGCAGCTTCCTCTTTCTCGGCCCCACCGGCGTCGGCAAAACCGAGATGGCCCGCACCCTCGCCAACTTCCTCTTCGGCTCCGACAAGGCCCTCATCCGCTTCGATATGTCGGAGTTCATGGAGAAGCATTCCGTCTCCAAGCTCATCGGTTCGCCTCCGGGCTACGTCGGCTATGAGGAGGGCGGCCAACTCACCGAACGCGTCAAGCGCTCGCCTTACTCCGTCGTCCTGCTCGACGAAATCGAGAAGGCGCACCCCGATGTCTTCAACATCCTGCTCCAGGTCTTTGAGGACGGCCAGTTGACTGACGGCTTAGGCAACACCGTCGACTTCAAGAACGTCATCCTCATCATGACCTCGAATATCGGCGCCCGCCACCTGATGAAGAAGCAGGGTCTCGGCTTCCAGAGCGACCGCGAAGACATCGTCTCGGAAAAGATCGAAGAGTTGGTCAAGCAGGAAGTGAAGAAGACCTTCAATCCCGAGTTCCTCAACCGCCTCGACGAGGTCATTCTCTTCCAATCGCTGTCGGACGCCGACCTGATCCAGATCGTCGAACTGCTGGTCCAGCAGTTGAACGCCAATCTGGCCCAGAAGGCCATCACCATCTCCGTCACCGAGGAAGCCAAGAAGTGGATCCTTGACAAGACTCTCGTCGACCGCAGTTACGGCGCGCGCCCTCTCCGCCGCGCCCTGCAGCGCTACGTGGAGGACCCCTTGTCGGAAGCTCTGATCGCCGGAAAAATCGCCGAGCGCCCAGCCTTCCTCGAGGTCTACCTCCAAGCCAACCAACTCTTCTATCGCCCGGTAAGCGCCGATGAGTCCGCCAGCGAAGAAAAAGCCGCCGGCATTCTGCTGTTCAGCAACTGAGGCCGGCTCAAGCAGACAGCTGCGAAACCGGGCAAACTGAAGCGAGTTGAAACGGAAAAAACAAAAGCCCCCGGCGATCCCAGCCGGGGGCATTCATGCGATTCGCGTTCTTGGCCGTATTCAATGGATGGCCAGCCGCCTCGGCGCACAAGGCGGCAGATCCAGAAGCACAGCCAAGGCTTCAGCCGCGCGGCAGAATGGCCGCTCCGGCGGCAGGCCCAGGAAGAATACCACCGCCGATAGCCGCACGAAGCTCGCTAACTTGCTGACTCCCTAACTCCGCGAAGCGGTGCTAACTCGCTAACCCCGCTTGAGCAGCGCTGACTCACTGCCCTATCTCCAGTTCCCCATCAGCACAAACGGCGCCCAATAATACGGATGCGCGAAACCGGCCGGAGCGGGAGCGTCGGAATTGGCGCGGCCCATGCCCCTGGCCTCCCCGCCGACCGCCGGCCCGGGTGGGCGAAATCCTGCCCCTCATCACGGCAGAGAGTGCGAGAAGGAGTAGAAATGTGTGCAGATTTCAGCAAATTGGAACTCGGCTTTATGGTGAGCCTGGGAAGCTTGCGAGAGGTGCTGAAAGGGGTGAGCATCGATGGCAGATGGAGGTGGATAGACAGCGATCCTCAAGAGCTTATAGCTCGGGAGCCCGAGGCTGGTGGTGTCGAATCCTCTCGACTGGTTGGTTGAGGTTTCATGCCAAATCTGGACGCCCGAAGAGATGTTCATGGTGAATGTGGGGTTGAAGATCTGCGAGAATCCCGCCGCCATGCCCCAGCGGTTGTTCGGCCGTTCATTGCCGGGGCCTGCAGGATCGGATCCCCAGTCCTGTGCGGCGCCGGTCTTGAACTCCTTTTTGTAGGAGTAGCGGAAATACATTCTGGCCGAGTGGTTGAAGTTGTGGTCGGCCCGGATCAGGTACTCATCCGAATTGGCCGGCGCGCTCCCGGACGCGAACAGGTTGTTAGAGGGGCCGGATGAGGACGGTTTCGGATAGTAACTCAACAGCTTGGCGCCTACTGTGTCCGCGGTGTAGCCGGCAAGGTTGGCCAGGAGGTTGCCCGGAATGGGCCCCGCGCAACCACGCGAGATGGCCGAGACTATGATTCCTGCGTATGTTGTTGATTTGATTGGTGGCGGAGGGCGGGATTGAACCGCCGACCTACGGGTTATGAATCCGTCGCTCTAACCATCTGAGCTACTCCGCCGGAAGGGGCGGCAGACCGGGGGGCCGGTCTGCCTAAGACGGGGCGGAGGGCGGTCCGCCCGCACGTCCCTATGTTGATGATACGGGCGGGTGGATTGAAGGTCAAACCTGGGCGGATGCAGTTTTTGCGCTCGGGATTGGCGAAGATGAGTCCTCCCCGTCCGCTGCTGTAGACTCGGCTGCATGAGTACGTTGCGTATTGCCGGGGTGATTCCGGCGCGGTTGAGTTCGACGCGGCTGAGCCGCAAAGTGCTGCGCACGATTGCCGGGCGGCCGATGGTAGAGTGGGTGTGGCGAGCGGCCGCGGCGAGTGGGCTGATGGACCCGGTGGTGGTGGCTACCGACGCAGAGGAAGTGGCCGCCGTGTGCAGGGAGCGCGGGATTCCAGCAGCGCTGACTTCGGCGGAGTGCCCGAGCGGAACGGATCGGGTGCGCGAGGTGGCGCGGCAGATCGACGCCGATATTTACGTGAACATCCAGGGGGACGAACCGACGCTGACGGCGGATTTTTTTCCGCCGCTGCTCAAGCTGTTTGCGCGGGCGGAGGTGGAGGTGGCTACGCTGGCGGTTCGCTGCCCGGCGCTGGAGATCGCGGACCCGAATGCGGTGAAGGTGGTGACGGCGCTGGACGGACGAGCGCTTTATTTTTCACGGGCGACGATTCCGTTTGACAGGGATCGAGCAGGGTTCGCGGGTTACCTGAAGCACCTGGGGATCTATGCGTACCGGAAGGCGGCGCTGGAGCGGTTTGCGGCGCTGCCGCCCTCCTGGATCGAGCGCGTCGAAAGGCTGGAGCAGTTGCGTTGGCTGGACAATGGGATCGATATTTACGTGGCCGCGGCGCCGCGCGACACCATCGGGGTGGATACGGAGGCGGATCTGGTGAGGGCGGAGGCGGTGCTGCGGGGGCTTGCGGATTTGCAGGAGATGGGCGGGTGAGATTCTTGGTTTCCCACCCTTTCCGCAGAAAGAAGCGGAAAGGATGGGGCACGGGGTTTTTGTGGGTGGGTGAGGTTGAAAAGCAGGCGGGTAGAGGTTTGTGGTTTGCCAGGCCTCAAAGACGGGACCTGGTTTCCCACCCTTTCCGCAGAAAGAAGCGGAAAGGATGGGGCACGGGGTTTTTGTGGGTGGGTGAGGTTGAAAAGCAGGCGGGTAGAGGCTTGTGGTTTGCCAGGCCCCAAAGACGGGACCTGGTTTCCCACCCTTTCCGCAGAAGGAAGCGGAAAGGATGGGGCACGGGGTTTTCGTGGGTGGGTGAGGTTGAAAAGCAGGCGGGTAGAGGTTTGTGGTTTGCCAGGCCTCAAAGACGGGACCTGGAGCACCCAGCACCCAGATTCATGGGCGGCCAGCCAGAAATCGGAATTGCTCGCAAGAAGCGGATAGCTTGCCGAGCTGACGATCGGCGACGATGGTTCCCATGAATGACAGATCCCAATTGACAAGTGCGGGCGGGCAGGGCCTGAGGCAGAGTGCAGCGATCGACACGGAGGCGGCGTGGAAGCAGGTTCTGGCGCGCGATGCGGCGGCGGTGTTTTTCTATGCGGTTACGACGACGGGGGTTTTCTGCCGGCCCGACTGCAAGAGCCGGCGGCCGCTCAAGACCAATGTGCGGTTCTTTGGCTCGGCGGCGGCGGCGCGGGCGGCGGGGTTTCGGGCTTGCAAGCGGTGCAAGCCGGAGTCCAGTGCGCGTGGACCTGCGGGCGGCGGACTTTTGAACAAGATTCGAGCTCATATTGAGGCGAATGTTGACCGGGCGGTGCCGCTCAAGGAGTTGGGGCGCGTGGTTGAGCTGAGCCCGTTCACGGTGCAGAGGCTGTTCAAGCAGGGGGTGGGGGTGAGTCCACTCGCATATCAGCGGGCGCTGCGGGCGGGGCGGCTGCGGGGCGCGCTGAAGCAGGGAGGGAACGTGACGGACGCGATTTATGAGGCGGGGTTTGGGTCGTCGAGCCGGGCATATGAGGGGGCGGGGCTGGGGATGACGCCGGCGCGGTTTGCGGCAGGCGGGCGCGGCGAACAGATCGGCTACACGACGGCGCGGTCGGCGTTTGGGTGGCTGGTGGTGGGAGCGACGGGGCGCGGGTTGTGCTGGCTGGCTCTGGCGGGGACGGCGGCTGAGGCGGAGGCGAGTTTAAGGGAGGAGTTTCCGCTGGCTTCGCTGAAGAGGGATTTGGGGCTGAAGGGAATGGTGGATGCGGCGGTGGGGACGGTGGCCGGGTCCGGTACGGAGTCGGGGCTCACCCTGGATTTACGCGGCACGGCATTTCAACTGCGGGTGTGGCAGGCGCTGAGGGCGATTCCGCGGGGGGAGACGCGGAGTTATAGCCAGTTGGCGCGGGAGTTGGGAGAGCCAAAGGCGACGCGGGCCGTGGCGCGGGCGTGCGCGACGAACCGCGTGGCGCTGGTGGTGCCTTGCCATCGCGTGGTGGGGGCGAGCGGGGCTTTGACCGGCTACCGGTGGGGGGTGGAGCGGAAGCGGATGCTGCTGGAGGCGGAGAGCGGGATACGCTGAATTGCCGCGGCTGGGTGGGGCTTGTGGTCTCCTGCCCTTTCCGCAGAATTCGGCCGCGGCGGACGGAAAGGTGTGGCAGGGGCTTTGTGGGGACCGGGGCGTGGTGAAAAGCGATAAGAGGCCGTAAAAAGCTTTAGATAGGTGAATCTATCCCACTTTAAGCGCGATGAAACTGCGCCGAAAGTGGGGCACCCGGCGTTCAAGCGCCAGGCTAACTCGGCTTGTCCCCGACCGCGAGCAGAGTTTGGAATTGCGGAGTTTCGGGCTCTTTGTGGACTACGGAAGTTTGCACGTTCGTGAACCCGCTTTTTTCGAGCATGGTTTCGAGTTCCGCTTCGCTGAAACCGAGCCACTCGTCGGCGTAGAGTTCGCGAGCTTCTTCGAAGCGGTGCTTGATCAGGTCGAGGATGACGATGCGTCCACCGGGGGAGAGGATGCGGAAGGCTTCATCGATGGCGCGGGCGGGGTGCAGTGCGTGATGGAGGGATTGGGAGAAGAAGACCAGATCGACGGAGGCGTCGTCGATAGGAATGTCCTCCATATCGCCAAGGCGGTATTCCACGTTTTCCACGCCGTGGCGGAGGGCTTGCTCGCGGGCGACTTCGATCATTCCGGCGCTGGTGTCGACGGCGATGACTTTTTTGGCGCGCTGGGCGAGGAGCAGCGCAAAGGCTCCCTCGCCGGCGCCGAGGTCGGCAATGACCATGGGGGGCATGAGGCGCAAGAGGGCCTCGGCCACGCTCTTCCATGATTGTCCCGGGACGTAATCCTTGCCGAGACGGCCGGCGACCGAGTCAAAGAAGCTGCGCATCTTGTCCTGGCGCTTGCGGAGGACGCGGCGCATGGCGGCCTGATCGGGAACGGCTTCGGGGATCTCTGTGCGGGCCTGGTCGAGCAAGTTGGCGAGGATTTCCTGGGCGGAGTCGACCTTGAGGCGGTAAAGATTGCTCTTGCCGGTGCGGCGGTCTTCGACGAGGCCGGCCTGCTTCAATTGGGATAGGTGCGTGGAGATGGTGCTCTGGCCCATGACCAGGATCTCCTGCAATTCGGCCACGGAGAGCTCCTCACCGCGGAGCAGCAGCAGAATGCGGAGGCGGTTGGGGTCGGCGACGACGCGGAGGATTTTCACAATGGAGGGCATAGTTGGCAATTGACGGCGTGAGGAGATTCTGATACACATCAACATATCACGATAGGACGATACAAGGAGGTTCAAGATGGCAAGTTCAACGCTGGAAGTGACGGATTTGGGATACAAAGTAGCCGATTTGTCTTTGGCGGACTGGGGCCGGAAGGAAATCACCATCGCCGAGCAGGAGATGCCGGGATTGGTGTCGATCCGGAACAAGTATGCGGCCGGGAAGCCTTTGGCCGGGGTGCGGATCACGGGCTCGCTGCACATGACGATTCAGACGGCGGTGCTGATCGAGACGCTGGTGAGTTTGGGCGCGGAGGTGCGCTGGGCGAGCTGCAATATTTTCTCGACACAGGACCATGCGGCGGCGGCGATCGCCGCGTCGGGGGTTCCGGTGTTTGCATGGAAGGGCGAGTCGCTGGAGGAGTACTGGTGGTGCACGTTCCAGGCGCTGAGCCACAAGGGCGGCAAGGGACCGGAGCTGGTGGTGGACGACGGCGGAGATGTGACGCTGCTGATCCACAAGGGCTATGAGCTGGAAGAGGGTGACCCCTGGGTGCACGGGCCGGCGGGGAACCACGAAGAGCAGGTGATCAAGGATCTGCTCAAGAAGGTGTATGCCGAAGACCCGCAGCACTGGCACAGGGTGGCCAGGGAATGGCGCGGGGTATCGGAAGAGACGACCACGGGCGTACACCGGCTCTACAAGATGCTGGAGCAGGGCAAGCTGCTGGTTCCGGCCATCAATGTGAACGACTCGGTGACCAAGTCGAAGTTCGACAACCTGTATGGCTGCCGCGAGTCGCTGGCGGACGGGATCAAGCGAGCCACGGACGTGATGGTAGCGGGCAAGGTGGCGGTGATCTGCGGGTACGGGGATGTGGGCAAGGGATCGTCGCACTCGCTGCGGGGGATGGGCGCGCGGGTGATCGTGACGGAGGTTGACCCGATCAACGCACTGCAGGCGGCGATGGAAGGGTTCGAGGTGACGACCATCGAAGAGACGCTGGGACGCGGAGACATCTACGTGACCTGCACGGGCAACGTGGACATCATCACGCTCGAGCACATGAAGAAGATGAAGGACCAGGCGATCGTGTGCAACATCGGGCACTTCGACAATGAAATTCAAATGGACCGGCTGAACCAGGAGCCGGGCGTGACCAAGCTGAACATCAAGCCGCAGGTGGATCAATACACGTTTCCCGACGGGCACAGCATCTTTGTGCTGGCGGAGGGGCGGCTGGTGAACCTGGGTTGCGCGACCGGGCATCCGAGCTTTGTGATGAGCAACAGCTTTGCCAACCAGACGCTGGCGCAACTGGACCTATGGGAGAAGAGAGACACTTACAAGGTGGGCGTCTACGTGCTGCCGAAGAGGCTGGACGAAGAGGTGGCGCGGCTGCATCTGGAAAAGATCGGGGTGAAGCTGACCACGCTTACTCCGAAACAGGCGGATTATCTGGGCGTGCCGGTGGAAGGGCCTTACAAGCCGGATCACTACCGGTACTGAGCTGACAGTGGTCAGTTTTCAGTTTCCATCTGTCGGTGGCCGGGGATCAGGTTGAGCGTTTGCGGATCTCGATTTTGCGGCACTTTTCTCGGGATTTTCTCGAGAAGCCGGCGCAAGGATGGGGTGCGGGAAACTTGGTTTGGAAGACGTTGGGATGGCGAAGCCCCGGCTACGGCCGGGGTTTTGCTTTTTGGGCGCTAAAGACCGGGGCTGGACTACCTTAGTATTCTGGTGTTCCGCGGAGGCCGGCAGACGCGCCAGAATCCGGCGCATTCGAGCTTTCAGAACTTGCCCAGGAGAAGGGAAAAACAATGCTGGAGTATTGGATTCATATCTCGCCTTTGGGAACCTTTTTGGCGACCTGCGGCTGGTTCCTGATCGCTATGCCGACGGCGATCGCCGCCTACTATCAATCGTGGAAGGCACGGCAGGAGGCGCGGGCTGCGCGCGAGGGAACGCTGCACAGCGCGAACTGCCTGGAGTTTGTGGCCGGGGACGGGAGTTGCGTGAACCTGGTGCCGCTGGAAGCGCTCCATTCGCTGCCCAGGGCCGGGGATGTGGTTCTTCTGCCCGGCCACGGGATGGGCGAGGATGGGGAGTTCCTTCCCGGCGCTTATCTCGTGGAGCGGATCGAACATATCTACACACGGGCGGAGTACAAGGGCTGCCGCCCGCAGGAGGCGCGGCTGACCAAGGCGGTGGCGCAGGTGACGTCGCTGAATCCGGCGTTAACGGTCTGAGGGTGAGGAAGAGACGCGATTCAGGCGCGCAGGACGAGGGTTTAGGGCTTTTGCGGTCTCTCAGGTCTCAGAGGAGGCGAGACGCGGGGGACCCGGCGCCGGGCGCCATACTGAGATACCCGCACCCGGCAGATTTGGGGACCATTCATTTGACGGGCAGGCCCCGCCGAGGCTCATAATGACTCGCGCATGAAGATTCAACCAGGAGGGGACATGAGCATCGAACATCTGCGGGAGTCTCTGAAGCAATTCACCGGCCTCTTCGTCGGCTCGTCTATCTTTATGATCGTGGTGGGAGTTTTGGCCATCGCGTTGCCTCTGGCGGCGGGGATCAGCATGTCGATCTTCGTGAGTTGGCTGATCTTCCTGACTGGATTCGCGCACCTGGTCTATGCGTTTGCGGCGCGCGGCGTGGGAGGGTTTGCGTGGCGCCTGGTGTTGGGAATCGTCTATGTGGCAGGCGGCCTTTATCTGGGTTTCCGCCCCGGTCTGAGCCTGGCATCGTTCACCCTGGTGGTGGCGGGGATCCTCTTTGTGGAGGGACTAATGCAGTCTCTTGCATATTTCTCCCTGCGTGAGCTTCCCGGCTCAGGATGGATCCTGGTCGACGGCATCGTTACGCTTCTGCTGGGTCTCATGATCTGGCTCAGATGGCCTTCCGGCTCCGCCTGGGCCATCGGCACGCTGGTGGGCATCAACTTCCTGCTCAGCGGACTGACGCGGCTGGGCTATTCGGGAACAGCCCGAAAAGCGCTGGCATGATGGGCCAGGTTGTTCCGCAAACCGGGGCTTGAAGAGAACGGGTGGACGGCCTTCGATGCCGGGCATTGCCGCTCGAAACCTTCGTAGAGCCTTTGCGGTTTCCCACGCTTGGGGCAGTTTTTCCTCGAAAAGCAGTGGCAAGGATGGGGCACCCGGCCGGTCAGGAAACTGTGTTCATTTGGAATTGCTATCGCGGCTTGCGATGAATGAAGCGGTGGTAGAGGCGCCAGAGGGCGCTGTGGAGGAGGTGGGTCTGCTGGGCTTTGAGGGCGGCGTAGGATCGTTCGACGTAGATGTCGAACTCGGGGGGCCAGCCGATGGTGGAGCGGCGCTCGGAGTAATCGCCTTCCGCCCATTTCGACAGCACAGCTTTGTAGCCCACCACATGGGTGACAAAGTCGAGCAGACACTTGGGCATCTGCTCTTCGACGATGAGGTGGGCTTTCTCGATGATGATCTTCTCGCGGACGTCGTTGAGGGGCATGAAGATGGTGGTCATCCACAGGACCCACTCCTTCATCTCCGAATCGAGGATGGGCTCGCTCTGCTTTTTGCCCTGCTTTTTGAGCAGGGAGCGGTAGGCGATATCGCCGGCCTGGGAGGCGACGTAGAGGGGGCCGTAGAACTCATTCAGGCGCTTGTTGACCAGTCGCAGCTTGTCCTGACGGCGGGCCAGCATTCTGCTGCTCAAAAATGTGACCAGGTAGCCCGCAAAGGCCAGAACGATGGTCAGGATGGTGACGTTTTGCACCAGCCCCGTGACAGACAGAGTGGATGAGTCCGGAAGTTGCATCGGCGATGAGTATAGCGCCGAGGGCGATAGTGCGACAGTGACAGGAACAGGGACTAGGGACTAGGAGTGTGTCGGAGATAAGAAATCACAAAACGGTAACTCATTTACAATCAATAACTTACGTATTTGCGTAGAATTCGCAAGTTGTTGATTCTAAAGGGTCAAAATTCTATTTTCGACAGACTCCCAGGGAACAGGGATTTCCCGGTTTCAGTTCCGGCACGGTGGGGACCCCGGGTTGCTTTGGACCCCTGGCTCAGGGGCCAGATCGCGCATTGCTTTGCGATCAAGGCTTATCGATGCCCTTTTCGATCCAGGCTTATTTAGGCGGGTTTTGGGTTGGTTCTTCGGTTGAAGCCGCTTTGCTGCGGTACCATGCGCTGCGGCGCGCCCTTTGGGCTTTGCGCAGTCCCCAGGCGGTAAAAAGGTTCACATGGCAGCGTTCAGAACAATCGCGGCAGCGCACGGGGTATTGGAAGAGGAGCAATCGGGGGAGATCCGGCAAGCGAAACCGGGAAGTTCGAACTCTCTTTGAGCCGCACAAATGGCAATTCATAGGTCGTTACCAAGGAAAGGAAGAAAAAAGCTCGGAAAGACTGCATGTTGAGGAAGAGTCGAAGCCGGACCGACCCTCGGCTCTGGAACTTTAGTAACCTCATTAGTAATCATTGTAATTCCACATTTATGTGTGACGCAAGTAACAAAAAATAGATTTTGGGGAGCGATTTTGGCCATCTTTCCCCTGCATCCCTGTCATCGGCAGCCTGATCAGGAAAGTATGGACGCGGTTTTCCGACGGATGCCGCCGGGTTAGCCCTGTGGCGGGTCATCTGGTGAAGATCGGCGCTATTTGGGGCGGCTGGTGGGAGGGGTCGCGGTTTGTGCAGGAAGGACTTTGATTTCGAAGAGCGTGGGCCACAGCTTGCCGGTGACGAAGAGGCGGTCGTGGGCGGGGTCATAGGCGATGCCGTTGAGTACGGCTTCAGGGCTGGAACGCTGGCTGGGGGGAAGCAGGCCGGTGAGGTCGATCCAGCCAAAGACCTTGCCGGTGGCGGGAGAGATGCGGGCGATGCGGTCGGAGTGCCAGATGTTGGCGTAGATCTGGCCGTGGATGAATTCGAGTTCATTGAGTTGGGTGACCGGGGAGCCGTGATCTTTGACGGTGACGCGGCGCAGTTCGCGGAGGGTTATGGGATCGAGAAAGCGGAGGGTGGCGGTGCCGTCGGAGAGGATGAGGCTTTTGCCGTCCTGGGTGAGCCCCCAGCCTTCGCCAGGGTAGGGGACGGTGCGGAGCAGGCGGAAGCTGAAGCGGTCGTAGACCAGCGCGACGTGGTTTTGCCAGGTGAGCTGAATCAGGGTGCTGCCCCAGGCGGCGAGTCCTTCGGCAAAGTACTGGCTGGGCACATCCTGGAGCTGGAGAATCCGGCCGGTCTCGAGGTCTTCCATGCGCAGGGAGGATTGGCCTTTAAGGCCGGTGCTCTCATACAGGTGGCCATCCACATAGATGAGGCCCTGCGTGTAGGCCTGCTGGTCGTGGGGGTAGGCGTGAACGATGCGGTAAGTGTCGTCCGCGAAGGCGGGGACGAGGGCCAGGGCGCAGAGGGACAGGGCGACGAGCGCGCGGCAGCAACGCCGCGGGCACGGGCCGAGGACCTCAGGCCTCACAGTCCCCCGTGGAGACGGCCGAAGGCGCGGGCCAGCATGAGCGACATGAGCAGGATGCCCGCCCCGAGGAGGAGCACGTGCCGGGTGTTGCGCAGATTGAAGCTGCCGACGCGACAGACGAGCAGGTATGCGACGGCGAGGTTGAAAAGGCCCCACAGGACATTGACCGTCGAAGAGGACAATCCCTGGCCTGGCGGCGATGCGAAGGGGCTCTGGAAGGCATTTCCGGAGATCCCGTTGCCGAGATGGGGCAGGGAGTTGGCCAGGAATGCTCCCCCGAAGAAGTACGCGACATAGTGGTACCAGCGCATGGTTGGGCCCTTTTTGGCTTGCGGCCAAATGTTAGCATGCCCTGGTCTCTGACCGCGTGATTTCGTACGCGGGGATTGAGTGCTGTGGTATCCCACCCTAAGCGCAAAAACAGAGGCGCGCTGCCCAAGGGGCACCCAGGTGGGGCACCCAATTTTGGTACAACAACAAGCGGTCAGAGACCTAGCTTGCGCCGAGGTAGACGAAGCGGGCGAGAAAGAGGGCGGCGAGGATGTAGAGAAGCCAGTCCCGGCGGCGGAAGCGGCCGGTGGCGAGATGGAGGACGGCCCAGGCGATGATGCCGAATCCGAGGCCGTTGGCGATGGAGTAAGTGAGCGGGATGAGGATCAGGGTGAGAAACGAAGGAACGGCGACCAGCGGATAGGTCCAGCGAATCTCAGTGATGGTGGCGAGCATAAGGGAGCCGACAAGGATGAGGGCAGGGGCGGTGGCTGCCGGGGGCACGATGCCGACAAAGGGAGCGGCGCCGATGGCGCCGAGAAAGAGCAGGCCGGTGACGATGGCGGTGACTCCGGAGCGGCCACCCGCCATGACGCCGGCGGTGGACTCGATGTAGCTGGTGACAGTGGAGGTGCCGGTGAGGGAGCCGAAGACGGTGGCGGAGGCGTCGGCGAAGAGAATGCGGTTGAGGCGGGGGATGGAGTGGTCGGCGGAGATGAGGCCGGCGCGCTTGGTGACGGCGACGAGGGTGCCGAGGTTGTCAAAGAGGTCGACGAAGAAGAAGACGAAGACGATTTCGAGCAGGCCCTTGTTGAGGGCGCCGACAATGTCGAGTTTGAAGGCGGTGGCGGCGAGGGAGTGGAAGCCGCCGGCGGCGGGGGACCAGTGGACCAGGCCAAATGCCCAGGCGATGCCGGTGATGGAGAGGACGCCGATGAGGATGGCGCCGCGAACTTTTCTGATTTCGAGGGCGACCATGAGGATGAGGCCGAACAGGGCCAGGGCGGTGGTGGGATTGCGGATGTTGCCCAGGGTGACAAGCGTCTCGGGGTCGCCGACGACCAGGCCGGCGTTGCGGAAGCCGATGAAGGCGATGAA
>Ga0181524_10000288_pt1 | contig 61293 bp, 56 predicted proteins | sample PEATcosm2014_Bin_34_FD_119761 | JGI IMG/M metagenome (GOLD analysis project Ga0181524, IMG submission 119761) | Peatland microbial communities from MTU Mesocosm Facility, Houghton, MI, USA - PEATcosm2014_Bin05_60_metaG | ecosystem: Environmental > Terrestrial > Soil > Wetlands > Peat | place... | reverse complement strand
GCATGATCGTGCGGGCCAGTTCGCCCTGGATGGCGCGGCGCTTCATCATCTGCTCCGCCAGCGGGCTTGTGCCCCAGCCGGGCCCTTCCCAAAGCTCGAGCCCGACGCGGTTGCCCGTCATCAAACCCTTGTTGGCGAGGGCGATGCGCAGGTCGTACTTCTGCCCTTCGGGGACCATCAGCGCCTTGCCGCCCGCCGAGATCTGGTACGGCACCTTCGAGTCCTTCAGGTAGCCGACGACCTGGGCCATGTCCTTCTCTTCCAGGTCGGAGTAGAGCAACTCGTAAGAAGGCTGCCGCGCCACGCAAACCAGCACCACGCCGCCCGCGATGACGCCGAGGCCGACGAGGAGCAGGCTCACCTTCTGGTTGATTCCGAGCTTGTTCCAGATCGCCGTCACCTGCTTGAATAAGCTGCCCATGGGTTCTCTCTAAGCTAAAAGAAGCTGTCCGCTCCGATCAGATCGGCATCTGCATCACTTGCTTGTACGCGTCGAGCAGCCGGTTGCGGACTTCGAGCATGTAGTTGAAGGAGACCTCGGCTTTGCCGAGGGCGATCATGACCTGGTGGACGTTGTCGGTCTTGCCTGCGGCCAGCTGGGCGACCGCGTCGGCGGCCTGGTTCTGGGACTGGTTGACATCCTGGAGCAGATTGCCGACGAGCTGCCCGAAATCGCCGGCGCCGGAGGCGGCCGGTTTCAGGGGCTGGATCTGCGAAACGGCCTGCGCAGGCTGCAACGGCTGGATCGGGGCGGTCGCCATGGCGTTTCTCCTACTGTCTCAGGATCGTGAGGGAACTGCGGACCATTTCGCGGTACGCCTTCATCGCGGAGAGGTTGGCTTCGTATTCGCGTTGTGCGGAGACCATATCCACCATTTCCTTGGTCACGTCCACGTCCGGCACCTGGACGAACCCCTTCTTGTCGGCCATGGGGTGCTCCGGGTCGTAGATCGTTTTCGGCGGCCCCTTGCTGACCGTGACGGAGGCCACGGACACGCCGCCGAGGTTCTCGCCGGATGCGCCGTCGGCCGCGGCGTTCTTGAGGACGGTGGAGAACGTCACCTCACGGCGGCGGTACGGTCCGCCTTCCGGCGTGACGAGGCTGTTGGCGTTGGCGATGTTGCTCGCGATGACGTTCATGCGCATCCGCTGCGCGCTCAAGCCGGAGGCGCTGATGTCCAGGGCCGACATCGAATCATTGTCCGGCATCGCTATCTCCCTTATTCGGCGTTACTTGGAAGTCACGGCCGTACGCAGCATGCGAAGGCGATAAGCGGCAATTTCGGCGAAAGCGTTGAAGTTGAGCTCGTTCTTCGCGCCGCCGGCGGCTTCCACCTCGGTGTCCACGCCGGGCTGCCGGGCCTTTTCGACGTGCAACTGGACCTTTCGGATCTTTTCAGGGTCGCCGCTCTCGATCGCTTCCCGGAGTTCCGCGCTGAAACTGACGTGCAGCTTGTGGTAGTCCTTGACCCCGGCGTTGGCGGTATTGTGGGCGGTGATCCTCTGCTGCGCCGCGTAAAGGTCCATCATTTTTTCAGGAATCGCGAGATCATTGTCGCCAATCATCGAATTCCACTCCTTTTTCCACGCGCGGCCTGTGCGAAATCGTCCGTTGATGAAAAATTCCTCAAAACGTTGACATCCTCGACAGATTTTGCGGGTTTGAAGTGCACGTTTATGAAAACGCAAAACGCGTGCCGGAACCATGAGAGTGCGGAGTGCAGAGTGCGGAGTGGGGAGTTCGGAGTGCGAGAGATGGGCTGAGAATCGGCCTTCGTATGTCGTCCTCTACTTCGTGCTCTGGCCCCAGAGAATCCACCATTTGATTTCGCCCGCCCACCACGTGGCTTCGTCGGCCCAGGGACTGGTCGGCGACGCATTCATCAGCGCTTCGTAGGCCGCTCCGGCCGCCTGAAGATCGTCGCTATGCCGGGCACAGTTCCCCACCTGAAGGCGAGCCCACGCCAGGATGTCCGCCTTGGGCTTGGACTCGATGATCCGCTGGTATGCGGCCCGCGCCAGGTCGTATTTGCCCATCGCGTAAAGGGCGTTTGCGTATTCCTCTTCGAGGCCTTTGACCGGCTCTTTCGGGATCGCGTTCGGGTCCGGCGCCGGTTTCACCACCGGCGCTTTGACTGCGGGCGCCGCCGCCGAGGGAAGCGGAAGGGACTCCACGGCCTTGAGCTCCGCCTCCATTTTCTGCAGCTTGGCGGTCTCTTGCTCGAGTTCTTTCTCCACGGGGTCGCCCGCGGCCGGCTGTTCGGCGCGCACGGGGACCGGAGCAGCCTGGAGCGGCTTCGGCGCTTCGGCGGCCGACGCGACCGGCGCGGATTCCGCCGTCTTGGCGGGCTGAGCCGCCTGAATTGCGGCGGGCTGACTTTTCCCGGCATCGTCGGCGCGAGCGGGCCACGCGGCGATAAGACAGACGGCCGCCGCCGCTCCCAGGCGCATCCATCGGGGCAACGATTTCAAGGGTCTCATTCAGTCTTCCCTCCGTAAGCCATGGCGGCGCGGACCGGTTCTTTCATCTGGCTGCGGCATTCGCCGATTAAGCGGCAGGCTTGCGCGCGGGTCTCGTCGTCCTTCGCCAGGGCGGCGGCCGACGCGGCCTTCCCCAGCGCGGGTTCCACGAGGCCGGAGCCGAAAGCGGCCTGCGCGGCCAGGAGCAGCACCTGGGGATCCGCGTCGTACTTGTACGGCCAGCGCGGTTCGGCCATCAGGGCGAGCACGCGCTCGTACTGGCCGTTCTGGAGATAATACTGGGCCAGGCTGATGAGGATGGGCTGCATCTCGGCGGGCGCGGGCGAGGAGGCCGGCAGAAGCTTCAACACTTCCTCGGCCCTGTTGCAGAGCCCCATCTGAAGATAAGCCTGGGCCATCCGGACCGGCGCCAGCCGCACCAGCGCCCCTTCCGGGAACCGGCTCACGGCGCCGCGATAGACCTCCAGCGCCGCGACGGTCTGCCCTTCCGCGAGCTGCGAATCCCCCATCGTGTAGAGCGCTCGCTCGGCCAGGGCCGCGTCGGCTGATTTCTCGTAGACTTCCTTGAGCCGCACGCGCGCGGGGCCGAATTGCTTGAGCTTCATCTGGCAATCGGCCATGGCCAGGTTGAGCTCATCGCGCCGCGGGAACGAAGCGTAATTCTGCTCGATGATTTCGAGTTGGGCCACCGCCTGGTCGTAGTGCTGCTGTTCCGACAGGCACTCCGCCATCCGCATATGCGCGAAGGGCGCCGCTTCGCTCTTCGGCCACTGCCGGACGGTCTCCTCGAGCACCGGCATCGCCTCCTCGTACTTGTGCTCCTTGATCCAGGTTTCAGCGATCATCACCATAACCGCCGGCGCATGCTCCGCACCGGGGAAGAGGTCGGCATAACGATAGTAGGTCTTGCGCGCCGTCTCGTATTCCCGCAGCGCCTCGTAGCAGTTCCCGATCAGCAGCAACGCGGATTCGACGACGTTCGCGGCGCCGTCGGCGGAGTCGCGCGGCGCCGCGCCGCCCGCGGAGGAAGTCTTCTGCCAGCGGTCCAGAATATTCTGCGCCGTCTGGATGGCCGCCGTGGGAAAGTTGTTGGCGGCGTAATGCCGCGCGATGCCCAGGTACGCGGCCGGCGCCTCGGCGCTCGCCGGGTACTTGAAGAGCGCCTGTTGATACGCCTCTACGGCCAGTTCCCGCAGGCGCTTCTCAACGGGCCGGTCGCTCAGAGCGGCCAGCGGCGCGACCACGATTCCATCGCCGTCGGCCATCGCGTCCAGCGACTGCGTCCCCGCCGCGATCCGCAGCAACTCCGACATTTCCACGCCGTTCAGGTCCATCCAGAGCCGGTTCAGCAGGCGGTCCTGCGGCACCTGGCGCGTCTCCAGCGGAAGCCCGGAGGTCTTCGCCACGGCTTCGAGAATCTGCAGCAAGGAGACGTTCCGCGCCGAAACCGTGTAAATCAGGCCGTTATCCGCCTCGACGCGCTCGACGCGGAGGTTCTCCGACACCACCGAAGCCGGCACGTTGGCCAGTTGCTGCGCGCGCGAAGCGACATCGGTCCCGTCGCGGGATAGTTCCTGCCGCCGCTGCATCCCTTCCTTCAAGTACTTCTCCATCTGCTGCAACTGCTGCTTCAACTGCTCCAGCCGGCCGGTCTCCACCTCCAATTGCACGTTGAGGTCCGCCGGACCGCTGCCGGGCGCTGCGGCGCCGCCGGGCGGGGCGTCCGCGGCCGAGGCTGCTGCGCAGAAGGCGCCGAATGCAGCGACGATCAGAAGGCAGAATGCGGAACGCGGCGCGTGGAAAATCAGCGGCCGAATTCCAAGCGTTCTTCGGGAGAACATGGTCATTTCCCTTCAGTCTGCGTGCTTGCGTTATGCAGCAATGGTCCACTCCCGGCCTTCGCAGGCGAAACGGTCGGGTCGGCGGAGCGGCCGGTTGACGCGGTCGCAAGGGCTGGGGATGGGTGGAGCGAAGTATCCAGCGACTCCGCCTCGGCTTCGTAGCATCGCGCCACGAAGAAATAGGCCCGCTCCACGCCGGACTTATCCGCCGCGCTCAAGCGGTCCCGCGCGGCCATCAGCTCGTAAAGCACGCGGCGCGCCTGCGCGTAGCTCTTCTTCTGGAAAAGCAGTTGCGCCGTTTCCATCGCCGCCGACGCAAAATAAGGGCTGCCGGGGAAACCGGTCTCAACCGTTTGGAATTCGGCCAGGGCGCCGTCGAACTTGCCGGTCTTCATCAGGGACTGTGCGTAACGATAATGCGTTTCGTCGGTGAAGGACCCGGCCAGGTCCATATCCATCGCCGCGCGGAACGAAGCCGCGGCTTCCTGGAATTGTCCCTCTCGATAACGCAGGTTCGCCGCGTCCAGGAGGCCGGATTTCTCCGGCGCCGAGCGAGGCGAACGATCTCCGGCGGCAGAACCGCCCGTGCCGCGCGCTTCGGAAGTCGCAATCTGCCGTTCCATCCGCCCGAGCGACTGCCGCAAGTCCGCGAAGGCGGCGTTCTGCTCTCCGCGATAGGCGGACCGGGATGACCAGTACAGCGCAACACTGGCCGAGGCCGCTGCGACCGCCAGGATCAGGAGCGCTGCGGCGGCGAACAGAAGCCGCCATGAGCCTATGGCGAGCATCAGCCGCCATGAGCCTGTAACGGCTTCGCTGCCGCCTGCCGGGGTTTCCGGCTTCCCGGCCGCCTCATCTTTCTGTGCGGCTTCGCGGCCGGCCGGAAGAGCTTCCGATTCAGTTTCAGATTTCTCGCCCATATGGCCTCTCTTAGCGTTCTGCGCGTCCTTGCGGCGGCGCTCCCAACGTCGAGAAATTCATCAACCCGTCGAGAATTTGCGCGTCGGATACCGGCCTTCACCGATTGCCGGGACACTTAAGCAAAACGCATGCCCTCCGCTGCGCCCTCACCGCCCAGACGCCGACTCGCCAAGAGAACATTGCAGCTAAGCTCGAAGATTGCCCTTCCGCGCGCCGGGCTGTCCAGGCGGCAAAATGTCACGGCACAGGTTTTGCGAGACTGGCGGCTGCCTCGAAATTTTTTCAGCTCCGCATGAGACAGGAGATGACCGAATGGCGACAGCGATGCGAAATTGCATAGGCGCGGCGATTTCATTGGCTGTTCTGCTGTTTTCCGGCTGCGCGGAGTTCATGCCGGCCCCGTCGAGCACCGTCAAGCTCGAAGAGCCCGTCGTCCAGCCGGAGCCGTGCGTCTCCACCGAGACGACCTCGCTTCAGCGTTACCAGGAACTGAGCCAGTCGTACGAAACGGAGAAGGCGCGGTCCGCCGCGCTCGTCGCCGAGTTGGCCGAGCAGAAGACCGCCCGGCAGAAGGCCGAGACGGAGAACGAGAGCCTGCGCCGCCAAGTGGAGGCTCTCACCGCGAAGGCGGCCGAGCTGGACCTCCTCAAAACGAAATTCGATGAAGTGCAGAAGACTTCCTTCGAGGTGGAGAACACGCTTCGCGACGTCAGGCGGCAGCTCCTCGAAGAGCGTCTCGCCGGCGTCAAACGCGAAGAAACGATTGTGGCATTGAAGATCGAGCGGGCCAAAGACTTGCGCAAGTCGCCGGTGGAGCGAGCGTTGCAGATCCCGGAGGAGAAACCTCCTCAAGACACCGCAGCGGAAAAGCCGGTCTCGCAGAACGGGCCCATTTCCGGGGGTAACGCCGTTGTCAATCCATAAACTCGCGGCCATCAGCCTGCTCCTGAGCGCCCTCTGCGCCGGGTGCGTCACTCCGTCGCCGTCGCGGGGAACGATCCAGCGAGTGGCGACTTACCTTTCCCCAGCGATGGCGGAGAACCCGCCGGGCCGGATCGTCGTAGTGCCTTTCGCCTCGCCGGTGTGCGAGCCCGAGGCGGGCCACATGGCCACCGCGTCCCTCGCGATGGCGATCCAGGGCACGCTCTGCTGCGACACCGTGCTCCCGGCCGAGGGCGACGAGCGCCTCGCCGCTGAAAGCGCCCTCTGGCAGCGCGGGCGAGTGGATGTCGAGTCCCTCATCGTCGCGCAGAAAGCGTACCTGGCCGATGCCTTCCTCTTCGGCACGGTCACGCAATACAAACCTTACGATCCGCCGGTCCTCGGACTGAAACTCCGCATGCTCTCCGCGCGCACCGGCGACGTCATCTGGGCCGCAGACGCGCTGTTCAACGCGCACGAGAACGACGTGCGCCTCCTGGCCGAATGCTACTTTCGCAATTCCGGCTTGAAGGACCGTCTTTACGGGCCGGAACTTCAGCTCATGTCGCCGAAACTCTTCGCCGACTTCGTCGCCGCGCAAGTGGTGCGGCCGCTCGGCGAACAGCTCAAGCGCAAGCGCGACGTGGCCTCCGCCGATCCGGCACATTCGCGCATGGAACGCTAAAGGAAGACCGATGGACTCCGTCGCAAGCCTGCTTCGACAGATGCCCCGGGCGAAGAACCCGCAGAGCTCTCCGACTGCGCTGAAGACCGCCGCCAATGATCCGGCGGCCGGCGGCGAAGGATTCTCCGCCGCGCTCGCGGCGCTTAAGCGGAGCGGTTCGCCCGCCGGCCAGACGCGCGAAACGGCCGCGACGGCGCTGCCGAGACGAAGCGAAGCGGCCTCCCGCACCAGCGTCGCCGACGCGAAACCGGGCGGCGATTCACAGGCGACATCCGGCCCGCAGAGCGCAACGGCCGCCTCTCAGCCCGTTAACGCCGCGCCGCAACCTCCTCCGGCCCTGCCCGCCGCGCAAACGGCGGCGGAACTGCTCGCGTCGGAAGCCGCCGGCAGCCCGGATGCCCGAAGCGCGGGCGCTGCGCCGCCGACCGCGGGCGCGCCTCAGCCGGCCGACGAACCGGATACGCCATCCGCCAACTCAGCCGCCGGCGCGAAAGATTCCCACAGCCCGGATGCTCAGAGCGCGGCCGCCACGGCCACGGCGAACGCCGCAACTCAATTGACGGAAGCCACTGACGCGAAGATCAGCGAAGTCGCGGCGTACTCCAACTGGACTCAACAGGCCCCTGTGCCGCCGAACTCCAGCGCCTCGGATGCGCCCAGTGCAAGCGCCACGGCGACGCAGGCCGCGCCGAATGCGCGCCGTGCTGTCGCCGCTGCCATCGCCCAGGAAACTGAACAGGCAATGTTGGACACCTCCGACTCAAACGGGTCGAAAAAGACAGCCGCTGCGCCGTCCACGACCGAAACGCCGGAGCCGCGTCCGAGCGACCCGGTTTCATCGCTGCGCGCTCCCGCCGATGCTGCTCCAACCGGCGAGGTTCGCGCCGAGGCGGTCCCGCCGCCGAACCCGGCCGGCTCGGCCGCCGCTTCGGCTGCGCCGGCACAGGCCGCGCAGGGCGGCAATCCGCCTTCGGCAGGATCGCCGCGCGCGGAGACGGCGGACTCGAGCCTCGGCGGGGACACCGTCCAGTCGTCCGTCAAAACGATCGCGAGCGCCACGGAGGACTCCGCCGCGCGCGCGTTCTCCTCTGTCTTGAGCGACGCGACGTCGGGTTCTCACAAACTGTTGCAGGGTTTTACCGCCGACGCGCAAGGGCCGTCGCTCGCCGCCGCGCATTCCGCCGCGGGAGCTTCCGCGGTCACGGGAGCCGGCGCATCGCAGGAGAAGGCGGCGCCCGCGCAGGCCAACGCGCCGGCCGAGCCGAAAAACTTCCTGGAGAATATCGTCCGCCAGACCCGCCTGCTCACCCGGCCTGACGGCGCCAGCGAGTTGACGCTGAATCTTCAACCGTCCGAACTGGGGTCGGTCGTCGTCCGCCTGACGCTTAAAGGCGGTCATCTCGATGGGCATCTCCAGGTAGACAACCAGTCCGCGCGAGAGAGCCTGGAAAGCGTTCTCCCGCGCGTCAAACAGGCGCTGGCCGGTGAAGGGATTGACCTCGACCGTCTGCAGGTGGCCGTGCGCGGCGACGGGTCCTCGCGCCAGGACGGGCAGGGCTCCACGCGCGGCGGGCAGGCGTCTCGGACGGGCGGCGGACTCGGCAGCGATGACATGGCCATTGCGGCGCCGCTCGGCGTTTCGGCTGCACTCGCGGGACATTCGGCGACCGCGGCCGGGACGATGGATTTCATTGTTTGAGAGGAGAAACTCATGGCGACGACAGCCACGAGCAGCACAGGGCTGAGCCTGAACCCGAGCGCCTTTTTGAATTTGTTCGTCACCCAGCTCCGGTACCAGGACCCGACCGCGCCGATGGATCCCACCCAGATGACGACCGTCCTCGCGCAGTTGACCACCGTCCAGGACCTCTCCAACCTGCAGACGAGTTTCCAGCAGAGCCTGGCGGATGGAATGATCGGCGACCAGGTCACCTACAGCCCGACCTCGACCAGCGCGCCGCAGACCGGCACGGTGACAGCGTCCCAGGTTCAGAACGGGACGGTCGGCGTGCTCATCAACGGCCAGTTTGTGCCCTTGAGCGCGGTTACGCAGATCGCGCCGACGGCGGCGAACGGCGCGCAGGGCGCGACTTCGACGAACAACACGCAAGGAACGGCCGCGACGAACGGCGCGCAGGGATCGTAAGGACATTTTATTCCCGCCGCCGGCGGGACTGTTTCTGAAAGGAGCGAACCATGTCGTCCATCGGATCGAGCTTGACCGGCTTGCAGGCTGACCAGACCATGCTGGACGTGATCGGCAATAACCTGGCGAACGCCGACACCGCCGGCTTCAAGGCGTCGAGCGTGACCTTCTCGGAAGAGATCAGCCAGACGCTGAAGCAAGCCAGCGCCGGCAGCGGCGCCATGGGCGGCACCAACCCGGTGCAGATCGGCCTCGGCGTGAACGTCGGCACGGTGAGCCGCGACTTCAGCCAGGGCGCCCTCACGGAGACGGGCAACACGCTCGACCTCGCCATGAACGGACCAGGATTCCTGGCGATGAGCGATGGCAACGGCACCGTTTTCACTCCCTCCGCCAGTTTCAGTTTGAGCTCGAACGATCAGATCGTGGATTCCCAGAACGGCTACCAGCTTCTCGATATCAATAACAACCCGATCACGATCCCCTACAATGTGCAGGCCCCGGCGCTGGCGACGAGCTCCCTGACGCTGGCCGGCAACCTGAGCGACAGCGTGGCCGTGCCCGCCGCGGAAGTGCTCTCGACCACCACCCCGTTTACGACGGCCTCAGGCGCCGCCACCGCCACCACCGATCTGAGCGCCCTCAGCACGACCAGCACGCCCTACCAGTCCGGCGACACGATTGTGATCAGCGGCACGAATGCCGCCGGGACCGCCTTGACGCCGGTGGACTTCACCTACGGCGCCGCCAACGACGGCACGACGCTGGGCGCCCTGATCAACAAGATCAACGCCGCCTACACCGGCCAGGCCACCGCCGCCCTCTCCGCGACCGGGAACCTGACGCTGACCGCCGACAAGACCGGTACGGCCAGCCTGGGCCTGACGATCTCCGCCGGGAACGGCACCGGTGTGACCGACTGGACGGCGAACGCATTGACGGTCGCTACCAACGGAGCGGTCGGCGGGACCTACGAGGTGACCTCGGACATCTACGACAGCCTCGGCAATTCGCACACCCTGACGATGACGTTCACGCGAAGCACCCAGGCCGATTGGAACATGACCGCCTCGCTGGGCGACAGCGCCGGGACGGTGACCCAGGCTGCGGTGAATGGGATCCGATTCAATACCGACGGCTCGTTCAGCAGCGTCACGGGCGGCAGCGGCGCGCAGCAGATCGCGATCACCTATAACACGGGCGCGGCGCCGCAGACGATCAACCTGTCGCTCGGCTCCTCCGGCGCTTTCAACGGCTTGACGCTCTTCGGCGGCAATTCCACGGCGTCGGCCACGAACCAGAACGGCTACGCCTCCGGCTCGCTCAGTTCCTACAGCATCGGCAGCGACGGCACGATCAAGGGCGTCTACTCGAACGGCGTCACCAGCAACATAGCGCAGATCCAGACGGCGACGTTCGCCAACCCCAACGGCCTCAGCGATCTCGGCTCGGGCTGCTGGGGCGCGACGGCGAACTCGGGCGACCCGGTATTCGGCGCGGCCACCTCCAGCAGCACCGGCTCGCTCGCCAGCGGCTCCACGGAAGCGTCCAACGTGGACACCGCGACGCAGTTGAGCGAGCTGATCATCGCGCAGAACAGTTACGAGATCAATGCGAAAGCGATGTCGGTGAGCGACCAGGTCATTCAACAGCTGACGCAGATCATCTGATGGGATCGCGGGAAGACCCGAACTCGAAATGAGAGAGCCATGAACGACTGGCACCAAACCCTCGGACCGGTGTTGAACTCAGACGCGCCGCTGAGCCGCGCAGGCGTGATCGGCGCAGCGGTCTGCGCGGTCTGGGGCGCGGCCGTCGCCGCCTGGTGCGTTGCGAAGCTGCGCCGGCGCTGGTCGGGCAGGAACCGTTTCGTCCAGCAGGCCCTCGAGCGCGGCTTCGATTACCCGGAGGCGATGAACCTCTGGCGCATCGCCCGTTTTTGGCCCGAGGGCGGCAGCCGCGAGGACATCCTCGCTTCCTGCGAGGCGTTCGACCGCTGTCTGCGCGCGGCGGAGGAAGCCGCCGACGACGACCCGGCCATCCGGCCCGAGTATCTCGCCGGTTCCGTGACGAGTTCCCTGCGGCGCAAGTACGGCAACGCGCGCCGGGCGCGCCAGCGTCTCGGCGACACGCACGAGATCGAAGCGAACCAGCCGGTGCGCGTGCGGCTCGGCCCTTCGAGCACGACGTTCGAGTCCTTCGTTCTGGACGTCGCCCAGGAGAGCCTGCAGTTGTCGCTGCCCGCGGACGTGACGTTGCCGCCGGCGATGGAACTGGCCGATTGCCCGGCGTTCATGTCGTTCTGGCGTCCGCACGACGCGCGGTATGAGTGTACGGCCCGCGTGACGCGCGGCGAGGTCTCGCCGCGCGACCGGCGCCTGGTGCTTGCCCACGCCGCTTTGAACCGCGTGCAGGAGCGCGAGTACGTGCGCGTCCGCTGCCGGCAGGAAGTCCGCCTGGGCGTGTTCGATCCGGAGAAGGACGAAAACGCCTCCGGTCGCAACGGCGAACCGGAACTGCCGTTCGTCGCGATGCTGCACGACCTCAGCAACGGCGGCGCTTCGCTCGTCACCGACAAGCCGTTGACGCCCGGGACGCTGGTGTTCGTGCGCATCCCGCTGTTGAGGAAACCCGGGTCGCTGACGCTGTCGGCGCGGGTGCTCCGCCAGAGCCTGCTGGGCGGCACGTCGAACGCCTCGTGGCAGAGTTCGCTTCGGTTCGAGCCGCTGTCGGCGCGGACCGAGAACCACCTGAGCCGCTTCATCGCGGACCTTCAGCAGCGGCTTATCTCGCGCATGCTCGCCCGGGCCGGATCCGAGGAGCGGCCGGAAACGCGCGCCTGGGAGCCTCCGGTCCAGGAGCCGGCCGACGAAGCGCCGAAACCGGAACCCGCGCGGCAGTTGGAGACGGCGGGTTGGGAGATTTGACGCCTTGACGGCGATTTGAAGAGGAACCGTACCGATGAGCAGTTCCAGCCAGGCGATTGCCGGAGCCATGGAGACGCAGATCATGGCCCAGGATGTCTCCGCGCGGAACATCGCCAACGTCCTCACGCCGGGCTTCAAGCGCAACATCGCGCTCGTCGAAGCCATGGACAAGGGCGGCGGCAAATCGGGCGTCACTACGCCGACAGTCACCGGCATCGGGCTGGACCTGTCGCAGGGCCCGCTCCAGCCGACCGGCAACGACATGAACTTCGGCCTGCAGGGCGAAGGGTTTTTCTCCGTCGAAACTCCGGACGGGACCCTCTACACGCGCAACGGCACGTTCCGCCTTAACGAGAACGGGGTCCTCGTCACGCAGGACGGCAACCCGGTGCTCGGAGAGTCCGGCCAGATCCAGGTCCCGGCCGGCACGACCAGGGTCACGGTCGGCTCGGACGGCCAGATCCTCACCGACTCGACGACCATCGGGAAACTGAAACTCGTCGCCTTCGACAAGCCCGGCCTGCTCCAGCAGGCTGGAAACAGCAACTATGTCGGCGATGCGGCCGGCCCGAAACAGGCGGCCGCCTGCTCCGTGCATCAAGGCTGCCTCGAGGCGTCGAACGTGGATCCCATGACGGAACTGGTCCAGATGATGGCCACGTTCCGGGACTACCAGGCGTGTGCGCGCAGTCTTCACTCCATCGAGGACTCGGCGAACAAGCTGTACGCCTGGGCGCGCAGTTGAGGACGGCGAACTCAGAGTTTGTTTTTAGGAGTCAGGCCGATGATGAAAGCCCTCTTTACGGCGGCGACCGGCATGAAGTGCCAGCAGTCCTACATTGACGTGGTGGCCAACAACCTGGCGAACGTGAACACCACCGGGTTCAAGGGCAGCGAATTGAACTTCCAGGATATGCTCTACGAGCACCAGGTCCTGCCCGGAACCGAGGCGACGCAGAACAACGAGGTTCCGACCGGCCTGGACGTCGGCTCCGGCGCGCGGATCGTTTCCTCCACGCGCGACTTTACGCAGGGCAGCCTCAATCAGACCACCGGCAACCTGGACATGGCCGTTCAGGGCCTGGGCTTTTTCCGAGTCACGATGCCCGACGGCACCCTGGCCTACACGCGCGACGGCTCGTTCGGCCTCGACGGCAACGGGCGCCTGGTCACTGCCAGCGGCCTTCCGATCGCGGACAACATCAGCATCCCGGCCAATGCGACTGCGATTACCGTATCCTCGGCCGGTCAGGTCTACATCAACACGCCCGGTTCCACCCAGCAGACGCTCGCCGGCACCCTGACCCTGGCCAGCTTCGCGAACCCGCCGGGGCTGAACAGCCTGGGCGGCAACCTTTACGCCCAAACCGTCGCCTCCGGCACCGCCACGATCGGAAATCCCGGGCTGAACGGCGTCGGCACGATCCAGCAGGGATATCTCGAGGGCTCCAACGTGGATGTGGTCACCGAGCTCGTGCGCCTCATCACGGCGCAGCGGGCCTATGAGATCAACTCCAAGGCCATCACTACCGCCGACAAGATGCTGCAGGAATCGAACGCCCTCGTTCAGTAGGAGGCTGCCATGTTTTCTAACACAGGGGCGCGAGCGCGCCCAGGCTGGATCCTCGGGGCCGCCGGAGTGCTTCTGGCGGCTGTCGCGGTCCGTATTTCCTGCGCGGCGGACCGGGTCCAGATTGAACTGAAGGAAGCCGCCGTGCTGCAGACCGCCGAAATCCGCCTGCGCCAGGTCGCGGACGTGTCCGGCGACGCCACGCTCTCGGCGAACATCGGCGAGGTCTCGCTGGGCTCGACGCCCTGGCCGGGAAATTCGCGCTCCGTGACGAAGGAACAGGTCGCCATGCACCTCATCAGCGCGGGCTTCGATGTCAAGGGGTTCGAGTGGCGCGGCGCGGCCGCCTGCCTGGTGACCCTTCTGACGACGAAAGTCACCGGCGAACAGATCGTGCAGGCCGGGCGGGAATATCTCGCCTCGCTGCCGATGCTGAATCGCGATGACGCGCGCATCGAGGTCGAGCAGACGCCCCGCGACTGCGTCGTCGCCGGCAGCGCGGAGAAAGTCAACCTGACCGCGTTCGCGGCCTCCGCGGACCGTCCGTGGGGACGCCTGCGCATTTTCGTCAAGGTCAAGGTGGACGACAAGGTGCTCGCCACGATCCCGTTGATGTTCATGGTCACGACGAATCAGAAAATCCTCGTGGCGGCGCGGCCGATCAACCGCGGAGAGGTGATCGAAAAAAGCTGCCTCGACACGCGCGAGATCGTTCTGGGTCCGGACAGCCCCCCGCAAACCTACCTGGACCCTGCGCCCGAATCGGCGATCGGCAAGGTGGCCGTGCGCTCGATTCCCGCCGGGACGGCGCTGGAGGCCGCCATGGTCGCCGAGCCGCTGGCGATCCGGCGCGGCGAAGACGTCACGCTCAGCCTGAAGTCCGAACACATGGAGGTCGTCACCAAAGGCATCGCGCAGAAAGACGGATACGTGGGCGACCTGATTCCGGTGAAGGTCTTCGTTTCCGGGAAGGACCTGACCTGCAAGATCGTCGCGAACGGCACGGTGGAATTGCCGCTTTGAAAGGAGTTGGAACATGAAGCGCCATGGAAGTTTTTGGATCGCATGCGTCGCGCTGGCTTGCGCGCCCGTGGTCGGCCGGGCCGATACCGTCTGGTCTGAACGGAGCGCCTGTCTCATCTCGGACAACAAGGCGTTCCGCCTGGGCGACGTCGTCACCATCAGCGTCCAGGAAGATGACACGGTCACGCATTCCGTCGCGAACTCCCTGTCGAAAGTCACCTCGACCCAGGGCTCGATCAGCGCGGTGGACGTGCCTTCGCTGGTCTCCGGGAACGTCGCTTCGCTGCTCAAGGGCACGCTGACGCCCCAAGTGCAGTACGGTTCAACCCGGACTCTCGACGGCAAAGGGAGCTACAACCTGCAAGGCTCGATGACCACGCAAATAACGGCGGTGGTCATGGAAGTGTTGCCCAACGGCAACCTGGTGATTGAAGGCTCGCGCCTGAAGAAGTCCGTGGATGAAAAAGTCCTGGTCCGCATTTCCGGCATCGTCCGGCCCGAGGACATCAGCAACACCAATATCGTGCTCTCGAGCGCCGTGGCCGAAGCCAAGATCGTCTACGAGTCGGACGGCCCCATTGCCAATTCCAACCGCTGGGGCTGGTTCGAACGGTTCGTGGACCACATATGGCCGTTCTAAATGGAAGGCACATTGATGAACTGGTTGAGTCATAACCGCAGGCTGTCCGCGTTCGGAGCGGCGATCCTCCTCCTGTCCGCCTGCGCGGGCGCGGCGGATGCGGCCGTCTCCCTTCGCCTGAAGGACTTCGCGCATATCAAGGAAGTCCGGTCCAACCAGCTTTACGGCATCGGGCTGGTGGGCGGGCTGGCCGGCACAGGCGACAGCGAGATGCTGGCCGACCAGTTGGTGACGAACATGCTCCAGCGGCTGCACGTCACCATGGTCAGCACGAACGTCACCTCCAAGAACGTGGCGGCGGTGATCGTGACCGCCGAAGCGCCGCCGTTCATTATGGAAGGTTCGAAGTTCGACGTGACGGTCTCGTGCCTAGGCTCGGCGACCTCGCTCGTGGGCGGAATCCTGCTGCAGGCGCCGCTCCAGGGCGCCGACGGCCAGGTCTACGCCACGGCCCAGGGGCCGCTCTTGATCGGCGGCTTTGCCGCGGCGGGCGCGGCGGCGTCGGTGAGCAAGAATCACCCCACCGTCGGCCGAATCCCCGACGGCGCGATCCTCGAGAAACGCATCGCCACCGTGCTTCGGCCGACCGACGACCTGCAGATCGTGCTGAACGCGCCCGACTACGTCACGGCGGTCCGTGCCGCCCGGAGCATCTGCGCCGTATTCCCCGATTCGGCCACGCCGGTGGATGCCGCCGTGATCCATGTGTGCGTGCCGCAGGAGTATCGCTCCGCCGAGAAGCTCGCCGAGTTCGTGGCCAAGGTCGAGGAGGTCAGAGTCGTCCCCGATTCCCCGGGCCGCGTCGTGGTGAACGAACGGACCGGCACCATCGTCGCGGGAGAGAATGTCCGGCTCAGCGCCGCGGCGATCTCGCACGGCAACCTGACGATCTCGATCAAGGAGACGACGAATACCAGCCAGCCCAACCCCGGCGCGTCGGGCGAGACGCGGACGGAGAAGTCCACTGACATCACCGCCAAGGAGCCGAAGCCGGGCATCTACGTCCTTGACGATTCGGCCACGCTCGCGGACGTGGCGCGCGCCCTGAACCTGCTGGGCGTTACGCCGCGCGACATGGTGTCCATCTTCCAGGCGCTGAAAGAAGCCGGCGCCTTACAGTGCGAACTGACGGTCATTTGAACCACGGCGAGGATGATCCGCATGGGACACGTCAATTCCGTCACAACCGGCAACGCCGCGGCCGCCGCGCCGACCGGCCCGGCCAGGCCGCGCGATCCCAGGCTGTGGAAGGCGGCCGGCGATTTCCAGGAAGTGATGCTCTCCCAGTTCACGCAGACCATGCGCGCCACCGAGAGCGACTCCGAGCTGTTTGAAGAGTGTCCGGGCCGCGAGACCTTCGACCAGATGCTCAGCAACGCCATCGCGCACGAGATGTCGAAATCCGGCGCAATGGGCCTGAACAAGCTGATCTACCGCGCCATGGGCGGGACTTATGAGAAGAGCCCCGCGGCGGCGGCTCCGGCCGGAAGCAAGCCGAAGCCGACATCCATCCACACTGAAACGGCTGAGTGAGAAAATGCCCGACAACCCGCTGGAGCGCCTGCTCATCAACCTTCAGACCGCGCACAAGGTATACGAGCGCCTGCTCGAACTCGCCGAGAGGAAGCGGCAGCACATCGTTCACAACAACCTCGAGGCGCTGCGGAAAGACATCGAGTCCGAGCAGCGCCTGGCCGCCGCGGGCGCCAGCCTCAACACCGAGCGCGAGCTCCTGCACCGCGACTGCTGCGCGGCGCTGCGCGTTAGAGCGCCGGCCAAGGCGCCCCAGGGCGCCGCGGCCAAACTCGACGACCTGTGCGCGGCCATGCCCAGGGAAATGGCCCAGCGCTTTTCGCGCGAGCGCGCGGCGTTGTGCCGCACGCTCGAGCAGCTCCTCCGCGCCAACCGCGCCAATGCGTTCCTCGTCAACAACTCGCTCGACCTGATGCAGGGCCTGCTGAACGCCTTGTTCGGCGGCGAGAAGATTTGCGCTTACGGGCCGCGGGGCGCCCGCAGCCGGACCGAATATTCCGTGCGCGCTCTGGATACCCAGGCATAGGGAGAAGACTATGGCGGACGCGAGTATGAGCATCGGCCTCAGCGGCATCCTGGCCGCGCAGACGGCCCTGACCGTCTCGGGCGAGAACATCACCAACTCCACCACGCCGGGTTACGCCCGACGTCAGGTGCAGCTTTCCGAAAACGCCCCGACCGGCCCCGAAGCCAACACGGAGACCGGCGTGAACGCCAACACCATCGTGCGCAACCGGGACATGTACCTCGAAGGCCAGGTGCAAAGCTACAACGCCGGGCTGTCGTCCGCCACGACGCTGAGCCAGTACCTGAACCAGATCCAGTCCCTGCTCCAGGAGCCCAGCAGCACCAGCGGCGGGATCAGCACTCAGCTCGACGCCTTCTTCAACGACTGGCAGGCCCTCGCCGCCGACCCGACCGACTCCACGACCCGCAGCACGCTTCTCGATGCGGCGCAACAGCTCGCGCAGAGCCTGCAGGACTTGCAGAACGGCCTCCTGAGCGTCCAGAGCTCCGTTGACCAGAACCTCTCAGGCTCCATCACTCAGGTGAATCAACTGACCGCCGAACTGGCGCAGAACAACCAGCTCACGTCGAACGCCACGAGCAACGGCAGCGCCCCTCTGTCGCTGGAGGACCAGCGCGATGCGCTGATGGGGCAGTTGGCCCAGCTTGTGGGCGCCTCCAATACGAGCCCGCAGCAGTCCACCGCCACGGTGCAGGTTGCCGGCGCGACGCTCGTTTCGGGGTCCACCAGCCTCACGCTGAACGCGCCTGCGAGTCCTGGCGGGCCGGTGACCGCAGGCGACGGAAACCAGGCCGGTCCCGTCTCCATCACCGGCGGCACCATCGGCGCATTGCTTCAGCTCAGCCAGACGACCATCCCCGGGTACATGCAGCAGCTCAACGCCTTCACCCAAGGCCTGATCAGCATGGTCAACGAGCAGCACGCCGAGGGCATCAGCGAGAATGGGCCCTCCACCTCTGTGACCGCCACGAATTCGGTCAGCAACGCGACCGCGATGCTGGCGGAGGCGGGACTTTCGGCGACGCCGACCCAGGGCCAGCTCACGATCAACCTCGTAGACAACGCGACCGGCGCGCAGACGCCCGTCACGATCTCCGTCAACCCCTCGTCCGAGAGCCTGAACGACCTCGCGACGGCCATCAACGGCGCGGGCGCGGGCAATCTCACCGCCGCGGTCAGCGACGGGGCTCTCTCGATCTCCGCCGCTTCCGGCTACAGCTTCGACTTCGCCGCGAACCAGGGGACGAACATCCTGGCTTCGCTGGGGATCAACCCGTTCTTCCAGGGGACGAACGCCTCGAACATCCAACTGGCCGCCGCGCTCGTGAACAACCCGGCGGGCATCGCGGCGGGCCAGAGCGCGGACTCGGGCGACGGCTCCAATGCCACGGCGATCTCCAATCTGGAAACTGCGGCGTCCGCGGCGTTCGGCGGAAACAGCCTGGCGGGGTACTGGCAGACGACCGTCAGCGGCATCGGCAGCGATGCGGAGAACGCCACCGAGACGCAAACGACCGCGCAGAACATGGTGGACACCGTGACCACGCAGGAACAGGCGATCTCCGGCGTCTCCCTCGACGAGGAAGCGGCCAATATCCTGCAGTACCAGCAGGTGTACACCGACTGCGCCCACTACATGGCCACGGTCGGCCAACTGTCGCAAACCCTCCTGTCATATATTAGCGGAGTCGCCTGATGAGAATAACAGAACAGATGCGCGGGGCGTTGCTCGTGCAGGGACTTGACCAAGCTACAACCACGCTGAACACGCTCAATCAGGAGCTCTCCACCGGGATGAAGGTCAACCAGCCCTCGGACGATCCCGTCGCCACCGGCGCGATCATGCGTACGAACACCTACATCGCCGACCTCAACGAGGATGTCTCCGTCATCAACGCCGCGCAGTCCGTCTCCCAGGCCGCCAGCGCCTCGATGGACAACAGCACAAGCATCCTCTCGGATGTTCAGACGGCGGCTACGGCGGCGGCCAACGGCACGAACTCCGCCGCGCAGCTTCAGGCCCTGGGCACCCAGGTGAACCAGGACCTGGAATCCCTCGTCCAGGACGCCAACACGCAGTTCGAGGGCAGCTACGTGTTCTCGGGAACCAAGACCGACACGGCGCCCATCGCGGTGACGCGCGACGCCCAGGGCAACATCCAGAACATCACCTACCAGGGTTCGGACACCCAGGTCACATATCCGGTGAGCCAGGGCCGCTCGTCGCCCGCGAGCGTGACCGCCCAGGCGGCCTACATGAACGTGCTGAACGCGGTGAAGCAGCTCCGGGACGACTTGAACAACACGCAGGGACTCAGCAGCCAGGCGCAGGACACGGCGTTGCAAAACGACCTCGGCGCGATCACCACCGCTCAGAGTTCCTTCACGACGCAGACCGCCGAAGTCGGCTCGTACCAGTCCCTGCTCGCGTCCCTCAGCACCCAGATGCAGACGTCCCTGACCAATGCCCAGGCCACCCTTTCCAGCTACCAGGACGTGAACACGGCCCAAATAAGCGTTCAATTGCAGTCCGCGCAGACGGCGTACCAGGCGCTTGTGAGTTCAGGCGCGAGTCAGATGCAGCAACCCGATCTCTTCAGCTACCTGACGTGACGGCGAAAACGCCAGGCCGCGAAACAGGCTTTGATCGCCTTCGCGGCCCGTTTTGAATGAAAGGAAAAACCCGTGCGCTACAGGACGCGGCAATTGGGCGTCATGGAGGTCGCAAAGGACAAAGTCCTGTGCTTCGTCGCGCCGTTGCTCGGCTTCGAGTCGTTCCGCAAATATGCCCTTCTCCCCGTCGCGGGCGCGAGGCCGTTCTTCTCCCTGCAGAGCCTGGAGGAGCCGCAGTTGGCGTTCCCCGTGCTCCGCGCGGACGAACTGGCGATCGAGTATCCGCTGTCGCCCGACGACCTGCGGCGCGTCGCCGCGACGTCGAGGGAACAGATCACCTGCTGGGTCGTCGTCGCGCTGCCGTCCGACGGGACGCCGCTTCGCCCGAACTTGCGCGCCCCGCTGGTCGTCAACGAGAAGAAGCAGCTCGCGGCGCAGATCGTCGTCAGTGACGAGTGCCCCATCGGCCGCGCCCTGAATCTCGCCGCCCTCCAGACCCGCCGGCGCGAGAGCGCCGCCGGCGTTTCCACGGCATCCGTGAGGAGTGTCCTCGCATGAAAATCGCCCTGATTAACCCGATGGGACCCAAGTACCAGTTCGACGACGCGAACGACCACCTTCCGCCGCTCGGATTGCTCTATCTCGCGGCGACCGTGCGCCCCCGGCACGAAGTGCGCGTCCTGGATGGCGAACTGCTCAAGGAGACCGGTCCGGCGATTCTGAAGCGGATCCCTTTCGAGCCGGACCTGGTCGGCATCGGCGGCACCACCAGCCAGGCGAGCGAGGCGTGCAGCCTGGCGCGTCACGCGCGGGAGATGTTTCCGCGCGCGAGGATCGTGGCGGGCGGAACGCACGCAACCATCCTCGGCGAGGACTACCTGCGGGAGTGCGAGGCGTTCGACGCCGTGGTCCGCGGACCCGGTGAGGCGCCTTTCGCCATGCTGGCGGACGGCCGCGACCCTGCAACGGTCCCGCAGGTGATCAGCCGCCAGGGAGACGGTTTCCGAGAGAACCCGGCACAGGGAGAGCTCGATTTGAACGCGCTGCCGCTGCCGGCGCGCGACCTGGTGAACATCCATCACTATACCGGCACCAGCAACAACCTCTTCCGGCAGACCGTCATCATGGCCACGCGCGGCTGCCCGTTTCGCTGCAGCTTCTGCAGCAATGCCGTCTGGGGCCGGCGCTGGCAGCCGAGGCCCATCGAATCGGTGATCGAGGAACTGAAGGTCATTGCGGATCTGGGTTTCGCGGAGGCGTTCTTCCAGGACGACACGCTCAACGCGAAGCCGGCGTGGACGCTCGAACTGTTCGAGGCGCTCCGCAAGGCCGGTCTCGGGCTGGAATACAAGGTGGATTTCCGCGCGAACGCCGCGTTGGTCCCGGAGCAACTCCTCGACGCAGCGGCGGCGTGCGGCGTCAGGGAGATTTTCTACGGCGTCGAGAGCGGCAACGACGCGGTGCGCGAGGCCGCCGGCAAGAACTTGCCGCGCGAGGACATCCTCCGCGCCATACGGCTGACGAAGGAGCGCGGCATCGCCACGCTCTGCGCGTTCATCATCGGCCTGCCGGGCGAGACGGCCGAGACGGTCCAGGATACGATCGCGTTCGCCAAGGAACTCAATCCCGACACGGCCGGCTTTTCCATTGCCACGCCCTTCCCGGGAACGGAACTCCGGAAACAGGCGGTCGAAGAGCATCGGCTGATGTCGGACAAGTATGAAGCGCTGACGACGCGCGTTTCCGTCATGAGGACCGCGGCGTTGAGCTGCCAGGACATCACGCGGCTGCGCGACGAGGCGTCGCGCCAGTGGGAGGCGCATCTGCGGTCGCGTCCGGGCGAAGCGGCCAAGTCGGTTAGGGCGCTGCAGGAGAAGAGCTGCCGCGAAGCGCTCGCGCTGGCCATGGTCCGCGACGACTCCCTCGGGCAGGCGATCATCAAGGCGCGGCTCGCGCGGATCCGGATGGACAGCGGCGACAACGCCGAGGCGATGGAACTCTCCGTGACTCCTCTCGGCGAACCGGCTTTGAGCGATTACGACCGCGCGAAAGCCGGCGTGGTTCTGGCCATCGCCTGCGCCAGGGAGGGCTTGTTGAATGAGGCCGTCGCGGCGCTGTTCGGAATCCGGCGCATTCTGCATCCGGCCCAGCGCGCGTTCGCCGAGCTGGTGCGGAAGGAACTGACCGAAAGGGTCCGGCAGAGGCAAAGGGCGAAGGAGGGCGACGAGCTCGTCAGGCGGATCGAGGCGCTGGAGCAACGGCTTTCCCTGGAAGGGATCAACGGAGCCTTGCATGCGCTGGCCCACCGTGTGAACAACGGCAAACCCCAGGCGGGCTATATCAACCAGCGGTTCCGCGATTACGAGCTGGCCATTCTCTCCGTCAAGCAGCTCGGGAACGAACTGGGGCAGCGGCTTGCGCGCGAGAGGCTCAGTAAACCGATCCGCCGGCCGGCGCCGGCCAATCTCACCTCAAAGCTCTGCACGCAGGCGGACATCGAAAGCGACTGGTCCGCATTCTGGCGCCAGGAGATCAAATGGGCGCCGGTCTACCACAGGAAACTGTGGGAGCTGACCTATGTCCCCGAGGCGCTTTACGCGGCGGGCAAACTTAAGCCGGGCCGCCAGGGCCTGGGGTTCGGCTGCGGCGAAGAGCCGCTCCCAAGCCTCTTCGTCAAGTACGGCGCAAGCATCACGGCCACCGACCTGCCCCCCGACAATATCAACGCGCGGAATTGGGCAAACTCGGCCCAGCACGCCAGCAGCCTCGAGAAGATCCGGCGGCTCGAAATCTGCCCCGATCCATCAGCCCTCGCGCGAATCGCTCTCCGGTTCGTGGATATGAACGACATACCCAGGGACATGGACGGCAAGTACGATTTCTGCTGGAGCGTCTGCTCGCTCGAGCACGTCGGGAGCATCGCCAAGGGACTCGCTTTCATCGTCAACTCGCTGCGGACCCTGAAGCCTGGCGGCGTCGCCGTCCATACGACGGAGTTCAACCTGGAGAACGGCCCGACCGTTGACAATTGGGGAACCGTGCTCTTCCAGCGCGGGCATATCGAGGAACTGGTCCGCTATCTCACTTCGCAGGGCCACAGAGTTGCGCCGCTCGACTTGAGCACCGGCGACGGCATCCTGGACGGCTTCGTTGACGTGCCGCCGTGGCCTTGGGACAACACGGCCATTCGCGCAAGGGCTCATTTGAAGCTGTGTCTCGACGGGTTCCCCTGTACATCCATCGGCATCATTATTCGCAAGGCCGATCCGGCGCGTTCCGGTCCGCTGGAACAACGGGATAATCTCCACCGTGATGCACAAGAGCGGCACGGGAGTTGCGTGGTGTCCGGAGCAGGAGTGAAAGCGCGATAGGCGTTGAAGAACTCATCGCACCGTCCAAAATAACATCTTTCGGACGGGCGTTTGACCCCAATGTGCAGGGAGGCTGAGCAAGCCAGGGAAGGCTACCATGCTCGTGCTGACTCGAAAAGCGCAGGAAACCATCCGCATCGGCGACGAAATCTGCATCACCGTCGCCTCGATCGAAGGCGGCGTCGTCAAGATCGGAATCGAAGCGCCGCCGCATGTCCCGGTCCATCGCGGCGAAGTCTACCAGCGCATCCTCGAAGAGAACCGGATTGCGGCGCGCAGCCTGCCGGGCAGTATGCCCGCCGTCGCGCGCGACTGGAACAATATGAAAAAGCGAGAGAAACTTGGCCCCCGCGACAAATGAGTCCGAAGTCGAAACGACGGATCGTGAAGCGCTTCATGATCCGCCGCCCGAACTTCCGACGTCCGCCGGCTGGAATGACCGCGGCGCCCGGCTCTTCAAGAACGGGCAACTGGACGCGGCCGCCGAGTGCTTCAAGAAGGCGTACCTGGCCGACACGCGGAACCTCGACGCATTGGAGAACCTTCTCGAGGTCTTCATCCGCTCGGGCAACCACGGACCGGCCGTCGCGCTCGCGTTGCAGTGGACTCGCTCGCATCCGCGTTGCGCCCGCGCCTGGATCGCCCGGGCGAAACTTCATCTGCTCGCCGGAGAGATTGCTTCCGCAAAGACCGCCCTCGCCACGGCGCTGGAAATTGATCCGGCCAACGAGGCCATCCAAAGTGCGCTCGAATCCCTCGGACGCGGAACGCCCGGCGATTCCACTTCGCAGTCCGAATCTCCGCTTCCGTTCCTGCGGCCGCTGAGTCCGACTTCAAAAGCGCCCGTCACGAGCGATCCGCCCGTGCTCTGGCTCGGGCCGGCGCTGCATCCGGGCGGCTACAGTTACTGGACCAAGCAGAGCGTGCTCTGGCTGCGACGCGCCGGCGTACGCGTCGGGCTGCGCAAGATCACCGGCGAGACGGTGGACTCCTACCTGCGCTCGCTGGACGCCTCGGAACTCCGCGACCTGCAGGCGGCGCTCGCTGAACAGGTCCGCGACGGCGTGCTCATCGTGCATCACCAGCCGTCGTTCGCCGGCGGGCCGGACATTTACCGGCGCATGCGCTGGAGCCACCCGCAGCAACTGGCGTACGTCGGCCTGACCACTTTCGAGACCGAGAACCTCCCGAAGCACTGGCTCGAGCCCTGCCGCGGCATGGACGAAATCTGGCTGTTCAGCACGTTCAACGTGAACGAGTTCGCGCGGGCCGGCGTGGACGAGCGCAAGCTCTGGCCGGTGGGATTCGGCCTGGACCCGGCGCAGTACGAACCGAGCCGCACGCAGCCGTTGCCCGTCCGCGGGCGCCGGGGCTTCATGTTCCTGAGCGTGTTCCAGTGGCAGGCGCGCAAGGGCTGGCCGGTCCTGGTCGAGGCGTTCGCGCGGACGTTCAGCCGGCACGACGACGTCTGCCTGGTGATCAAGACAAGCCGGCCCGGCGCCGGCGAGATGAGCGCCGACGACCAGATCACGCGTTGCCTCGCCGCGAGGAACATCTCGCGCGAGCAGGCGGCGCCGATCCTCGTGATGACCGATCCGCTCGGCGACCGCGACATGACTTCGCTCTACCGCGCCGCCGACGCGTTCGTGCTGCCGACTCGCGGCGAAGGCTGGGGCATCCCGTTCATGGAGGCGATGGCCATGGGCCTGCCGACCATCGGCACGCGCTGGAGCGGTCATCTCGATTTCATGAATGACGCCAACAGCTACCTGATCGATATCCGCGGCCTGATCGAGGCGGACGGCGAAATGGTCAAGTGCAGCCCCGAGTTCCGCGGATTGCGCTACGCCGATCCGGACATGGACCACCTGATGGTCCTCCTGCGCCAGGTGCGCGACGAGCGCGATGCCGCCCGCGAGAAGGGGCAGCGCGCCCGCCAGGATATCCGCACGAAGTGGACCCACACGCAGTACGCAGAGCGCATCCGCCAGCGCTGCCGCACGCTGGTCGGCCGCGCGGAAGGCCGACGAATCGGCTCCGGCCGCGCCTGCAAGCCGCCGCGCGCGGACGTGCTTCCGGTCATTATCCATGGCCCCGCGCTCGATCCCTGCGGATACGCACACGATTTCCGGAACATGGCGCTGGCGATGCGGGAACAGGGCGTGGACGTGCGGCTCGACCATCAGCGCTGGAACCACCGCGACAACTTGGTCAACGCCGGCGAGTGCGCCGACGTCGTTTCGATCATGAATCCCGATCCGCCGAAGGGGCGGCACATTTCGATTGAGAACCCGCTGCTGCCGCCGCCTGACCGGGACCACAACGCCTTTCGCGTAGTCCGGCTGTTCTGGGAAACGGACCGAATTCCGCCGAAGATGGTGGCGCAGTTCGCCGGCGCCGATGAAATCTGGGTGGGCAGTTCGTTCAACGTCGAGGCGCTGGCGCGCTGGGGAATCTGCCGCGACAAGATCAAAGTGCTGCCCACGCCGGTGGCCGTGGAGCGCTACGGCGGACACGTGCAACCTCTGCCCTGGGCCGACGAACGCCGGTTCACGTTCCTGGCCTGCTTCGATGTCTCCGTGCGCAAGGGCTGGGACCTGCTCTTCCGGGCGTTCTTCGAGGAATTCAAGCCGTCGGAAAACGCGCGCATCGTGTTGAACGTCCACAGCTCGCTCGCGATCGGCCGCGACGACCTGGTCCGCCACCTCGAACGCTGGGCCAAGGCGTTCGCGGGCCCGGCGTGGCTGAACGAAAGCAACGAATGGCGCTCGCCGGAGCCGCCGCTGCTCTGCATCGGCGAAGACCTGCACGCCGACGAGATGGCGCGGTTCTATCGTTCCGGCAACGCCTACGTGATGCCCAGCCGCGGCGAGGGCTGGGGAATTCCGGCGATGGAGGCGATGGCCTCCGGCCTGCCCGTCATCGCCACCGCCTGGGGCGGACAGTTGGATTACATGGACGACGAGACCGCGCTGCTGGTCCGTTGCAAGCCGGCGCCGGTGTCGGCGGAGGCCTGCCGCGAGAACGCGGGTTTCGCCGGGCAGATGTGGGCCGAGCCCGACCTGGCCGACCTTCGGCAGAAGATGCGGCTGGCGAAGGACCAGCCGGGCGTCGCACAGTCGAAAGCCGCCGCCGCGCAGCGCCGCGTCCGGGAAAAGTACAGCCGCGAGGCGGTCTCGGCGCTCGTCGTCGAACGGCTCAAGGACGCGTCCCAGCGCGCGAAAAGCGCGCCGCGCAATCCGGGCGCCGCATCGGTCGCGGCCGCGCGCTCGAAAAAAGTGATCGTCTGGGAAGGCTGCCAGCTCTATCGCAGCAGCCTGGCCCTGGTGAACCGCGAGCTTTGCAGCCGCATCGCGGGCAGCCGGGACTTCCGCCTGCGCTTGTTGCCGGTGGAGCCCGAGCAGCACGCCGGCGTCTGCGCGCCGCAGGTGGCGCGCCGGCTCCAGTCGCTGATGGGCGCGAAGAATTCCGATCCCTGCGACGTGTACATCCGGCACGGCTGGCCGCCGGACTTCACACGGCCGCCGCGCGCGAAGAAGTTCGTGATGATCCAGCCCTGGGAGTACGGAAAAATCCCGCCGGCGTGGATCGAGCCGATCAATCGCCAGGTGGATGAAGTGTGGGTGCCGTCGCGGCACGTCTTCGAGAGCTTCGTGGCCAGCGGTATCTCGCCGGAGAAGGTTTGGCTGGTGCCGAACGGCGTGACGACCTCCGTATTCAAGCCCGAAGGCCCGGCGATGAGCCTCAAGACCGATAAGAAATTCCGCTTCCTCTTCGTCGGCGGGACGATCTGGCGCAAGGGCATTGACGTGCTGCTCAAGGGCTATTGCTCCGCCTTCGGCCGCGCCGACGGCGTGTGCCTGGTCATCAAAGACATGGGCGCGAACTCGTTCTACAAGGGCCAGTGCGCCGCGGACGCCATTGCGCGGCTGCAACAGCAGCCGGGCGCGCCCGAGGTGCTCTACCTGGCCGACGACCTCAGCGAGCAGGAGATGGCGCAGTTGTACCGCTCGTGCCATTGCCTGGTCCATCCGTACCGCGGGGAAGGGTTCGGCCTGCCGGTCGCCGAAGCCGCCGCGTGCGGGCTGCCCGCGATCCTGAGCCGTGGAGGCGCGGCCGACGACTTCGTGCCGCAGGAATGCGGCTATTTCGTGACGACCCGTCGCGCGGCGTTGCGGCTGAACGAGTTTGACGTGGACGGATGGGTGCTCGAACCCGAGGTGAAGTCCGTGGCCGAGCAAATGAGGCTGGTATTTACGAAAGAGGAAGAGCGCCGGTCCAGGGCCGCGCGGCTGAGCGCCCACGTCCGCAAGAATTTCAGTTGGGACGGCGCCGCCGAGATCGCGGAGATGCGGCTCAGGCGCCTCTGCGCAACGTAGCCGGCATCCGGCAGCTATTGGAGGGAGGAAACATGGTCAGACAGGGAATCCGATTGGCGGAAGCCGAGGAGGCGCGCATCGCCTCGAACCAGGAGGAGATCCTGGCGGCGCTGATGGACGCGGCCGACCCGAACATCCCGCCGACGGAGGACGAGATCCTCGGCTTGATCCTCGGCGAGGTGGCGTTCATGCGAAAAACAGGAATCTTTGGGCACCCGCGCCGCCTGGGCCATCCCGGGACCAGCCTGTAATGCAGAGCATCCTGGTGATGCAGTTGTTCCGGCACGGCGCCGTGCTGCAGAGCACGCCGGCGCTCTCCGCGCTGCGGAAGAGCTTCCCGGCTGCGCGCATCCACGCGCTCGTCTGCAAACCGTTCGGCGACAGTCTGCACGGGAACCCGGACGTGGACGAGATCATCGAGTGGGATGTCGCCGGAGCGCTTGCGCCCCCGGACTCGCTCGACATGGAATCGGCCGATGCTCAGGCGACCGTCGGGCAGCTTTCCGATTTGAAAGCTTCTCTCCGGCCGTTTCAGGAGCGACGCTTCGATGCGGTCTACAATCTGTCGAACAACGCCTTGAGCGCGCTGGTCGCCTACCTGCTCAGGCCGCGCCATGCCGCCGGGATGGTCTTCTGCCGCGACCGCAGCTACCGCGTCCGAAACGAATGGTTGCGGCATCTCTTCGCCGGCAGCAACGTGCGGTCGCTCAACGTCTTCAATCGTGTGGACGTTTTCGTCCATGCCTGCGGAGGAGATTCACCCGAGCGGCGACCGCTCGTTGTGGCGGTGACGGCGGCGGACGAACGGTATGCCGAAGAGGCGCTCGGCGGCTGCCCGGCCCGCGCGCCGATCGGCATCCAGTCCGGCGCGCATAAAGACAGCCGGCGCTGGCCGGCGGCCCATTTCGCGCAGCTCGCGGGCAGCCTGCTCAGGCGCGCAAGCGCTTCTGCGCGACCCGGCCATGATCTGCTCTTCTTCGGCAGCGCCGACGAACGGGCGGAAATCGAGCGGATTGCGCGCGGCGTCTCGCCCGACGGCAAAGGCTGGCTCAACCTGGCCGGGCGGACCTCGTTCGGCCAACTCGCCGCCCTGCTCAAGCGATGCCGGCTGCTGGTGTCGAACGACACGGCGACCGCGCACGTCGCCGCCGCGGTGGGCACTCCGTGCCTGGTCCTGGCATTCGGCGCGTCGAACGGAGCGGAGACCGGCCCGTACGGCGAAGGCCATTTCGTTCTCGAGCCGAGGATGCCCTGCTTCCCCTGCCAGTGCGGACAACTGTGCTCGAGCCTCGCGTGCAGGAAACAACTGACGCCCGGCCTGGTCCTCGCCGCCGTGGAGTGCGCGCTCTCGGACGGCCGCGACGTCCCCGGCCTGCTCCGAAGCGAGGAGGTCGTCCTGTCCCGTTCGCGCTGGATGCCGGACGGGCTTTGGGGCCTGTATCCTTTAACCGGGCCGACGCTCACGCTCAAGGACCTGCTCCGCTGCATGATGAGAAGCTGCTTCCGCCATCAGCGGTTGGCGGACCAGGAAGCGCGCCGCGCCGGCCGCGCGTGGCAACCCTGGGGCGATGAAATCTTCACCTGGTATTCGCTCGGCGACCGCGAAGCGCTGCTCGGCGAGTGCGCGGCCGCGGCGGAAGAGTTCGCGACGCTGCAACAGTTCGCCCGGCTGGGCATCGAGACCGCCAGCGCGGCGGTGATGCAGGCCCCGGCGCAGAACGCGGAGGTGGCTTGCCGAACCGGCCGCTCGGCCCCCAGGCTCGAACAGCGCATTCTCGCGCTGGAGGAAAACGAGACGCTGCGTCCGCTGGTCGCCGCCTTCCGGCAGTCGCTGCCGGACATCGAATCTCTGCCGCCGCGGCAGAGGGCCGTGGCGCGCCGCTGGAACTGCCACACGCTGGCGGAGGAAAGCGCGTTCATGGCGCAGGCGCTGCTCGATTTCGAGCGCGCATGCGAAAGGCATTGCCGTCGGCCCTTCGCCGCCGCTGGAGCGCAGGCGCTTTCGCGTTGACCGCCGGAGGTTCAGGACAGAGAGATCTTATGACCGAATCCGCAATGAAGAGACTCTCGCTCTGCATGATCGTCCGCAACGAGGAGCAGTTGCTCCCCGGCTGCCTGGAGAGCGTCCGCGGCGTCGTGGACGAGATCGTCGCGGTGGATACCGGCTCGTCGGACGCGACGCCGGAGATCGTGCGGGCACATGGCGGGCTGCTGCTGCAGCACGCGTGGCGAGAGGATTTCTCGGCTGCGCGCAACGTCTCGCTCGACGCGGCGACGGGAGATTGGATCCTCTGGATGGACGCCGATGAGCGCCTGCGGCCCGAGGAGCACGCGCGGCTTCGGCGGCTGGTCGAGGGGAACACTTCTGAGGATGCTTTCTCCGTCCCCATCCGAAGCGAGACGCCCACGGGCGTCCAACAGACGCGCGCGCACCGGCTGTTCCGCAATCGCAGGGGAATCCGTTTCTCCGGCCGGGTCCACGAGCAGGTCTCGCCCTCGTTCGCCCGGATTCACGCCCGATCGGGATCCTCGGCCGATTTCATTATTGATCATCTCGGCTACAACTTCAGCGCGGACAAACTCCGGAGAAAGGTCGAGCGCAACCTGCGATTGCTCGACGCGGCGAAGCGGCATAATCCGCGCGATGCCTACGTGCGGTTTTGCCGGGGCCAGGCGTTGTTGCTGCTCGACGATACGGCAGGTGCGGAAAAAGAAATCCGCGCCGCGCTCGGCCAGGCGCCATCCGACCCGATCTCGAAACGGCTGCCCGACGACCTCCGCGCGGCCGCATTCAACAACCTGGCGCAGTGCGCGCTGGGACGCGGCGCGCCCGAGGAAGCGCTGCGGCACTGCGCCGAGTCCCTGAGTATCTGTCCGAAACAGGTTACCGCTCACCTCATGGCGTACTACGTGCACCAGGAACTCCGCCAGCCGGAGCAGGCCCTGCAGGCGCTGATCGCGGCGGACCGGCTGCTCGATCAGCCCTCGGCCGGAGACTCAGCGACCGAAGTGACAATGGATCGCGCAGAGTTCTGGAGGGCGATGGGCCAAAGCCAGCTGCAACTCGGCCGGCCGGCGCAGGCGCGGCACAGCTTTCAACGCGCCCTGGCCGCCCGCAAGGGCCGGTGCCATAAGACGCTGACCGCGCTCGCGCAATGCGCCGTCGCCGAGAACGCACTGGAGGAGGCGCTTCGCCTGGCGAACGAAGCCTCCGCCCTCGCGCCTGAGGACGACGGCCCGGCCGAACTCGCCTGCTTCATTCTTCTGAAGCTGGGTCGGTTCAGCGAGGCGGCCGAGCGCACGCGCGGTCTGCTCGGGCAGCGTCCGTTAGAAGAGCGCATTGCTCTCTTGCGAAAAAGCCTTGTCGGAGCCTCGAGTCTCTCGGAAGGGTGGAACGATCTTGGCGTCCTGCTTTTCCGGAGCGGCAAGACGGACGAGGCCACCGACTGCTTCAAGAAGGCGTACCTGTCCGACCCTCAAAACCTCAACGCGCTGGAGAACCTTATTGAACACTTCATCCGTTTGGGAAAGTGCGAGCCGGCCGCCGCGCTCGCCTTGCAGTGGACCCGATCGCATCCGAGTTGCTCCCGCGCATGGATCGCCTGGGCGAAACTGAATCTGATCGCCGGAGAGTCCGCTTCCGCAAAGGCCGCTCTGACCAGGGCGCTGAAAATTGATCCGGCCAACGCGGTCGTCCAAAGCGCGCTGGAATCGCTTGAAAGCGGAGCGAGCAGCCATTCCACTCCATGCTCCGCGGCCGGCTTGGTCCTCGGCAAGACGTTGTTCACGCAACAGGAGAGCGCCATCTTATGAGCGAATCCGTATCCAGAAGACTTTCGCTGTGCATGATCGTCCGCGACGAGGCGCAACTGCTCCCCGGTTGCCTGAAGAGCGTCCGCGGCGTCGTGGACGAGATCGTCGCGGTGGATACCGGCTCGTCCGACGCGACGCCGGAGATCGTGCGGGCGCATGGCGGCCTGCTGCTGCGGCACGAGTGGCGGGAGGATTTCTCCGCCGCGCGCAACGTCTCGCTCGACGCGGCGACGGGAGACTGGATCCTCTGGATGGACGCCGATGAACGCCTGCGGCCCGAGGAGCACGCGCGGCTCCGGCGGCTGATCGAGGGGAACAGCTCCGCGGACGCGTTCTTCGTTCCCATCCGAAGCGAGACGCCCACCGGCGCGCAAGTGACGCGCGCGCACCGGCTGTTCCGCAATCACAGGGGAATCCGCTTCTCCGGCCGGATCCACGAGCAGGTCTCGCCCTCGTTCGCGCGAGTCCGCGCCCGCGAGGGACCCTGCGCCGATTTCACCATTGACCACCTCGGGTACAACTTCAGCGCGGACAAACTCCGGAGCAAGTACGAGCGCAACCTGAGACTGCTCAACGCGGCGAAGCGGCAGAACCCGCGCGATGCCTACGTGCGGTTCTGCCTTGCCCAGGCGCTGATGCTGCTGGGCCATGAGGCGGACGCGGAAAAAGAAATCCGCGCGGCGCTCGGCCAGGCGCGTTCCGAACCGATCTCGAAACGGCTGCCCGATGACATCCGCGCGGCGGCGTTCAACAACCTGGCGCAGTGCGCGTTGGGCCGCGGCGCGCCCGAGGAAGCGCTGCAGCGCTGCGCCGAGTCCCTGCGCATCTGCCCGAAACAGGTCACCGCTCAGTTGATGGCCTACCGCGCGCACCAGCAACTCCGCCGTCCGGAGCAGGCCCTGCAGGTGTTGATCGCCGCGGACCGGCTGCTCGATCAACCCGCGGCCGGACGCCCCGCGATTGAAGTGACGGTGGATCGCGCGGAGCTGTGGGGCGCGATGGGCCAAAGCCAGTTGCAGCTCGGCCGGCCGGCGCAGGCTCGGGAGAGCTTCCAGCGCGCCCTGGCCGCCCGCAAGGGCCGGTGCCAAAAAACCCTGGCCGCGCTCGCGCAGTGCGCCATCACCGAGAACGCGCTGGACGAGGCGCTTCGCCTGGCGAATGAAGCTTCCGCCCTCGCGCCCGAGGATGACGGCCTGGCGGACCTCACCTGCTTCATTCTCCTTAAGCTGGGCCGGTTCGACGACGCGGCGGAGCGCATGCGCGGCCTGCTGGAGCGGCGTCCGGCCGACCCGGTTCTCCGGCGCCGTCTCGTCGGTGTCCTGGCCAAGGCGGGCCGCCCGCAAGAGGCGCTGGCCGCGGCGAGAGTTGCGGGCGGGTTATCTCCCGATCCCCGGATGCCCTCCAGGTGAAACGGCGCCGGGAACGGCGAGTGAAAAAACTTGGAATTTCCTAAAGTTGCGCATTCCGGCCTCGATAATTGGTGTGAATGGTAAGTGCACTCGCGGATGAGTGCGTGGTCCACGATGGGGAAAGGAGCAAGCGATGAACAGCGCGGCCTCGTCAGAACGCGATCTTCTGAGCGAGGCGACGGACCCGCATGCTGTCGCCGCAACCCCATGAGCAAGGATGCCCCTGGGCGACTTATCCCGTTTCGAGTCTCTACAAGGAGGTAGTTAGGTCATGTCTTCAATTGCACAGATTGCGACGAACGTCAACGCGCTGAAAGCGCTGAACGCGTTGAACAACATCAACAACCAGCTGAGCAACAACGAGCTTAAACTGGCGACCGGCTTGAACGTCAACAGCGCGGCGGACAACCCGGCCGACTATGAGATCGGCACCGGCCTGCAGAGCACGGCGAACGGCCTGACCCAGGCGCTCGCGAACGTGAACGACGGCCAGAGCCTTCTCGGCATCGCCCAGGGCGGCCAGCAGGAAATCCAGAGCATTCTCCAGACGATGCAGACCGAGGCCACCCAGGCCGCGAACGGCACGCTGGGTTCCAATCAGCTCAGCGCGATCAAGAACGAAATGGATGACCAGGTGAAGGAGATTGACGCAGTCGTGGCTCAGACCACGTACAACGGCGTCAATCTGATTGACGGCACCTTCAGCTCGTCCCTGCAGACCGGCGCTGCGACGACGGACACCATGTCCATCGCCATCACGCAGAACTTCGGCACGGCCAGCCTCGGCGTGGGGAGCCTGGACGTGACGGCCGCCGGCGGCGCCAGCACGGCGCTGGCTGCCATCAACACCGCGATCGCAGATGTCAACACGAGCATGGGCGCCGTGGGTTCGTACGCCAGTGCGTTGAACTTCACGACCGACCTGCTCGGCACCATGATCACCAACACCCAGGCGGCGCAAGGCTCCATCATGGACGCCAACGTGGCGCAGGTGCAGATGCAGGTTTCCACGGAGCAGATTCTCCAGGAAACGGCCACGGCCGCTTTGAGCCAGGCGAACACCTCGCCTGACGCTCTGCTCAAGCTGTTCCAGTAATTCGTAAAGGCAGTTCGGCGACGAGGACGAGGCCGGCGACGGCCTTGTCCTCGTCACCTCGTACCTGCTGACATCGGCCGCGACGCCTTGCGGCCAGGGATGGAGAAACGACATGCCGGTCGGATTGCAAGCCAAGAAGCAGTACCTCGAGGACCAGCTCTCGGGATTGAGTCCCGTCCAACTTCTGATCCGACTGTACGACGTGGCCGTCGTGAGCTGCGCCCGAAAGGATCGGCAGCGGCTGAACCAGGCGCTCGTCCAGCTGATCGGCTCGCTCAACTTCGAGTACGGCGAGATCTCGCTCGGCTCGTACCAGCTCTACAACTATTGCCTGCGCCAGGCGCGGATGGGCCGGTTCGACGAGGTGAAAGCGATCCTGGTCGGATTGCGTGACGCCTGGGTGCAAGCGGAGCGGAAGATGCGGACGGACGCGGCGGTTTCGAACGGTGGGAATGCACGCTCCGTGCGTTGACGATTCAAGGCGTTTCAGGAGGCAGGCCTATGGCGAGCACCAGCGGTGCCAGTCCGTTATCCTTGTCCAGCCAGTCGAGCATTTACAGCACGATCTCGACGCTCATGCAGGCGGTGGACGCGCCGATCACGGCCGAACAGGCCAAGGTCACGAACCTCCAGAACCTGAACACCGTCTACGACACGGTGGAGAGCGACCTCTCCGCGTTGGGCTCGGCGGCCACCGCCATGACCAATGCGGTGACGGAACCCTTGGACGCCCGCACGGTGTCCAGCAGCGATCCGAGCATCGTCACCGCCACCGCCACCTCTTCCGCCGCGCTCGGCACGCACTCGATCGCCGTCTCGCAACTGGCCGAGAAGGACACCCGCGTCTCCAATCAGTTCTCGGGCACCGGCACGGATATCGCGGGCGCCCTGGGCGCGGGCAATCAGTCGTTCACGGTCACCGTCAACGGCCAGAGCCAGGACGTCTCCGTGGCCCTGACCGCCGGCGAGACCGACAGCGCCGTCCTCTCGGCGATCGCGTCCGCCATCAATTCGGCCTTTGCGGGCGCAGGCGCTGACGGGGTTACGGCCACCGCCCTCGCGAACACCTCGACCACGAGCAAGCTCGTGCTCCAGAGCGATCAAACGGGCGAGACGTACGCGATGACCCTGTCCGACGACGCGAACGGCGGCACCCTGCTCGCCACGCTCGGCATCAGCAACCAGTCCGCCGCGACCGGCACGACCGGCGGCTACATCTACGCCGCCTCGGCCCTGGACGCCCAGATGACGGTGGACGGAGTGGGCGTCACGCGGGATTCCAACACCGTCAGCGACGTGCTGCCGGGCGTCACGCTGAACCTGCTCGGCCAGCAGGCTTCCGGCGCCAACCCCGTAAACCTGACCGTCAGCGCCGATACGAACGCGATCAACACCGAGGTCCAGAACTTCGTCACGAATTACAATACCGTGCTCTCGTACCTGAACAGCGAGACCGCCATCAACGCCAGCACCGGCGCCTCCAGCGCGCTCTCCTACCAGCCCATGTTTGAGAATTTGATCGGGACCCTTCGCTCGACGGTAAGCGCCGCGGTCCCGGACACCGGCTCGCCCGAGGTGCAGACCCTCGCCGATGTCGGCATCACCCAGGCGTCCGACGGCACGCTCTCGCTCGACACCGGCACGCTGGACCAAATGCTTTCATCGAGCCCCACGGCCGTGGCGGCCCTCTTCAACTCGACGAACGGCATCGCAAACCAGGTGAACACGGTGCTGACGCCCTTCACGCAGACCAAGGGCATCATGGCCGCCGAAACCACTAATACGAACAATCAAATTACCTCCTTGAACGCGACCATTAAGCAAATGAACGCCGCCGCCGCCGTGAAGGAGAGTCAGTACGTGAATGAATACGCCCAGTTGCAGGCGCTCCAGAGCAAAACCTCCGAACAGTCGAGCTACATGCAAAGCATCCTGACCATGATATCCGATGGCACTAGCACTAACTGATCGGCCATTTTATGAAGCCGATCTTCAGAATGGAGACCGCTTGACGCAATCACCGTCGCCGGATAAAGTCGGGCCTTTGGCTATGGCGAATCCCGAGGCGGACAAGACCGCTGACGCGGCGCCGGCTCAGGAGATCGCGCAGGATCTGGACGAGCTGCGCACGCTGGCGGCGCGTTTTCGCCACCTCGCGCCCACCGCCGCAGAGCCGGTGCTGCGCGCCATCCTGCTCAAGCGCGAGGCGCTCCTCGGGGCCATCGGCACGGGCGTCGGCCGGCTGACGCAGGCTGCAAAGAGCGCGGCCGGCGGCGGCGCGCCGGAAAACGCCGGCGCGCAGAGCGCGGCCTTCGCCCAGGTGCTGCGCGAGGTCACCGCCATGGACCGCGAATCGCAAGCCGCGCTCAGGAAGCGCGCGGACGAGATCGCCGACGAGGTCATGAAACTCAGGGCCGGTAAACAATGGAGGCAGAGCAACCCGCGATGAACATGAACCCTGTCAACGGGCTTGGGGCGTCTCAGAACTCCAGGCCGATCGAATCCCGGAACGCGAGCCGGTCGCCCGCTCCGCAGACCGCCTCGGGCGCCGCATCCGACAGCGTCGAATTCTCGGACGACGCCCGGAAGCTGGCCGCCGGGGCGCTGGGCGCGGACGCCGGCGCCGCGGGGCAACCCTCGAGCGAAGAGCGCGTCGCCGCGGCGCGGCAAAAGCTGCTCTCGGGGCAGCTTTCCGGACCCGCCGTCTATGACAAGACCGCCGCGAACCTGCTCCGTTCCGGCGACCTCGACCAGGTGCAGGAAAATGCCGACGACCCAAGCGCGGGCGCCTGAATTCGCCGGCCGGCCGTACATCGGCGTTCAGTTCCGCTGCTGCGGCGTCTACAGCCGCGTCTATCGCAACCCGGCCGGAACGGCCTATGAAGGGCGGTGTCCCCAATGCCTGCGGAGCCTGCGCGTGGCCGTCGGGCCGAAGGGGACCGATCAGCGGTTCTTCGAGACGGTTTGACGCCGATGCGGAGAGCGACATGAACAAACCGGCAAGCCTTCCTCTGCGCGCGGCGCCGGCTCTCCTGGCATTCGCGATTGCCACCCTCGCGGTTTCCGCCGAGCTGCCCGAGGTCGAATACCGCCCCACCGTGCTCGTCTGCACTTTCGATGCGCCCGACCTGCCGGCCGAAAAGGGCTTCCTGGCCGCGGAGACCGTCGCGGCGGCACTCGAGGCCGGCGGGTTGACGCACGCTTCTCGGCCGCAGTACAAAGTAACCCAGGGTTGGGATTACTCGGTCGTTACCGGCCAGCCGACGCAGGGCCGGAAAGACGGCTCCGGCCGCCGGAATCCGAATGAGAACAACTCCTACGTTTCGTCCGAGCCGACGACGCAGATCAAGGAAGCGTCGAGGCCGGACGCCGACTTCCGAGTTGAGGGCGTGGTGACGCAGATGGCCCAAGGGCCGGGTGCGGGCGCCTGGTGGGTGAAAGCCGCGCTCTACGACCAGGCGACGAACGAGAAACTCCGTACGGCTTCCGCCTCGGCCGACGGCGGCGCGGGCCTGCTGGAAGCTTCAAAGGCCGTGGCGGCGGAACTGGAAAAGGCGTATAAGTTCCATGTGCTCGAGGAGCGGACCGAGGCGGTGCGCCGGTCGGTCGAGATCGGCGACATGTCGCGCGCGACGGCGTTGAAACGCCTCGGCGAAATGCGTCAGCGCTGGCCGGACGTCCTGCCGCCGGCGGCCATGGGACTTTTGCTGGCCTCGACCGCGAAGCCGGCCGACCCGCAGGCGGTGATGCAATGGGGCGCCTGGACCGTCGAGCGGCTGCCGGACGCCGGCCTCGCCGGCAAGAGGTTCGTGCTGCGGCTGGGCATGGCAAATCCGTACGAGCTGCTGGCGGCGGCATACGAGTCCGCCGGCAGGACGGGCGAGGCGGCCGCGGTCCGGCGCCAGGCTGAAGAAGAGGGTTACACGCGGCGGGAAAAAGCCGTGGAGGGCGGCAAGCCGCAGCCTCAAAGCGCGGACAAGCCGGGGAATTGAACCGCAATCCGGGTGCGAAACGCAACTTTCACTCCACAGGAGACTGACGATGGCTCAGCGCGTGGCGGTTCTGACCGGCGGCGGCGACTGTCCCGGCCTGAATGCGGTGATCCGGGCGGTGGCGAAGACGGCGATCCTCGAGCACGGCGCCGAGGTGATCGGCATCGAGGACGGGTTCGAGGGGCTCGTCAACGGGCGGATGCGTCCGCTCGACTACCTGTCGGTCTCCGGCATTCTCGCGCAGGGCGGAACGATCCTCGGCACGAGCAACCGCGCCAATCCCTTCTGTTACCCGGTCGAAGGCGGCGGCGAAGCGCGATACGAGGATGTTTCGCAGCGGGTCGTCGCCACGTTCCGCTCCATCCGCGCGGACGCGCTCGTGGTCATCGGCGGCGACGGCAGCCTGACGATCGCGAGCCAGTTGTGCAAACTGGGCGTTCCCTGCGTCGGCGTGCCGAAGACGATTGACAACGACCTCTTCGGCACGGACCAGACGTTCGGGTTCGATTCCGCGCTGGTGACCGCGGCGGAGGCGGCGGACAAGCTCCATACCACCGCCCAGGCGCATCACCGCGTGATGATCCTCGAAGTCATGGGCCGCAACGCCGGCTGGCTGGCGCTGGGAACCGGCGTGGCCGGCGGCGGAGACATCATCCTGATCCCCGAGATTCCGTACCGGCTGGAGGCGGTGCGCGACTACATCCTCAAGCGGCTCGCGGCCGGCAAGCGGTTCAGCATCGTCGTCGTCGCCGAAGGCGCCAAGCCGCTGGGCGGACACGTGGTGGAGCTGCGGCGCGTGGCGGACGGGGCCGAGCCGGTCCGCCTGGGCGGAATCGGGAACAAGCTGCGCGACGACATCGAGGAGGCGACCGGGATCGAAACGCGCGCCACGATCCTGGGTCACTTGCAGCGCGGCGGGCCGCCTTCGCCGTTCGATCGCATCCTCGCCAGCCGCCTGGGCCGCGAGGCCTGCAAACTGGCGATCAGCGGCCGGACCGGTTTCATGGTGGGACTGCGCGGGACCGAGATCGTTCCGGTGCCGCTCGAGCAGATCGCGGGCAAGCAGCGCCTCGTCGAGCTGAACAATCATCTCCTGCAGACGGCCCGCTCCGTGGGCACCTGCTTCGGCGACGGCGTCTAGTGTAGTGTCCCGAAAATAACCTGCATAAGCCTAGCCGGAGTCATGCTGAGCGAAGCGAAGCATCTCACACCTTAAACCGTTGCCGGCGCGCTGCGTATGAGATTCCTCGCTCCGCTCGGAATGACCAGACATGATGCAACCCATTTCCGGGACGCCACACTAGAACCGGTTTCAGAACCTCGTAATCGTAATCTTACTCGTAATCGTAATCGCCTTTTTCATCTAACCAAGACGAAAGACCGCGTACGATTAGGATTACGATTACGAAGTGGATCAGACGCTGACGTAGCGCGTGCAGTTGCGGCCGGCGCCCTTCGCCCGGCAGAGGCACTTGTCCGCTTCGTCAATCATCAGGCTGCCGTCCAGGCTGGGCGAATCGAACCGGACGTGCACCGCCCCGACGCTGACCGTGATGCCGGGCATTCCCGGCGCCCAGCTCTTGGACGCTTCGGCGATGCCCAGGCGGAACTTCTCCGCCACCACGATGACCCCCTTCAAGTCCGTCTCCGGCAGACAGACGACGAACTCCTCGCCGCCCAGCCGGCCCGCAATGTCCGCGCACCGAATTTCTTTCTGGAGGAACCTGGATATGCCCTCGAGCACCTTGTCGCCGGCCGGGCGTCCGTAAGTGTCGTTGACCTTCTTGAAGTGGTCAATGTCCAGCATGAGGAACCCGAGAGAGTGCGCATAGCGCCGGCCGCGGGCGATCTCGGCGACGAAGCGCTTGAGGAAGTCGCGCCGGCTGGGAAGCTCCGCCGGTTCGGCGGCGGGCCGTTTCAGCTCTTCCGCTTCGGCCTTCATCCGGCGCACCTCGGCCGCGTGCTCTTCGCTCCGTTCCTCAGAGGCGGGCGCGGCGCCGGCCGGTTCGGTGGCCAGGTTCGTCAGTTCCCGCTCGGCCTTGAGGCGGACCTCTTCGTACGTGGGGATCTGGCTCGGGTCGAGGTTGAAGAGGTCGCAAAACTGGCGCACATCGTGGGTCACTCGTTCCAGGATGCCGTCGAACGCCTCCGGCATCAGGTTGAACTGCTCCAGGGCCTCGCCGGCTAACGTGATGTGGATGATTCCCCGGGCCTTGCTGTAGAAGAGATGCGATATCTTCGAGCAAAGAAGGAGCACCCGCGCCAGCCGGATGGTGTCCGGCCCGGCGCCCAGCGCCGCGCCGCTGTCCGGGTCGTGGTGGAAGCGGATCGGGCCGTAAACTTCTGCGGGGATTCCCCAGTTCCGGAGCAGCTCCGAACCGACTCGGGCGTGCGTGAAGCCGAGGACGCGCTGTTCGATTTCCTCGATGCGAGCAGTGGGATGCGCGCGGCGGCTTTCGAAGACTCTTGCATACTGCTTGGGCGCGGCGCATTGCAGCGCGAGCATGCCGAGGTCCTGCAGGATGCCGGCCGCAAACGCGTCATCGCGCTTGGCCGGCCAGATCCGTTCCGCCACGATGCGCGCGCTGATGGCCGTCGTCAGCGCGTGTCGCCAGAACTGATCGATCTCAAAACTCTCCGGGATTTTCGGACTGATCTCCGCTTCGAGGCTGAAGCTGAGGACCGTCATGCGCGTGATCTTCAGGCCGATGCGCACCACCGCCTCGTTAATGGAGGTGACCTTCTTGCGTGAGCCGAAATAGGCGGAGTTGCTCATTCGCAGGAGCTTGGCGACGAGGGCCGGGTCCGCGCTCATCATCTTTTCCAGGCGCGAGAAATCCACGTCCGGATCCCGGCTCAGGCTGAGCACGTTGGCTGCCACGATCGGCACGGAGGGCAATGAGTCGCTTGCGAGGACTCGTTCGAGGAGCGTCTCTGAGGATGTCTCTTGAGTGCCGGCGACCATCACAGCGCCTTCCTGCTTTCGCTGTTCCGACCGAACGTCAGTATACTTCACACGAGCGGTTTCCGCAACTTTTGCCAAGGGCGGCCCCGCTTGCAGAATCGCTCAGGAAGGGCGGAATATCGGCGATCCGGTCTTCATCGGCGCGCTTCGGCAGGCGGAAAGGCGCGCGCTTCCATTTCCCGCCCGATGTCCTGCAGGGTGATCAGGCTGCGAACTCTGTGCCGCCGTTTGGATCAGATGCTGACGCAGTGCGTGCAGTTGCGGCCGGCGCCCTTCGCCCGGTAGAGGCACTTGTCCGCTTCATCAATGATCGGGCTGCAATCCAGGTTGGGCGAATCGAACCGGACATGCACCGCCCCAATGCTGATCGTGATGCCGGGCACTCCCGGCGCCCAGTTTTTGGACGCTTCGGCGATGCCGAGGCGGAACTTCTCCGCCGTCGCGAGGACTCCCTTCAAGTCCGCCTCCGGCAGCAGGACCACGAACTCCTCGCCGCCCATCCGGGCCGCAACGTCCGTGCGCCGAATTCCTTTCTGGAGGAGCCTGGATAAGCCCGCGAGCACTTTGTCGCCGGCCGGGTGGCCGTAAGTGTCATTGACCTTCTTGAAGTGGTCAATGTCCAGCATGAGGAACCCCAGAGAGTGCGCATAACGCCGGGCGCGGACGATCTCGTCGAGGAAGCGCTTGAGGAAATCGCGCCGGTTCGGGAGCTGCGTCAGTTCGTCGGTGCTGGCGAGCCGTTTCAGGTCTTCCGCTTCGGTCTTCAACTGGCGCACTTCGGCCACGTGCGCTTCGACCCGTTCTTCGAGCGCCATCGCGCGGCTGCCCAGTTCGGTGGCCAGGTTCGTCAGTTCCTGCGCGGCCTTGAGGCGGACCTCTTCGTACGAGGGGATCTCGTGCGGGTCGAGGTCGAAGAGATCGCAAGTCTGGCGCACGTCGCGGGCCACTTGTTCGAGGATGCCGTCGAGCGCCTTCTGCGTCAGGTGGAACTGCTCCCTGGCCTCGTTGGCGATCACCGCTTGAACGCCTCGCCAGGCCCTGCTGTAGAAGAGATGCGATATCTTCGAGCAAAGGAGGAGCACCCGCGCCAGCCGGATGGTTTCCGGCCTGACGCCCGCCGCCGCGCCGCGGTCCGGGTCGTGGTGGAGGCCGACCGGGGCGTAAACTTCTTCGGGGATCCCCCACTTCTGGAGCAGCGCCGCGCCGACCTGGGCGTGAGTGAAGCCGAAGACGCGCTGTTCGACCTCCTCGATGCGCCGGGCGGGATGCCGGCGGCGTATTTCGAAGATTTCCGCGTACCGGTCCGGCATGGCGCATTGCAGCGCGACCATGCCGATATCCTGCAGGATGCCGGCGGCAAACGCGTCATCGCGCTTGGCCGGCCAGATCCGTTCCGCCACGGTGCGCGCGCCGATCGCGGTCGTCAGCGAGTGCCGCCAGAACCGGTCAATCTCAAAACTCTTGGGCACTTTCGGATTGATGTCCGCTTCCAGGCAGAAGCTGAGGACCGTCATGCGCGTGACCTTCAGGCCGATGCGCACGACCGCCTCATTGATGGAGGTGACCTTCTTCTGCGAGCCGAAATAGGCCGAGTTGCTCATCCGCAGGAGCTTGGCGACGAGCGCCGGATCCGTGCTGATCATCTCTTCGAGGCGCGAGAAGTCCACGTCCGGATCGCGGCTCAGCGCGAGCACACTGGCCGCCACGGCCGGCACGACGGGCAACGAATCGCTCGACAGGACTTGCTTGAAGAGCGTCTCCGAAGACGCATTTTGAGCGCCGACGGCTGCGGACGTCATCACAGCGTCCTCCCACCTCCGTGCCGGACGCGCCCCCAGTCCTGCCCGCGCCGGAGCGATGCCTGATCTTCGGTTGTTGACCTGTGGCGGAGCGCAATGGAACCGATGTCCAGTGGCTTTCGCCGCACGTAACGGCCTTTACCGTACTCGCTGCGCGCGACTTCCATAAGCCTTACCGGGGCTACGATCCCCGTCTGCAGAATCGCCGCTTCCCGCCGCACGTCCGGCGGGGTTCTCAGGCTATGAACTCGATGCCGCCGCTGTTCTGCGCCGGCGCCGATTGCGCCGTCGCGTTCTGGTTGCCTGCGGCCAGGATTTGCTGAAGCCACGTCGTGGGATTGCTCGAGGCCGTCCCGGTGGCGCTCGGTGACGCCGTGCTGCTGTTGGCCGTCCCGCCGGCGACCGTGCCGTGGCGATGATGCGGGTGTCCCTGGGCTTTCTGCGACATCATCAGCTTGACGGCGGCCGTGAATTGGCTCAGCGTGAGCCCGTTGCCTGCGGTGTTCAACTGCTGATAGAGCTGGTCCGCGGCAGCGGTCGTCGCAGACGAAGGCGCTGACGCCGAGTTGGCCCCCATGAACTGGTTGTAAAAGTTCTCGAACTCGCTCTTGGAAATCGTGCCGTTGCCGTTCGCGTCCGCAGATTGGAACATCTGCTGGATCAGCATTTGCTGCATCGCTGCGAAGTTGGCTTGATATGCCCCCGAAGTCCCCTGTGTCGCCGATATGGCCTCTACCACGGTCCTCCCTCCCCAAATTCTGTTGCTCCGAAGTGCAGCATGACCCCGCGAGCCTCGATGATTTCCGAGGATGTGTCCACAATGATTATCGGCATGAACTTCGGGGCCTTTACTCGCTTTTTCAAGGTTTTTTCCGAAGGAGGAGCGTCGGAGGGTCGGCAATCAAAACTGGCGTTGACGAGCGGCTGGAGGCGTCTTTCCGGCGGCTGTACTGGCGACTGAATCCCTCATATCCGGCGCAGGGCAGATTCTGAGCAGCACTTCCCGCGGCAGCGTCGCGGCCAGAACAAGCGCCTCGGCGACGAGCTGGCGCATCAGCATACAGCGGCCGGCGTGCGGCTGCGCGATGCCGCCGCAGAACTCCAGGCTCTCGCTCCGGCATGCGCCGCCGCAGACGTGCCGCGCCCAGCAGAGGCTGCATTCGCTCCTCGAGCAGAAACGGTTGTCGAGCCATTGCCCGCGCAGGACCTCGTCAATGACCACATCAGGCCTGACGACGCCGATCATGGACTTCTGCTGTTTGTGGCAGGCGTAGATCAGCCCGGTCGGCCCGACGCTGTAATAGCCGCGGCCGGCGCCGCACTCGCTCGGCCGGAACTGCTGCCAGAGGATCCGCTGGAGCGTCTTTTCGAGATATTGCCAGCGCGGCGTCCCGCCCGACCGCGCATGGAGACCGAACCAGTTGCACGCGCTGCGGATTTCGGCGTCGAGCGTATGGCCGTAGGCGGCGCCGGCGACCGGCTCGAGCGCGACGCCGGCGGCGAGTCCGCCCGCGCACAGTTCGTTGAGCGCCCCGAGCCGCACGAGGACCTCCGCCCCTTCGACATGCTCAGCGCGGCCCTGAGCGGAAGTCGAATGGGCCGCCGGCATTCCCGACCAGGTCCCGCGCAAAACGATTCGCCCGGAGCAGCCGGCTCGCTGAAGCAGGCGCAGCCCGCGCATCATGGCGGCGTAGCTGCCCTGGCCGCGCGCGGCGTCGTGGAATCTTTCCGGTCCATCGCAACTGACGATGATGGAGAACCGATGCTCGGCCAGGAATCTTGCCACGATCGGCGTCACGAGCGTCGCGTTCGTGGTGACGTGGAATATAGCGCGGCGCTTTTCCCGCTCGGCGCGCTGCTGCGCCATCTCGGTAATCAGCATCATCAGTCCGAAGTGCAGCAGCGGCTCGCCTCCGAAAAACCCGATCCGCAGGTCGCGGCCGTCGCCGGGGAACATGCTCAGCGCGCAGGCCGCGACCTCGCGCGTCATCACCGGCAACGCTTGAACGTTGCCTTCTTCATCCTTCACCCTTCCGCCTTCATCCTTCTTTGTAACCCAGCAGTATTTGCACCGCTGGTTGCACTGATCCGAAAGATGAAGCGTGAGCTGCCGGCAGGAGACATCCCGGCCAAGGTCAAACTTCGGCCGCCGCTTCGAGAACAGCAGCGCGTGCGGCGGACTTGCCCGCCCTCCGTCTGGCGGGTTCTCGTCGGCTGCCGGCGGCTGCCCCGGATGTACGGCGGATTCGCGCGCTTGTCCGCCCTCCGTCTGGCGGAGCCACGTCAGCGCCTCGTGCTGCTTCTTCGAGATCTCGACGGCGACCAGCGTGTTGGCGTCGAACGCGACGATGCTGTCCTCGCCGATCGGCACGTAATGCACATCCGGCGCGCAGAGTTCCGTCGCGGCGGCGGGCCGCGCCTGGAGATTGAGGATGCGCGGAGTCATGCCGTCTTCATCCCTCTGCCTTCATCCTTCATCCTTGCCGTCCCAACCCATTCCGCCCATGTCCGCCTCGGATCGTACTCCACCACGTTCCACGGCTGCACCATCCACGGCTGCGGCTTGAAGAGATAGCGCGCGCGCCAGGCGGCCGGCGTGGCGACGTAGAGATGCCGCTTCGGCCAGGGCGAGACGATGCCGCGCCCGACATAATCCTCGCCGGGATAATTGAACCCGCATTTCGCGTCGAACTTCATCCCCGGCCGCCAGACCGCGAGCGTCACCTGCGGCCCGTGATACTTCGCGTGGATCGAGGCGTCGCGGATGACGTGGTCGCCGTCGCCGACGCAGATGAGCACCGGGAACTCCACACACATTGCGGGTTTTTTCACCGCAGAGGCGCGGAGGTCGCTGAGAACGGCGGTTTTTGTATCATCAGGAACGCCGTCCTCTGCGTTCTCTGCGCCTCCGCGGTCCATCAATGCGATAATTTCCTCGATGTTCGGCGGCAGCAGCTCGTCGGCGTCGGGAAAAAGGACCATCTCTGGTTTAGAGGCGTCAAGAAGCGTAAAGAGCCGCGCATGCAGCTCGTGCCCGACCGCGATTGCGTTCTCCGCGTTGTACGGGATATTCACGCGATCGAATCCCGCGAGCTTCGGGCACATCTGCGCCGCGCGGATCGCCTCGGCCGGCGGCTCGCCGTTGGCCAGAATGAACAGCCCGTCCACGTGCCGCGCCAGATCGGAGATGATCCGCTCGGCGAACTGCGCCTGCACGCCCTGGTGAATCGTCATCGCGCCGGCGAGTCTCATCGCTTCACTCCGTCAGTTCCACATGTGGCAAATGCGCCAAGGCGCTGGGTCCTTGCGCGATTCCGAATACCAAATGAGAAACCAGGGCCAACTGGGCCAGCCGTAGAAAACCAGCGGAAGCAACCCGGCGGACTTTTTCATGTCTTCACTCCACGTAGCGACCAAGCAGTTGATGCAGTTCCAGCGCCTCGTACTCGCTCAGGCCGGACCGGCAGTGCGCGAGCAGGTCTCGGTAGCGCGGACGGATATCCGCCGGCGTCAGCGGCGTTTTCCCGTCGCCCGGATCCGTCTGCAGCTTTCGCCACGCCGCGTCGCGCTGCGGCAATGTCGCGTCCCAGGTCTCGCGCGGCGAGGAACCCAGCGGCGCGCTCGCGTGCGTCATGTCGCCGCGCCAGGTATAAATGTAACTCGCCCGCGCGCCGACTTCGGTGGTCGCGAGCGCCTTGTCCGCCTTCAGCGCGTCGAGCAGCTTCCGGTGCTCGTTGCCGCTGGCGACGGCGTAGCCGACTGTCTCCACGTAATACTTGAAGACCAGCATCGAGGCTTCGTAGTTGTTCGCGTTCAGCTTGTACTCACCCGTTCGGGTGAAGCGGATCCACGACCGCGCCGGCTTCCAGGCGGCGATTTCGCGCTCCGTCCTGATATTGGCGACCTCCATCTGTCGCACAGCCTGCGAAAGATGCCAAGGCAGCCAGGCGTCGTCATCGTCCCATGTGTGAACGTAGTCGAACTCCATGCCGACCTTCGCAAAGAGCCGGTTTCGCGGGATGCCCGGCTCGTCGCTCGGCTCGTTGAAGATCGTCACGTCCGGCAGATCGCAGCGAAGCGGCACGGGATGATTATTGAGGATGAACAGCCGCTTCGCCGGATAATCCTGCGCCAGGAAAAACGCCAGGCACTCCCGCATCCGCTGGAAGCGGCCGTAGGTGCAGGTCAGACACGCGACGAGCGGTTCGCTCATGACTTTTCCATCCTCCATTTCGCCGCGACCGCGGCATCGTGCGTGTGTTCGTAGGCGAGAGCCGGATCGTCCACGAGCCACCAGTGCGCGCGGCCTTCGATCACTCTGTGCGCCGGAAGGGCCAGCCAGAGATGGTCCAGGCCGATCTCTGAGATCTTCGCGGCCCAAACTCTCTCGATCACGGATTCTCCCGGAAGTTCGTCCACGCTGGGCCACGTGCGAAGCAGGAAGTCCGTCCGCGCGGCAAAGACCTTCGTCACGGCGCAGTGATTGTTGCAGGCACCGGAAATGAGCGCGGCGCCGCCGGGCGCTCCCATCGCGCGGCGGACCATTTCCTTCGCCCAGTTCGGCCGCACGTGGAACGTGTCGCCGCCAGCCTTCACGATCCACTCGAAGCCTTCCTTCTGCGCGTAGAGGATCGCCGCCTTCATCAGCGCCGACTCGCCGCGCGCGCCGTTCCTGGGATTCGGGCCTCCATCGAGGACCTGAATCCCGGCCAGTTCCGGCCACACTCGCATCGCTGCGGCGTCGCCGACCGCGGCAACCACAATCGCGTCCGCGCCGGATGCGCGCCCGGATTCAAGGCAGCGGCCGAGGATGTCTCTTTTCCCCTCCAGCGAGAGGTCGGTGGACGTCGTCCCGTCGCAGGCCGCGAAGCTGATCGCCAGCAGAATCTTCTTCCCCTGGTTCAGCGTCTTATCTTCCGCGCCCTGGACGCGCGTCTCGCGGTCGGCGGCGATCCGGCGGTCCAGCTCGGCGAGCAGCTCATCGGAATTCAGCTTGAACCGGCTCTGCGCGTCGGCGCGATACCGGTTGAACTCCTCGGTCTCGACCTGCGCGAGCACGTGCTCCGGGATTTCGCCGTGCGGTCCCTGGCCGGCGGCCATGCGCGCGCGGTAATCCTTCCAGTGTGCGTCGTCCAGGACCAGGCGCCACGCGGCGGCGTAGCCGAGCCACGTGCCGTTCTCCATCGTCGTGCCGAACGGCACGCTCACGCCGGTCTTCGAGCCGCGGAAGAGATGCCAGAGCGCCACGCCGTCATGAAACAGGATCGGCACCTGGTGCGCCGCGGCCAGCAGCGCGACGGCGAGTTCCTGCGCGCCGTGATAATTCGGCAGCGCCGGCCAGCCGCCGAACCGATCGAGGACCGTCCTCGGGATCGCGTAGAACGCGCCCATCAGCAGCGACGTCGGCCAGAGCTCGAGCTTCGGCACGTCCGGCCGCCGCTTCATCCATCGTCCGCCGAGCAGTCCCTTCTCCGGCACCAGGCACGCGCCGGCGCGGTCGCAGGTGAACATGCAGCCGCCGTACACGATCGCCTGGCGCTCCAGCGCGGCCGCGGCGAGCGTGCGCAGCTTGTGCGGCCGGTCGAGCGCCGCCTTGAACTCCAGCCGGACCGGCGGGATTTCGGGATATTGTTCCGCGAACCAGCACGCGGTTTCCCAGTCGAGCGCGTTGTGCGCGTCGAGGAAGATCACCACGTCGCTGGTCGCGCGCAGCGCCCCAAGCCGGCGCGATCGGGGACCGCCGAGACGCATCGGATTGCGGATCGTCGCGATCGGCTCCGGGAACTTCGAGCCGTCGTCCACGACGATGATCTCCGCCTCCGGGCAATCGTGCTTGACGCTGGCGACCGTCGCGACGAGGTTCTCGCGCTCGTTCAGGCTGGCGATGACGACGGAGATGGACGAGGGACGATGGACGGAGGACGATAGACCATCCGCCTTCATCGCCGCCAGCATCTTCTCCTTGCACGGAGCGCAGTCTGTCAGGTCCTTGCGGCCGTTTTGCGTCGTGCCCGTCGTATCCGTCGTGGTGAAAACCGGCGCGTCGGCCCATTTTCCCTTCGGGCAGTTCGCCTCCGCGCCGGTCATGAACGCGCGGTCCATCACCAGCCACTTCGCCGAGTCCGTTCCCGGCGCGGCGCAGAGCTTGCGGTGGATTCCCGTCGCCGGGTTCGTGCTCTGCTGGAACTCGAACTCGCAGCGGACGCAGATCTGTGATCGGCTCGGGTTCATATTAGCTCGGTGTCAGAGTGTAGGTGACTGTCTCGAATTCTATCGCGAGAGTGGACAAGCAATTATACGGATGCGGCTCGGGCGTGATGGTGCCGTATGCGGTCCCGTCTCCGGTGTAGTCGAAGGTCATGTTTATAGACCAGGGATTGAACGTGAGGGTCAGCAGGCCGCGCAGCGATCCGCCCGAGGTGTAGATGTCCCCGTGATATTGGCAACTACCGATCTTGGTCAGCGTGCCGTGGGATCCGTCCGCGCCGTGCACCTGGATCGTCAAAGGCGTCGTATGCCCCGCGCAGTTGGGGCAACTGGTCGGCGCGGTCGGCGGCGACGTCGGATGCGGCGTCGTGTGAGGTCGCGTCGTGTGCGGCGCCGTCGGGTGCGCCGTCGTATGCGGCGCGGTCGGATGCGCCGTCGTATGCGGCGCGGTCGGATGCGCCGTCGTGTGCGGTTCCGTCGGCTCTGGCGTCGTATGATGAACCGTCGTATGGTGCTCCGTCGTCGGGTGCGGCGTCGTATGATGAACGGTCGTATGGTGCGCCGTCGTCTGCGGCCCGGTGGTGACCGCAGGCGTGGTCGCCGGCGGCGTCGTCGCGTGTCGCGTTGTGTGAGGAACGGTGCGGTGGGACGTCGGACTGCTGAGCACGATCCCGTTCAGCTCGAACTGCGTCGTGCAGAAAAGCTCGCAGCCGATCTGGCAGGTCGTCTCGCACGCCCAGCAGCCGCCCGGCGGCATCGCCTCGGCGAGCGTGTCGCAGGCGCCGGACGGGAAATACGGAATCTCGGCGCTGAGCTTGATCCCCGGCGTCGCGCGGCTCGAGCCGCCGCCGAGCGTGTGCTCGATGCCGACCACGCGCGCGACCTGGCCCGCGCCGAACCAGCCGGCCAGGTCGAGGTCGAACAGGTCGTACGGCTCCGCGTCGAGCCGCCGCAGCGAGTCCACCAGCGCGATCTGCTGCCAGATGTACTGCCAGCGGTTCAGCCAGAAGTTCGCCACGGCCTGCACCGGCGGCAGGCTCGCGTACGCCCAGAAGTCAATCGTCTTCGCGATCCGGCCGTCAACGAACTCCTCCGCGGCCGGCGACCGCAGGCAGATCGTCCGCCGCAGCGCGTTGTCAATGTACGAGGCGGTGATCTCCGTGACGATCTGGTTCCACTCCCGCCGCGCAATGTCCAGGGAGCCGAGATAGCGATCGGCTCCCGACGTCGGCGGCGTGCCGCCCGGCGTCATGACGTTCGTGAGGAAGATGAGCTGCGCCTGGCCGCCGAAGAAGACCTCGCTGCAGCGCGCCTGGAATGCGAGGTCGGCGCAGAGTTCGAGGCCCTTCTTCTGCTCGGTCAGCGCGAAACCCATCTTCAGCGCCGCCGTCGCCGTCTTCGCGGTCGCGAAGGAAGCGGCGTCAATGTCCCTGGACGTCATGCCCATCCAGCGCGTGTGGATCGCCTGGATGATGTCGGATGGGTTCTGCAGCACCGTGCCGGTCCCGTCGCCGTTGCTCTCCACGCCGTCGAGCGTGACCCAGAGGGTATCGTCCTTCATCCGCGCGTCGAGCTGCGACGGCGGATACTGGAACGTGATGCTCGTCACCGCGCGGCCCGGGCAAGTCTCGATGTCGTTCCGGTTGATCGTGTAGAGCGTCGGGCTGAGCGCGAAGTACCATTCGGTCGGGCACGTCCAGATCTGGCCGTTGATCGAGAGGATCAGCGGATGGCCGTAGCCCTCGACGCCGTAAACGGCCTTTGAAGGCGCGTCATTGACCACGTAAGTGTAGCTCGGCCGCGCCACGTAGACCTTCGAGCCGCACGGATGCGTGGCCACGTCGCTGCCGATCTGGTACTGCGCGCCGACCGGCAGCGTGTACGTCGCGCCGTGGTTCTGGAACGGGTCGCCGAGCCACGTGGACTGCGTCGGGTTCAGCGGGTTCACGACGGCATATCCGCTCACCATGCCGAACACGATCGTGTGCGTGGACGCATCGTAGCTCTGGATGATCTTCCGCTGCACCGTCCCGTCCGGCGACGTGAAGATGATGGAATAGCCGACGTAGCTGCCGTCCGGGCCGGTCAGCGCGCTGTCCACGAGGTGCTGGCAGTCCACGCCGAGCGCCGTCACGGTTCCCGTGTAGATCTCCGCGCCGCGCTCGGAGATGCTGAAGAAGTTGCCGTTGAACTGGCCGTCCATCCGCTCGCCGCCGATCCAGATCTGCATCGGCGTGAGCTGCGGGAAATACTCCGCGTCGTTCACGTACAGCCCCGTGTCGAAGTAATTGCAGATCCGCGCGAGTTCGGTCACCGGCCCGAAGTCCACCGCGACCGCCTTCACGCGCAGCACGTGGCCGAAGACCAGCGGAATCAGCTTGTTCTCGTCGGTCTGCACCACGTTCGGACAGTCCAGCCGGTCGGCGATGTTGCCGACCGTGCGGTTGAAATAGGTCGAGATGTCCGTGATGTCCAGCAGCACCGCGTGGTCCTTTTCGCTCCAGGTGCACGGCGCGTTGATGATGCCGACGTGGACCTTGACCAGGTCGCTCTCGGCATTCCCGCGGAACTGCTGGTAGATCGCGACCCATGCGCGCTGCGGCTCGATGCTCTGGAAATAATTGAAGAGGACCTTGTCCTCGTCGCGCAGCTTCACCGTGCAGTCGCCGACGACGTTGACCGACTTGTCCGCCTTCATCTGCAGCCGGATCACGCCCCATTCCAGCACTCGCCCCTGCGCGTTGTCCCAGGACGATCCGTCGCCGCGGCCGAAGTCCTCCTGCGCGTACCACTTCGTCCCGATCGGCGCGAACGGCGGAAGCGTCGTCCCGCCTTCCGTCGTCGGCGCGAGCGTCGGAGCTGAGGTCTCCGGCACCGTCGGCTCGCCCGGCGCGATCAGGATCGGCGCCGTGCTGCCGCCGGGCTGAGGCCAGGCGATCTGCAGCAGGCAGTACGGCTTGCTGCTGTCGGAGGTCGCCGCGGCGATTGTCGCAGAGGTCAACGTGCGCATTGGTCCTTATCCCGCCACGATGGTCGGCGCCGGGCTTGATCCGGTTCCCACGTTCCAGCTTCCGGTAATGTTGCTTGAGCTTGAGCCGGACGTCGCGGCTATATAGTAAGACACTCCGCCTTTAGTGGCCGCGATGCACCAGTGGCCGCCTCCGCTCGACTGGTAGAACAGCCAGTCCGTGCCGTTCGTGTACGCCGTCTGACTGCCGTAGGTTCCGCTCGCGTTGTAGCCGCCGTTCACGGAAGACGTTCCCGCGCCGGAAACGGTGAAAGCATAGCTCGTGAACTTCCTGCTGTACCCCACGATCATGCGCGCACCACCTCCAGGGAAATCGTAACCCTGGTCACCGTCGTCGCGCTGTTCACCTTGAAGGCGATGATGTTGCCGGCGGTGAGGCTCGTGCTCCAGCCGGTCAGCGTCGAGTCCTGGCTCTTCTGCGCGCTCGAAAGGGTCGGCAGATCGGAAGCCGCGATGGACGACGTCGTCGGGAATCCCGAGTACGCGCAGGTCTGGACGTCCACCACGATGCTGCCGGACTGGTCCGCCAGCAGCGTCACGCGCTGGATCGTGCAGTTGAACGGGATCTCCAGGAAGCCCTTCACGCCCGTCGTGATCGCCGAGCCGCCGCCGTCCATCACGAACTCGATCGCATCCGGAAGCGCCAGCACGTCGCTTCCGCCGGTCAGGTGCGTGCTCTCGTGCGCGGTCGGCGTCCTCGCGTCGGTCAGCCTCGAATCGGTGGATGCGACGATCCCGCCGTGCGCCGTCGTCGTCAGGCCGGTATGCGTGTTCAGGTTGCCCTGCACCGTCGCCGCCGCGCCGGACGCGTCGCTCGCCGCCTCAGCGGCGGACTCCGCCGTCGAGACCGCCGAGGTCAGCGCCGTGCGCACCGCCTTCTCGCTCGGCACGTTGGAGTCGCTTCCGGGAGTCCCGACCGAAGTGACGAGCGCGGATGCGGCAATGCTCGCCGCCTCGGCCGCAGACTGCGCCGCAGCCGCAGCGCCGGCGGCGTCGAACGCGCCCGTCGCTTGGAACGCCGCAGTTCCAAGCGCGCCGCCGTCCTCGAGGACCTTCCCGGTCGCGTCCGAGAACAAAGCCACGTGGCCGGCCGTCGAAGAACTCGGCCCGGTGACGTTGCCCGATCCCAGGCCGGAAACGGAACCCGCGATCGCGGTACGCACCGCCTTCTCGCTCGGCACGTTGCTGTCGCTTCCCGGAGAGCCGACCGAAGTCACAAGATCGCCGATCGGGATGCTCGCCGCCTCGGCCGCCGACTGCGCCGCAGCCGCCGCGCCGGAGGCGTCCGCACCGACGTCGCTCGCTGACAGCGTCACCGCGCCGACCTTGCCGCAGACGCTCGACACGACCTGCTGGTTGTCTATCCGGTTCCAGGACGCGCCGTTGTACGTCAGCCAGTCGCCGATGCCGTACGCGACTCCGCTGATCGTGCCCGCGACGGAGCAAACCCAGTATTGCCCTTTCGCGGGCGCTGCCGGATACGAACCGCCGGAGCAATCATAGGTTCCCTGGTAATCCAGCGCGCCGACGATGGCCGCCGGCAACTGAGTCGTCGGCACCTTTCCGCTCGCATCGAGCGTGGCGACGCCGCTGTCCGCGCCGGCGGCCGAGGACGGTATCAATCCGCCATGAGCCGTCGTCGTCAGCGCCGCGTGAGTGTTCAGGTCGCCCTGCACCGTCGCCGCCGCGCCGGCAGCATCACTCGCGGCTTCAGCAGCGGACTCCGCTGTTGAGATCGCCGAGCCGAGCGCCGTCCGCACCGCCTTCTCGCTTGGAACGTTGCCGTCGCTTCCCGGAGAACCGACAGAGGTGACGAGCGCGGAAGCCGGGATGCTCGCCGCTGCCGCCGCAGCCGCCGTGCCGGCAGCATCGCTCGCGGCTTCAGCAGCGGACTCCGCTGTTGAGATCGCCGAGCCGAGCGCCGTCCGCACCGCCTTCTCGCTCGGAACGTTGCCGTCGCTTCCCGGACTGCCGATGGTGGTCACGAGCGCGCCGCTCGCGATCAGGCCGCCGTGCGCTGTCGTCGTCAGGTCCTCATGCGCGAGAAGGTCACTCTCGAGGGAGTACTCCGGCGGCGAGGTCGGCGCCGAGGTCGGACCCGAAGTGCCCGCTTCGGTGGGCGAGCTCGTCGCCCCGCGCGTCGCCCCGCTCGTCGCCGGCGACGTGGAGACCGATCCGCTCGAAAGGTGCAGCTTGATCGTCAGCTCGTAGAATCCGCCGGAACGGACGGTCGTCGGGACCGTGTCGCCGCCGGTGACGAAAGATCCGGTCGAAGCCGCCTCATCGGCGACGGTGACCGGGTCGAGCGTCGCGCTGAGGAAATACGCCGCCCGCGCGACGTTTCTCTCGTCGGTGAACGTGAACTCGTTCAGCGTGCCCTGCGCCTGGTTCTCGAAGAAGTTCGAGAGGTCGTTCAATTCGCTCAGGCGCAGGTTCGACCACTTCAACTCGCGGCGCGTGTCGGTCGCGTCCGCCAGCGCGAAGCGGTAGAACCCGCCGCTCGCCTTCGGCTGCACGACCTGGTGCGGATCGAGGTTGAGCTGGTCGTTCAGGTCCGGGTTCTGCACCGTCGCCGTCACGCCGCCGCGGGAAAATGAAACGCTCATGTTCCAATCATTCCTATAACCGCCAACATTAAGCGGCCGTCGTCACTTGGAGAGTCGGCTCATCCGTCGGGTTCGCCGAAGTCCGCTTGGCGACGGTCGGGCGCTCCTCGAAGTCCTTGAAGGAGACCGCCAGGAGGTCCGCGTCGGCTTTTTCGGAGAACGTCTCGTTCAGCTCGTAGCACTTTTCGAAGACGATGTCCTCGGCCTGTTCGCCTGTGATCGGCGAGACGCACGTGAACCGGATGCGGACGGCCCGCACGCCGCCGCCGTCGCTGTTGGTGGAGAGCCAGGAACTCGCCGCGCCGACGCCGAACAGCGCCTCGTGCGGCGTGACCGGGCGGCCCGCCGCGCTGAGGAACTCCTTGAACTTCACCTGGAACCTGCCGCTGCACGGCCTGGCCTTGCCGGGCCGGAGCGAGCTGAGATCCGTCCGGTCCATGACGGCGACCGACTCGCGCTGGGCCACGTCGAAGGACATGTCGCCTTCGTCCACGACGAGCTGGACGGCGTTGGCCGGCCTCGACCCGTCCTCGATGGCGATGATCCCATCGGCCATGTTTTTTACGACCGTCTGCGTCGAACTGTCAGGCACGATTCAGCCTCCACGAAAAGCGCTAAATGACGATAGACCATGGACGATGGACGATTGGCGCCGTGGCCATCGTCTATCGTCAATCGGCAGTCGTCGCCTCTTCCGTCGCCTCTTCCGTTGTTCCTTCGGCCGTCGTCGCCGCCGGCGTCGTCGCTGCGGCCGGCGTGTTGGCCGAGACCGACGCGACCAGGGCTGCCTTGTTGGCGGCCATCTGGTTGGCCAGCGACTGGATCTGGGCCTGCAGCGACGCGACCGACTGCGCCGGCTGAGCGGCGACCGTCTGGAGCTGCGCGGTGAGCTGGTCGAGGAGAGCTTCGGCGCTCGCATCCACCGTGGTCTCGGCCGCCACAGCCTGAATGATCGGGGTGAGATCAATGCTGACCGTTGCCATAGCACGAACTCCTTCCATCAAAAAGAGAATCCGGTCTAACTTCCTTCGGTCATTACGCTTGAACACATCCGCCTCCGCACTCACCACCAAGGCACCAAGACACCAAGAACGAAGGCTTTTCGTTTACCACCAACTCCGTCCTTTGTGCCTTAGTGCCTTGGTGGTAAGAAAACTCACTTCGCCGCGGGCGAAGTGGGCGGCGCAGCCGTCTTCGGCTTGAACAGCGCGATCAGCCCGACCAGCTTCGCCCAGAGCCACGAGATGATGACGCCGATCTTCGCCAGGACGTGGTCGGCGATGACCTGGTGCAGCGCGGCGAGGATCCCGAGTACGACGCTGCTCAGCACGCAGCCGAGCAGGAACGCCACGATCAGTTGCAGCATCGTCGGCCTCCATTCTGTTGGACCATGGACCATGGACGATGGACCACCCGCCGTGGACGATGGTCCATCGTCTGTCGTCACATCGTCGTCTTTCCCGTCAGTACCAGCGCCGGCGCTCCGAGCATCAGGCCGAGCAGGATCACGCACACGATCAGGTCCGACCACCAATTCAGGTCCAGCTTGCCCAGCAGGAAGATAAGGAGCACACCCAAGCATTCGCAGCCGCCAACCGTCAGAAACTTCAGCCAGCCAGGACTCAAACCGAAACTGCACCTGCGTCAGAGACGCAATGCTTCCTTTCACCTGGTCGCGGAACTGGTCGGTGTCCTGCGAGGATTTCTGGATGGCGTTGATGATCGCCGTGTTCTGCTGGGCGAGCGAGAGGACCTGCGCCTGGACGTCCTTGAGTGTCGAAGCGGTGGTCGAATCCGGCGCGACCGTCTGCGTCGCCTTCTGCGCCGGCGCGGACGAGCAGCCCGCGACATTCACCACGACGCACACGACGAGCACGACCAACGGCATCGTCCATCGTCTATCGTCCATCGTCCTCTCCTCAAGAAATCCTGAACTTGCAAACCATCGTCGCCGTGAACTGCCACAGCTCGATGTGCTTCTGCAGGGCGATCTTCGGCGTGTAGGACGGGTTCGAGTACTCCGCTTCGGCGAACGTCGAGCCGAGGCCGAAATTGTCCGCCTGGAACTGCCGGCTCATGAAATCCTCGAATCCCTCGGCGAGGTCCACGATGTTGCGCGAGTCCTCGCCGGCGGTCGCCATCTCGATCAGGAAAGCGGTGCGGCGCTCGAGTCCAGCCGCCGGGCCGCGCCTCCGCTTCGCCGGCGGCCAGTGATGCAGAGGACCCGCCGCCGGCGCCATCGCGAAGACCGGGCAGGCCGCCGGGGTGACCTCGAAGCGCGTCAGGACGCCCTGGCCGTTGAACCGGAACAGCGTTCCGCCCTTCAGCAGCGCGGACATCGCGGAGTCGGCCTGCAGGCGGCTCCAGACGGCGTTCAGAACATCGGTCGAAAGGCCCATCAGAATCTCTCCCAATGCCGAGTGCGAACTAGCCCGCGTCATGCTGAGCGAAGCCCTTCGGCCGTGAGCTCAGGGCCGAACGGCGAAGCATCTCACACCAAAAACCGTTGCCGGCGCGCGGCGTATGAGATTCCTCGCTGCGCTCGGAATGACCGCGCAGTGCTTAAGTCATTCCCGGGACGCCACGTCCGGGTGCGGCATTCAAAAACCTCGCGTCCGGCGGCGCGTGAACTGCCGCGGGCGGCCGGAGGCCTTCGCGCCGTGATAGCGGTCGCCGCGGTCGTCGGCCTTGGGCTCGCCGAGCGACGCCTGGCCCTCGCCGACTTTCTCCAGGAACGCCACGTCGCGGTCATAACCGTTCTTCACCTCGTCGGGCAGCGACTGCCGGCCGAGGTACAGGTAGTACAGCGCCAGGCGGACGGCGATGCTCAGCAGCATCGGCGGCACGGTCGCCAGCGGCAGCGGATACTGCGGCGAGATCAAGCCGTCAATCAGCGACGACGCCTGGTCACACGCGGCCTGGAGGACCGTGCCGTTCGGCGAGCCGGTCCCGCCCAAGTCGGACAACTGCGTGAGTTCCTGCGTCGTCTTCACGTTCGCCAAATCGGTCGGAGAACAATAGCTCATTCAAGAATCTCCCATTGCGGATTTCGGACTGCGGATTGCGGATTGGGACGCGGCTCGGGCTTCGCCCTCAATCCGCAATCCGCAATCCGCATTCCGCATTTCGTCACGCCGCCGTCGTCGGGGCGCCGGTGGTGCCCTGCGAGCCGTAGGCGAGCCACCACGCGATGGCCTTCACTGCGCCGCGGTAATCCATGCCGAAGTCGAAGCGCTTCTGGTAGAAGACGTTCGGGTCGTCGAGCTTCACCATCGGCGTGAGCGCGAGCGGCCGGCGGACCTGGTTGACGACCGGCTTGATCGGCTTCGAGCAGTCGAGCATCATCCACTGGTTGCCGGTCCACATCGGCATCTTGATCTGGTTCTCTTTCGGGAACTTCCCGTAGAGCGTCTGGCTGATCTGGCTGGAGTTGGCCAGCGGGACATTGAAGAGCTGGTCCACCGCCTGCTCCAGCGCCGGCGAGAAGAGGAAGTGCGTCGGCTGGACCAGGAGCACGATGCCGTCCGGGCCGACGAAGGTGCTCATCTGCTTGATGCCCGCGTAGACCGCCGGCGCCGAGAGGTAAGCCGTCGTCAGGTTCGACTGCGGCGCGCCGGCGGCGCCCTTCATCCCCTGCCAGAGGTGCGAGCTGGAGAAGAACGGCACGCCGTCGAAACCGACCGACGCGGCGAAGGCGCCGACGCCGAGCTCGTCCTGCACCTGCAGCCACGGCTCGAGCACGCCGAGCGCGGCCTGCTGCTGGATCGCCAGCGCGTACGCGCCGGTCACGTCGTCCTCGATGTCCTCGCGCGGCACGCCGATCGTGTGCTCGAAAGTCAGGTTGCGGACGCTCGCCTCGAACGCGGCCAGGTCCTGGATCACGCGGTCCTTCACCCACTCGCGCATGCGCCCGGTCAGCGCGGCGATCGGGTAATGCTCGATGCGCGTGGACGACGGCACCGCCGAGGCGATGTCGTCAATCCGGGTTTTCGTGCGCTCGAGCGTCTGCTGAAAGATGGTGTTGAACGACACCCACAACGCCTCCAGCGTTGCGGCATTGACCACTGCCATTGCATCATCTCCTAAAAAGGTTTGTACGTTTGTAGTGGCGCCGTAAGGCGCTACTCAGTATGCCCTGACGGGCACACTACGAACTTACGCCGCCGTCGTCGGCGCGGCGGTCACCGGCAGCGCCGGCTCGACGTACGCGCCGCGCATGTCCACCAGCACTCCGTACTGGTCCACCGACTTGATGCGGCCCGCATAGGTGTTCGTGCCGGCGGTCAGCGTCACGGTGTGATCGTCGGAGAAGTACACCGGCTGGCCGACGTCGGCCTGCGTGAACGTCGCGGCGGAGTCCCAGTACGCGGCCTCCGGCGTGATGATCTCCACACTGGCCGCGCCGGCGGACCCGGCGGAATTGTCCACCGTCTCGTCGGCGATGCCGCGGAAATGCCTCACGCCCGGGCCGGCCGGAACCGCGAAGCCGGCCGAGTTCAGCGCCACCGCGCCGCCGTTGAAGATCCGCGTCGAGGCGGCCACGGGCACATCGTCGCGGTGCAGCTCGTCCACGAACTCCGTGTCCCGGTCAGACGTCAAGTTGCTCATGCGACTGCTCCTAAAAAAGAGACCATTGACCATAGCCGACAGACGATGGTCCATCGTCCGCTGTTCGTTACCCCGCCATCCGCCGCTTCGTCGCCAGGAACTCCGCCTCCTTCAGCCCTGCCTGCTCGCAGGCCCAGCGGTCGGCGTCGGAGAGGACCGGCGTCTCGGAAGCGGCCTGGGCGCCGGCGGCGTTCGTCGCGCCGCCAAGCACCGGCGGCATGCTGTTGAGGATCTTTCGCGCGCCCTCAAAGTCCTGCATCGCCAGCCGGATGAACGCCTCCCGGTTCGCCGGGGTGATCTTGCGCTCGACGGAGATCGCGTTCTCGATGAGCTTCTCCGCCGCCGACTGCGCCGGCATCGCCCGGGTCGAGCCGATCAGCGCCAGCAGTTCGGCCAGCGGCCTGTCCGGCGTCGTGCCGAGCGCGTTGCAGATCGAGAGCAGCTTCGTCTCCGCCTCCGCTGCCGGCTTCACCTTCGCCTCGAGCGCCGCAAGCCGGTCGGCGACCGCCTTCACCACCGCGTCCGTACCGGCGTCTTCCGCGACGCCGATACTGTTGGCGACGGTCTTCGCATCGAGCGACATGGCCGCCGCCAGCAAGGCGAGCAAATTCTGCATGGCTCCGTCCTCCTGTTCTGCGACGGCTGAATCGGGAGCGCCAGCGCGCCCCTCTTCGTGTCCGGCGGCGGCGGCGTCGCTGTTCGCCACGGCCGGGAGCGCCTTCTTGAACGGGCGGTTCGTCAGCGCCACGGAATCGAGCACCCACCGGATCACCCGGCCGGTGACCGGGTCCTTGTAATCCTTCAGCAGGTTCGAGCTGAGGTAGCGGAACTTCTTCTCGCGGATCAGCGCGCGCGCATCGGCCACCCATTTGATGTGCGCCCACAGCTCGGTATCGTGGTTCCGCCCTTCGAGGGAATTGATCCAGCCGCCGGACTCGGCGCTCTTGCCGAGCAGCTTGGCGACCACGCCCTGGTGCTCGTAGTCCACCGGCAGGTCCACGCCGTTCGCGCGGCAGGCCTGGTTGAAGTACTCCACGATGCAGCGGATGTCCGCGGGCGTCAGCCGGTACGCGCCGGCCGGATGGCCTTCCCACTCGCCTTGCAGGTCCACCTGGTACCAGCCTTCGGCCGGGACGGCGGAATCGCTGAGCTGTTGCCGGTTTTCCATGGTCAGTCACCCGCCTTTCCATCGGTGGCCGTCGCGGAAGACCCGTTCGTCCGATCAGCCGCGTTCGCCGCCAGCACTTCCTCGCCGTCGGCGGGCGCGGGAATCCCGAACTTCCTCCGCGCCCACTTCGCCGGCACGCGCAGCCCGACACTGACGAGGGTCGAAACGCTCGTCGCCAGCCGCTGCAAGTCCACCGGCTCCTCGACCAGCGTGCGGTAGACCGGCGCGGCGACCTCCGGGCCGAAGTTGAGCAGCGTGATCGGCCCGAAGAACTGGCGGTTCAGCGTCTCGTCCAGCGCCCGCGCGTCGGAATCCACCAGGTCGAAGCGCACCGCCTCGTGCGCCCGGCCGCTGAACCCGAGCGTGTGGCCTTCTTCGCCGCCGCCGGTGAACGTCTGGCCGAGCACCGCGAGCGCCATCTCCTCGCCGGCGCGCTGGCGCAACTGGTCGAACATCGCGCCGTCGCTCGACGCACGCGCGGCGTCGGCGAACGTGATCTTTCCGCCGGCGGGCACCATCCCCGCCGCGGCGCTGCCGAGGGAAGTCAGCGCGCGCCACATCAGGTCCGCGTCCTCCTGCGTCGCGCCCGGCGGCAGCTCGCCGAGGCGGACGGGAATCCCGCAGAGCTCCGCCAGTTGCAGCCAGTCGCGCAGCGCGTAATTGCGCACCAGGAACGGCCGCGCGCAGGCGAGCGAAATGCCGCCGCGCTGGAGCGATCCGCTGAGCGCGTTGTGCCGGTGGAGGATGAAGTTGAACGGGTTCACCGGCAGGCCGAGCGGCGCCGACACGTCGCGCAGGAGCAGCTTCTGCCGGTCCACCAGGTCGAGCGTCCACCAGCGCTGCGGGCGGAACTTCAGGTCGCTCGGGAGCCACTGCCGCTGGCTGGTCTCCCAGAGAATTTCGAGGCAGGCGAATCCCTTGGCGACCGCGTCGAGCAGGTCGCGGAGCCGGTCGCTCCAGGACTGGATGCGGCCGAGGCGCTTGCCGTCGGGCGCCGGCAGCAGCGCGGCGCAGAAATCGCG
>Ga0181524_10000284_pt1 | contig 61426 bp, 40 predicted proteins | sample PEATcosm2014_Bin_34_FD_119761 | JGI IMG/M metagenome (GOLD analysis project Ga0181524, IMG submission 119761) | Peatland microbial communities from MTU Mesocosm Facility, Houghton, MI, USA - PEATcosm2014_Bin05_60_metaG | ecosystem: Environmental > Terrestrial > Soil > Wetlands > Peat | place... | reverse complement strand
CTTCAACTTCGCTACCGTCCCGTTTTACCGGCGCGGGTTTGAGCCGGAAGAGGGACGCCCCGACCCCGCCCGCGCGGACGCGATCACCGCGTGGCTGAACGGAGCGGGCATCGCCGCCAAAGGGCACCCGCTCACCTGGTTCAACGAGGCCGGGGTGCCCGAGTGGATGAGGCGCAAGACCTTCGACGAGAACCTCGCGTCCGCGCGGGAACGCTGCCGATCGCTCGCCCGCCAATACGCCGGGCGGATTGACCGGTGGGACGTCATCAACGAAGCCCACGACTGGGCGAACGAACTGGGCTATTCGCAGGAACAGCTTCTCGACCTGACGCGGGCCTCGTGCGAGGGCGCCAGGGAGGGGAACCCAAAAGCCCAGACCGTCGTGAACAACTGCGACCTCTTCGGCGAGTACGCCGCCACGAGCAAGACCTACTTCCGACAGGAGCAGCGGCCGCTGCGCACGCCGCATCAGTATCTGCGCGCCTGCCTGTCGGCAGGGCTGGACTTCGACGTGATCGGCCTCCAGCTCTACTACCCCGGCTATGACCTGTTCGAAATCGCCCGCCTTCTGGACTGGTTCGCGGACCTCGGCAAGCCGCTGCACATTACGGAGTTGGGCGTCTCCTCCGCCCTCGATGACGACGAGCGGGCCTACGTCAAGAAGGTCAGTTCTGCCTGGTGGCACGGTCCCTGGAGCGAGGCCGTTCAGGCCGACTGGGTGGAGCAGTTCTATACCCTCTGCTACAGCAAGCCCGCCATCGAGGCGATCACGTGGTGGGACTTCGCCGACGCCGGGCACTTCTGGCCGCACGGCGGGTTCCTCCGCCCCGACTTCACGCCGAAGGAATCCTACCGGCGCCTCAAGGGCATGATTGAACGATGGGGCCCAAACGAGAGGGCAGGCCGCTGAACCGGCCGGGGAAGCGCAATCTCGTGCGCCTGCGCGCGCCCCTCGCGCGCATGATTGGAAAGAGGAGCCGGAGCGGTTTGTCGCAGGACCTACTTGGCCAGCCGTGTCCAGCGCCCTGTGAAGCGAGGCCCCAAATTAAGAGACGAAAAGAATAGGTTTTATTTCCCCAGAACAATCCCGGAACAATCCCTTCAACTTCACCGCTGTGGCGCCGGTGAAATAGTCGAAGCTGGTGCGACGCTTACGGGCTGCTGATAGGCGCCCAGGTCGTTTGCCTCACTCTGGCGCCGGGTCGTGCCTGCCAAATCGGGGCTCGGTGCCGGCGTGCAGTCGGCGGCGTTCAGTGCCGGGCTTCCCGTCTGCAGACGGAAGTCCGCGACCTTCGGATCCGCGCTCGGGCTGATGAACTTCGGGTCGGCCACGATGGTGCCGCTCTCGGTGAGGTGGACGATCTTGTCCACCCAGCGCGGTCCGATCAGCAGGTTGTTCCTGAGCACGGCCGTGTTGGCCGAGAGGATGAGTACTTTCGACCACGCATTGCTGTTCGCTATGGCGATATTGTCCTCGACAAGAATGTTGTCCCCAACATCAGCTTCCAGTTCACCTAATGGCCATGGGCCTCCGGAGCCGGCGCCGAGTGCATTGCGCGTGTTGTGCCAGCAAGTGTTATAGCGATAAGTCAAGTTGCTGCTATGCGTGGACGTAATCCCACGTCCGCAGTTGTTGTAGACAAGGTTTCCCTCGACCAGTGTGGCGTAGGGATAGGTTTCGAAGGAGTCGATAATAATGCCGTTACCGTCGGTAGCCGTTGTGATATCCTTGCCATTCGCGCCGACTTTGTTCGCGTTGCTGTGTGAGATGTTCCGGCGGATGACCATGTTGTAGCCCGACGGATCGCCGCCTAGACCGGCGGAGGTGGCCACCCACAGACTGATGCCGCTGGTGTCGTACTGGGACCAGAAGGCGCAGCCGCTGACCTCATTGCCATCGAGGGTGATGAAATCAAGGGGACCCTTGATCTTTTCGTTTCCGATCCAGTGTTCGGGTGAGCCGCCGATGCCGGCGCCACTGCAATCGCTCACGCGGCAATCCTGTACCAGGATGTGGTGGCAACTCTGGATGCAGATGCCATTGCCGCTGCTGACCACAGCATGAGTCGGATTCCAACCCTGGACACTGAGGCCGATGAGCTTGATGTAGGACACGTTCACCAGAGAGAAACCATTCCACTCCACCACACTTTTATCGCCCGGATTTTGCCGCGCCGATTCGGCGAGCGAGAACAGCGGCACACGCCGGTTTTTGGCCCGCACGGTTATCCAGGCGTTCGGGGTTCCCGACTTGGTGATGGAACTTGCCCCATAGGGAAGACCTGCCGGATAGGTGCCATTAAGCACGGTGATCGTGTCGCCCGCAGCCAGCTTGGAGTCGGCCTTGCTCAAGCTCTTGAAGGGCGCCGCCTCGCTGGTGCCGTTGTTGGTGTCATTGCCGCCGGGCGAGATGAACCACTCGGTAGCACGGATTGGGGCTACTTGGAGTAAAAAGACCCCAACGCTAACAACAACGCCGGTGAAAAATGTTTTACGGAAGTATGTGCCTTTTGAAAACCACATATCCCTGCGCACCTCCTCACCACCCGCCGCACAGATGGCGGCAAACCGGCGGACAAGCCCTCCGTCATCAGATGTCGGATTCTGACCCTCCGAATCCCGCTTGTCAAGGAAAACTCGCGCGGCGAAGGAAAGCCTCTGCTTTGACTGCCTGGACTACGTTGACAGTGTCGAAGGTGGGTCTGCCGCCGCTACCCCTCGTCCTTGGCCGAACCGCAGAAGACGACTTCGCCCGTCTCCTGGGCCACAACAATGATGTTGCTGCTGGCGACCATGCAGCAGGCGACCGGACGCCCTCCCCGCCGACGCCGTTTGAAAACCGTGCCCCGTTGCGCGAGACGCACACTCGCAGCCGGACGGCCGCAAGCCCGACCCCGAATCCCGCAGCCGTCCCCTCAGCAGTTCTTCGGCCGGCGGACTCTGCTTCTTCGAGCCTACCGCTTCGCCTTTCGGGGCTTGCTTGAAGGCTCGAAGCGCACCAAGTCCTTATGTTTCTTCGCCCACTCCGCCAGCTTCCTGTGCAGCATCGCCTGGGTCGCGGCCAGCGGCGCCGCGCCGGCGAGGTTGTTCATCTCCAGCGAGTCCTCCTGCAGGTCGAAAAGCTCCGGCGCGTCGTCCGGGTCGTAGACGTACTTGTAGCGCCTCGTGATGATCCCCCGCCGGGTGTCGCCCCGGACCGGCTCGCCGCCGGAATACTGGGAGAAGACCGGCTTCTCGCGCGCTGGCTTGCCCTCGGTCACCGTTTCGAGCAGCGATTCTCCGTCGAAATCCGCCGGCGCCGGCAGGCCCGCGCCCGCCAGGACCGTCGGCGCAACGTCGAGGTGCGACACGGGCGTGTCCACGCGCCGCGCGGCTGCGCCCGGCGCCCGGATGATCAGCGGGATCCGTATCGCTGGCTCGTACAGCTCCATCTTCTGGTACATCCCCCGCTGCCCGAGATGGTCTCCATGATCCACCGTGAAGACCGTCAGCGTATTGCCGGCGGCCGGAGATGCGCGCAGGGCGTCGAGCACGCGCCCGATCCCGTCGTCCGCCAGCCGCACCAGCCCCAGGTGGGCCGCCCAGACCCCGGGCCAGATCCCCGCGTCCAATCCCCGTCCCATCTGGGCGGCGACTCCATCCTTGCGCCGCGGCGGTTCGTCCTTCGGCGTAATCCCCGTGTTGGCGGGAAGGACCAGCCGCTTCGGGTCGAACATCGAGGCGTAGGGCTGCGGCACGCGCAACGGCGGGTGCGGCGCCCAGAGGCACAGGAACAAGGCGAACGGCCGCCGCCGCGGCGTCTCAAGGAACTCGCTCGCCTGCCGGCAGAGCCACGAATCCAGGAAATGCTCCGCCGCGTGCGGCCAGACTGCCGTCCGCGTGTTCGAATACATCCTCTGCTCGCGCCGCCCGTCAATATTCTCCATGAGCGGCCTGCGGAACGCGCTCAGGTCTTCCTGCGCCTCGTGCCCTTCCGTGATGTTGCCCGGCACCCCCAGCGTTGCGAGGTACCTGTTATGGTCCTTCATCGTCAGCCACAGGGCGAACTTGACCCGCCGCTCCAGCGGCGGCCGCACCCGGACGTGATGCACGCCGATGTGCGCTATCTCGTACCCGGCCTCCGCCAGGAACTCGTGGATCGGCTTGTGTTCGCCCGCCGTCACGCCCTCCCAGTCGTTCGTTATCAGTCCATTGACGGTCGGGTACTTCCCCGTGGCGAGCGCCGTCCGCGCCGGCGCGCACAGCGGGCAGGTCGTGTATGCCCGCGTGAACACCACCCCCTCCGCCGCCAGCCGGTTCAGGTTCGGGGTCACTTCCACCCCCGACTGCGTCATCCCGATGCTGTCGTACCGCTGGTGATCGGTCATAATGAACAGCAGGTTGAGCGGTTTCTGCGCCAAACTCTTCCTCCTCTTCCAAGCCCTCGTGGCGCGGGGTCACGCATGCCCGCCCGGCCTTCGCGCGCCGGCATGCCCGAGTCAGGACGCGCGCCCGTTCTCGGCGTTGAGGTCGCTCAAGTCGCGGCCAACCCTTATCTGATCTTCAAGGCGGTAGCAGGTTGAACGTCTCGCCTTTTTGCGCTGGCCAGCGCGCGAATCGGACCGGCGGCATGCGCAAAGAAGCGGCGGTATGCCTTACAGAGCCATGTGGGCGTGTCCGATCGTCCGGCGATGCGCAGCCGATCCTTGGGACAGCCGCCCCGGCAAAGGTCACGCCAGGTGCAGGAAACGCATTCCGCAGGCAGGCGCCTGCGTGCCTTGCGCAGTTCCCGGCTCGGACGGCGCTCGATCAGCTTCTCCGGCAGGGTCGTCAGGATGTTCCCAAGACGCTGTTCAGGCTCCACAAAGAAATCGCACGGGTAAGCGTCGCCGTTGTACTCGATGACCAGGTATTCGCCGCAAGCCCCGTCCAGGTCGCACGGGCCGGCTTCGCCCAGGATCTCGCGGCGGAGCAGCGCGTCGAACAGCCGAATGGAGATACCGGCGGTCACGTCCTGCAGCCAGAGGTCGAACAACTCGCACAAGAAATCCCCATACGCCTCGGGGACGACTCTGAAGGGCGCCGGGCCGGACTTCTCCGCGGCAGCCTCCACGCACGGGATAAACTGCATGTGCGTAATGCCCAGTTCGCGAAAGTACCGGTAGATTCGGCCGGCGTGGCCTGCGGTCAGGTCGTTCACCACTGTGAGCACATTGAACTCCACCCCGCGTTCCCTAAGCAGCCGCAGGGCTTGGAGAACGGCCTCGTGGCTTCCCGTGTCCCCGCGAACCTTCCGGTACGCGTCGTGCAACTCTGCCGGGCCGTCCAGACTCAGCCCAACCAGAAAACAATACCGGAGGAACAGGTCGCACCAATTCCGATCGAGAAGCAGGCCGTTCGTCTGGAAGGCGTTGGAAACATTCTGGCCCGCCGCGCCGTGCACCTGCATCAGCAGCGCCGCCTGCCGGTAGAAGTCCAGACCCGCAAGGGTCGGCTCGCCGCCCTGCCAACAGAACACGGACTGCGGCAGACGCAGACGCAGATACCGCCGAATTATGCCCTCCAGCACGCGTGCAGACATCCGGTGCGGTTCAACTTGCGGATACATCCGCCCTGCACGGCGATAGAAGCAATAGGCGCAGTACTGGTTGCAATCTGCGGAGACTGGTTTCACGAGCAGTTGAAGGTCTTTCGGCATGGACCGTTTTCCGAGGGTAGCTGTAGCAAGCAGATCCTTCTCAAACCAGACACGAAACCCGGCATCGCTGCTAACGGCAGACAACTCATCGAGAGGGACTGCCTCCAGCGCTTTCAGCAACGATGCCTTAGTTCCTTCCTGTAGGCGCGAATCGCGGAACCACCGAAGAGCGGTCCTGCCATTCTCGCCGGCTTAGCCCTATTTTCGGCTGGTCCTTGCCCACGGCCGGCTCGGTTGGGAGATGCCTTTCGGTCAGCGCAACTCTTGCTACCCGGGGCCCGGCTTGAGCTCGCCTGGGTACTTTCGCCGCAGTGCCTCGGCAGCCTCGGTGCGCCCAGTGGCCTCGAGGCGCTCGCAGTACCCGGCCAGCCGCCCCCGCGCATGAAACGGCCCGCCTTCCTTCATCACGGTCCACAGCGGGTCCACGTCGTATGGCATGGTTGACATCATCCGGTCATGCCACTCCATGAGATAGCTGGCGCCCTGGCGGCACAGGGCGGGCTGCTCGGCGGCGAGATTGTGCTGTTCGTACGGGTCCTCGGCGATGCTGAAGAGCATTTCCCGGGGAAAAAGGTGGTAGCCGCAGTGATAGGTGCGCATATAGAGCCACGGCCCCCAGCGCACGCCGCGCTGGCAGACGTGGGCGCACTGGCTGAGAACCGCGAACTCCCGTCCGACCTCGGCATCGGAGCGCAACGCGCCGGCGTAGCTGCGGCCGTCCCATCGCTGCGCCGGCTCGCGACCCAGCAGGTCGGCCAGAGTCGGCGCCAGGTCAATCTGGTAGTGGAGGCCCTCGTCCACACGTCCCGGCCGGATGCCCGGCGAGCGGAGGATCATCGGGATGCGGCAGGTCGTGTGGTCGGCCGTGGCGTGTTCCCCCCAGAGGCCCAGTTCACCGAGGTTCTCGCCGTGGTCGGCACTGATGATGATCGTCAGGTCGTCCATCACCCCCTGATCCTCAAGCGCCTGGAAGATCTGTCCGATGTGGCTGTCCATGTATGCAATTCCGCAATCGTAGCCGTCGAAGAAACGCTTGATGTCGTCCCGGTCGCGAATCTGGCCCGGGTATCGTGGAAAACGGGGGCTGACCCGGTCGTCATACATATTCAGTTCACAGGGGCCGTGCGGTCCGGCCTTGGCGCGCTGGCGCCGAAGTACATCCTCGGTCACCCAGGCCGGCGGCGGGACTTCTCTAAAGGGGTTGCCGAACTCGGCCGGCGCGCGATAAGGGGTGTGCGGGTCCCAGTAGTTGACCTGCAGGAACCAATCGTCCTGCCTGGCATTGTCGCGGATCCATTTGAGGGCTGTCGGGGTGACCTCCTCGGCGGACTCACCCCCGCGCCGACCCGTGTTGTGGATTTCACTGAATCCGGCCAGGAAGTGCCACGCCGAGTGCCGTTCGGCAAAGGGACTGATCGAGACAGTGCGGAAACCCACCGCCCTCAGGAAGGCGGGGAGAGCGTCATTCCCGAGCCGGTCGCGGAAGTCGCGTGAAGCGCCTTCGATCCGCATGTCCGCCGCTGTCCCGCCGTGACCGACCACGCCGGTGTGGATGCCGAAGCGTCCGCTCATCAGTGCCGTACGTGAGGGCAGGCAGGGCGCGTCCGTGCAATAATAGTTGGTGAAACGCACGCCTTGAGCGGCAATCCGGTCTATGTTCGGGGAGGTACTGCGGTGATAGCCGTAACAACCCAGATGGTCCGGTCGCGTGGTGTCGAGGTCCAGGTACAGGATTCTCATGTGCATCCCTCTCGGTCCTGGGCCGCAAACAAGGGGCTCCAAGCTTTCATTCGGAATTTGCCATTTGACCGTCCCTCCGAGGATGGCCGCCTCCCACAAGCGAAATTGTAACCTCGAAACGACCGGTGTCAAGGCGACTTCCGACACTTTATCGACCCTGCATGTCCCGCCGTGGCCTCGGTCAAGCCCGAATTCCGGTCAACGGAGACTGTCGCATCACCTTTGGCAGCAGGAGAGCATAGGGGCAGACAGCGGGCCAATTTCGTAGGACGGGCTTGTTCTTCCAGCTATTCGGCCCACTCCATTGTAGAAATCACCTGTTTCAGCGACCGAGTAAGCTTGCTGAATGCCGGGGCACGCTACCGCTGATTCTTACAGAATATCGGAATCGCACAGAGCAAGGATGGCAAGGCAGGGGTTTTGGTTTGAGTCCTCGATGGCCAATGTCTCGCTCTCGTCGAACCTGCCTGTGAATGATGGTCGGCTCGGTGACGCGATAGCCGGCGCAGCAGACTGTGACGAGCCGGATCGAATTACGGAAAACGGGACCCCATCAACCCCGGAGATCATCCCCATGATGAGGCAGAACGCCGATCCTGTCCGCGACATCCCTATCCGTGTCTCTTTTTCCTTTGAAGCTTCGGACGGGCAGTGAGGCTCCACGTGCGTAGCACGTGGAGCCTCACTGATGCCTAGATTGATGTGTCTCCGATTGCGTTCCAACCTCGAGGCTGATGCACCGGCTCAGCAATGCGACCATTGCAACCGACGCGGCGCCGGCGATGATCTTCCTGGTCGTCCTTCCTCCCCTAGAGAAGAATTGCGCGGTAACCCGAACCCATGCCCTAATGGTTTCCCAAAGACTTGATGCTGGATGCTCCGCTCGCTTCCTGGGTCACTCGCGGAGTTCCAAAGTAGGATACGTGGCAGGCGCCGCTGGCGTGGACGGTCAGGGTTTCCTTCGCCCAGACGGTTGCGCTGGCCGCTCCGCTGATGTGCACCTCGGCCGATTGGCTCTCAAGTTTGCCGGCCGAATAATGAATGGCGCCGCTGCCGTGAACGACCTGGCTGCCAACCTTGCCGGCTACGTCACATTTGCCCGCGCCGCTGATCTGCACATTCAACGTTTGAGCCGTGAGCGCAGCGACGGCGAGTTCAGTCGCACCGGTTTCACCGATGACCAGGTCGTTCGCCGTGATGCTTTCGGCGTGAATTCGGGTGCTGCCGGAGGCCTCCAGTTCCGATATCTGCTTCATGGTGACATTGACCGTGACCGGCTTGCTGGGACTGATCCCGCCCAGAGGTTCGGGCTTGTAGCCGACGCAGAGTGTGTCTCCACTCACCGCGGTCTCGATCAGCGGAAGGATGTTGTCATCCGCCTCGACCGCCAGCGACTGCGGCTCGCCCTGGGTGATATTCACGATGCTGGCGCCGGAGGCGGAGATGCGGCTGAAGGCGCCGACAGTCCGAGTTTCCGTGATGATGCGGCCGGAGCCTTGAATTGCCGCGTGAAACGGCCACACAGGCTGGTATCCGATCCGCCCCCAGAAAAAGCCCCACGGTAGAAGCGCCAGCAGAGTAAAAGCTGCGAGCGCCGTCAGCATCGCAGCAAGGCACCCGAACGCCGTAGCAGCGGATCCTCTGACGGCCCATTTGACGGAGATCAACCCGGCGATGATGGCCAGGAAGGCGATCAGGAACCTCGCCGTTCTGCAGAAGGCCATTCCCAATGCGGCAAGGATCAGGACCATTCCGAAGATCAACAAGAGGGTTCTGTGACTGGCGGATAGCGGATACCGTCCCTTGGCCGGCAAAGCGGATGGATCCGCCGGCTGGGATGACTCGACGAGGCCGGATGGAATCCTCGATCGAACGGCCCGTTTCACGAATATCAATCCGACGATGACGGCCAGGCATGCGACCGGAAGGTTTTCCCTGTCTGCAAAGGTCAGTGCGAGTCCTGCAAGCACCACCACGAACCCGAAGACCATCAACAGGAGTTTATGATTGTCGGACAAGACCTCTCTTTCCTTTTTCAGCAAGGAGGCCGTGCTCACCGGCCTGATTGCCCACTTCACGAATAATAATCCGGCGATGATGGCCAAGCCTACGACCGGCAGGCTTTCCTCGCCTCCAAAGGCCAGTGCGAGTCCAACAAGGATCACAACGAACCCGAAGACCATCAGAAGCCGTTTGTGGCTATCGCACAGGATGTACTTGTCCTCTTTCGGCGAGGTGTCTGTGGGAGCCTGCACCGGCTGGGGCGATTCGGCATAGGTCTCCGGCGAAGCCATGGCAGCGATCACTTCGCGAACGTCGCGCAGCGTGGGCGTTTGGGCGCGCGCCGCGAGCAACTCCATCATGTGGCTGCGCACGTCCTGCAGGACGCTCTGCACGTCGTTTTCTGCCGTCCCGGTTCGACGCAAAGCTTCGGCCACGGAAGCCAGGTAGCGATCCATTTCATCTCGAACGTCCGGATTCAGATTCAGATCCTGTTCCATCAGTCTTGCCCTCCTGACAGAATCGTGTCCGACGCTTTTTGCAGTTTAGCCCAGTAGTCCTTCATCTGCTCAAGCCGCGCCACGCCCAGCGGCGTCAGCCGATAATATCGCCGCGCCGGCCCGGCCGGGGATGGGCATACGCGGACAGTCACCCATCCCTCCCGCGTCAGGCGGGCAAGCAGCGGGTAAACGGCGCTCTCGCTGACCTCCGTGCCAGCCTTGACGGACAACTCCTGAAGCAGCTCGTAGCCATACGTCTCACCTCTGGCCAGCATGGCCAGGAGCCACAGCTCGATGACACCTTTTTTGACCTGGGACATCCAAATCTGCATGTTTTCATCTACCTCAGTTGGCACTATAGCGTATTCCGCTATAGCTGTCAAGCCCAATACCTGAAGGGGCGCGTTGCGTAGATGATCGGGCCAAGGAGGACACATGCGGCCTGCCCCTGTCAACGTTGCGCAGGAGGGGGAATGATCTTCAGCAGGAAATTAACACAGTACTTCTCCGCAGCGCCGGGCTTTGGCCCGTCCCTCATCGTGAGGCCGTCCATGGCGTCCCGGGGAAAGCGTATCGGCACTACGGATCCATCGGGCAAAGTGACCGGTACGGCTTCCTGCCGATCGAGCTGGTCCTGCGTGACCGACACGGTGACAGTGTACTTCGCAGGGTAAAGTAAACTGCGGAAGGCTCCCTGCACAAGGACGTTCTCCTCGGCATGCTTGGCGCAATAGTGCTGCTCGACCAACTTTCCTTCGCTTTTGTCCGTGACGTGGATGGTCGCGGGCTTATCGCATAACTGGCACCGGCCGCCCGATCCTTCCCTGAGCAGTGCCGGGCTCAGCCAGCTCTTCATCACATTCGCCACCAAGGGCGTCGCGTGGTAGGTCCATTGTTGGCCAGGCGACGGCCCTTTCCTGACGCAGCGCACCAGCGCCGCCCAGTTCTTGAAGCCGTACTCCTTGGCCAGCGCATGTTGCGCCTCTGAAAGGACGACCTTGGCCTTCAGGACGTCCTCGTCGGAGGAGGCGGCGAAGCGGCCCAGGTGTCGCAGGATGCGGCAGGCCGAGGCGTCGCCGTGTTTGTGGCCTTTGAGCAGCTCCTTGGCTTGCTTGCGGAGCTGTTCGAGGTTGGGGCGGTCGGGCAGCGAGAGGCTCATGAGGCGCCTTCTTTCCACGTTCGCCCGCGGTCTGCAAGATCAGGCGGAAAAGAAGGTTCGCCAAGTTTTCCCGCTCAGGTGGGCTCGGCCCTTTCCGCAGACCAGGAGGCGCCCCTGGTGCGCCGACATCATGGTAAGCCCGGCCGCTGTCGGTGTCAAGAAAATAATTCGCGACGAGCAAGTGTTTGATGAGGCGACCTCTGATGCTAGAATACGGCGTCTATGCCGGACCGTAACGTGCAGGGCTTGTCCGCCGGACGTGTGGAGTGCGGCCCAATGGGGAATCCCGGCCGAAAGAGGAGAACCATGAAGTCCTTATGGATATGGCTGAACCTGTTCGTCGCAGCCGGGTTTTGCGGCAGCATGGGCCTGGCGGCCGATGCTCCTCACACACCGGCGCTCAAAGAGCTGCCGTTGCAGGACAGCGTTTCCCAATATGGGATCACATGGAAGTTCGACAAAACCGCGCCCGTGGGCCAATTCATAACCGGCGACTACTATGTGGTTGGGCCGGTGAACGCAGTTCAGGTTACGCCGGCGCCGAACGGGGAAGGGAGAACGTTTCGCAACGGTTCGATGCTGAATCCGCCCGTAACGGCTTTCAGCGCCTATGACGGCCGATTTGCCAATGGTTTTCGGGAGGAATTGGCGGCGAAGTATCCCCTGGAACTCAAGCCGGGAGATTCGTTGGTTTCCATGATCAGTTTTGAACCCGGACAAGTCGCTGACAAAGTGCCTGGAAACGAGTCGTATTTCATTAAGGCGGCCGCGGTGCTGACGTGTCTTAAAGAACCCGTTCCAGCGGATACTTTTCGCCCCGGTTATTGTGATCTGAAGAAAGACGTCCTCCATCGCGCCGCTGAAATTCATTGGGAGCGGTTGCCCGGCGTGGCAGCGCCCGCTGACAAACCTACTTGGTCATGGTTGGAATTGGAGCGTGCCTTTCAACGTCCATGGATTGACCACGTCTACTCATGGGAAAGCCGGGACATGCATCCCGCCGACAACATGCCGGGTTACGGGCGTGAAATCAGTTCGGTCGTAGGAGTGGCCGCGTTGCAGCTTTGCACGGATGCGCCGCGGGATCAAAAAACCAGGCTGTGTCAGGGCATGATCCAGGTTGGAATTGACAATTGGGCGATTGCCAAGCGCGGGAAGAGCGGGGAATCCGGCGGTTGGATTTCTCAGGGCGGATTCGGCTATGGGCGCAAATTCCCCATCATTTTCGCCGCCATCCTGCTGCAGGACCAGGAGATGCTGAACATCAGCAAGAACGCTCCGGAGACCGCTTTCAGCGAGGACCAGGCCACGGAATTTGGACAGACCTGGACCGGCGCGAACGTTCGTTACACAGGCGAGTTCCCATTGACCGGGCAGACGGACCGAGGTCCTTACGAGCATCTGTGGCCGGGATTATGGCCCGGTCCCGATCGCACGCAGTCCGAGGGATATCGGAGGGCTTCTTCCATCAGTTCCTCCGTTGCGGAAGCCTTGGCCGCGCACCTCATGAAAGCCGAAAAGATTTGGGACCACGACGCGTTCTTCGCTTATATGGACCGCTGGATGTACGAAGAGGACGCCGAGCATGTGAAGATGATCAAGACGGCCCTTGGCGCAGATTATGAGAACAAGCCCTGGTGTCTTGGGATGCATGCTTTCCCCGGCGACGACAAATTCATTGACGGGATGTGGGCCAAATACCGGCGGAGCGCCGGGATGCCGCCCGTTACGGTCTTCCGGAAAGAGATTGACGAGGAAGGCCAGGTAAACATCGGATCGAATCGAGAATTCCTTGTCAATGGCAAGAAATTCTTTCCGCTCATGCTGTTCGCTCAAGCGAAGCCGCAGATTCAGGACGCATGGGCGCTTGGCGCCGATCTTCTGAATGGGAAAGTTCCTCCAACACTGTTTGTCCAGGCCGATGCCCAGGTCCAGGAAGCACTGGATCTCGGAGCCAATACGGTATTTGTGAACGGCGACGCGGGCGAGAGCACCTGGGCATTCCATTATGGTCGGGAGTTTATCAGGAGAATCGCGGATAAAGGACTCTATGGAGTTTTGGGAGCGGACACGGAAGTGTTCGGTCATCCGGACTTATTGGGTCTGACACACGAAGATCAGCCGGACCGTCCTGTGACGATGATGCCCACCCCGCCCATGCCTGTAAAAATAGACGCCGAGATCCTCAACAGGCCGCACCGGCCTCATGGCGCGGCGCAGGAGGCATTCGATCCCACATCCACGGAGGAAGGCGTCCTGTTGGAAACAATGGAGGGCGCCGAAGTTAAGATAAAATTGGCGAAACCGGTGACGGTGCGCAGCCTGGCGGTTTGGATCATACCGGCGGGTACTCGCGAGGATGCCAAAGAGATGGTCTTCCTCGCCGATGGAAAGGAGATCCTCAAAGCCAGCCTGAAAAGAGAGCCTGGAAAACAGGTGTTCAAATTGGAAAGCCCCGTCAGTTTCAAGGAATTGGTTTTCCGCGTTGTGTCTGTTTATCCGGGGGAAGCGGGTTATGGTTTTGTGAAACAGATCGGAGCCTTTGACGCGAACGGCCAGCGGGTTTGGCTTTATGATTATGAGCCGGAGCTCCGCTCCGTGGAAAAAGCGGCCGCCGTCTATCACTGGATGAAAAAGATGCAGAAGACCCGGCCCGTTTTTCTCGCGCTCAGCACCGGCTTCATGCCCTCGGCGACGATGTGGGACCCAGAGAGCCGTCAGCGGATATATCCTGAATACGTCGAGAACTGCGATGCGGCGGGATTCGTACTGGCGCCTGACCCCGCAACAACCCAGGCAGAGTGGCTGAACCGCGTCGGAGAAGGAGTGGACGAGCTCGGCCGCCTCGCCGGCCCGAGGCGGCCCGTCGTATTCTGGCTGGAAGCGACTTCATCTCTGGAACCGGCACAAGCCAGAGGCGCAATCTGGAGCGCGATTATTCACGGAGCAACGGCGATTGGCTATCGCACGCCACAGGGCGGCAACCCGCCGGCCCTGGGCGATAAAATGAGGATGGCGCTGAAGCAACTTAATGAGCAGATCGGCCATCTTGCGCCAGCCATTCTCGGCGAACCTGCGCGCGGCAAGGTTGAGATGACCCTAAACAACGGACTGCCGTGCCGCTGCAAGGCGACGGAATCCGAGGGTTCGGTTTTCATCTTCGCCCAGAACATGGGCTCCGGCGGCAAGGCCGTCATTCGTATGGAGGGACTTCGCGCCGGAACCAGCATTGAAGCGCTTGGCGAGGGGCGCATCATCGCCTCGAGTCCGGGAGAGTTCAGTGACGAGTTTGCCGCGCTATCTGAGCACGTCTACAAACTGAAACTTTAGCGCCGGCAGAACAAAATGCGATCGGGGGGACGCAATTCAGGTCGCCGGCGCGCGCTTTCGCGCGAGCGCCTTGGCGTACACCTTCATCACCTCCTCAAAATTGCGCTCGGCTGAGTGGGCCTCGGCCAGGGCGCGCGCGGCGACCGATGCGGCCCGGCGGCGGTCGCGGTTGAAGAACTCGCCGATGCGCCGGGCCAGTTGCGGCACGTCGCCGAACGGGACGGCATAGCCTTCCTTGTCGGTGAGCAGTTCCCCGGAGCCGTTCGTGGCGCTCGTGACGACGGGCAGGCCGCAGGCGAGCGCCTCGAGCAGGGCGTTGGCGCAAGGGTCGTAGTGACTCGGCAGGCAGAAGATGTCCGCCGCAGCGTAGAACTTCTCCGGCAAGCTGGCTGGGCCCACGTATTGAATAAGGTCGCCGACCCGGAGCTTCCGGGCCAGCCGGTCGCAGGGAGCTCGGCGGCCTTGCCCGACGACGCATACGCGGAACGGCAGCCCCAGCTTTCGAAGGGCCGGGAGCGCGCGAATCAAAAACGGCACGCCTTTGCGCCGATAGTTGTGGCCGACGAGGAGGAGCATGATCTCGTCGTCCGGGAGGCCGAGCTGCTGCCGCGCGGGTTTCCGGAACCTCTCCTGCAAGTCGGGCGTAAACCGGGCCAGGTCGGCGCCGTTATGGATGACGGTGATGCGTTCCGGCTCACAGTGATAGTACCGCATCATCTCGCTGCGGACCATGTGCGAGACGGCGATGATTTCGTGCGCGCCGCCCGGCGCGAACTGCATTCTCTCCAGCCGGAGCAAGAGCTGATGTTGCAGCCGCAGCCCGTTCGTCAAGCGTACCCACGCCCGGAGTGCAGCTCCCTGGGCCATCCTGGCCTTGTATTCCAACTCCGCCCGACGGACTCCGCCTCCGGGCCGATAGACGTCCATGTACACGCTCTTGCCGAAGCCGTGGATGAGGTCGAATTTCTCCTTGAGCAGCAGGTCGCGGGTGCGCAGGGCCCAGGCATAATCTCGCAGGAAATGGAAGGGGGGAAGAGGAACACGGTGATAGACGGGCCCCTTTTCCGCCGCGTCCCATGTGGCAGTATAAACGTGGACCTCATGGCCTTCCCGGAGGAGCTTCCGGGCGAAGTTTCGGGCGTAGGTCTCGGCGCCGCCTCGGGCCGGGTCGAAATCCACGTTCGTAAGGGCGATTTTCATCGGCGTTGCCGCCTCCGTTTCAAAGGCCGCAGGCAGTTTACTCTTTCCTTTCCTCTCGTCAAGCCTTCTCGCGGGTGTTTGCCGAGCGGCGCGGGATCTGCTAAAATTCCGGCGGCGTTTTGCGCGCCTGATTCACGGGATCGGTCTGGGGAACGAATCGCCGGTTTTCGGCGCGTCGCGCAGCCGAGCGCCGATGACGCCCGCCTGAAACTGGCCGCGTAAGATGGGGGCGGTCCTGGAGCAACGGGATGGACTTTCGGCCGCCGAAGGATTACCTGCTGAAGGCGGAAGAGCATTTCGTCTTCTGGCTGATCGTGTTCGCGGCGCTGCTGGCGATGCAGATCGGCCCGGGGTGGCTCCCAGGCCCCGACGAGGCATCCTATCTCTCCATTGCCAAGAGTATCAGCGCCGGTCGCGGCTTCACCAAGTTCTCCGGCGAACGGTATCTCTACTATCCTATCGGCTATCCGCTCCTTATCGCTCCTGCTTTCGCCTTGCAGGCTGTCCGGCCGTTTGTCGCCATCGGCTTCATTCAGTGGGCTCTGGCCGTGCTGTTCATGCTGGGGCTGTACCTCTGGAGCCGGAAATACTTCGGCAACCACGCGCTGCTGCTTACGGCGCTGGTCATGACGAACGTCGGGTTCTGGTATTACTACCGCCGCACTATGCCTGAGATAGGGCTGATGGCGGTGATGATCTGGGCAGCGAACCTGCTGACCCTGGCGGCGGAGCGCCCTATCGGCCAGGCGATCGGCCTGACGCTGGGCGGCAGCGCGTTGCTCGCATTCCTTTGCTGGATACGACCGGCGGGCGTGTTCATCGCTTCGGGGTTCGCCCTGACGCTGTTCGTGCTGGCGTGCCGGCGCCGAGTCTCCTGGGGCCGGTGCTTTCTCCTGGGCGGCATCGCTTCGGTCATCGCGCTGGCGTCGGCGATAGGGGTCATTTCGCGCCAATCTGCCACAGCCGCTGAGCGAGGGCCGGAGGCTGGGACGTACGCCCGCCTAATGCGCGATCCGAACAAGTCGCTGCCCGCGCAGCTTGTCGAGGGGGCGCGGCTTCACATCGCGGAGGTCGGTCGCCTGCTGGTCCCCGGCATGTTCAAGAGCTACGATGCGAAGGGCCGTTGGATTCCCAATACGCTGTTCGTCTATCTGCCGGTCTTCATCGCCTTCGCCATTGGCTGGCGGCGTTTCGCGATGAGCGCGCCCAACGTCCTCGCGTGGGCATTCCCGTTTTATCTAGGAATTTATATTGTGTGGCCTTACGAGCAAGGAACGCGTTATATGATGCCGATGCTGCCCGTCCTGTGGGCGTCCATGTGGTTCTTCGCCGCGCCCTGGGATCGTTTCCGCCGACCGGTTTTTGCCGGGCTCGTCGCGGCGCAGCTCGCCGTGGCGGGAATATACTGGACAGGAGATCTTCAGCAGACGCGCCAACTGGCCGTCTACTGGCCCAAGTTGGACCGCCTGGCGGCGGCGGTGGAGTCCGATCCGGCGAACGGCGCGATATGTGCGGACCGGCATATCGGCTGCATGTTCCTCGTTGCGCTCGACCGAGACTGGCCGATCGTGGAAAAGGTCGGCGCGGTAGGTCCCCGCGTACACTGGCTCTTGATCAGCGATGACCGGGGCGACGCACCGGGGTTCACGACCAAGGCCCGGGCCGGCGAACTGCGATTGGTGGAGCGAGACTGACGGCGAGTCTCCAGCGGGCTTGCGGCCGGACGCTATCGGCGCCAGCGCGAGCCGGTCAGCGCCAGCCGAATTCGTACCCGGTCTCATACATCGCCACGACGTTCTCCGCCGGGCCGACGACCTGGATGTTGTGGCACGGGGCGATGATGTAACCGCCCCCGGCGCCGAGAATGCGCAGATTGTCAATGACTTCCTGCCGCACCTCCGCGACCGTGCCGAAGGGAAGCGTGTGCTGGTTGTCCACCGCGCCGTGAAAGATGAGCTTGGCGCCGAAGTCGCGCTTCAGCCGATCGCGCTCCATCCCTCTGCATCGCCACTGGATGGGATTGAGCACGTCAATCCCCGCCTCGATCATGTCCGGCAGGATGCGCCAGCAGGAGCCGTCGTTGTGATGGAAGGCGTATGCGCCGGCGCTGTGCGCCAGGGCGATCATCCGTTTCATCCGCGGCAACAGGAACTCGCGGATGTGTTGGACGGACAACATCAGGTCACTCTGTCCGCCCATATCCTCGGCGATATACGATATGGTGACTTTGCCGGGGATCGCCTCGTATATCCGGCGCGTCTGCTCATAGGCGAGGTCGAAAAGCTTGTCGAGGCAGTAGTGGACTATTTCCGGGTTGAGCGCCAGGTCCATGAACGCCTGCTCCTGCCCGCGCAGCGACTTATAGGTGAGGAACGGCTCCGACCCGCCTCCGCGGATCGGGCGGTGCTCCTGCCCCCGGACCTGCTTCGGCAGGTGGGAGAAGTCAAACCACTCGATGCTGGGCCAGCGGTAGTTCTTCTCGATTTCGGCGACGGAGTTGTACCGGGCGAGCGGGGCGTCGGCATTCTCGAGGTACGCGCCACCCTCGTGCCGTATCGTCTGCTGCCGGACCCCGTACAGGTTCGTGTCCGGCGGCAGCTTCGGCCCGACGTACTCCGGGCCGACGCCCAGCGGGACATCAATGTGCAATCGCGCGAACAGCTCCTCGGTCGTGGAGAGGCCGAGGTGCTGCTTCAGCTTCGCGGTCGCTTCCGCCGTCGCCCAGTAATCCATCGGCACGCGGTCCGGCTTCTCGCGCCGCAGTACGGCCAGCCACCGCTCGCGAGGGGTCATCGTTTCCTTGTGCATGCGCTTCCCCCACTTAAGCCAAACGAAGGCCGAGTACGATCAGGATTACGATTATGAAGAACGGACAGAACTCCACGTCTAATCTTTTCGCGAGATCCCCAGTCCGCACAAAGGGACGAGCTCCCTGGCCTCGGCCGGCGCATAGTTGAAGATGGTGAATCCTCCCGTGCCGGCCTGGCGGGTGATTTGGATCATTCGGAACAACGTGAAGATGTCGGCCCCCGGGCCCCAAGTACTGAAACCTATCCCCGGGTAACAGCCCGCTTTGCCCGCCCACTGCATCTGCCGCTGCACAAGGCCCCGGAACTCGGCGCTGTCGGGCGTGTAATCCATCGGGCAGACGAAATCAAGGTAGCCCCGCTCGCACCAGAGCTTCCAGTCCTGCCCGACGTTGTCCCGGTCCACGGTCCAGTTGGAGAACACCGCCGCCGAAATCTTGACGTTCGGCTTGACCTTCCGCACCTCCCGGCTGACGGCGGCGACGACGGCCGTGATGTTGTCCCGCCGGAAGTCCAGCCACTGCTCTCGCAGCGGGCCGTCCTGCACGTCCGCGGGCCAGCGGGCGACCTTGCGGCCGATGGATTTCTCGAAGCGTTCGCGGCAGCCGGCGCAGAAGCAGCCCTCGGGGCCCGGGTAGCGAATGTAATCGAAGTGGATGCCGTCCACGTCATATCGGGTGGCGACCTCGATCATGGCGTCGGTCTCGAGCTTCCGGTTGGCCGGATGGCTGGGGCAGAGCCACCGCCCGCCCTCGATCGGCTTGCCGTCGGGCCCGACCTGGGTGCGCCCTTCCTGCTTCATCCGGGCGGCGAACTCTCCCAGTTCGCGCATTCTCCAGTTGACCTTCCAGACGTGGCATTGAAGCCCGTACTTTCGACAGGCCGCCACGCACAGGGCGATCTGGTCGCCCTTGTCCTTGACCAGCGGGTTCACGGGAAGAACGGAACTGTTGTAGAACGCCGTGTCGCCCCAGAGCATGTTCGGCTGGATGGCGGTGAAGCCGTTGTCGGCAAGGTTCTTGACGGCGGCGTCCCAGTCCATGCCCTCGACGCCGAACGCGTTATGGCACCAGAAGGCGCGGCGCTCGCCGCGCGCCGGCTGCTCCAGGAGACACCAGCCCCTGATCACCTGCTGATGGGTCTGCTCGACGAGGTCCATCGCCGCTATGGGCTGCCCCTGGGCGACCAAATCCAGGGCGCGCTGGCGGCCGGCCAGGGCGGCCTCGAAGGCGGCGCGCGCCGGTTCGCCGGCGGCCTCCGCCGCAAGCCGCTGGACCTCAGACAGGTCCTTATGATCCCCGGCCATCAACGCGCGGTCGAGGCCCGCCCGCGCCGCCGCCGGCCACAAATCCGGCGCCATTGCCCCGACCATGGCCATCAGGAGCCGCCGCTTGCCGGGCGCATCGTCGTCCAGCAGGACGTGCGTCATCATGACGCAATTGTCCGAGGCGACGATGGCCGCCTCGCCGGCGGGTTTGCCGCCGCTATCGTACCACTCCGCCGCCACCTTGCTGCGGCCGGGGATCGGCTGGCATTCCTCGATGTTCCAGGACGCCTGCTTGACGACCGGCGGGATGCCGGGGAGCGAGCCGCCCTCCGCCGGCCGGATGGAACTGAAACGCCCCTCGCCCGACACGTTGCGCCCGAGGCGCAGGCCCGCGGCCTGCTGGAGCGGGCCAGGCAGGGCGTAAAACGCGAGCATCTTTCCTCCGCCGGCCAGGAATTTCTCCAGCGCGGCGACCCCATCCTCCGGCATATTCGGGCTGTAGGGCAGGATGACGAGCCGTTTGCCCGCCAGCCGCTCCGCAGTCAGGTCCAGATCGCTGAGGAGCGTGTAATCCAGGCCCAGTTCTTCCAGTCTCCGGCTGAGCGATCCGGCAAACTGCCGGGCCGAGGGCCATTCCTCCCTGGCTGCGAAGGCGGCGGATTCCGCGCGGACGACGGCGATGGCGCCGCCGCCCCTGATGACGCGGAGGTTGCGGATGCGCAGGGCCGTGTCCTTATCCAGGGCGCGCCAGGCGGATATCCGCAGCGTGTCAATCCTGGCCCAGCCTGCGGGCTTTTCCTCAATCCCCATCTCCGACTTTGTGATCGTGACCTCGGCGAACTCGGCTGAGGCGGCGGCGAAATGTCCGCTGTACCAGCCGTCGCCGCTGTGCAGGTAGAAGCTGAAGCCGGCAACCGGCGCGGGGTCGTCGCAGGCCGCTTCGAATTGCAGGCAGGACGCATCGGACAGGTCCAGCTTCACGGGATGGTCCCAGGAGGCGCGCTCGATCCGCGTGCCGTTGAAGTTGCACGGCATCTTCAGCGCCTTGGCGGCATCGGGCGCGCGGACGACCGAGACCGAGGCTGTCCCGAACATGGGCTGCCAGGCCGCCTGCGCGGCTGCGTCATTGACGTAATCCATTGTGTCAACCGGAGGAACTTCGGCGGCCGGCGAGGAGCGCCCCACCGCTGTCATCGCCAGGCCGCCTGCCAGAACCGCGGCGGGCAGCAGGGATAAGGACGGTTTCCCAGGATGAGCCGTCAAGGTACCTGTTTGTCTCATCAGGCGCATCATCATGTTTAGTTCCCCTCCTGAACCCTGGTCCAACTGACCGCTGCCGCCGCCCTCTCACAGTTCTTTTACGTTCTGCCAGAGTGAAGGCTCGACCGGGATGCCGCGTTCCAGGTTTTCGCGGCGTTCGGCGAGAGCCCTCTCGCCCGGGTAGAGCACTTTGCTGTTTTCACCGGCCGGCGCGGCGGCATGGATGCTGTCCACGGCGTCATTGACCACCCGCGCCGCAAGGGAACCCGGCGCCAGACGCGCGAGGTCGAAGGCCATGAAGATCTGCGACACGTTCCTCTCGTGGTTCAGCTTGCCGATCTCGTGCGTTGCCAGCCCGCCGGACAGGAGAGAGACGACCAGGTCGAGCATCAGCGCCAGCCCCGAGCCTTTCCAGTAACCGATCGGCAACGGGCGCCGAGATTCCGCGATCTCGTTCGCGTCGCGCGTGAGGCGCCCTTCGCGGTCATACCCGCCCTCCACCGGCAGCAACTCGCCGCTCCTTCGGTGGATGTGCACCTTGCCGCCGGAGAACTGCGACAACGCCATATCCAGGACCACGTGCCCGCCGGGGCGCGGGACCGCGATGACCAGCGGATTGTTCCCCAGGCGCGGCTCCCTGGCGCCCCAGGGCGGCATCAGGGAGATCGTGTTGGTCCAGCAAATCCCGATGCACCCCGCCTCGGCCGCCTGCCAGCCATAGTTCCCCGCGCGCTGCCAGTGGTTGGTGTTCTTGAGGGCGACGCAGCCCATGCCTGACTGCCGCGCCAGTTCTATGGCCCGGCCCATGCAGAAATGCGCATTGAGCGGTCCGGGGCCCTGTTGGCCGTCCCACCGCTCCAGGCTGCCGAAGTTTTCCACCTGGACCGGCTCGGCGTGGATCTGGACGATCCCTTTTCGGACATCGCTGATGAAATAGGGGAAACGATTCAGCCCATGAGAGGGGACGCCGTCGCGGCTCGCGTCGGCGAACAGCCGGGCGCAGAGTTCGGCGCGGTCTCTTCGGAATCCGCACTTGAGGAGGACGCGCAGAAACTCGTTGAGCATCTCCTGATAAGGGACCCGCGTCATGGCTTCGCATCTCCCTTAATCTCGCTCGGGCGTCGCCTCGAAAAAAGTGCTGGCGCCGCAGTCCGGCCGGAAGTGGATTACGACCGGCGTGGCGTTGCGGCCGTGATGGGAGGCAAGACGGTTGTTTCACGGTGCGCCACTTCACGAGGACTGCCGGCGCAAGAAGACCGACGGTGATAACTATTCCTTGGGCTGTTCCTGCTGCAGCAGTTTCTTTGACTCTTCCGCGCCCTGCTTACCGGCCTGGGGAATCGAGAGAGATGTGGAGAGGTAAGGCGTGATGCAGACGAGCACTTCGTTCTCCCTTTCAACTACCCGCGTATTCCGGAAACCGAGATAGCAGATAAGCGGTATGTACCCCAAGATCGGGGTACGCTCTTCCACAGTATCTGCGCGCGTGTCTTTGAGGCCGGTGTAGATGATGGTCTCGTTCAGCTTGCAGCGCACGGTCGTGCTCACTCTGAACGCCGTCTGGCTGATGTCTGCAAAACCCGTATCGGACCGAGTGGGGACGCTGCTCAACTCGAACACCACATCCGATTGAACGTTGTTATCCGCGTCGAGGGTCGGCAGGATCTTCATGCTAAGGCCGAAGGGAAGATACTTCACATCGTTGCTGCCGAGCCGAAGGCCAATCTCCCCGCCCGAAAGCACCTCAGCCGGCTTTCCGCTTACAACCGTCATATGCGGTTTGCACAGCACCTTGTTCCGCGTGTTCTGCTCCAGACAGTCGATCACGGCGCTGCCGGAGGCTGTGATGTGATAGCTGCTGTTTCCCAGGAAGCTCGATTGGACCGGCGCGTTGGTTGTGACAGAGGCGCCGAGGCTGATGGCGTTGCCCAGCAGGTTCACACCGAGGTTCTTCCGCCAGTCCCGGTCGGCGCTGATGAACACGCAATCCAATTCAATCTGTTGAGGTTGCACAACGATGACGTTCAGAACCTTGTCGGCGAGGGATTTCGCCAAATCCTCCGCGCGCTTCCTGGCATCATCGTTCACCGCGGTTCCTGCGAGCACAACGGTGTCGGTGCTGGGCTTGACTTCGACGGTGGGCATGTTAATCCACTCTTTGATCCGCTTCAGCAGCAGCGGATGAACAGGGTCGTACTGGACCAGATTGAAAATGTCATGGGCCCGCTGCGCACAGATCGCATCAACCTGATCTTTGTCCTTCTTGTTGAAGACGACCCCTTGAACAATCACACCCGTGGAAATCGCTTTCACTTCCACGCCGGGGATTGACTTGACGAGATCCCTGACGTCATCGGGCAGGAGGTTCAGGACGACGACATTGTAGGTCGCCGTTGCGTCTGCAGCCTCGCCGTGCAACGTGACAGTCGTTGCGCCCACCGCCTTGGCGCTAAGGAGGACTTGAGTCTTATCCGCATCTTTCGGCGGCGAGACGCCGACTACGTTGGCATTCTCCGCCGACATGCTTGCGACAGGAAAGGCCACTTTGAGCGTCGTCTCCGAACCGGTTCGCATAAAAACGGATTCGCTCTCGGCAGCCGGCACAAAATTCGCCCCGAACAACGCCGCGACTGCCGCCATTGCCGCGATCGCCGCCGTTCTGTGCAGAGTGGATATCAAACCCGTCCTTAGAGAACCCGAATCTGCCATACGGCGCCCTCCCCACGACGGTTAGCGGTGAACCCCCATATGTATACTACCAATTGTGTCACCCGTGTCAACCATTTTTTCGGGCATCGCACAGTTTTTGAGCAGGGGTCCAAGCCGCGATTTCCAGTATAATCGCCGGTTCACAGCCATCATGAAGCGGCTCCCTGGATTCTATCTTTCCCGAGCCAGAAAACAACTGAGTTTTTCTCCCCCAGCCGGCTGAAATGCACTCTCAACTACTTCCCATGAAAGAAGATACGCAACGGCTACGCCGACGGAATGCACTCCCCATCTGGCAAATCCAGGCTCACATGTTCGCTCGTTTTGCGGAAACGGACCAGTCTTCAGGCCCAAGCGAAGACGATTATAACACCCGCGGAGCGACGCAATCAAATTCTGGGGGTGTTTCGGCGCGAAAGAGGCCTGCGGCATTGACCGGATGGCTCGGTGGCCCTATCTCAGGTCTCACCCGTCAAGCAATTCTTCGGCGGTCTGCCGGTACGCGGGCGTTATGAAGAATCCTGACCGCACGCTTGCAGCTCATGCGCTGCGTCCCTTTTCCCACAGCTTGCGCAGCAGCGCGAGATCGGCCTCGACCATCATTGCCACTCCGCCCACGCTCGGCCGGGCGCTTCGGGCGGTCAGCGACTCGTAGCCGCCGGCGCGCCAGGCTTGTTCGGTCACGAGGTAGCCCAGGTAGTCGCCGCCGAGTTCCACGCAGAACGTCCAGGGGAAGGGACTTTCCGCCTTGATCTTCAAGCCCCACTCGACGAATACTTCGCCCGGCAGGCTGGCGAAGGCGACCTCGCCGATCCGCCACGCCTGCAAGAGCGTGCGATCGTCCGTCCTGCCCGCGCGGCGCATGCACGCGACCTCCCGGCGGAAAACTTCCTGCGCCTCCGGAGACCATTGCGAGGCGCGGATGCGCGCTTCCGGATCGGCGGCGAGGTCGCGCCAGGGGACCGTGATCTCCTGCTTGAGCGCTCCCAGCGGAACGGGGCCGAGGCCGGGCTTCCGCTTCTCCAGCCTCTGGAGGATAACGCGCGCCAGCGCGTCGCCCACCTCGCGGTAGCCCAGGGTGGGGTTGATGTCGCCGAACGTGCCGGGGACGAAGATCGGCACGACGTCCGGTCCGAACCGCTCGCGCAGCCGCGCCGCGACGACGGCGGGATAGTCAGCGCTGAAGCATTTCCCGAAGTTCGCGTTCGTGTGGAGGGAGTAATGCCACAGGACGGCAATGGGCGCGCCGCCCGTTCGACGTTGCTCAGGGCGGCCCTGAGCGAAGTCGAATGCGCCGCCGGCGTCGTCGAAGCAGAGGATGCCCACCTCCGGGTCAATGGGCGCGGCGGCGCCGAGGCACTGGACCTCTTCTTCGCCAGAGTGCAGGAGCCAGGTGTTGATCTCGCGGCCGTCCTTGTACCTGTATCGGCGGTTGTGGAGAACATGATGGCAGTAGGCGCGCTCGCGGCTCATCCGCGCGGGGCGCATGGAGCGGCAAGCGGCCTCGACGGCGTCGGCGAACTTGGCGGGAATACCGGCGAACCAGGCCGCGTCAAGCGGCGACGGGTCATCGAAGAGTTGGATCGTGTACGGCCCGGTGTGCGTGTGGCTGGCGGCCCAGACGATGTTTTGCTCCGGGATGCCGGTCCGCCGCGCGGCCAGCGACACGGCCGCGTCGCCATCCTTGCGCTCGAGCGCGATCAGGTCCAGCAGCACGTATGCCAGCTTGACCCCGCCGGAGGACAGGACTATGGCTTTGATCGTGAGCGGATCCTGCACCCCCACGGACTTGCGCGGCTTAAGGTCACCGGCCAGCGCAGTGCCGACCGGCGGCGTGATGTCCACCTCCGCCGCGCCCGCCAGGAACAGTCCCGAATCCATGGCGCATCCTCCCATATCTCGGCTAAGTCATTCCCGCGCAAGCGGGAATCCAGGTGTTCGGCGCGTAGCTTGCGCGCCGAAGGAAGGCTCTGGATTCCCGCATTCGCGGGAATGACAAATAACGCTCCTTAGCAGCCTCTTGCGACAGGACGGAAAATCATCGGACCTACCAGTCGAACCTGGGCACATCCATCCAGACGCCGCCCTTCATGGCTGATTCATGGGCGACGATGCCCGGGACGGTGAAGTCCATGGAACGGATGACGTCGATCGGCGGACGGGCCTTGCGCTCGATGGCCGCGAGGAAGTCGCGGATCATGTAGTACTCCGACGTGCCATGTCCGCCCTGGCGCGCCTCGGCGGGGGCGTTCGGGTCGGAGACCTCGCAGGGGATGGCGCGCGCCCGGTTGGGCGGGTCCTCCTTCAGGCTGAAGTAGAGCCCTTCGCCCCGGTCGCGCTGGTTCTCCAGGTGTCCGGCCGTGCCGTAGAGCGAGTACCAGACCATGTGCGGCCGCGCCGCCACCTGGCTGCGGAGGATCTTGACGACGGCGCCTTTTTCGGTTTGGAACAGGCCGGTCTCGAAATCGAGAAAGCCCGGATGCTCCCGGTATTCGGGCATCTTGTTGAACCCGGTCGTCAGGCCGCAGCCGCGGACGACGCGGTCGTTCATCAGCATGAGGATCGGCCCGAGCGTGTGCGCGCAGTACCAGACGGGCGGCCGGTTGTGCCGCCAGTGGAACCGGCCGGTCTTCTCGTCCACGAGCAGGTTGATGATCTCGTGGATGTATTCCCCCTCGGCGTAATAGATCTTGCCCAGCTTTCCCTCGGCGACGATCTTCTGCCATTCGCGGACGTAGTGGAAGTAGCAGTAATTCTCCGCCATCATGTACGCGAGCCCGGTCTTCCGGACGGTCTCGACGATGCGGGCGCAGTCGGCGAGCGTGTAAGCGGCGGTCTGCTCGCAGAGGACGTGCCTGCCGCTCAGCAGCGCCTGGATCGTCTGCTCGGCGTGAAAGGCGATCGGCGTGGCGATGAGCACGATGTCCATCGGCGCGTTCAGGAACGAATCGTAGTCGGCGAACAGGCGCTGGTCCGGCAGATGGAACGCCTTGCCGACCTCCTGGAGCCTGGCAGGGTCAATGTCGCAGAGCGCGCTCACCTCGACTCCGGGATGCGCGCTGAAAACGTCCACAAAACCCCGCCCGCGCGAAAGCCCAACCAGGCCGACTTTCCACCGTTTCTCCATGTTCCGCACCTTCTAAAGGTAAATGCCATATTCTCACGACTGGAGTCGCACCCGTCAAGCAGAACTTGACGGCGGCAGTTCGACCCTATAATCTCATGTTTGAAAGCCGACTGTTACTTGGAGGCCGGTCACAATGAGCATGAAGATTCTCGCGCTGTTCGTTCTCGCCGCCATGCCGGCCGCCGCCGACCCGCCCCATCCTTCGTTGCCGGCCCCGGCGATCCCAAACGGCGTGGGCGTGAACATCCATTTCACCGACGCGCAGCCGGGCGAGATGGAAATGCTCGCCGCGGCCGGGTTCAGTTGGGTGCGGATGGATTTCACCTGGGCGGCGACCGAGCGCGAACGCGGCCGATACGATTTCGCGGCTTACGATCGGCTGTTGCAGGCGCTCGACGCTCACGGCCTGCGCGCGCTGCTCATCCTCGATTACGGGAATGCGCTGTACGAACCGGAGAGCGCCGTCGCGACCGACGCGGGCCGGCAAGCCTTCGCGCGATGGGCCGCAGCCGCCGCCGCGCATTTCAAGGGCCGAGGCATCCTCTGGGAAATCTGGAACGAGCCGAACATCGCTGTTTTCTGGAAACCGGAGCCCGATGTCCGGCAGTACGCCGCCCTCGCGCTGGCGGCCGCCAAAGCGATCCGCGCAGCCGCGCCCGGCGAGGCGATCATCGGGCCGGCCACCTCGGAAATCGACTTCCGTTTTCTCGAGGCGTGTTTTAAAGCCGGCTTGCTCGACTGGTGGGACGCCGTGTCGGTGCATCCGTACCGGCGGTCCGATCCCGAAAGCGCGGCGGAGGATTACGTGAAGTTGCAGCGCTTGATCGCCCGGTACGCACCTAAGAACAAAACGATTCCAATCCTCTCCAGCGAGTGGGGCTATTCCTCCGCCTGGAAGGGCATCGAACAGGACAAAATGCTCCCGCGCCAATGGCTGACCAACCTCGCCAGCCGGATCCCGCTCTCGATCTGGTACGACTGGCACGACGACGGCGCAGACCCGCTCGACTCGGAGGCGCACTACGGCTTGGTCGCACATGACTATCACCCCGGGCGCGAGCCGGTCTATGATCCGAAGCCCGCCTACCGCGCCGCGAAAACGTTCACCGCTCTCCTGGGCGGTTACCGCTTTGCGAAGCAACTGGCCACCGGCCGCCCCGACGATTTCGCCGTGCTTTTCCAACGCGACGGCCGGTTGCGCCTGGCCGTCTGGACGACCGCGCGCAAACCGCACGAGCTGACATTGCCTTCCAGCCCCGGCTCGTTCGAGCTCGTCTCGCACACCGGCGAAGAGCGCAGGACCGTCATCGTGCAAGGCGACAGCTTCACGCTCACCGCCAGCGACGCCCCGCAGTATCTCCTCTTCAGCGGACCGAACCCCGCGCTCGCCGACGCGCCAACGGCTCACCCGTTGCGGGTCAGCCTGGCGCCGGTCATGGGAACAACGCTCGTCGTTCGCGTCGAGAACCTCGCGGACACCGCCTTCAAAGGCCGCGCCCGGCTGGTCGCCACCGAAGGGCTGGAACCGGCCGCCGCGGAGCAGCCGTTGGAGTTGGCGGCGGGAGAAACGGAGGCGGTTCTCCGGTTTCCCGTGGCCGCGAAACCGTCGGGCGCCTATCGCTTCGGCCTGCGCATCGAGGGCGAGCCGGGGGGCAGGATTCTCGACCTTCCGTCACGCTGCTACAGCCCCATTCCCGATGAAGTTCTCACCGACTGCAAGATTGTCGCTGACGGCGACGCCAAAGTCGGCTCCGAACTTTCCGTGACTGTCGCGCCCGCCCCGGAACCGCTGCCCGGCTCGGAGTCTCCGGTGCTCAAGGTCACGTATCGCATGGACGTCGGCTGGAAATTCCTGCGCCTCGCCCCGGAGCGCGCCGCCTTGCGCGCGATCGCCGGAGAGCCGAAGGCTTGGGGCCTTTGGATTTACGGCAACGGGCAACAGACCATCCCGCGGCTGCGCGTGACCGATTCGAACGGCCAGTGCTGGCAACCCAGCGGCGATGACATCACCTGGACCGGCTGGCGCTTCGTCGAATTCGACCTGACTCCCGCCACGGGCCACTGGGGCGGCGTCGCCGATAACGCAATCCATTTCCCGCTGAAATGGGACTCGGTGTTTCTGCTCGACAAGGCCCGGGAGCAGCAGTCGCAAGGAACGGTCTACCTCACCGCGCCCGTGGCGATTTACTGATCGGAACATTCTTCACTGATGGCGAGCGCGCCGGGTCCGCAGGCGCCATAGCGCTCAAAGTTCCGACCGGCGGAACGGTTGCCAACGGCGGGGATTGAGGCTGGAGAAAATGCTCCGCGACGAGAGCCGGCGGACCGGTTGACGACGGTTGCGCCCGCCTCACTTTCCGCGGGCGGCGGACGCCGGCTTGCTGCGGTTCTTATCTTTCAACAACCGCGCGAACCGGGCATCCAATGTTCCAACGTCCACGCCCTCGGCCTCGAAGCCGTCCCTGACTTGTTGCGATGATATCTGCCCGTCCTCGACCCAGCCCCCAAGGGCGCCGAGCATGTAGGCGATTTTGGTCTGAATCGCCTTGCGTCCGGTGGGGACCTTGGTCACTGCGAGCCTTCGTTGCAGGACGCCGATCTGGACGACATGCGCGATTCGCGGTTTCGGCTCCAGGGTCATCTGCGTTTTCATTCTTATCCCTTCCAGCGTGCGGCGGATATCAAAGAGGTCAACCTTCCAGCTCGATCGTCGCCGTGAGCTTGGCCAGGCTCAGCTTCTCGGCGTGAGAGTTCGCCTGCTCCAACGGCTCGATGGCGCAGAGGGCCACACCCTTGTAAAGGGCCTCCGACGTGATTTCCTCGGCGCCGCTCCGGTTGAAGTAGAAGACCTCCTGAAGGACTTGCGCCACATAGCGGGCAATGTGAAGGCCGTCGTGGTGAAGCAGCACCCGGTAGAGCGGGGTGCGGCGGGCTTGGCCCTGGGCTTGCACATCGGGTCGCACGGCATCGTCAGGCATTGGTGCTTCCTTTCCAACGACGAAGCCTGTCGCATCTCGCCAAAACCGCCGCCACCCACGCGCCGGAGAGCTGCTCGCCGCATCTCACGGACAAAGTCGGCGTCTTTGGATGGAATGACTTAGCCGAACAGCATAAGGCATGCGCGACAGAAGCCTCTGGCGAGCACCTTCTCCTTGCGGCACTGCGAACATACCAGCGGGTTTGCTTGATAGGCTTTGTTGCGCTGCATGCGCTGAAGAGCGGTCATGTGCAACGGCGCGCTCACGAAAAGCGGGTTGTGTTTGACGTACTGCATGGCCATCGTACGACCTCCTTATCCTGGACCTGCGGGCTGACCTGCAAAGAGCGTCTGCGCTGGGCCGGCCGGCGACATGCGACAGATCGAGCCTTGCGGGCCGGAGAACATGAAAGGCAAATCGTTGCCGGTGGGAAAGAGAGGCAGGACACACCCTGTTGCGCGGGCATCTGCGACTGTCTCGACGCCGGTTCTGCGCGAATCTGCGCTTCACCGCTCCTTCGTCGCGCCCTGAGTCAACTACACTCTACGCTGATCGCCGGCCGAAGTCAATCTTTATTTTGCCCTGCGGACGCTTTGATTCGGCCCCCGTCCAGCCACGCTCAACCCCTTGAACCCGTTCAAGGTCCGCAGAGCGCCGAACCGTGGCTTGACAGTGGCGACCTTCTCCGTCAGAATGCGACGCGAAATGCCGAGCAGCCCTGTGGCGGCCGGCCTACGGCAAATTCCGGATGATGCAAACGGGAAGGGCGGGGCTGTTGAAAAAGGCCTCGGTCGAGGGCTTGCCGCATCCCGCGTCTCCGCTACGTCATTCCCGCGCAAGCGGGAATCCAAGCGTTCGTTGTGCTGTTCTGGATTCCCGCCTGCGCGGGAATGACAAGGAGCCTTTTTCAACAGCTCCAGGGCCCGGTGTTGGGAAAAGACTTTCGATCCGGAAATTCCGGTTCAACGCTCATAAGACTGAGACCGAGAACGAACTATGACGCCTGAGCAGCTCGCCCTCCTGTGCGCCGGCCTTCTGGTAGTCTCTTTCTTGTATTCATCGGTGGGCCACGCCGGCGCATCCGGCTATATTGCGGTCATGACATTGGCCGGTTTATCAACAGCCTTTATCAAACCGACGGCTCTAATCCTGAATATCTTTGTAGCTTGTCTGTCCACATGGCAGTTTTATAGCGCAGGACACTTTCGATGGGGTCTTTTTTGGCCGTTCGCTTTGCTATCCATCCCATGCGCATTCCTGGGGGGCTACCTGAATCTTCCGGTCCACATTTTCAAAATCCTCGTCGGCATCATCCTGTGGTTTTCGGCGGTCCGATTTCTGATGAGGCAGAGACCGGAAAGCGAAGCCCGAGAGCCGAAACTCCGCATTTCCATCCCCGTGGGCGGGGCGCTGGGCTTCCTGTCCGGCATCACGGGGACGGGCGGAGGCATCTTTTTGACGCCGCTTCTCATTCTCATGAAGTGGGCGCGGACCAAGAACGCCTCGGCGACCTCCGCTCTGTTCATATTGGTCAATTCCATCTCCGGTCTGGCAGGGAACCTGACCGGCACGAAAAGCCTTCCGCCTATGGTAATCCCGCTCGTGGTGACCGTCGTGATCGGCGGCGCGGCAGGCTCCTACCTGGGCAGTCGGAAGTTTTCCCCGGAGATGATCAAAAAGTTCCTGGCGTGCGTCCTGCTCATAGCGGGCTGCAAACTCATCTTCACGTAACGGCCCCCTTGACCGGCTGCGCAGGATCGGGAAACGAATCCGCTTGACGCCCGCCCGCTGCGCTTCGCGAACGGGCGCCGCTTCAGCGTGAGCCGGTTCCTTTTCTTGCGCAAAGATCAATCCTTTCGCAATTCCTCCGGGAAATGTACAATACCGGCGGCCGGCTCCGCGACGCCGCGCAACGGGGGCGCCGCGGAAAACCGAAGGCGCCGGCCGGCGGCTCAGGAGAGCGCATGCTTTCGAACGGGTCTCGCGACAGACTGGTGCGGCGGCTGGTGCTGGGCGTCAACCTGACGCTCGCCGTGTTCCTGGCGCTCTTCGCCTCGCTCGATATCTATCTCGCGCGGCGCAATCTGCTGAAGCAAAGGGTCACCGATCTGGACGAAAACGCGGCGGTGCTGCTGGAGTCGGTCACACTCGAGATCCCTCGCGGCATGCCGGCCGTGCAGCATTTTCTCGACGTCACCAACGAGGCGATGAAGGGGGCCGGCGACGCCGACAGCCCGCACCACATTCTCGTGCGGATAAGGGGGAAGAAACTCGAAGGGCATCGGGATGACCCTTCCGGCCCCAAGGCGCTTGACCAGGCGACGGCCGCCGCCGCCGCGCCCGACCGTCGCGGCGTGGTGGACGACGTGCCGGTCATTGTCGGCAGGGCCAAGGCCGCGCACGGCGACGTGGCCGCCTACGTCCTCGAACCCTTCTGGCAGACCCAACGGACGATCCGCAACATGATCCTGCGCCGCGCCCCGGCCAACACGCTCGTGGGTATTGCGATCGCAGCCGCGCTCAACATTATGCTCCAGCTCTGGCTCGTGCGGCCGCTCGGCCGGATGGTGGACACGGTGCAGCAGTTCGGGCGCGGCGATCTGGGCGCGCGGATGCCGCCGAACCGCAGCCGGGAACTCGGCCTGCTCACGGACGAGTTCAACACGATGGCCTCGACCCTCGAGCGCAACGAGACGGACCGCCGCGGCCAGATGCAGCGCGCCCGCGCGATCCAGGATTGCCTGCGTCCGGACCTGAAAGAGATCGCCGGGGCGCGGTTCGCGTGCATCAACCAGCCGGCCACCGAGGTCGCCGGCGACTACTACGATCTGCTGCCGTCGGCCGATGGCGGCATGATCCTGTGCGTCGCCGACGTGAGCGGACACGGCGTGCCCGCCGCGATGGGCGCGGCGATGCTCAAGACGCTGCTTCTGAACAGCGCCGAGCGCGAGGGCGACCCGACGAAACTCCTCGCCGTGCTGAACGACGCGTTCTGCCGGGTGACGCTGCCGGAGGACTTCGCGACGATGGCGCTGCTGCGTTTCACGCCCGGCAGCCCGGCCGCCGCCTACGCGAGCGCCGGGCACGAGCCGGTCTTCCTGATCCGTTCGACCGGCCGGACGGAAGACCTCAAGGCGACCGGATTCCCGATCGGCGTCGAGTCGCCCTCGACCTGGGAGGGCCGCGCGTTGAGCGTGGGCCCGGGCGACCGGCTGATCATACTGACCGACGGGCTGGTCAAAACGAGCAGTCCCGCCGGCGAGGCGTACGGGCGGGACCGGCTGCTCGGCGACCTGATGGACCTGCGCACCAGGCCGCTGACTGAGATGCTCGCCGGCATCCTCAGCCGCGTAACCGCCTTCCGCGGCTGCACGCCCCAGAGTGACGACCTGACGGGCCTCGCGGTTGAGTTCACCCCCCTGCCGAACAAGACATAACGGCCTGCCGGTCAGAAGCCGCTCGACGCATCATCAGGCGGAAGCCGATGCTCGCCGCCCCAGGGCCGCGCCGGCGGCACACCTTTAGCGCGCCGAGCAAATTTCGTGACAGCAGATCTTCTCCCGAAGTCCATCCGTGATCATTAGGAAGTTCTGGAATGGAAACGCTCTTGCGAGACTCTTAAAGGGGATAGAGCCCCGTTTTACGGTTGAGATCATTGCGGAAGTGCGCGGCGTTGTTGTCGAGGGCTGCTCAGAAGACACACGGCTGTGGCAAGGGCCGCCCTGGACTTGAAGAGGACCATGGGCGCGCCCGGAATGACCTGGTTGCGGTCGCTTGGATTCGGGCAGGCGCGGCCTTTGAGCGAGTTATTTCCCCAGCAACTCCTGGATCGGCTTCTGGGCCGACTCCAGGTCACGGTCGGACTGCTTCTTTTGCTCGTCTGCCTTCTTTTGATCGGACAGTTTCTTTTGCTCGTCCGCATTCGTTTGAACCGGGGTCGCGGGAAACACAAAGGCGTTCTTCCCGCACCTCGGGCACTTGTAGTCGCTTGCCCATGCCTTCAATGCGGCCATCTTTGCCACCATCTCGGGAGGCCCCCGCCCCCGCTTGCCTGGTGGCGGCATGTACTTCTCAAGCGCAGCCTTCGACTGGATCTCGGCCGGTATCTTCGGCACAGGAATGAACTGGCCGCATGACGCGCACGTCATCACGTCCACCATCGTGTATTCGCCGGTCCTGGGGTTTTTGTAGTGACCGCCGGCGTCGGGCGCATATCGGGTCCTCCAGTCGCTGACCGTCTCGTCAAAAACTTCAAAAGAGTTCATGTCAATCTTCTTGAACTTATGCTCCAGATACGTCGTCGGCGCCTGCAGGTTGGCCCGGACCCGCACCACGGCGAACACCGCTGCGGCGGCGATGACGGCGATCAGCAACGCGGTGAGCGCGATCTTCTGGCGGTTCATGCCTCATTTCCTTTGATAAGTTCCCGCGGAATCCAACTGCGCCGACCGGATGCGCTGCCGGTTATCGGAATGGGGCTGTCAAACTTCCTCTTTTCAACCCGGCCGAGGATGGTCGCCATCCGGGGACGTAGGCCCGATTTCCCATTCGCGCTCTCGAACTTCACCCCCATTGGCGGAACGCGATCTCTCCGCCGGCAGCGGCGTTGTCGGGAAAAATGGCAAACAGGCCATGTGTCCGCGCACGCTATGTATTCTACCTCTTCGCCGGCGGTTTCCGCCACGCTTCAATGAGTTTCTTGTCGGCGCGGGCCGATTCGAAGTAGCTCAGGAGGTCCGCCCGCAGCTCGGCCACGACGCCGGGGCGCTCCCGAACGAGGTTTCTCTCCTGTTGCGGATCGGCGGTCATGTCGAACAGCATCTCGCCGGCGAGTCCGGCGGCGCGTTCCACTTTCGCGTAGCCGTCAATGGCCTTGTCCGCGTGTTTCGCGCCGGCCGGGCGTTTCCCGGGGCGGAGCATCGCGGCCCAGTTCTCTTTCCGGACGGTGGCGAACACCGTTTCCATTCCGATGAAGGGCACGCTCACGGCGAAGTCGCGATGGCGGTCCGGTCCGCCCCGGATCACGCCGGCGAACGACCGCCCGTTCACGGTCTGGGGGATCGGAAGCTGCGCCAGTTCCAGGATCGTCGGCATGATGTCCTGCGGCTGCACGACGGCCTTTCGCCGGCCGGCGGTTCCGCCCGGGACGTGAAGGATGAAGGGGATGTGGCTGATTTCCTCGTAGAGCGGGATGTATCTCAGGTGGTCCGGCTCCGGGATGAGCCCCTTGCCGATGATGCCGTGTTCGCCCAGGAGGAAGCCGTGGTCGGTCGTAAAGAGGACGAGCGTATCGTCGAGCAGGTTAAGGTCGCCGATCTTCTCGAGCAGCCGTCCCGCCCAGCGGTCCACCAGGGTGACCTCGGCCGCGTACAGGGCGCGGCAATGGTTGAGTTCCTTCGGCGACAGGTACCCCTTGACCAAGGCGTATAGCGGGTAGTCCACCACCTCGCCGGTGTAGCCGGGGTTGTAGCGCTCCACGTACCATGGCGGCGCATCCCACGGCTCGTGCGGATCGAAGGTGTCCACGTAAAGGAAGAACGGCCCGTCGCGGTAGTTGTCCTCGAGCCACTCGCAGGCGCGGGTCATGGTCTGCGCGACGAACGTGTCGGACTCATAGCGCCGCGCAGCCACCGCGCGGCGATGCCGCTCCGAGAGCTTGCCGGCGCCCCGGATTTTCTTCGGGTCGCAAGGGGATTCCGGGCGCCGGGGGTGCGTCTTCCAGCGGTCCGACTCCTGGCCGCGGATCCATTCCCACGACTGAAACCCCCTGTCGAAGTAGTACCCGTTCTCCAGGATGTGCGGGCAGTCGGTGACCATGGCCGTGGCGTAACCGGCGTCGGAGAGCAGTTGTGAGATCACCGTCTCCTTCTCCGTCATCGGCGCCCAGGCGGTGTAGGCCGCCGTGAAGCAGCCGGTCATCACGTCGCGCCGGTTCGGCACCGTCGGGAAGCTCGCACTGTACGCGTTCTCAAACAGCTGGGCCGTGCGGGCGAAGGCGTCGAGGTGCGGCGTGCTGATCCATCGGTTCCCATAACAGCCGACGTGGTCGCGGCGGAACGTGTCGGAGATTATGACGATGAAATTCATGCGGAGGGTTCCTTGGGGAATCGATCCGCGACACCTTCCGCTCGATGCGGCCGGGAAATCACGTCATACCCGCAAGGGGCGTGGAGGAAACAACGCCTCTGTCCTCGGGAGCTTCTGCTTAAAGCTCTCTGTCCGAAGCGGGAAGTAAGGTTGCCTGCCGAGGCGCTACTTCGTGGTGCCTGCCGCCCCGGCGCCTGAAGCCGGGCTACTGGGAGCAGCAGCTTCGGGGACAATCCTGACTAACCTGGCAATGTTGTCTTCAGCGTTGTAAAGCGCCATCACCTGCTGCCCGACCTCGAGGTCCTCAAACTTCGCCGGAGTACCGGGGCCTCGGCCTCGCTTCGGCGCCTCGGCGGCTCCGGCAGCGGGTTGCGTCGTTTTGAGGATGCGCGTCGCGTCGTTGCAGGTGACGACCGTTTCCTTGGTCTGACCCTCAGCGGTCGTCGTGATCGTGAGCGCCTTGCCGTCAATCTTGGTCAATTTTCCGGAGAGAGTTTGAAAACGCGGCCTGCTAGCCGTGTTTGCGGCGGACGGCCCGGTTGAGGTCTGCGCCATGACCGCGCCCCCGAACGCCATTGCGGCAACCACTACTGCGACTCCGGCGTACCTCATGTCCTGCCCTTTCTTCACTGGAGCCAAAATCCCCCAACTGCCTGGTGGCTCACGACCATCGTGAGCCTGCCCAACCATTCTACCTTCCCCGCCTGAAAAAGCAAGCAAGATTGCCGTCTGAACCCGCTGACCATTGATTCTGCTCTGTAGAGAACATCATTTTTCAGCCGATTCACAGGTCATTCCCGCGAAGCCTGTCCCCGGCTCCGATCGGGGAGCGGGAATCTAGAATCCTGCGCACAACGTGGATTCCCGCCTTCGCGGCTTTCCCGCCGGAGGTGGGGAATGACCCTGACACAGCCGCAAAGAGTCATGCAGCTATATTTTCTACAGAGCACATTGATTCTTGAAGCCGGCATTACCCTATGGACGGCCCTGCACACGGCCGGCGGGCAAGCCCTGCACACGCCGGCCGGGCGTCAAGGGAGATGCCGCAGCGAGGTCGTCCCGCCGGCGCCCGAACCGCAGAGAAAGTTGGGCCGTTCCGCACTCCGCCACGGCGCCCTCTCCGCGCAGGCGGAGTTTTCGGCTTCGTCCTGCAGGAAGATGTTTTTTACCGAAGGGCCTGCGTTGAAAACAGGGGCGCCGGGAAGCGCCTCAAACCGGTTCTCTTCCAGGATTACGTCGTGCGTGTGCCGGCCGAAATCCACCTGCGCCCGGACGCCCGCGCCGTTCCGCTCGATCCGGCAACGGCGGATGAGGCACGAGTGCGGTTCGACCGGCGGCGGGTCGCCGCGGAAATTAATTCCCGGCCCTTTGTTCTCGGCGATGAGGCAGGACTCGATCAGGTTGTGGCAGTCGCGCGTGCCGATGGATATGCCGGATGAGCCATTGCCGGTGAATTCACAATTTCTGACGGTCGCGAATGCGGCCCGGACGCAGAAGAAGAACCCGCTCTCGCGGTTATGGCGCGCCGCGCAGCGTTCGAAGAGGGAGTTCGTGCTCCCGGAGCCGGGGTGAAAGCCGTTGCCGGAGTTGCCGCTGCACTCGCAGTCGGAGACGCGAATATCACTGCACATCTGAAACCCCAAGCCCTCGCCGTTGTAGTCGCGCTCGACGACGCCGTCGAAATGGATGCGCCTGCTGCACGCCAGGTACAGCCCTGAGCCCCGGCAACCGCCCATTTCCACGGGGTTCTCCGGCCAATTGCCTTCGAGCGTCATATGGCGCACGGCGGCGTCAGAAATGCCGTGGCCGAAGATGAGAGGATAAGCCGTCGTCAGCCGGGGGTTCTCCTCCGCCACGTAGTCGCCTTCAATTCCATGGTCCAGCCCAACCCAGTTGCCGTCAATCCAGGTAATGCGGGCGAAGGTCTCGTAGAAGCCCCAACGTTTGTCGTCCAGGATGGAGACGGTCATGCCCACATCGAGCCCTTCCGTCGTCTGAAGGGGCACATCGCACATGCCGTAATTGTGAAATCCCGCCAGCGGGTAAGTGCGGCTTGGGCCCTTGCGCAGCACTGTGCGCGAGTCCTGCCCGACCAACTCCACTTTGGAGCGCAACTCCAGTCCCCGGTCCAGCGTAAGCGTGATCGCCGGGAGGACCAATCGTCCGCCTGCATCTCCGAGAGCGTCAATACAAGACTGAAGGGCGCGCGCGCTGGAGCAGTCGCCGGGCGATAGCTTCCGTTCAACCATCGGATGTCCTCCCGTGAGAAAGACCAACGGCAGCGGTGGAATCCGGCGTGGAATCCGCGCACACGCCGCCTGTTTCTCGTCCACCTTCACATACTTCGCCCATGTTGGCAAGGCGCAGTTTGTCGGGGGGCGGCAGCGTTGTCAAGGACAATAGGAACAGGGCAATGTGGCACTGTGTACTAAGTCGTGTCCTCCGATTGCCGACATCCAACCCTAACTGGCTCCATCTACTTCCAAGTCGCTTCTGCAGGCGGGGTCTTCTGGCCATCCGGTCCCGGGGGAATGTGGTCGCGGTATTTCCGCCACATTTCCATCATGAATGAATCCCATGTCTGTCTTTGCCATGCGTAGTCGGGATAGGTCAGTCCGGTTGCCGGATAGGGAGGAAACCGCGTCTGCTCCTGAATACTTTTTAGGAATTGTGTATCGTCTTCCGTCATCCAGCGATCCACATAACTGAAAAACGCATCATGGTCCCAGTATTTTTCCGCATGCATAAGCCTTGCCGCCAGCGCTTCGCCCACCCAGGCAAGACTCGTGCAGCCGCGACGGTACGCCTCGTTCATGCCGGGCTCCTCCGGATCGATCGGCCAGTCTTTGGGCTGAAGATCTTCATACTGGCCCCATCCGGGCGTCTTCGTGTTCATATTATTGCCGTTTTTATCAACGCCCTGGTGCCCCGCATAAACCACCTTGGCGCCCGTCCAGGAACGTTTGAACAAGGTCTGCATATCCTCTCCAAACTGGCATTCAGGATAACTTTTGCTCGGTGAGGCCATTTGGTCGTCGCCCAGCATGATCCCCGCAAACACAATCGGCCATTTCCTTCCCGACCCATGACCTCCAAAACCCTGCCATCCGTGAAAACCGGCTCTCACGATCCCCCACAAATCAATTCCGTTCTGCACGAAGCCGATCAGGAGCTTCTCTTTTCTCGCCGGCGGCAAATCAGTCATTAGAATCAAGCTGGCCAGGCTGGCGGCCCGGGCCAACTCTCTTCCATACTGAGGCTGGTATTCCACTGGGGCGTCAAAAGAAAAGAAAACCAAATCAAGCCAGACGCGGATGTAATGATCCTCAATCTCCTTTAGCGTCACCAGGTCCTGCTCGGTGCTGAAAGTATCTTTGCCATAAGGCAAACTGGGCAAAAGGTTCCTTTTTAGATTCCTGGCCAGATAGATTTTTTGCGACCGGTCGCAATAGGACGGACGAAAGGCATCGTTCGGCACAGCCGCAGCAAGACAGGTGAGCACGCAGGCGCTTTTTACGGGGCAGTTTGATTTGTCGCTCCTTCGAAGCCAATCCGGGATCTTCCCGAATTCCTCATCGCTGGCGCTGATCGTGGATATCAGCGCATCCCCCGGCTTCATATGAATCGGCAATTCAGCGGACATCTTGGGGTCATAACGCCCTCCCTCTTCGCGGCTGTCATATCCGCTGGCGCCGTCCGAAAGGGGCGGATTCAACTCGCTTCCATTTCGCCCGGTTCCCGGCGGAGGCGTGATTGAAACCACTTCACAGTTTCCCACGACATAATAGTCCCCGGTAACAAATTGTCCAACCTCAGCCGGTTCACTTAATTTCCAAGTGATCCCGTATTGGGTGATGGTATCGGTTTTATCCGCTCGAGCATTCCGAACAAACATACCCAGGAGAATGGCTGTCACCGTCAGAACTGCGGTCTTAGATACGTGCATGGCGGCCTCCCGTCACAAAATCCGGGGACAATCCAAAATCGGGACACAATATAATTACGATAATTATATTGTGTCCCGATTTATCATATCCACGCGCAGCGGTATTGTCAATGAAAATAAGAAGGGGCCGTCATCGCGTGAAGATGAGGTTCTGCACTTTTCCCTCTGTATAGTCCACGCTGTCGGCATTGCGCAGGGTCCAGCCGGCTGCGAAAAACAGGGCTTTGATCCGCGACGCTACGTCCTGGTACATGCAGACCTCGATCAGTACGCTCTTCAGGCGCGCGTCGGCCAGCACGCGGGCTGCGCCGCGGACGACCTGCTCTTCGAGCCCATCCACGTCCACCTTGATATGGGTCGGAAACGGCAGCCCGAACCGGCCGGTCAGGTCGTCCAGCGAGACGCCCATCATGCCCTGGCGATTCTTCGGAGTGAAGGGCTTTTCGCACTGCGTGACCGGCCTCCCATACGTGTGGAGAGAGGCGCCGGGCGCGAAGGCCTTCACGTAGAAGAAGTCGAGGCCGGTCCGGTCCGTGATCGCCAGGCAGTGCGCGGTGATGACCTCCGAGAGGCCGTTCAGGACGATGTTCCGGTTCAGCCGGGCGTAATTGAGGGCCTCCGGCTCGAAGGCCAACACCCGGCAGTTCCCCTTCAATCGCTTGGCCGCATAGAGCCCATATTGGCCGATATTGGCGCCGACGTCATACAGGACGTCCCCCTCGCGCACAAATAAATCTATCCACGCGATCGTGTCGGGCTCCTTGGTGGCATAGCTGTCCGCCCGCCAGCGCTCAAAGCTGATCGTCTCGCCCGGCCAGACCTGCGAATCCACATGCAGCAGGACGGACACCTCGCCGATCTTGCACGCTACGACGTCGTCCATCTTATCTGCGGCCATCGTCCGAACTCCTCCTCCCATGTCATGTGACAATCAGTTCGATGGCGGTCGGCGGGCTGGCGCGCCCGAAGGCGCTGACGGCGCGGACCTCCAGCCGGTTCGCGCCTCGCGTCAGCGGCCACTCCAGGCATTCGTCCGTCCGCTCCCATGCTTTGGCGTCCGTCGCCACGGTCGCAGGGCCGCGCTTGACCTCGTAATGGGTGAAATTCGGCATCACGTGTTCGAGGCGCACCTCCAGTACGTCGGGGCGGCGCGTCTCCTGGAGGTGCGCGCGCACGCGCCCGATCGTCCAATAGAAGTCGCTGCGGCGCTGGGTCTGAAGGGAGTGCTCCGGGTACTTCGGGTTGGACGCATCCGTCCACCAGAGGAAGCCGTTCCAGTGGTAGTGGTCGGTGCCGTGCGCGTGTTCGACCGGGACAGGTTCGACGAGGTAGTCGTTGCGCAGGCAGATGGAGAAGCGGCAGTAGATTTTCATCGAGCTTTCCAGCGGCTTGCAGATGTACTCGCTGGAGCTGAAGACCGGCGTCGGGCCGCTGACGGCGTTGGGAAGCCGCGGCTGCCAGGGCGCCCGCCAGACGCGCTGCGTCAGTTGCCCGCCGCGTCCCAGGCGGACGGCCTCGTGAACCTCCAGCGCGTTGAGGGGCCGGCCGCCGAGTTCCCAGAGGAAATTGTTGTCGCCGGCGGAGTCCATCAGGATCCACTTGCCGAGCTCATCCACCCAGACCTCGTTGAGGCAGTGGTGGTCAATGACGACGATGCGCGCGTGGTAGCCCAGCGCGCCGGCGCAGCCGGCGAAGAGCGCCGACCAGTGCGTGCACATGCCAAAGCCCCAGTTGTTCTTGACCGTGTCGAGGATTTCGAACGGATCCCAGGAGGGGCAGAACGGGTAATCGCTGCCCTGCCAGCCGAACCACTGTTTCCAGCACCAGTCGCGCAGGAGGCAGAGTCGTTCCAGATCGGTCTTGCCGCGCGCGATGACCTCTTCCAGGCGGTATTGCCGCACCAGGCGCTGCGCGCGCGGGTTCGGCGCCATCCACTGGAAGGGGTAGGAACTGCGCGCCAACTCCGGGCGGTCCCAGTGCGCGATTCGGCGCCCGGCGGCCGGCTGCGCCACCCGGACGTCCGGCTTCAGCGTGACGCGCGAGACGACGGGCGTCGCGTCGAGCCGCCGGCTTGTCAGCCTCGCGCGCCATTGCACGAAGCGTCCCGGCCGATCGAGCCGCGCGACCGGACGCCAGGGAGACCAGCGCTTCGGGTCGAACGCCGGCGTCGAGCCGCTGCGCATCTCGAAGAGGACGGCCGTTCCGGGCGGCGCGGTCCGGCGCGCCTCCAGGCGGCAGGAGCGGATTTCCATCACCGGCGCGATGCGCCCCACGCCGTCCGGATCGCCCAGGTCCGCCACCGGAGAAGTCAGGCTGCCCGCGACCGGATGGCCCATCGCGCGCAGGCGCACGAGGTATTCGCCCGCCCGGTCCCGGTTCGGGCCGGCGGCGTTCGAGTGCCACGTCCGGCCGCCATCGAAACTGCGCAGGCTGCGCCCGCCGGTCCCGCCGCCCGCCAGGGCGGATTCCGACATATCGGCGCCCGAGAAGGCGGACGCTTTGGCCGGCAAGCCCAGGGCGGACTCCAGATAGAGCCAGCCGTGGCCGGCGAAGACCACCTCGTTGCGCCCCGCTTTCAGGAAACGCCCCGGCACGGCGCAACGGTCCCACCCGCCGGTCAGGAGCCGCGCCACGCGCTGCTGATGGGCGATCTGGTGGCCGTTGACGAGGATCGTCCAGAGCGCGTCGCTCGCGGCGGGCGGCTGGTTGACGAACCACAGGAGCGTGGCTTCACGGACTTTTCCGGGCGACGGCAGATCGAAAAGGACCTTCGCCCACTCCATGGGCGTGATCTCCTCTCGCAGCGCGAGCTTCGCCGCCTCTTCATTGTGGAAGAGGACGGTGGGCGCAAGCCGCGCTTCACGTCCGCCCCTGGTCAGCGCGACGCCGGCGTCGCGCAGGCACTCCCCGAATCGGCAGGCGATCATGATCTCTCTCCGTGGGAACCGGGGGACACGGCCTGGGAATCCTCGGAATCATGGGAATCAGGGGACACGACTCTTTCCCATCCGCCCTATCGAACTGCGCGCGTGTCGGAAAGGCACAATATATCGGCGGGCCGCGGCGGTGTCAAGAAAAGCGAGAACAGGGGAATGCGGCGCGGTCCGTCACGTCGTGGTTAGATCGGACATGATCACGAAGGCGGGAAGGAGATGCTCTTGACGACGCGGCGCGGGAGTTTGATTTCGCCGAGATCCGGGCTTTCGCCGATGACGAACTCGTCGGTGATCGCCTCCACCTCCAGCGCCAAACGGTTGCCGCTGGTCTCCACCAGGGCGGCGCTTTCGGCGGCGGGCGGCTTCTCGGCTTCAGCCGGGAATGCGATGCTGACGACGCGGTCGGGGCTGACCTTCATCGGGCCGAATTCCGTCGTGAAGACGAAGTTGCCGTCCGAGAACTCGACCTGACTCGCGCGCACGACGTCGCCGTTCGAGAGGTAGCTGAGAATCTCGCCGGACTTCGGGCCGGCCATCGGGCGGTCCGGCGCGGGTAAGCCGCAGTACACGGCCAGGCTATGGAAGGCCAGCGGCCGCGTGGCCCCGAAGACCACGTATTCGCCCACCTTCGGTCCCAGGGGCGCGGCTATTTCGGCGATCTGCTTGCCGTTGTACCACGCCTCGGCGTAGCCGTCCGACGGGTCGTACGTCACCTTGATCTGAACGCGTTCATTGCCGGGCGCCGGCTGGCGCTGGCGCTGCTTGGGCGGGGTGAACGCCCGCCCGCCGTTGTACACGACGAACAGGGGCGACGAAACGATATTAAGCATGATGCCGTCCTGAATCTGCATTTGCGGATGCGTCCGGTCGGCGAAAAGCTCGATGTGGAGCGGCGTAAAGGGCGGCGTCGGATCGTAGTCGGCGATGAGCGTCACGGGCTTGTCCTGGTGCAGCGGAAGCGAGAGGATCGCTTGATACTGTCCGCCGGCCGTCCCGCCGGAGAGGTGGAGGACGCCATTGCTGAAGTTGCAGGTTCCCGAGACCAGTTCCCAGGGTCTGAGGAGGCCGGTCTCGAAACGGCTGTCGAGCCAGAAGCCGCTCAGGGAGATGTCCGACAGGAGCCCGCGCGGGATGGAGATGCGCCCGAGCGACGGCGATTCGATGGCGAGCGTGTCGGCGGAGAGCGAGGCGATCTTGCCGCTGATCTGGTCGCCGTTGTTCAGGAAGAAGCGCGCGGGAGCGGCGTCCACTTCCGTCCACGCCAGGTCCAGCCGCTCCACCTCGCCGGCGCTGAAGCTGACCTCGTCGGCGAACGTGGGCGAGGAGAACTGAATCTTTCCGTCCGCCAGGCGCAGGAGGCTGCCGTTGATCAGGTCGTCGTTGCGCAGGCAGACCACGTCGCCGCCCTGGATCGGCGGCGCCTTCGGAGCGGGGCCGCAGAGCTTGAACAGGCCGAAGCCGGCCGATGTGCGAAGGTCGCGCTTCACCGGGCTCCACGCCATCTCTCTCACCCGGCCGCCGGGACGAACGCGGCAGATGTTGCCGGCGTACGTTATCCCTTCCTTGAGCGGGCACTCGACGTTCGGCAGCGGAATGGCCGCTTCGACCACCCACTCGCCGGCGCGCACCCGCACGGCGGAATCGAGGCCGGCCCGCTGCAGGCGGAACCAGCGGTCCTCCGGCGCATTCTCCGGCCGACCCTCCTGAATCCACTGACCCATGCGGCCGCCCGCGGCGTTCAGGAAGATCTGGAAGGACGCGGCGGGCTTGTCGGACGACGCCAGCAGGATTTCGACGTGGTCGTCATTGACGATCCGCGGATCGCCTCCGGTGATTTCGGCGTGGATCGCCTCGAGCTTGGGTTCCTTGCAGCGGACCGCCACGTAAAGGAACTTCTCGTCCCAGGCCATGGCGAACTGCGTTTCCACGTCCGCCTTGGCTCCCTGGAGGCCGGTGAAATCGCCGCTCCAGGGCGCCGCGCGCCAGATGTCGTCGCGCACGTCGCCGTCAATGAACGGCGGATGGTCCGTATGAAAGACCTGATACTCGCGCGGCGCCGCCAGGGCCGTAGCACCGATAAGCCATGTCGCTGCAGCCAGGAGGATGCCGCTCAGGCGCGGCTTCGACATTTTTCCCGTCCCTTTTTGCGACCGGAGTCAGCATCATATCATAAGGCGCGCGCGAGTTGAACCGGGCTATCCGCTCTTCTTAACGCGGCGCTCTGACATTCGGACAAAAGGCTTCGATGACTATGGATCTTTGGGGCGGAGAGCGAACCATCGGGCAACGGACGATTCGCGCGCCGGCGCTCAAGCGCCGGGGGCTTCGGCGGCGCGGAGGGCCTGTTTCTGTTCGTACATCGCGCGGTCGGCGCGCGCGACGAGCTCGGAGATCGGGCATTCCTGGCCGGGCTCAGACCGCGCCACGCCGATGCACAGCGAGATTTGGTACTTGCGGCCGGCCTGCGCGTTCGCGGCGGAGACCTTCTCCTGCAGGCGCGCGATCATCCGGTCCGTGTTGCGGGAACCGATCTCGATGGCGAGGACGACGAACTCATCGCCGCCGACGCGGGCGACGAGGTCGGACTCGCGGAAGGTCTTCTTGAGGAGGCGGGCGGTCTCGATCAGCGCCTCGTCGCCTGCTTTGTGGCCGAGGGTGTCGTTGATCCGCTTGAAGCCGTTCAGGTCAATGAACAGGCAGCAGAGCCCCTCCCTGATGCGCCTGGCCAGCCTGAGATAGTCTTCGGCAACCGCTTGGAACCCGCGGCGATTGAGGATGTCGGTCAGCTCGTCCACGGTGGCCAGTTCGCGCAGGGCGTTCTCGAGCTGCAACTGCCGTGCGATATTCTTGACCATCGGGCGGTACAGGCCGGCGTACAACACCGGCAGAATCAAGACCACCAACGAGATGCACATCAGAATCGCCTCGGTATAGGAGGGACTGGGAATCCCGCGGATGCCGGTAATGCGCAACGCCAGGTAGATGAAGAATTGCGACATGAATACGGCGACGATGCTCGTGAGGAAGAGGCGAAGCGGCGTGACTTGTTTCTCGAAGATTTTCGGCAGCGCGCCGCGCGAGAGGTCCACCGGCTCATGGCGCGGCGCCGGCGGCCGCGGTGCGGGCTTGCCCCCCGCCAGGTCCTCGTCATCCTTCTCCGAAGGTTCCGGGGACATGCTGATCTCCTGCTGCACCCTCTCGTTTCCAGCCGCTCTCCGCGGGTGGCGGGAATTGCGGCCGTTGCCGGGGCGATACTATAACAGGATTGGGCCGAAAAATGAAGTCGTCTGCCGCGCGGCCCCTTAATCCTGTGGTACCGGCTGTCAAAGCTGACGCAGCTTGTTGATCGCGTCCTGCTGGATCTCGGGCGTGCCGCCGCACTGCGTGGCGACGTATGCGCCCCAGAGGTTCGCCTCGCGGCCGATTTCCGTCGGCGGCAGCCGCTTCAGGCAAGAGATCATCAGCGATGCGGTGAAGGCGTCGCCGGATCCGACGGTGTCCGCCACGGTCACTTTCAACCCGGGCACGTGGACTTCCTCGCCGCCTCGATAGAGCGTGCAGCCGTCGGCGCCGCGCGTGACGGCCATCAACTCGATGCCGTAGCGCTCCATGAATCCGCGGATCCCGCCGGTGAAATCGGAGGCGAAGAGTTTCTGGAGGACTTCCATCTCCCCCTCGTTGAGCTTGACCACCTGCACGCGCCGGAAGCCGTCGGCGAGGATTTCGCGGCTGAAGAAGTTCTGGCGCAGGTTAACGTCATAGACCTTCAGCGCCCGCTTCGCCTGGTCAATCATGCGCAGGATGCCGGCACGGCCGGCGGGATTGCGCTGGGCCAGCGACCCGAAGCAGACCGCGTCGCAGCGCGAGAGCGGCTCGGCGAGATTCTCCTGCCACGCCAGGAAATCGTACGCCGCATTCTCGACGATCGTGTAGCTCGGCTCGCCCTGGGCTGACACGGCCACCCGGACGATCCCGGTCGGATGGACCGGGTCCACCTGGACGCAGGAGGTATCGAGCCGTTTATCCTTCATCACCCGGAGGATCGCCTGGCCGTCGGGATCGTCTCCCACGCGGCTGATCGGCAGCGCCCGCGCGCCCATGCACTGCGCCATGTAGCCGCAGTTCAGCGGCGCGCCGCCGAGCACTTTGCGGTCCGGGAAGCAGTCCCAGAGAATTTCGCCGATGCAGGCCACCAGCGGTTGCGCCGGCTTGGGCTGAGCGGATTTCATGCTCTCCCCTTTTCGCGATGCGCGGCCGGAAACCGTCGGCGAACATTTTACACCGCCGCGAAAGTTCTGCAAGCCGCAGGCGCGGCGATTTGGACACTCGCGCGATTCTGCGATATAATCAGCGCGGATATCCTGCGAAAGTCGCCCAGTCAATTGAAACGGAAACCATGACATCGCGCAAGCGCACCCTGGCCGCTTGCGCCTTCCGGCGGCCGGACCGCATCCCGCGGTTCGACAATTTCCTGGACTATACCAAGGACTGGGAGGCGCGCTTCGGCCCGGCGGAATCGCTCGTGGACCTGGAGATCATCGTCCCCGACGAAACTCCGTTCCCCAGCCGCGCCCGGCGGATCCGGGAAGAAGCCGGCTGGATCTACGAGGTGGACGGGTGGGGCCGGACCCTCCGCCGCAGGCCGGACGCGTTCTTCGTCCAACTGCTCGAAGCGCCGATCCCCGCCGGCGCCGACCCGGACTCCGTCCGGTTCGAATCTCCCGGCCTCGACGCCCGCTACGCCGCGAGGAGCCGAGAGGAGATCGAGCGGATCAAGCGGCAGCGCGCACTGTTCGCCAAGACGGGCGGCCCCTTTCTGCGGACGAGTTTCGTGCGCGGCGAGACGCAGTTCCTGCTCGACATCGCCGGCGATCCGCCTCTGGCCGCAACGCTGGCCGGCAAGGTCGCCGATCACCTCGCCGCCGTCGGAGTCGAGGCCGTCAGCCGATATGCCTTGCAGGAAACCGGGGTCTGGATTTACGACGACATGGGGTACAACGACGGGCCGATGTTCAGCCCGAAATCGTTCGAGCGCGTTTTGCTGCCCGCGTTTCGCCGGATGATCGCCGCTTACAAGCGCGCCGGCGCGCGGTACGTTTTCCTGCACTCCGACGGTGACATCCGGCCGTTGCTGGACATGCTCGTGGACGCCGGAATTGACGGGCTGAACCCCCTGGAGCGCCGCGCGAACATGGACCCGCCGGCCATCCGCAAGCGGTACCCTCGGCTCATCCTCGCCGGCGGCATGGACAACTCCGACGCGCTCATTCGCGGCCCCGTCGAGCGCATCCGGGCGCAGGCGCGCGAGCTGATTGACCTCGGCCGCGACGGCGGCCTCGTCATCGGCGCGCACTCCATCAGCCCCGAAGTCCCCATCGAGCACTTCGCCGCGTACCACGACACCTGCCTGAAGTACGGCGACTTCACGACGCGCTGAGGCCCGGCGCCTGCGTTCGGCTGATGGCTGGGGGGATCCTGGGCTTGCAGGCCCTGTTTCCGCACCATCGGGGAAACCGAAAAAGGATGAGAATGGATTATCCTCTGCTTCACGCCGCCGCGAGGGCCAGTCGCCCGGCAGCAGGAAGGCGCGCTCAAAGACGGCCCGTGGCGAATGCCTGCCGGTTGTGCGGCAGGTGTTCCTCACTCATCCGGCAGACCGCCGGCCCATCGCTTGACGCGACCGGCCTGCGCCGTCAGAATATCGCGCATGAGCAAGGCCCCGGAGCACCCGCGCGCCGCACGCCGATTCCTTCCGGCCGCACTGATCGTCGGGGCGGCGCTGCTCGCCTACGCGCCCGTCCTCCGCGCCGGGTTTGTCTGGGACGATGACAAGTTCCTGACCGAGAATCCGCTCATCCACGCCCCCGACGGCCTCTACCATTTCTGGTTCACCACGGCGCCGCCGGACTACTTTCCGCTGACCTCCAGCATGCTCTGGTTCGAGTGGCGTTTGTGGGGGCCGAACGCGGCCGGCTACCACCTGGTCAACGTGCTGCTGCACGCGGCGAGCGCGGTGCTGCTCTGGCGAGTGCTTCTGCGGCTGAGGATACCCGGCGCGTGGCTGGCGGGCCTGCTCTTCGCGCTGCACCCGGTGGCGGTCGAGTCAGTGGCGTGGATCACCGAACGCAAGAACACGCTGCCGATGGTCTTCTACCTGGCGAGCATCCTGGCGTATCTGCGTTTTGAGGACTTGGCGACTGACGCCGACTCTCACCACGACGACACGACGATCACGACGAACGACATGCCGAACTCCTCCGTCCCGCTGCGCTTGGCGGAGCGGGGCGCACTGTGTACTCCGTACTATTTACTTTCGCTGGTGTTGTTCCTGCTGGCGCTGCTGGCGAAGACCTCGGTGGTGATGCTGCCGGCGGTTCTGTTGTTGCTGGCGTGGTGGCGGCGGGGGAAAGTGGGAAGGCGGGACCTGCTCCGGACGGTTCCGTTCTTCGCGTTGTCGCTGGCGCTGGGATTGGCGACGGTGTGGTTCCAGTGGCATAACGCCATCGGGCAGGAGATGATCCGCACGGAGGGCGCGGCCTCGTGCATCGCCGGGGCCGGCTGGATCGTGTGGTTCTACCTCTACAAGATCCTGCTGCCGGCGGGACTGTGCGCCAGCTACCCGCGCTGGGAAGTGGATGGATCGAGCGTGCTGTGTTTCCTCCCGCTGGCGCTGCTGGCGGCGGCGACGGCTCTCCTCTGGGCTGGGCGCAAGCGCTGGGGCTCGGGTCCGCCGGTCGCGGGGGCGTACTTCGTGGTCTCGCTCCTGCCAGTGCTGGGGTTTGTGGAGATGACGTTCATGGAGCTGTCGCTGGTGGCGGACCATCTTCAGTATGCGGCGATGCCGGGCATCCTGGCGCTGGCGGCGGGATTGCTGGCCTGCGCCATGGAGCGGCCCGGCGCGCGGCGGACGGTTGTGATGGCGGTCGCCGGCGCGCTGGTCCTGGCCTGCGCCGCCCTTACCTTCCGGCGGACGCTCGTCTACCATGACGAGGAGACGCTCTGGCGCGACACGCTGGCGGAGAACCCGAAGGCGTGGATCGCTGACGTCAACTTGAGCGACCTGCTCACCAAGAAGGCGATGGCGCCCGGTGCGGACTCGGCCTCGCTCCTCGCCGAGGCGGTCCGGTGTCACGAGGAGGCCATGCGTGAACTGGACCAGGCCATTGCGCTCAAGCCTGATGACGCCCAGGCGTACCTTGATCGAGGCAACGTCCAGGCAGACGTCAGGCGCTACGCCGAGGCGATCCGCGACTACGATCAGGCCATCGCGCTCGACCCCGATTACACCGCGGCGTGGTACAACCGAGGCAACTGCTATTTCAGCGCCGGCCGCGTTGAGGAGGCGCTGCGCGACCTGGACCGGGCCATCGCGCTCAAGCCGGATTTCGCCCAGGCGTACGTCAATCGCGGCATCATCCACGCTGCCGCCAGGCGCTACGCCGAGGCCATGCGTGACTACGACCGGGCCATCGCGCTCAAGCCCGCCTACGCCGCGGCGTGGTTCCGGCGAGGCAGCGTCTATGCCAAGACCGGCCGCCCCGAGGAGGCCCTGCGCGACCTGGACCGGGCCATTGCGCTCAAGCCGGATTACGCCGAGGCGTACGTCAATCGCGGCATCATCTACGCGGGCGACAGGCGCTACGCCGAGGCGATGCGCGACTACGATCAGGCGATCTTTTGCAACCCGCGCAATGCCGAGGCCTGGTACAATCGCGGTAACGTTGATTTGGCCACCGACCGGCCGGCGGAGGCGATCCAGGACCTGGACCGGGCGATCGAGCTGCAGCGGCGGGACGCGGATGCGTATTACAACCGCGCCATCGCGCGCCACCGCATGAAACAAGACCGCGAGGCGCTCGCGGACCTGCTCAAGGTCCGGCAACTGGGCGGGAGGGTGCCGGAAGAACTCCTGCGCTCCCTGGGCCCCTCGGCGCAACCGCCTCGCTAAGTGCAGCCTTTCGCAAGTCCGAGTGGCCTTGCGAAAGGCTGCACTTCCACAGGGGCTTTGCCACTATGGCGCTCCAAGACGCTCCTCCCTCGGGCGGCGTTTGTTGACGTTGCGCCGCGCCGGAGCGTATTATGAAATTCGGTTGGCCGTCCCGATGCTTTTTCACGAACGGAGTCCGCATGAAACGTCAATCCTCGTGGTGGGTCGCGTTGTTGCTGGCGGTCGGGATGGTTTCGGCGGCGTTTGCACAGGAGGCGTTCAAGCCGGCGCTGATGGACCGCGCGGCGACGCTGGCGGCGGCAGCGGAGGTCACGAAGGCCAAATATCCCGAGGCGGACGCGGTGCTCGTGGACGATTTCATTTTCGTCCGCTACGAGGCCGACGGGACGTCGGTGACGTTCGACGAGACCTGGATGAAGGTGCTGACCGACAAAGGGCGGCGCGATAACGAGCGGATGTCGCTCGATTTCAACGAGGCGTACGGCAAGGTCGCGCTCGACGCGCTCGAGGTGATCAAGCCGGACGGGAAGGCCGTGCCGGTGGACGTCGCCGCGCAGGGCCGGGTGACGATCGAGAGCGGCCAGATGGCGGCGAACATCTACGACCCGAATGAGAAGGAGCTCGATGTCGGCATTCCCGACCTCGCCGTGGGCGACATCGTGCATTACCGCGCGATCCACACCACGTTCAAGGCGCGCGTGCAGAACAGCTGGAGCGATTTGACCGAGCTGGAGGGCACCGAGCCGGTCCGCCACTTCCTCTACGAGGTTTCCGGCCCGAAGGAACTGCCGCTGCGGAGCATCGCGCTCAAGGATGAAGTGCCCGGGACGGTGAAATTCTCGAAGGCCGAGCAGGACGGCCGCCTCATCTATCACTGGGAGGCGCGCGACGTGCCGCGCATGTTTGAAGAGCCGAGCATGCCGCCGATCTACACCTGCGTCCAGCGCCTGCTGGTCAGCACCATCGCCGACTGGAGCGAAATCTCGAGGTGGTACTGGAAGATCAGCCTGCCGCACTACGCGCCGACGGACGAGATGAAGGCAGCCGTGGCCGAGCTGACGAAGGGCCTGGCCGACCGCCGGAAGAAGATCGAGGCGCTGTTCAAGTTCGTCTCGCAGAAGGTGCGGTACATGGGGATCACGCTCGAGAAGGAGGCGCCCGGCTATGAGCCGCACGACGTGCGCATCACGTTCGACAACAAGTACGGCGTCTGCCGCGACAAGGCGGCGCTGCTCGTGGAGATGCTGCGCCTGGCGGAGATCGAGGCGTTCCCGGTGCTGATCGAAGTCGGCCCCAAGAAGGACCCGGACGTCCCGCAGCCGTATTTCAACCACGCCATCGCCGCCGCGCGCGAGCCGGACGGTTCGTACCTGTTGATGGACCCGACCGACGAGAACACGCGCGAGCTGATGCCGGCATACCTGTCGAACGACAGCTACCTGGTCGCCACGCCCGAGGGCGAAACGCTGAAGACCTCTCCGATCACGCCGGCGACGGAGAACCTGATGCGCATCGAAACCACGGCCAGAGTCAATGCCGCCGGCGACCTGACCGCCGAGAGCGTGCTGCATTTCGACGGGGTCAACGACAGCGCGTACCGCGGCTACTTTTCGCGCATACAGCCGGAGGAACGGCGGGTGTTCTTCGAGGGGCTGGTGCGGCGCGCCGCGACGGGCGCGCGGTTGAGCGGATTCGAGCTGACGCCGGCGGACCTGATGGACACGGCCGCGCCGCTCACGGCCAAGCTGCGATTCGAGGCGCGCGGCATCCCGATCACCAACGGCGAGACGGTGATGCTGCCGCTGCCGGGCATCGGCGCGCGCGTGGGAATGGTCAATTTCGTCCTCGGCAGCACCGGCCTCGAGAAACGCAGGTACCCGCTCCTCACCGAGGTCGCCTGCGGCGTGCAGGAGACGCTGACGCTGCAGGCCGAAGACATCGGCGAGACGCTCGCGCTGCCGACGTACGAGCCGGTGGAGAACGAGGCGGTGAGTTTCTCGGAGTCGCTCGCGCGCGACGGGAACGCGCTGACGCGCGAGGAGACGTTCCTGATGAAGGTCGTCGAGTTCACGCCCGCGCAGTACGGCACGCTGAAGGCCGCGCTGAGGACGATGGAGTTCGACGAGCGGCAGAAGGCGATCTTCGCCGCGGCGCAGCCGCCGGCCGACGCGGAGATCCTCAGCGACAACACCGAATTCGACCTGGCCAATCCCCATTCCTGGACCGAGACGCGGACGGTCCGCATGAAGGTGCTCACTTACGCCGGGAAGAAAAAGAACTCCGAGGTCAAGCTCGGCTACAACCCGGCGTGGGAAGAGTTGACGCTCGAGAGCGCCACGGTCACGGCCCCGGACGGCTCGGTGAAGGCCGCGAAGAAGGAAGAGGAGAACCTGATGGACGCCGGGTGGGTCGGATCGGCCCCGCGATATCCGGCCGCCAAGACGCTCGTCGTCAGCCTGCCCGACGTCGAGGTCGGCAGCGTGATCGAGTACAAGGTCAAATTCGTCTGCAAGGACCGGCCGTTCTTCGCCGCGCGCGTCGCGTTCCGCGGCTTTGATCCGGTCCGCTCGCGGAGGCTGAGCGTCACCGTCCCGGCCGACATCCCGCTGGCCGTCCAGACACGCTTCGCGGAGGCGTTCCAGGAGCAGTCGCAGAAGCTGGAGGGCGCCGTGCGCCGCGAATGGTCCGTGACGGAGCAGCGCGGCGTCAAGCCGGAGATACTGCTTCCTCCGCCGTGGGCGTACATGCCGACCGTGTGCCTCTCGACGGGGGACTGGAAAACTTACGGCGCCGGGGTTGCGGCTAAACTGAACGGGGCCGCCTCGGGCCAGAGGGAAGCGCAGCGGCAGGCGAAGGCGCTGATCCAGGGCGCCTCGGACGACGCGGCGCGGCTGACGGTGATCCGCAATTTCGTTGCGAAGCAGATCCGCTTCGCCGGGCCGGGGCTGGACGAACTGCCGCTTTCGGCCGTCACGCCGGCCGACCGGACGCTCAAGGAAAGTTACGGCAACAGCGCCGACCGCGCCGTATTGCTTCACGCCATGCTGCGGGCCGCCGGCTTCCGGCCGGCGTTCGTCCTCGCCTCCGGCGTCCCCCTCGTCGCCAACCTGACGCCGCCGCTCGACGGCGCGCCGAGCCCGTCGGACTTCAACTCCGTGCTCGTGCGCGTGCGGCTCGACGGCAAAGACGTGTACCTGAACGACACCGACGAGTACGCCCCGCTCGGCGCGACCGCGCACGACGGTTGCTACGGGCTCGGCCTGGACGCCGGGAAGCTCTTCACCATCAACGCCCGGCCCACGATGCGGGACCGGACCGACGAGGATTTCGACGTAAAGGTGCAGGCCGACGGCGACGCCGTCATCCGCAAGCGGACGAATTACTACGGCTCCGACTATGCCGAGGCGCGCAAGCGGTTCGCCGAGATGGTGCCCGAGGAGCGGCGCCGGTCCTTCCTGGAGGCCGTCGCGCAGATTTCCCAGGCCGCGACCGCCGAGGGCGAACTGGAGACGGCGTTCGATTCTTATCCCGGCGTCGAGCAATTCACCGTCCGCGTCCCGCGCTACGCCGTGCGCGCCGGCGGCTATCTCTATTTCACGATGCCGGCCAGCCTGCAGGATCGTTTCGGCTTCCGGTCGGATACGCGCGACAACCCGATCTTCTGGCCGGACCCGCGGCGGATCGCCATCCGCACGACGCTCACGCTGCCGCAGGAGTTCGCCACGCTGGCCTTGCAGCCGGCGGAAGTCGAGTGGAAGGCCCCGCAAGGCGCCGGCGTGGTCCGGGTTCTGTCGTACAGGAGGAAAGAGGGCACGGCGGCCCAGGCGGAAGCGGGCGGCGGGAACGGCGCCTGCTACGTGATCGAGCAGACGATGAACTTAGTGCCGGCCATGATTCCGCCGATGGACTACGACGAACTGCTGCACATCCAGAGCCTGCTGAACCACCCGAGCGCGCGCACGATCGTGGCGACAGCGGAGGGCAGAGAATAGATCAAGCGCCGGGCGGGTTCTTGCGCGGCGAGAACAGGCGCTTGGCCCAATTCTCTTCAGTCTTGTCGGCGCGCTGGGGGGCGGCCTTGTCGGCCGGGGCGAGTTCGCCGGCGCGCTTCTTCGGCTGAACCTCGAGCGCCTCCTGGCCGGCCTTCGAGGTCAGGGCGGCGTCCGCGACCTCGGCGAGGCTTTGGCGGAGCCGCTGATTTTCCTCCTCCGTCCGTTGGCGGTCCGCGGCTTCCTGGCGGAGATCTGTCCTGACCTTCTCCAACGCGACCGCCTGGGACTGGACCTGTCGTGCCAGGGCCGCGCGTTCTATCTGCCCTTGCTGCGCCGCGTGGCGGAGCTGGGTGAGTTTCTTGCGCAGCAGCTTGTTGAGCAACAGCGCTTTTTGGCCGTCGGCGAGTTCGTGCTGGATGGAGTCGGCGCTTCGTGGCGCTTTCGCGTCGCGCGGCTCGGCCTCGCCGCCCTTTTCGGCCGGTTCCGGCGGGGCCGCTTTGGCCTCGGCGATTTCGCGCCGGAGCTTTTCATTTTCCTCCTCAACCCGTTTCCGCTCAAGCGCCTCCTTCTGGAGTTGCCCACGCGCGGCCACGGGCGCCTCGGCGTGCTCCGTTGCGCGCTGCTCGAGCTCGGACCGCAGCGCCGCCTGTTCGCGTTCGAGAGCGCCGCTCTTTTCCTCGAGCCGCTTGCGCTCGGCGCTCTCCGATTGGAATCGCTGCTCGGCCTTCTCCAGTTCGGCGGCGCGCGCGCGGGCGAGCGCATCGGATTCGAGCCGGCGGTCATCGAGCGCCCGCTTGAACGTCTCGATCTCCTCGAGCCGCCTCGCGCTCGACGTCTCGGCCTCCTGCCGGCGCGAACTCTCCTCCTGAAGCTGCTGCCGCGCGCGATCTGCCTCCGTCTTCGCTTCGGCGACCGCGCGCTGAACCCGGGCGATTTCCTCGCGCGCGCGCTCGATCTCCGCCTCCGACCGAGTCCGCGCCGCGGAGAGGTCGTTCACCTGCCGTTGAAGCTGCTCGCGCTGCGCGGACAATTCGTCCTGCACCTGGGCCGACGTCGAGAGTTCCTGCTGAAGTAGCGCGGCCACTTCAAGCGCCTTCCTTCGCTCGGCTCGCTCCCGGTCGAGTTCCGATCTGGATTGCGCCTCTGCGGCGGTCAGTTCCTGCACGCGCGCCTGAAGGTGAGCGCGCTGCGCTGATAATTCTTCCTGCGCGCGCGCTGACCTCGTGGTTTCCTGCTTAAGCCGCGCGGTCTCCTCGAGCGCCTTCTTGCGCTGGGCGCGCTCCCGGTCGAGTTCCGATTTGGATTGCGCCTGCGCGGCGGTCAGTTCCTCCACCTGCGCCTGGAGTTGCGCGCGCCGCGCTGACAACTCGTCCTTCTCCTGGGCCGACTTCGAGATTTCCTGCTGGAGCCGCGCGGCCTCCTCGAGCGCTTTCTCGCGCTCGGCGCGCTCCCGGTCGAGTTCCGATCTGGATTGCGCCTGCGCGGCGGTCAGTTCCTGCACCTGCGCCTGGAGTTGCGCGCGCTGCGCTGACAATTCGTCCTGCGCGCGCGCCGACTTCGAGATTTCCTGCTGGAGCCGCGCGGCCTCCTCGAGCGCTTTCTCGCGCTCGGCGCGCTCCTGGTCCAGTTCCGTCTTCGACTGCGCCTGGACCGCCGTCAGCTCTTTCACCTGCACCTGGAACCGCCCGCGCTCGGCGTCGCGTTCTGCGAGCGCCGCGGCCAGTTCGCGCTCGGTCGCGCCGCCAGCCTCGCGCAGACGACCCAGTTCGTCGGCCTGCTGCCGGAGTTGTGCGGCGGACTGCGCCAACTGGTCGGTGAGCGGCTGCAGCCGCGCTTCGAGCGCCGCGCGCGCGGCGTTCGATTCCTCCTGCGCGCGGGCTGCGGCCTCGAGCTGCTGGTGCAACCGCGCGATTTCGTCCTGCGCCTGGTCGTGCACGGCGGTCGCATCCTGAAGCTGCCGGGTTGCGTTCTCGTTCGCGACGGCAAGCTGATTGAGCTGTTCGTCGAGCCGGCGGCTGCGCTCGGCCGACTCCGCCATGGCGCGCTCGGCCTCGGCGATTTGCCCGCGCAGCTGCTGCGCCTCCTGCTGGCTTTTCTCGAACCGGGCGGTCTCCTGCGCGAGCCGCTGCGAACTGGCGGCGTAGACGGCGTCGCGTTCCGCGGCGAGGCTCTGCACCTGCACCTCGAGCTTCTCGCGCCACTCCTGCGGGTCGCCCCCGCGCTCCTTGAACTTCGCTATCTCCTGCGAGAGGCGTTGCACGGTGGTGACGTAGGGCGTCACGTCCGTCAGCGACACCTGCGTCGCAGGCTGTCCATGCCACTGGGTGTCGGAAACGCGGATTTTCAGGATCAGGTCGCCTGCGCCCTCGACGTGGAACCGGACCTGCCTGATCGGTTGCCGGTGGGACGGACTTCCCAGGTGGGCTTCGAGGCGCTCCTTGAACCCCCGCGCGAGGAGCCGCTCGGCGCGCGGGTTCATAAAGCGGATTTTGCCGGCGCGGTCGGTGATCACGACCGGCAGGGTGAGATTTTCCACCAGCGCCTGGAAGTTGGCGGTTGTTTCCGAAGGCGGCTGCGACGGCTGGTTGTCCCCGCGTTCTTTGGAGTCCATATGGATCCGGAAGGCTGTGGCCGGCGGCGCACCCGCTTCTCGTGGCGGCTATGGACGCCTATTTCGTACCATGTGGATTGCCCAATGTCAATAAAGCGCGCTGGAATCCGTCGCGCCGGCTGCTGAGGGACCAGTCTGTGCACGAGCGCGACGAATCCGCATAACCCGTGTGACGAGCGCAGGTTGCGTAATTCGCACTGCGCTGCGCTTGCTTCGGAAGCGCGGTATGAGCGACAATTTCAGAATTCCGCAGGGATCCAGGAAAGAAAGTCGGTATGCTGGGGAACTATCTATATAGACCGGTTCGGCTCGGGAGCGCATGGGGCCCGAGACTTCTTCGGCGGAGACTGCACCTTGTGTCCGAGTGAGACCGAGTCTGCGTCCCCGCGCAAGCGGGGGCGCTACGATGAGGCGGCGTTCCACGAATGGGTGGACCGCTACGCCAACGAGATGTTTCGCCTGGCTGTGTCGCTCGTCGGCAACGCGACGGATGCGGAGGATGTGCTGCAGGAAACTTTCACGGGCGCGTTCCAGGCGATGCCGGACTTCGAAGGGCGTTCTTCGGTGCGAACATGGCTCAGCCGCATTCTGGTGAAGCAAGCGGCGAAGTGGCGCAGGAGGCGGAATGTCCGGCGGACCGTTGCGCTGGACGCGGCTGCGCCGGGGCCAAGCCCGGAGCAGGGCCTGCGAATAGACGTGCTCGGCACGCTGGAAACGCTTTCGCCGGAACATCGCGAAGTCATCGCGCTGCGGGAGTTTCAGGGCATGTCGTATGAGGAAATAGCCGAAGTCCTGGGCGTGCCGCGCGGGACGGTGGAGTCGAGGCTCTTCCGCGCGCGCCAGGAATTGAGGGCTCGCTTGAAGGCTTATCTTCCGTGAGCGCGGAAAATGGATCGCCGGCCGCCGACAACTTCTGTGGTGAGGGCCGAACATGGCTGACTGCGAATATCAAGTCAAAGTTCAGGCGTACCATGACGGCGAGCTGCCGCCGGCGGACCGCCAATCGGTCGAGGCCCATCTGAGGGCTTGTCCGGCGTGCGCGCGGGAACTCGAGGATCTCCGCCGGATGTCCGAGCTCTTCGCCTCGGCGCGCCTGCCGGAGCTTTCGCCGGCGGCGTTCCAACGGCTGCGCCGCAGCAAGGTCGTGGCGCTCGAGCCGGCGCTGGTGCGGACCAGTGAGTTCTTCGCGGCGGCGGCCGCGGCCATACTGCTGGTGTGCGCGGCGTGGCTCTGGCGCGCCTCCGCGCCGCAGGATATGGCCGGCATGCCTTCATGGCAAGAGGTGCCGGTGACGTACCAGGTGGACGCCTCGACGGATAACGACCCGGGAGCGCACGTCGCGCAGATCATTCTCGCCGAGTTACGATGAAGGAACGCCCGTGACCAAAGCCAGACTGATGCTGGTCCTGATTGCCGCCTTCGCGGTTACGCTGGCCGCCGGCGCAGCGGCGGGATACGCCATCCGGTCGTACACCCATCGCGCGAGCAGGCGTTTCCCGGATTTAAAATTGACCGCGGAGCAGAAAGCGAAAATGGATGAGATCTGGAACGCCGTCATGCGCGATTCCCGCAGGTTCCAGAGCGACCAGCGCCAGGCGCTCCAGAAGCAGCGCGACGAGGCGGTCCGCGGCATTCTGACCGAGGAGCAGAAGCTCAAGTACGACGGGTTGCTCAAGGACTACGCAGGCAAGCGGGCGGAGCTGGACAAGGGGCGCGAGAAGGCGTTCCAGGAAGCGGTCGAGAAAACCAAGCTGATCCTGAACGCTGAGCAGCGAGTGAAGTACGAGGAATGGCTGAAGAACTGGCGCGAAGACCGGCATCCGGGCGGCGCGCCGGCCGAGTCGAAAGCGTCGCCGCAGCAACCCGCGTTGCCGGTCAAGGCTGAGGAACACACTGCAACGGGCAGTGGCACATAGGGGTCGCCGGGCGCGGACGTCCGGTATTTTCAGGAGAGGAGTGAGGCTATGTCGCATAGGAAAGTGGTGTTGGGCCTGGTTGTGAGCGGTCTGGTGACGGTGCTGGCGGCGGGCATGGCGTTTGCCCAGGCCGGCGGCGGCGGGGGCGGTGGCGGCGGCGGCGGGGGCGGTGGCGGCGGCGGGCGTGGGAGGGGGGCCTTCATGGACCGCATCAAGGAGCAACTGGATGCCACCGACCAGGAGTGGACCGTCCTGCAGCCGAAGTTGGAGAAGGTCATGGGCCTGTCGGGGCAACTGATGGCGGGACGGTTCGGCGGCCGAGGAGGCCGGCGCGGCGGTGGTGGCGGCGGTGGCGGCGGTGAGCCGAGTGACATCACGGAAAAGACCAAAGCGCTCAACGATACGCTCGACAACAAGGATGCCGACCCGAAGGACATCGCCCAGAAAGTGAACGCCCTGCGCGATGCGCGCGAACGGGTGAGGGGCGAGCTGGTCAAGGCCCAGGCTGAACTGAAGGAGGTGCTGACGCCTCGCCAGGAAGCCCGGTTGGTGCTCATGGGCGTGCTCGATTAAGGATGCCGAAAAGGGGACGCGCCGTCCCGCGCCGAGGCGGGACGGCGCACCTGCCGGCCCAGTTCGACCGGCAAGGCAAACCGCCCTCCCGAGGAGGGCACAGAGAAACGGCGGAAAGAGTTCTCCGGAACGCCTTCTCTCTGTGATCTCCGCGGGTTCCGTGGCGGTTCCAAAGAAGGGCGCGACTGCAAGGAAGATCATGAAGGACATCGTCTCCAAAATGCTGGATGACCGGCTGTTCGACGCGGCCGTCGCGGACCGCGTTCGGGCGCTCATGACCGAGGGCAAGCCGCTCGACGAGGCGCTGCTGGAAGCGAGCGGACTGCCGGAGGACAAGGTGCTGCGCTACCTGGCGGCCGAGTTCCAGGTGCCGTACGTGGACCTGGAGCAAGCGCCGCCGGCCAAGGAATTCCTGGCGCGGTTCCCGGCCCGGATTCTGCTCAAGCACCGCCTGCTGCCGATGGAGGCGCCCGGCGGCGAAGTCTGGGCGGTGACGAGCCGCCTGTTCGGCACCACCGGCGTGGACGAATTGCGCCTGTTCTCCGGACAGGAGTTCCGCCTGGCGCTGGCCCCGACGTCCGAGATTGACCGGTGCATCAAGAACGGCCTCGGCGTCGGCGCGGACACGCTGCAAACCCTCGTTTCCGACGCCGCCGACGCCGGGATCCAGGTCGTCCAGGACGAGGACGAACAGGGCCTCAACCTCGCCGGCGGCACCGAGGATGCCTCGATCATCAAGTTCGTCAATCAGGTGCTGACCGAGGGGATTGACCGGCGCGCGACCGACGTGCACATCGAGCCGTTCGAGAACGAACTGCGCGTCCGCTACCGCATTGACGGCATGCTGGTGGAAGCCTCGATCCCGCCGGAGGTGAAGAACTTCCAGGCGGAGATCGTCTCGCGCCTGAAGATCCTCAGCCGGCTGGACATTGCCGAGAAGCGCCTGCCGCAGGACGGGCGCATCAAACTCCGGATCGCCGAGCGCGAGGTGGACGTGCGCGTCTCGGTCATCCCGATGCTCCACGGCGAGGCGGTTGTGCTGCGCCTGCTGGACCGAAGCTCCGCGCTGCTCGGCCTCGAGCAGCTCGGCATGTCCGCGCGGGACTGCGCCGCGTTCGAGAAGGTCCTCGCCCTCCCGCACGGCATCGTGCTCGTCACCGGGCCCACCGGCAGCGGCAAGACCACCACGCTCTACGCGGCGCTCTCGCGCATCAACGACATCAAGCGGAAGATCATCACCATCGAGGACCCGGTTGAGTACCACCTGCGCGGCATCAACCAGATCCAGGTCTCGGAGAAAGCCGGGCTGACCTTCGCGCGCGGGCTGCGCGCGATCCTGCGGCACGACCCGAACGTGGTCCTCATCGGCGAGATCCGCGACGGCGAGACCGCCGAGATCGCCGTCCAAGCCTCGCTGACCGGGCACCTGGTCTTCTCGACGCTGCACACCAACGACTCGGCCCAGGCGATCGACCGCATCATCGACGTCTTCCCCGCCTGGCGGCAGGACCAGATCCGGGTGCAGCTCGGGTCGTCGCTCGGCGCCGTCGTCGCCCAGCGACTCATTCCGAGGATAGGTGGCGGCATGGTGGCCGCGTTCGAGATCCTGATCGCCAACCACCCGGTGCGCAACATCATCCGTGAGGGCAAGACGCACCAGCT